>Ga0302120_10001597_pt1 | contig 10595 bp, 10 predicted proteins | sample AG5_Bottom_MG_FD_203118 | JGI IMG/M metagenome (GOLD analysis project Ga0302120, IMG submission 203118) | Marine microbial communities from Western Arctic Ocean, Canada - AG5_Bottom | ecosystem: Environmental > Aquatic > Marine > Oceanic | place: Canada: Western Arctic Ocean | collected 2017-10-01 | reverse complement strand
TGATAATGGAAGTATTGCACGCAGTGTTCGCCGCTCCGTTCCTTGATATGGCGGATGACCCAGTCTTTTTCTTGGAGGTGGTTATCGGCGGCCTGATGTCCGGAGTGATGTACTCACTGGTTGCGCTGGGCTTCGTGTTGATATTTAAGGCATCGGGAATCTTTAATTTTTCCCAGGGCGTGTTGGCGTTGTTCGCCGCTTTGACCTTGGTTGGATTGATGACGGGAACTATGCCTTTTAGTTTGCAGAAGGTGTTGCCGGAGTTTCCGCCCATTATTGCCATTGCTTTAACGATTCTCGTCATGATTGGGATTGCTTTTTTGATTGAGCGAATCGTTTTGCGACCGCTGGTTAATCAAAGTGACATGATTACTTTTATGTCGACGATCGGAATTGCCTTTGTGCTTGAAGGCGTAGGTGACACGATGTGGGGGAGTGACGTTAAAGTTCTCGATATCGGGATACCGAGCGGAAACTGGGTGATCGGCGAGATGTATATTCAGATATTTGATCTTTGGGCGACGGCCATTGCGGGCATCATGGTGATCGTTTTAGCAGTCTTTTTCCAGAAAACGCGGACCGGTCGGGCATTACGCGCCGTCGCGGATGACCACCAAGCGGCCCTGTCGGTGGGGATTCCACTCAAGACCATTTGGGTTGTGGTGTGGTCGGTAGCCGGTCTTGTCGCGCTGGTTGCCGGCATTATGTGGGGTTCTAAATCAGGTGTGCAGTTCAGCTTGTCACTGATCGCGTTGCGCGCTTTACCCGTATTGATCATTGGGGGGCTGACATCGATTCCAGGTGCCATTATCGGTGGATTAATTATCGGCGTCGGAGAAAAAGTCTCGGAAGTCTATTGGGGCCCGCTAGTGAATGGTGCGATAGAAAACTGGTTTGCGTATATCTTGGCTTTGATTGTGCTTCTGTTCAGGCCTCAAGGTCTTTTCGGTGAAAAAATTATAGAGAGGGTATAGCCGTGTTGTATCGAGAAGCAGGCCAATTTAAAAGATCATACGAGGCGGATGCTGCGATTTTTCCTATCGCCCAGGATCGCTGGGGGATCATATTTTTTGTGGCAATCCTTTTTCTTGGGGTGCCGCTTGTTGCGAGTGAATACATCTATCAGGCCATCTTGGTTCCCGTACTGATTTATTCGATTGCTGCCTTGGGTTTGAATATTCTGACCGGCTATTGTGGCCAATTGTCACTGGGCACCGGTGGGTTCATGGCGGTCGGTGCAGTGAGTTGTTACAAGCTCACGACCGCTTTTCCTGACATGAATTTGATAGTGGTATTGCTCTTGTCAGGTTTTATTACTGCGGGTGTTGGCGTGATCTTTGGTATTCCTTCGCTGCGCATTAAGGGGTTCTACCTGGCGGTTGCGACATTGGCAGCACAGTTTTTTCTCAATTGGCTTTTCAATAAAGTCGCATGGTTTCAGAACTACACGCCATCGGGCACATTGACGATGCCACCGCGTGAGATTTTTGGCACTCTAGTGACCGGTGCCGAAGCTTTACCGCGTGACCGTTACCTGTTCTGTTTGGTCCTGGCTGTTGTACTCGGACTCGCTGCCTGCAACATGGTGCGCGGTCCGGTAGGTCGAGCTTGGATGGCAATCCGCGATATGGATATTGCGGCAGAACTCATTGGATTTCGTCCGTTTAATACAAAGTTACTCGCCTTTTCTGTTAGCTCCTTCTACATTGGTATTGCAGGTGCATTGGCGTTTGGCGTGTGGCTTGGTGGTGTTGAAACGGCGGAGGCATTTGACATCAACCAGTCGTTTCAAGTGCTCTTTATGGTCATTGTCGGAGGGTTGGGCAGCATTCTTGGTTCATATATCGGTGCTGCGTTCATTGTGCTAACACCGATCGTTTTAACCAATTTCATGGTTTATGGCCTGGGTCTTGAGGCGGTGACTGCGAAGCACTTTGAGTTTATATTTTTTGGTAGTCTGATTATTCTGTTTCTTATACTTGAGCCACACGGGATGGCTCGGTTATGGCAGATTGCTAAGGAAAAACTGAGGCTTTGGCCTTTTCCACATTAGCGTGGATTACTAAGGCTGATTATGTGATGAAAACGATCGGCGTATTTCAAACAGAATTTGTAACAACGCCCACATTGAAAAAGTGGGTTTCATTTGTCTTACTTGAGGAGGATATCTCATGAAACTTAGACAGCTAACCGCTGCGTCTGTAATCGCGGCCGTGCTGATCAGTCCGTTTGCGATCAGTCAGGCGACCGCGGCTGATCAGTTGTATCTGGCGGGTCTGGTTTACCGTACTGGGCCCTACGCACCAAACGGCACGCCATTCGCCAATGGCTTCAAAGATTATGTAACGTTGTTGAATGAGCGTGATGGTGGACTCAATGGTGTGAAGATTGTTTACGAGGAATGCGAGACGGGATATAACACCAAGGTCGGTGTTGAATGTTATGAGAAAATCAAAGGGAACAAACCTTTGGCGATCATCCCAAATTCCACCGGTATTACCTATCAGCTGATACCTAAGGTGACGGTAGATAAGATACCGTTGGTTAGTATGGGCTATGGCCGGACATCAGCCGCTGTTGGATCAGTTTTCCCATGGGTATTTAACTTTCCGACTACTTATTGGTCCCAAGCCACAGCCGTTATTAGATATATCGCCCAGCAGGAAGGTGGTTTCGACAAATTAAAAGGTAAGAAGATCGCGCATGTGTATCACAACTCAGCCTATGGCAAGGAAGCGAATCCCACACTGACGGTCCTTTCCGAAAAGTTTGGTTTTAGCCTGATGTTGCTTGCGGTTGACCATCCTGGACAGGAGCAAAAGGCTACCTGGCTGCAGATTCGTAAGAAGCGCCCAGACTATGTCTTTATGTCCGGTTGGGGCATTATGAATTCGACGGCGATTAAAGAGGCAGCCTCGATTAACTTTCCGATGGACAAGTTTATCGGTAACTGGTGGTCAGGCTCGGAGAACGACGTGATGCCTGCTGGCGCGGATGCCAATGGTTATAAGTCGGCGACCTTCCATACGTCTGGCACTGATAATCCCTTACACAACGACCTCAAAAAATATGTCTATGCCAAGGGTCTTGGTGCAGGCGAGGAAAACCGCTTGGGCGAAGTGCTGCACATCCGTGGCTTGCTGAATCATATATTCGTATTGGAGGCAGCACGGAATGCTCAAAAGGAGTTCGGTGTTAAGGTGCCCAGTGGCGAGCAGATGCGTTGGGGCTTCGAGAACTTAGATGTCACATCAGCGGATTGGGATCGAATTGGGTTGCCGGGTTTTCCACCAATCAAGGTTTCATGTAATGATCATGAGGGTGGTCACCCCGTATTGATCCAGCAGTGGAATGCGAATAACAAGACCTGGAAGGTTATCAGTGATTGGTTGCCCGTCATGAAAGATGTTGTGCGTCCAATGATGGAAGCCGACGCAGCCAAGTTCGCACAGGAAAACAACATCACCCCGCGTGATTGTGGTTAATTTTTCTGACACTTGTAACTGACTTTAATAAGGAAACCTGCCGTGAACGCGAATGCCAATCTGCTCAGCGTTAACAATATTGAGGTGGTTTATGACCATGTCATTCTTGTGTTGAAGGGCGTTTCGCTTCAGGTGGCCGAGGGGGGGATTGTTGCCCTCCTCGGCGCCAACGGCGCAGGTAAGACGACCACCTTAAAGGCCATTTCCAATTTGTTGGGAACAGAGCGTGGTGAGGTGACCAAAGGTTCCATCGACTACCAGGGAGGGCAAGTAGACGCGTTGAATCCGAGCGAATTGGTCAAGCGCGGGGTCATCCAGGTGATGGAGGGTAGGCATTGTTTTGAACATCTGACGGTAGACGAAAATCTCCTGACGGGGGCCTATACTCGCGGTTGGGATCGTGCAGGAATCGCTAAGGATTTGGAACTGGTTTACGGCTATTTCCCGCGCTTGAAGGACCGGTTTAAATCATTGGCCGGCTATATTTCCGGGGGGGAGCAACAGATGGTTGCGATCGGTCGGGCATTGATGGCGCGACCTAAGTTAATGCTGTTAGATGAGCCATCGATGGGTCTGGCGCCGCAGTTAGTCGAGGAGATCTTTAATATCGTAGTGCGCCTCAACAAGGAACAGAATGTATCCATGCTGTTGGCTGAGCAGAATGCATCTGTTGCACTCCAGTATGCGGACGCGGGATATATTCTTGAGAATGGTCGCGTAGTAATGGAAGGTGACGCGAAGACGTTATCAGAAAACGATGATGTCAAAGAGTTTTATTTGGGGATTTCACAGGGTGACCAAAAGGCCAGTTTCCGGTCGACTAAACAGTACCGACGAAGAAAACGCTGGCTCGGGTAAACTCAAAGTCGCGATGGTGTCACTAAGCGCCCCGGTACGCCGGGGAATTTTATTGGTGCTGACCGGATAGTCAATGATGCAATGGGGAGCCACGGTGCTTCACAAAACCAATAGTCGATTACACGCCGAAGGTGCGCGGATGTCAGATCTTGAAAGCGGCGATGTTTTGGTGCGCGCAGTTCGCAGACAGGCGGAGACTCTGGGTCGCGAGGTGGCTGCGGCGTGATAGGCGAAACTAATGCTGGATGTGGGTTGCTGCGGTTAGAGTGCTGAGTCCGATACATTGTCTGAACAAGAGATTAAGAATACGGTGCCTGCGTTGCGTACGTTGGCAATGCCTGCAGATGCAAACCCCAATGGTGATATTTTTGGTGGTTGGTTAATGTCACAGATGGATGTTGCCGGTGGGATTCATGCTTACGCATTGTCAGGGGGTCGCATTGCAACGGTTGCCGTTGATGGAATGTCGTTTCACCTTCCTGTCCAGATTGGTGACCTTATCAGTTGTCACTGTGTTACCCAGAGAACGGGTACTACCTCGATTGCAGTTAAGGTGGAAACATGGGTTAAGCGTCGTGCGGATGGTCGCGAAGAGCGGGTGACGGAAGGCCTCTTTACCTATGTGGCCATTGATGCAAAGGGTCGGCCGCGGCCACTGCCAGTCGACTAGTCTTAGGCGCTAATTTTTTATGTCAACTCCTATTGATCCGGAATCGTTGGCGGCTCGCCTTGGTACAGCCAACTATCCACCCGTGCAGGCATGGAAACCGCCGATTAAGGGTGAGATGGCGCTGCGCATTACTAGGAACGGTGAATGGATGTATCAGGATTCACCGATTCAGCGCCCGGCCCTGGTGCGATTACTGGCATCGGTGTTACGGCTGGATAGCGATGCTGAGTATTATCTGGTGACGCCAACAGAAAAACTAAGAATTACTGTTGACGATGTGCCGTTTCTTGCAGTTGAGGTTGAACAGACTCGTACTGATTCTCACCAATCTCTGATATTTCGGACCAATGTTGATGACATTGTGGCGGCAGATCCTGAACATGAATTGTGGGTGGCCGGAGGAAGCGAAGCCACAGGACCGCTGCCCTATCTACATGTTCGAGCCGGATTGAACGCACGCATTACTCGCCCCGTTTTTTATGCATTGGCGGACTTTGCTTGCCACCATCGGATCGATGGCCAAGAGTTTCTCGGCGTATTCAGCGGCGGTGCTTTTTTTCCGCTGGAGTGCACTGGGTAATCGAAATGGCCTCGCGCCACGGAGCAGGACTGGTAAGATAGTTATCATTGTTTGAATCCAAACCTTCTGTGGTTTGCTGATTGGGGAGCCTATGCCAGATATCGATGGGTTACGTCGAATCCTGACGGAGAATAAGACCATTGCTGTGGTTGGTTTATCAGCCAATTGGTGGCGACCCAGTTTCTTTGCTGCCAAGTACATGCAGGATCACGGTTACCGGGTTATCCCGGTCAATCCAAATTACGACGAGATTCTGGGCGAGAAATGCTACGACCGGATAGAGGATATTCCTGACGCGGTTGATATCGTCGATATATTTCAGAGACCCGAGGTGACTCCCGCGTTGGCACAGAGCGCGGTAGCGATTGGTGCAGGGGTGCTTTGGATGCAAATCGGTGTGGTGAACGATGAGTCAGCACGCATTGCCGAATCGGGGGGTCTCGAAGTAGTAATGAATCGGTGTGTCAAGATCGAGCACGCACGTCTTTTAGGGGGTCTCAATTTGATCGGAGTTAATACCGGTGTCATTTCGAGCCGGCGACCCCGTTGGCTGATCTATTGATCGGGGAGTAGAACGCAGACAGATTGCGTGTACTTTACTTTAGGGAGAAAATTGTTTGGCTGACAGGAAATTTGGATTCGAGACACAGTGCCTGCATTCAGGGCAGATGCCAGATACTACGACCGGTGCGCGGGCTGCGCCAATTTATCAGACGACATCCTACGTATTTGATGACAGTGATCATGCGGCCAGTCTGTTTAATTTACAGACGTTCGGTAACGTTTATTCACGCATGACCAATCCAACCAATGCGATGGTTGAAGAAAGACTGGCTACGCTTGAGGGTGGCCGAGCCGGTGTAGTTGTCGGCTCCGGCATGGCAGCGCAGATGACGGCACTACTGACCTTGCTTGAGGCAGGCGACGAACTGGTGTCATCGAGCACGGTGTATGGTGGTACTTACTCCCAATTTGATTATGGGTTTCGTCGCTTTGGTATTGCTACCCATTTCGTTGATCCTGAAGATCCGCAGAATTTCGCACGCGCGATCACCCCAAAAACAAAAGCGCTTTATGCCGAGACCATTGGGAATCCGTTGAACAATGTGCTCGACATAACGGCTGTTGCTGATATTGCCCACAATGCGGGAATTCCGTTGGTCATCGACAGTACATTTGCGACTCCGTACTTGTGTCGGCCGATTGAACACGGTGCCGACATTGTCGTTCATTCACTGACTAAATGGATTGGCGGGCACGGTACATCTATCGGGGGTGGGCTTGTCGAGTCCGGCAAGTTCCCCTGGGACAACGGTAACTTTCCCGCGATGACGGAGCCTTCCAAAGGCTACCATGGGGTTCGTTTTTACGAGACTTTTGGCGATTTTGGCTTCACGATGAAAGCTCGAATGGAAACCCTGAGAACCATGGGCCCAACGCTCAGTCCATTCAACGCATTTCTGTTTCTACAGGGGCTCGAAACTCTGCCGCTACGGATGGAACGGCATTGCATCAACGCGCTGGCTGTTGCGGAGTTTCTGTCTGAGCACCCGGATGTCTCTTGGGTCAGGTACGCTGGACTGCCAGATAGTCCGCACTACGAATTGGCCTGCAAATACCTGCCTCGCGGCGCCAGCGGCGTTATCACGTTCGGTATTCGGGGTGGGCAACCGGCGGGTGTTCGTTTTATTGAGGGCGCACAGTTTCTTAGCCATCTTGCTAATGTTGGTGATGCCAAGTCCCTGGTCATTCATCCAGCGTCAACGACGCATCGTCAGATGTCCGAAGAAGAGCAGTTGAGTGCCGGGGTGACGCCAGACATGGTTCGCATCTCAGTGGGGCTGGAAACACTTGATGATATCCTGTGGGATATCGATCAGGCGCTGGAAAAATCTCGTGGTTGACGACCAACGGTGACGTGCGATACGCGCTGCTGGGACGCGTAATTGATAACGCTGATTGGGCAATCCTAATCGATTGATCAGTATGACTTATCCAACGCCGCTGATCCCGCACGGCAGTGATGACTTCGACGTTTTGCAAGAAACCTTTCGTTGGCAAATACCAGAGTATTTCAATATTGCCGAAGCGGTTTGTGACCGTCATCAAGCGCATGGTGATCGGATTGCACTTTACTGTGAAGATGTTTCAGGCGAGTCAGCCGAATACACTTTCGGTGACTTGATCGAATTATCGAATCGATTGGCGAACGTGCTAGTGGGTCTTGGCATTCAAGCCGGTGATCGCGTCGGCATCATTTTGCCACAACGCGTTGAGGCAGCAGTGTGTCATCTGGCGGCCTGGAAGATTGGCGCGATCTCTTTACCGTTATCTGTTCTTTTCGGTGTTGACGCATTGAAGTATCGTTTGAACGATAGCGGTGCGCGGGTAGTCGTAACCACAGGGCATGCACTCGATCGAGTGGAAGCATTGCGCCCGGAACTTCCAGCATTGGACCTGGTAGTGGATTGTGCTCGGCGCAAGGGGGGATTCTGGGATCTGATTGATCAAGCCACGAGTCAGATGCAGCGCTTGCGGACTCACGCCGATGATCCTGCCATTCTGATCTATACCTCGGGTACCACGGGACCCCCAAAGGGGGCCCTCAATGCCCATCGCTGGTTGCTCGGCAACCTGACGGGCTTTGAGTTATCGCATGAATTGTTTCCTCAGCCGGGTGATTGCTTCTGGACACCGGCAGATTGGGCCTGGGCCGGGGGTTTGATGGATGCATTGATCCCTACCTGGTTCCATGGTTGCCCGGTTCTTGGTTATGACGGTGGTCGATTTGACCCCGAGCGCGTGTGTCAGTTGTTGGACAAATATCGAGTGCGTAATGCATTCATTCCTCCGACTGCGCTGAAGCTGTTGCGCCAACTGGGCTCACTGGATCGATTTAATCTTCGGTTGCGAAGCATTATGTCGGCGGGTGAAACGGTGGGAAGCCAGTTATATCACTGGGCGCAGGAAGAATTGCACGTGCAGATTAATGAAATGTGGGGACAAACTGAGTTCAACTACGCGGTTGGTAACTCGTCCAGCATGATGCGGATTGTGCCTGGCGCAATGGGCAAACCGTATCCCGGCCATCAGGTCGAGCTTTTGGATGAGTCTGGCAAACCGATAGCAGATGGAGAAATTGGAGAGCTTTGTGGATGGCGTGATGATCCGGTCATGTTTCTGGGCTACTGGAATCGCGAGGCAGCCACTGAGGATCAATTTATTGGTGGCTGGTGGCGATCCGGTGATATGGGCTATCGCGATAGCGACGGGTATCTCTGGTTTGTTGGTCGTGGTGACGATGTGATCTCAAGCTCGGGTTACCGTATTGGTCCAGGGGAGATCGAGGACTGTTTGCTTAAGCATGCGGCGGTCGCACAGGTGGCAGCGATTGGTAGCCCCGATGCACTCCGGGGAGAAATTGTCAAAGCGTTTATTGTGCTTGCCCGCGGACACCGCCCTTCAGATGACTTGCGCGATGACATACAGAACACGGTACGCGATAACCTCGCAGCGTACGAATACCCTCGTGAGATCGAATTTGTAGACGAACTGCCTATGACAACAACTGGCAAGGTGCGGCGCGTTGTACTCCGCGATGCGGAGCGAATGCGTAAAGGTGTCGCTGACTAGTCAGTCTGTTTTCGTGTGAGCATCGGGCCGAGGGGCCGTCCACCCATCAGGTGCATGTGTAGGTGGTACACCTCCTGATTGCCATGATCACCGCAGTTAATGATTAGACGATAACCATCGTCAGCAATGCCTTCATCGTGGGCGAGTTTCTGCGCCACTACGATGAGGCGCCCCATCGTGGACTCATCTTCAGCGCTGACATCGTTTACCGTTGGAATAACCTTGTTGGGTACCAACAGTATATGGGTGGGTGTGCGCGGATTGATGTCACGAAAAGCGGTAACCAACTCGTCTTGATAGACAATGTCGGCAGGAATATCGCCATTGACGATGCGACTGAAAAGGGTTGCTTCGGTCATTGAGGGTGTTCCTTCTGAGTGGTCTGGCCCGGCAGCTTTGGCGGCTCGCGATCATAACAGGATGGATTTGATGGGTACCGCGTCCCATTATTGACGGCAGGCGGTAAACTCTTAGAGTATAAATTTAATTGTTCAACAAGGAGATCGGGCCTATGGCCTTCAAGGCGTTTCGTATCAAGCAGGTTGATGGTGCTATTGAGGCCGGCTTTGAGCAGTTGGAAATCAATGATCTCAGTGCAGGTGAAGTAGTTGTGCGGGTTCAGTATTCCGGGATTAATTACAAGGATGCTTTGGCTGCAACGGGCAAGGGCCGCATTACGCGAGTGCCTGCGGTCAATGGGGGCGTTGATTTGGTGGGGGTTGTCGATAGTTCCACAGACGAACGGTTTCATGGCGGTGATGCGGTGCTGGTTTGTGGTGCGGGGCTCTCAGAAACATTGGATGGTGGGTATTCGGAGTTTGCCCGTGTACCTGGTGACGCTGTCGTGCCTTTGCCACCCGGGCTGACTGCGTGGGAAGCGGGTGCGCTGGGCACTGCCGGGTTTACCGCTGCGCTCGCGATGATGCGTATGGAGGACAATCATCAGGATCCCGCGTTGGGACCAATTGTGGTGACCGGTGCCACCGGCGGGGTCGGTAGCTTTGCTATCGATATGTTGGCGGCTAAGGGTTTTGAGGTGCTGGCATTCACAGGCAAGTCAGAACAACACGATTATCTTCGTACTCTGGGTGCAAGCGATTTTATTGATCGCCATGTCATTGAGATGGGTACTCGACCCCTGGAGCGGGCGGAATATGGTGGCGCAGTGGACAATGTGGGCGGGGATACGCTGGGCTGGTTGACCCGAGTTATTCGGCCGATGGGTAATATCGCCTCGATAGGGCTTGTCGGTGGCGTCAAGCTCGAGACTACTGTGATGCCATTCATCCTGAGGGGAGTGTCACTGCTTGGGATCAATTCAGTGGAAATGCCACTGAGCATGCGTGATCAGGCATGGAAGCGGCTTGCC
>Ga0302120_10001595_pt1 | contig 10605 bp, 10 predicted proteins | sample AG5_Bottom_MG_FD_203118 | JGI IMG/M metagenome (GOLD analysis project Ga0302120, IMG submission 203118) | Marine microbial communities from Western Arctic Ocean, Canada - AG5_Bottom | ecosystem: Environmental > Aquatic > Marine > Oceanic | place: Canada: Western Arctic Ocean | collected 2017-10-01 | reverse complement strand
CGACTACGTCTCTCGCAGCGCCGCCGCGAAGCGCGGACAACAGCGGGCGTCGTCCTCCTCCAAGTCGAACGCGAAAACGTCTCTCAATCAACCCTCTCGCGCTCCTAGGAGCGCTCTCTCCAAGACCGAGCGGCGCGAACTTGAGGGGCTCCTCGAACAAATTATGGCCGCTGAAGAGGATGTGACCCGCATCGAAGCCGGAGTCTCCGATGCCTCATTTTACAAGCACGACCGAGCTAACCAAGCAGAAACCTTCTCTGCCCTCGACGTCGCGAGACAGCTAGTCGCTTCGCTCACGTCCCGCTGGGAAGCGCTCGAAGCCCGCGCCTCATCGGACGCCTAGCGCTGTCGTTCCACCGCGGGTTTCACCGCGATGCGTCGGCCGTCTACCTCGGAGCCGTCCATCTCACGCATGGCGACCTCGGCTTCTTGCCGCGAGCCCATCGTCACGAAGCCAAAGCCACGTGACTGACCCGTGTCGCGATCCAGAACGACCGCCGCATCGACCACCTGACCATGGGCGGAGAACGCCTCTTTGAGACCTTCATTGTCGACGTTCCAACTGAGGCTGCCAATGAAGAGTCGCACCGGCGGACCGCTGCCACCGGATCCGCGTCGTTTCTTCGTGGCGGCGCCGAGCTGAATGGACTCGACCGGCATGGCCGGCCCTTCCTCGTCCTCGCCGCCAAAACCACCTTGCACATCGCTTGCGCTCACGATGGGGATCCCATCTCGCTGGCTGTTCACCTCACGATTGGCCCGCCGCCGCTCCTCTTTATCTTGCTTCTTTCGGGTCTTTTCGGCCTCACGCCGACGCTTCCCGGCGCTGTAGTCACCACTGCGACTCATCTGTACCTCCGTACACGGGAGATGCCACCTGAATGACTGGGTGAGTTCGATGAACTAGGGGGGCGAAGACTTCTTGAGCGCAACAATCTTTTCTCGGAGCTTTCTAAAGTGACCGTGGGTTTTGTACCATGAAAAAAGCACATTGGAAGACGACCTGCGCCCTCCAATGTGCCGGTAAAGTGATGAAACACCGCCTAGCGGTGATCTCCGCCACGACCGCCGCCGCCGCCGCCGCCGCCGCCACCGGGGCGATCATTGGCTTCGTTGACACGGATGGCACGACCATCGAGGTCTTTGCCGTCCATTTCTTGGATGGCCGCCTCCATGACACCACGGTCGTCGAAGGAGACAAATCCAAAACCGCGGGACCGTCCGGTGTCGCGCTCGGTGATCACCTTGGCCTCGGTGACGGGTCCGAACTGTTCAAAGGCGGCGCGAAGCCCCTCGTCCGACGTAGCCCACGCTAGTCCTCCGACAAAAATCTTATTTGACATTTTTTCCTGCTCTTACTTTTCTCTGAAGGGGCATGTCCGTGCGCGATGCGAACGTCGCACGCCCGGGTTGATGAACGAAGCCCTGATGAAACCATCGTGGCCCCGTTCGCGATACACACCGCCCCAACTGGCGACGGCCCCCACGTCATACACGAGCGCACCATCCATCGCTACGCTTTGTTCAGACTTGATGGATCCACCGAGTTACCGTGCCCACAACGCCTTGAGAGCCATTTTTCACCGCGGCGGTTTGCGGGTCGGCCCGTCGTACGGCCCCCGAGCTACCTGCGACTGCCCCGTTTTATCGTGTTGCGTGTTTTGCGCACGAGCGCGCCTTTTTGAGTGTGTACTTCTGCGTCGTCTCGTTCGCCTCTGCTAACAACACAGGTGGATGGCGTCGAGTCCCAAAGACAACCCGGGCGTCAACGAGCCCGCTGCTCGAAAGGAGGTGCCGTGGTCCTTCGAGCGCGCGACGCCCCATGTGATCGTCGATGAGCCGATCAACCGCTGGCTCCATCGGCGGCTCGCGTACGCCATGCTCTGGATGTGTCGTCCGTTCGCGACCTACTTGAGCCCAAATCTTTTGACCGTAGTCGGCACGCTGCTCGGCGTCGCGTCGGGAGTCGCCCTGGTGTTGGGCGGTCAACCCAGAGCGCTGGACCAGCGCGCCGACTACACGCTCGTGGCCGCCGTGTGCCTGTTGCTCTCGGTGATCTTCGACTGCTCCGACGGCATGTTTGCGCGCCTCACCGGAAAGACCTCACCGCTCGGCATGCTCCTCGATGGAGCGTCGGACACCATCGTCTACACCTCCGTATGGGTGGGGCTCACGATCCATCTCGGCGCCGTGGCGCCGCACCCTTGGCTGTGGCCCATCGCTGTGCTCACGGCGCTCACGAGCTTCACCCAAATCGCCTGCTTCGATCAAGTCAAGAACCGCTATCAACGCGCGATGGCCGGGGAGCAAGACCCAACGGAGGTCGCGTCGGTCGGGAGTGCCGTGCCCCCCTCCTTGCCGTTCATGCGGCCCTTCGTGTGGATCTACGACACCTTGTATCCGCTCTCCGTCCGCAGCATGATCGGCGCGCCGCTGCACCACAACTCTGGAACCGAGGCGCTTTTCTCCGCCGTCACCCACGCGATGCGAGCCGCGCGATGGCTCGGACTCGGGCTCCACATGGCGCTGCTGTACACTTTCCTCCTGGTTTTGACGTTCGCACCGCAGGTCGCATTGCTCTACCTTTGTGGTGGCGTGGCGGCCTTCACAGCGCCCTTGCTGCTGACCCGAGCCCGGTGGCGTCGCGCGGTGTCGCTGTCCATCCACACCCAATCTTCGCGATAATCCAAACCCGCGCCGTCTCATGACCTCCCCGCCCCCAACCGCTCCCGACGCGCGTATCTCCGCATGGACCCGGTTCGTGCGCGACGTGGTCCATCAGGTCACGCGAACTCGCTCGAGGGCCGCGACCACGCTGTTCGCGGGTCTGCTCGTCGCCCTCGCGTGCTTCAGCGTCGGTCGCCACGTCACGGTGAACACAGATCTTCGCAGCCTCCTCCCGAACTCCGCGCCGAGCGTGCGCGCCCTCGACGAACTCACCACTCGCAAAGGTTCGACGGAGGTCTTCATCGTGGCGGTGGAATCCGCAGACGTACAAGCCCGGCAACAGATAATCGACGGCCTCGCCTCGTCGATCGCCGCATGGCCGGAGGCGTCCATGGTTCAAACCGGCCGAGACTTCGCCCCGCTGCGGGATCGCGCGCTTTACTTCCTCGACGACGCCGAGCTAGACGACCTCGCCCGTGAACTGCGAGAGGCGAAGCAACGCGCCATCGCGCGGCGAATCGCCCGTGACGTGGGCGCGGAGGGATCGGGCGGCGCGGCCCCCATCAACGAGGTGCTCGCCGGCGAGGATTGGGACGACTTTGGCGACGACGAGGACGAGGTCAAAGACCCCGCGCCCGCCGACGCCGACGCACCCGATGTTGCCACCTGGGTCCGCAAACAAAAACAAACGCTAGCGACCCGCGGGGATCTCAGCGCCCGAGAGATCGCGTTGATCTGGCCCGAAGAAAACGAACACGGGGAGATCGAGTGGCGCGACGACCTCGAAGATCCGTTCGTCAGCGCCGATGGGCAGGTGCAAGTGGTGAAGGCGGTCTTGTCCAAGCCCGCCACCGACATCACCTTCGCGCGAGAGGTCGCCGAGCGCGTCCGCGCCCTGGCCGCCGCGCTCCAAGCAGAGGGAATCGCCCCAGACGCCCGAATCCAGATCGTCGCGGCCTACAACGTCTCCAAAGACATCGACACCATCTTGCGAGACGCGAAGCGGGCGACGGTGCTCTCCGTGCTCCTCGTCACCTGCGTGTTGGTCTTCGGCTTTCGAACGGTGCGCGCGCTCGCCTTAGTGCTCGTGCCCATGGGCATCGCGACCTGCGTCACCCTCGCGTTTGCGTGGCTGCTCTTGCCACAGCTCAACGCGCTCACGATCTTTTTGTTCGCGGTGCTGTTCGGAATGGGCGTGGACTTTTCGGTCCACCTGTTCGCGCTGCGCCCCGGCCAACACGCAGCGCGATGGAGCGACGTGATCGAGCGTCACCTTCGACCGCTCACGGCCTCCATGCTCACCACCACCAGCAGCTTGGCGGTGCTCGGCATCGCGGATTTCAAGGCGTTTCGAGAGTTCGGTGCCATCTCCGCGGTGGGCGTGTTCGTGTGTTTTGTGTGCGCGGTGCTGTTCGTGCCGGTGGTCGACACCCTCTGGCCCACGCCACCGCGGTCCTCTTCCACCCCTCCGGTGAACCCGAGCAAACCACGCGGCCGCACCATGCCCTGGCGATGGCTCACCCTGGGCGCCGTGGCCCTGTGCGCCGTGGTCGGCGGCCCGCGCCTGACCTTTGAAAAAGACCTCCGACAACTCACCGCCCAGCCCAAGACCGGCACCGGAATTCGCTATGGCTCCGCCACCGGACGCTGCTCGAAATCGGTGGTGCTCGTGGCTGAGGAGCGCGGGGCGCTCGAGGCGGCCATCGACACGCTCTCGGTCGAGCAGCAAGAGCAGCGGCTGCTGCCAGGCGCCCCCGAACTTGAAGGACGTCCGCAACAGCCGTGGATCCGCGGGGTATACAGCGTCGCGAAGATCCTGCCAGACGCGCAAGAGACCAAGCGCGACCGGCTCGCTCAAATCGGCGCGCTCTCCAACGATTTTTTGGCGCAGCTGCCAGACTTGGACGCGAAGGCACAAAGCTACCGGACCCACCTCGAGGCCCTTGAGCGGCTGTCCAAGGCGGCCCCCATCGAGCCGGGCGCGCTCCCCGACTGGGCCCGCGCGCCCTTCGTGGAACACGACGACGTCGACGACCGACTCGGGCACGTCTGTTTGCAAATTCGCTCTGGTCACCTCGACGAACTCGTGGCGGTGAAGAAACGCTTCAACGAGATCCTCCCCGCGACTGTCGGACGCGCCGATAGCCGGCTGGTGTTCGCCGACCTCGTGGAGGCGATGCACCTCGACGCGCGCCGCCTCCCCCTCGCCGCGCTCGCGATCATATTTCTGTTCATCGCCTTGGACCTGCGCCGCCTTCGCGCCACGCTCGCCTGTTTTGGCGCCCTGATCCTCGGACTCGGCTTCTCCGTTGGATGGATGGGCTTCATCCCCATTCACCTCAACTTCTTTAACTTGGTGGTGATGCCCGCGGTGCTCGGCTTGAGCATCGACACGAGCATCCACCTTTGGCACGCCCGCACCAAGACCACCGTGGGTCAAACCTCGCGCGCCACCATGATCTCGGCGCTGACCACTATGGGCGGGTTCGCTGGCTTGCTCGTCGCGGAGCACCCTGGCCTGCGCAGCATCGGCACCCTCGGTGTGGTGAGCGTGCTGAGCTGCGTCTCCGTCGCCTTCGTCGCGCTCCATCCCGGTCGCCTCCGCCCTCGACGTGATCGCGAACCGCGGGCGAGCGACGAGTCCTGAGCGGTACCGCGGCGCGAAGGCACGCGGTCAACAACCTAGGACGACGCGAAGCGTGGGAATACGTCGCGCCGCGCGACCTCATAGTCCTCGGCGAAATCGATCTCTACGCATGGGAGTCCGGTCACATCCACAGAGGTCAAGGGCACATCGTTCACCAAGGACGCCAGCGCGCGCTCGTAGTAGGCGTCGCTGCGTCCTTCGGGCGTAGACACCACCTCCTTGAGCGCGTCGTAGATCTTCGTGGTGGTGAGCGCGGAGAACCGCGCCACCCCGATGAACTCGCCGAGGGAGCGATCGATGTCGATCTCCTTACCTATCTCTTGAATCCGGCCCTCGTCATCAACGATCACCTTCACCTCCTCGTCGCCGCAGGGCTTGGCCTCTACAGCCATCGACACCGCGTTGGGCGCCTTGACCACGCGCTCGATGACGCGGGGGTCGAAGAGCACATCGCCATTGAGCAGCACCATGTCTCGATCGAGAAAGTGCTTGCCGGCGGCGAACAGCGAGGACGCTGTGTTGGTTTCGAAGAAGTGGTGGTTCACCACCTCGTGGAATCGCAGGTCGGGGTGCTCTGCGCTGGCGTGGGCCAAGATCTGCTCGCGCCGATAGCCGAGCACCAAGCACACCTCGCGGACACCGCAGGTTCGCAGCGAATCCATTTGATGATCAAAAATAGTCCGCTCGCCCACCTCGAGCAGGCACTTGGGCCGATGCTCGGTGAGGGGATAAAGGCGGCGGGAAACTCCAGCAACGAGGACGACACCAATCATAATGCGCATTTCCCGCGCTCCGCGGGTTCACGCTTGGAGTAGCACGTCTCGCTACGCCGCGGAGACTTTCCCGACCCGTTTTCGCAACAGTTGAAGCGAGAAATACAACACCCCCAACCCGGCTGAAACGGCATGGAGCGCCAGCAACGCCCGGTACGAACCCGCCATGCTCAAGATCGCGTAACCCACCGAGATGGTGTCGATCCGCGCGAAGACCGCCACCACTGACACCAGCCGCTCAGCCACGGTTCGCTCGGCTTGCAGATGACCCCAGGCGATCTCTTGGACAGAACCCGAGCCTGAAATCCGCTGCGACGCCACCACCTGCAGCACCTGCACGATCACCCACGACACCAACCCCACGATCCCCACAACCCGCCACATGAGGAGGTCTGCGGGGTCGGTCGCCAGCACGTGCACCCACACCGCGAGCACGAAGGCGAAGATGCCCACGCCGTCGCCCAAGGTGTCGAGCCACGCCCCGAGCCGCGACCCCATGTACTTGAGTCGCGCGAGCTCGCCGTCGATGCAGTCGACGAAACGCACAACGATCAAGAGCGCGCCGCCGTACACGCCGAAGCGAGGTTCGGGGAGGCTGACGAGATACGCGGCGAACAACGCGAGCACGATACTGAAGACAGACACCATGTTCGGCGTCACGCCCGTGCGGCACAGCACCCGCGTCAGTTGACGCGTCACCGGGCGCATCACGAGGCGGTCGAGCACGCCCCCCGTGGCCTTGCTCAAGCTCGCGAGATGCCGCTGCGTGGCCGCGCCGCGCTCTGACGCGTCGGACGCCGGCGCGACAAACATTCCCGGAGGGAGCCCCCGCGCCGGTTGCGAGGAGGTCTGGATCGTACCATCGGCTGCCTTCGCGAGGGCGCCGGCGTCGACCAGTCCGAGCATCCCCGCGACCGCTCCAAACCATGCGGGCGCCTCCACCTCGCCGCGCCGCCAGCCTTGTGCGACGTAGCCGGGGGCGAGGCGATGCGGGCTGCACGTGGCGTGTACGAGCAGCGCGTGCTCACCCTCTGCGAGCGCGGGCGTCGTCTCCACGGCGTGCACAGGTACACGCAACCGCGCGTGTGCCCAGCCCCCAGTCGACGCCGCCCCCACCACATCGATCCGCGACACCCCCGCCGCCTGCAACGAGAGCGCGTGCCGAACGAGCGGCTTGAGCCCGCCGATCGGTGTGTCCGCGTCAAAGCCTGGGGGCACGACGATCACACCAACGAGCGCTGTGTTCCCCGTCACGCTGCAGGTGTTGGCACGTCCCTTGGCGAAAATCAACTTCGAACCCGGCGGGACAAAACGGGCCTCCATCCACCGAATCGGGTATACCCATGCCTGAATGGAGCCCGACGCACCATCCGCCAACACCACCACCAAACGTGTGATGCGGTGGTTCGCCCCGTTCGTGGCCTTCGGGCTGCTGGCCTGGGTGCTCTACAAGAATGACGGCGTCCAGGTGATCACCGAGGTCTTCGAGCGCGTGGGCTGGCGTTGGCTCTTGCTCTTGATCCCGTGGTCGACCATCGCGCTCATGACCATCTTGGCCTACCGCACGGCGCTGCCCGGCCGCGGTAAGGCGATCCCGTTTTGGACGCTGCTCCAGGTCGAGCGCGCCGGATCGGCCCTCAACGCCATCTTGCCCCTCGGCAACCACGGCAGCCAGGTCATCAAGCTCAGCGTGCTGCGACACTGGTTCCCGAGCGCGGGCATCGCCGGGGCCGCCGTGTGGTGCACGCTGGGGACCGGCCTCAACAACCTCTACGCGAGCGTTGGACCCGCGATCGCGTGGGCCCTCGACTTTCACAACCCGCTCGCCGCCCAGCTCTTGTTGCTGTCGTGCATCCTCACGGCCCTTCCCTCGGTCATCATCATCAGCCTCGTGCGTCACGGGATGAGCGCGCGCGTGAGCCGGATCCTCGGGGCGCTCCCCCTCTCGTTTGTCCGTCGGCGCAAAGACCGGGCCCTCGCCTGGGCGCAGAAACTCGACACCCACCTCGCCTCCGCGGTCGGCGATCGGCGGCGGGACTTCCTTCGACTCCTGGGCTTTCGAATGCTCGGCCAGACCATTCGAATCGGGGAGATCTGGTTGGCCGTCACGCTGCTCGGGATCGAAGGTGGTCTGCTGACCGCGGTGTTGTTCAACGCCATGCGCCGCGCGGTGACCCAATTGCTCGGGTTCATCCCCGGCCGCATCGGGGCGCTGGAGGCCATCTCCTTGCTCACCTTCGAGGGCATCGGGCTCGACGGCGCCGACGGTCTCGCCCTCGCGTTGACCCTTCGATTTGGATTTCTCGTCAACCTTCTAGTCAGTCACGGAGCGCTCGCACGCATGCCTCACCTAGTGGAACGTTATCCTGCCAGGAGTCATTCGATACCTAGACAGGGCGATGAGGACGCCGAGCCCTGCGACCGTTCTACAACCTCGAAAGACCACATTGACCACCCATGAGTTGGCTGAAGAAAAAACTCCAGCTGTTTCTCATCGGAGCGCCCACCATGGTCGCTACCGGCAACTGACGACCGTGGGTTGCCCGCCAGCTCGCCATCGAGCAAAAACGCTGGGACCAGTTTCTGCAGCGGCGACACGACGAGGGCAAGCTCGTTTGGGTCAAGGACGACGACACCAGCCGTTATCTTGGTGCCGCCGACGTCCTCATCACGGACTACGGCTCAACCCCCTTCGAGTACATAGTCACCGGCCGCCCCATCGTCTACTTTGACACCGACGACGCCAGACGCACCATGTCCGACCCCGAGACCATGCAGAGCATCGAGGCGGCCACCGTGCCCTTTCACGACGCCCGCTCGTGGATGTCCGCGGTGCAGCAGATCCTCGCCGAGCCCCGCGTGCCTGCCGATCGCGCCGACGCCATGAAGGCGATCGTATCGCAGCGGTTTTTCGATCCTGGTGCCGCCGCGAAAAGACTCTTCGAGCATCTCTCCTCTGCCGTCGACAAGGTTCCGTGATCTACGGACTGTTTAGTTCGTTGACGACTCAACGCCTCCGCCGCCGTGGGTCCGGCCGCCGCGCTCGCGGCGGGGTTTGGCAATCGCCGCGCAGCTCTTGCTGCTGTCGTGCGTCGTCACGGCGCTGCCCTCCCTCACCATTATCAGTCTCGTCAAGCACGGGATCGGCGCGAGGCTGAGTCGTCTGCTGGGGCGGCTGCCCTTTCGCTTCGTGCGACGGCGCAAAGACCGGGCCCTCGCCTGGGCCCGCAAGCTCGACACCCACCTCGCCTCCGCCGTCGGCGATCGCCGGGGTGACTTCTTGCGCCTGATGGCCTTGCGCGTCCTGGCGCAGTCCGTGCGCGTGTGCGAGATCTGGCTCGTCGTGACGCTCCTTGGCATCGAGGGCGGCCTGTGGACTGCCCTCTTGTACAACGCCATGAGCCGCGCCGTGACCCAACTCTTGGGGTTCATCCCCGGTCGCATCGGCGCGCTGGAGGCCGTCTCCTTGCTCACCTTCGAGGGCATCGGCCTCGAAGACTCCGACGGTCTCGCCCTCGCGCTAACGTTGAGGTTTGGATTTTTGGTGAACTTGTTGGTCAGTCACGGCGCCCTCGCGCGGATGCCCGCGATCGCGCAGCGTTATCCAGCGCGCCCCCATGACGACGACGCGCGCGCTCCGCAGTGAGCCCCCGATTTCGTGACGGCCGCCCCGCCCGCCAGAAACAAGGCTGTCACCCCGAATCTTTGCTAGGTTCGCGAACACGCCAAGGGCAGCCCCCATCATCTACGCTTCGGCGCCGCCCCAGATCCCATGAGCTCCCTGTTTCATCCCGACCGCATCGCTCGGCTCCGCCAAAAACAAGAGGTGGCCTTCGCCCCGGTATTTCTCCACCGGCCGCTGTCGATCCTGTTTTTGATCTTCACAGCGGACATCAAGGCGATCACCCCCAACCGACTCACCACGGCCAATATCCTCTTGCGCTTGGTGGCCGCGTGGATCTTGTGGCCGGTGGCTTTTGGCGGCCCGGAGACCACCACGGCGCACCTGTGGCTGGCGGTGTTCTTGTGGCACTTTGGGGTCGTCTTGGACGCCGCCGACGGCGCCCTGGCGCGCTACCGCGGGCAAGGCAGCCTGTTCGGGCGGTTTTACGACAAGGTCTCCGACCGCCTGGTCACGCTGGTCATGATGCTCATGCTCTCGGCCCGCGCCTTCGCCGAGACCGAGACGCTGAACTACGTGTTCATGGCCATGGTGTACGTGGCCTGCATGAGCGCCTGCTCCGTGGCCAAGTGGATCGAGCTGGGGCTCGTCGCCGAAAAGCGCGGCCTCCAAAAGTCCCAAGACCCCGGCGAGGTCGCGGCCCCCGCGCGGAGCTTCGGGGACTGGATCCGTTTCTTGCTCAAGCGCCTGCCCCACATCGTCATCGTCACGGAGATGGACCTGCCCGTGTGGGGATCCATCGCCGTGCTCACCGGCACCGAGTCGTGGCTGCTGATCTACTTGGGGATCTACGCGGTGATCTACACGCCCTTGGCCATCGGCGTGCGCGCCCGACG
>Ga0302120_10001594_pt1 | contig 10607 bp, 8 predicted proteins | sample AG5_Bottom_MG_FD_203118 | JGI IMG/M metagenome (GOLD analysis project Ga0302120, IMG submission 203118) | Marine microbial communities from Western Arctic Ocean, Canada - AG5_Bottom | ecosystem: Environmental > Aquatic > Marine > Oceanic | place: Canada: Western Arctic Ocean | collected 2017-10-01 | reverse complement strand
AGTTGGGCCGACTCTTTCCGAAGGCGTGCTGCCAAGACGGGGTCTTTCACGGGAACTGTTTTCAATCCAGAAAATTGTTCCTCATCCCACTTTAAGGATTCATGCTTGAAGGTGTCCCCTTCTGGGAATTCATACTGAATGGGCGTAAACGTGATGGGGTTTGAGGGGTCGTGCGGGTTCTCCGCAACCAATACAGTGCACTCCTCTCCCTCAATAAATTCTTCCACTAAAGCTGCCCCATGCTTTGCAATGATTTTATTAATCTGCCGACGAAGCCCGGCTTCCGTGTTCACCTTGGAGTGACGGCTAATATCCACGCTGGCGTAGCTGCTGTAGTGCTTTACAAAAAGAGGAAAGTTCAACTTCGCCAAGACCTTTTCAACGTCCTCGACTCTGCGCACTTGGACATGCGCCGGAGTTTTAATGCCCGACTCTCTACAAATTCGTTTCATCTTCGCGCGAGATGGCTCCCAAAACTCTACGCTTGCTCCAGTATAAGGCACGCCAAGGCGCTCTAAAGTTTCAACGACCTCGACACCAGGGTTATCCTTTTCACTGGCACAACCATCACAGAGATTGAAAAAAAGGTCAAATCCTTCTTCAACGTAAGACTCAACCTCTTCAATAGAGTTGTCCTTATGTTCTAAGCAGCCCAGTGTCCAGTCCGCACTTGGAAAATAGGGACGAGGGTCACACCGCCAATCATCATCGGGGAAATCATCCGAGTCGATGGCTTGGTTCGTAAGGAGACAGATTCGCACAAGAAAAGGATAGCAAGCCCTTCTGATAAATAAAAATTATAACTCATCACGTTCTGCTAAACTTTCCCAGCGTATCGTTCTCTCTTGAGCATTTTTTTCGAAGTCATCACGTTTTCTTTGCAACCTGGAAACATTCTCTCCTTCCTTTTGATAAGTTACCGGATCAGAAAGGACTTTATCGATCTCTTCCATTTTCAACTCAAGCGCCTCAATCTCTTGAAATAGAGCATCAAGCTCTTTTTTCTCTTGATAGCTCAGTGGTTTATCTTCCGTTTTCCCAGAAGGAGAGGCTTGGCTTTGAGCCCGAACCTTCTTTCCTTTTTTGGCTTTCCCTGAGGAGGGGCTCCAACGCTCCATCAAAGAGCTGATATCCCCTGCATGAAGAAACGCGCCTCCTTGGCCGTCCATATGGAGCACGTGCGTGGCAACGCGGTCCAAAAACCATCTGTCGTGACTGACCAAGAGAACACAGCCATGAAATGCACACAGGGCTTCTTCCAAGGCACGGAGCGTGTTGAGATCTAAATCATTCGTCGGTTCATCCAGAACCAATACATTGCAATCCTGTAAGAGCAACTTTGCCAGAAGCACACGCCCCCGCTCTCCACCTGAAAGAGAGCCAACCTTTACAAACTTTTTATTCCCTGGGAAAAGAAAGCTGTCCAAAAAACTAGCCACATGAATCTTTCGGCCACCAACGGAAACCTGATCGCTCTTACCCGCTACTTCTTCCACCACCGTATCGTTCGAATTTAAATCCTCACGGCTTTGATCTAAAGTGCCAAAGGCTACCGTTTCGCCCACACTGACATGGCCGGAGTCCGGAGTCAATTGCCCTAGAAGAATACGGAGCAACGTTGTTTTTCCGACGCCATTCGGCCCGACAACCCCCAAGCGCATTTGTGGCTCCATTTTAAAATTGAAGTCACAAAGGATGGGGCGATCTCCGAAGGAAAAGCTGACCTGCTCCAATTCAACAACTTTCGTCCCCAGGCGTGGCCCGCGCGGTATTGCCATCTCAAGGTGCGCATCCAAGACAAGCTTATCTTTGCCAGCCAATTGGTGATATCGGTCTTGCCTAGCCTTGGCCTTTGTCCCTCGTCCAAGAACGCCGGCTCGCATCCATTCCGTTTCTCGCTTCAAAAGAGATAGCCGAGAACTCTCCGCACGCTGCTCCGCATATAACCGTTCCGCTCGGCGCTCCACATAAGTGTGATAGCTTCCTGGGTAAGAATAAATGGAGCCTCGATCCACTTCCACAATCCGGTTCACTACACGGTCCAAGAGAAACCGGTCGTGCGTCACCAAAATCAACGGGACTTTTAACGCGGCTAGCTGCTTTTCCAGCCAAGCAATCACAAATGCGTCTAAGTGGTTCGTTGGCTCATCCAACAGCAGCATATCTGGAGCGTCCACGAGGAGTTTCGCCAAGGCCACCCGTCGGGATTCTCCCCCGGAAAGCGTCCCACATAAGGCTTGCGAGTCAGTAAGGCCAACGCCCAAGATAGCCGAAGCAATCCGATGCTCTACATCGTGCCCGCCCATTGCCTCAAGGCGGTCCTCCATCCCAGCTTGCCGATGCGAAAGCGTGGTCAGCCGTTGCTCCGTCAATGCAGGATCGGCTAACTGGATGTAGAGCTCTTCTAATTCAGCAAGAAGTGCGTCTCGGCCAGCAAGACCTTTGCGAACCGCCTGTTCAATGGTGATGTTGGCGGGAAAATGAGGCTCCTGCTCTAGATATCCAAGCCGCAACTCTTTTCGAGCAATCCGTTCCCCAGAATCCGCCCGCTCCAACCCAGCTATGATTTTGAGCAAGGTGGATTTCCCCGCCCCGTTTGGACCGATCAAACCGATACGGTCGGCTGAAGTCACGGTGAGGTTGACGTCGGCGAGTAACGGGCGATTTTCGTCAAACGACTTGGCAACATCGCGGAGGGTGAGAAGTGGCATGGGCGGAGGATTTTAACGATTCAGCGGCTGTAAGAGTTATGCTGTCACGGTGGAAATCAAGAACACCACCAAGCGGCCCTTGAAAATTGGCCTTCCTGAGGGCAAGAAACTTTTTCTAGGTCCTGGCGCCAAAGGCAATGTCTCCAACAAGGCGTTGGAACACCCTCCATTAATGAAGCTGATTGAATGTGGAGACGTGGAAGTGCTTGGGAAAGAGAGTGGAAACACCTCGGGCAGTGGCCAAAATAAAGGGGTCACTCCCTCTCAAGGCGGCCTTGGTGGTGGAAGTGCCATGCGGCGGTCTGGGGATCGGTAGCGCTTACCTGTGGAGTAGGACTCCGGTACGGCTCACTCATTGCAAATGCTGCTCGCCACGAGACAGGGCCAGTTCCATTTGCTTTTGTCGCTCTGCGAAACCCGCTTTCTGCTTTTCCGTGGAAGAATTGAAGCAATGAGGGCAACTCACACCTTCTTGAAATTGAGGGGACTCCATTAATAGGGCGTCAATTGGGTTGCGGCAAGCTCGACAAAGAGTAAACCGACCCTCTTCCAACCCGTGTTTTACGGACACGCGTTGATCAAACACAAAACATTCTCCGAGCCATTTGGATTCTTCTTTCGGGACATGCTCTAAATATTTCAAGATGCCCCCCTTCAAATGGAAAACCTCTTGGACCCCTTCTTTTTTCAGAAATGACGTAGATTTTTCGCACCGAATCCCCCCTGTACAAAACATGGCAACTTTAGGCTCGTCGCACGTCCTCAACTCATCCCGAAGCCAGCTGGGGAACTCCCGAAAACTCTGGATGTCTGGGTTGATAGCCCCCTGGAAAGTTCCGATTGCAACTTCATAATCATTCCTAGCGTCCACCACAAGAATATCTGGGTCAGAGAGGATGGCATTCCAGTCCAAGGGGTCCACGTAAGTTCCAACCGTGTCACATGGGTTTATGCCTTCTACCCCCATCGTCACGATTTCTTTTTTTAAATGAACTTTCATTCGGTAGAACGGAGAGATGCTAGCCTCAGAAAATTTGGGCTCGATATCGGAAAATCGTGGGTCCTCTTTCAGAAAACGAAGTACTTCATGTATTTCGTGGTGAAGACCTGAAATAGTTCCATTGATTCCTTCTTCCGCTAAAAGAAGGGTTCCGTTGACCCCACGGGTTTGACATGCTTCCAATATTCCAGACCGAAGCTCTTGGTAATCCGGAAGAGGAACAAACTTATATAAAGCCGCTACGAGAAACGATTCCATGGGAGCATTTTACGCTCAGTACACGTCCAGGGGGGGGCAAGGCAATAGAATCTATCGCACCCTTTCTCCCCACGGAGCTACCCTTGGGCCATGATTTACTGGAGATTACCGTTCCTTCGCCCGCTCATTCTTTTGCCAGCCCTCATCTTAACCTGTGCCATGCCAAAAACAGGCTGGCGCACTTTGACCCTTCATGACTTCGTGAATGTCAACGGAACCGAAACAACGTGGACCGAGAAGAACGGGGTTATTCAGTGCAGTGGTCTACCGCTTGGTGGCGCGCGCACCCATTTCCAACTTACAAATTTCGAGTTGGAAGTAGAATGGAAACACCAAACCCATGCTGGAAACTCTGGTATTTTTCTCTGGTGCCCAAGCTCTTCCTTTAAAGATCTTCCTCCAGGCTCGCTACCCCGCTCAGGCATTGAAGTCCAAGTCTTGGACTTGGGATATGAAGAAAACTATATACAATCCAATGGCAAGCCCTCTGATTGGTTTACGAGTCATGGAGACATCTTCCCGGTAGGATCCTCCACAATGCAAGCCATCACGCCAGAAATCACGTACACCCTAGAAGATGGGTCGGTCGCCAAAGTAGGAAATTCCAAAAGTTCTCGGAGTTTCCCCAACCAACGCTTAACGAAACCCGCCGGTGAGTGGAATCACTACGCAATTCGTGCCGAGAATGGAACTGTCCGCCTTTGGGTGAATCAGGTTGAAGTCAATGGAGGCACAAACTGCAGTCCATCCACCGGTTACCTAGCCCTTGAATCCGAAGGAGCTCTGGTGGAGTACCGCAACTTGCGCATTCGCGAAATCCCCTAATACAAAAATCTGGAATGGGTCAGTACCCATGCAAGTAGTAATGAGTGGACTAAGGCCTACAGTTGCGCGCTTGAACCGCCAAGCGTCCGGCATACCAAGCGAGCACCAAGTAAAGCGGAAGCTCCACGTACATCCAGGTGGGGCCTTGAATGGACATCATATTGATGACCCCGCCGGCCAAAGAAGCCACCCCTACGATCATTGCCAGAAGAATTGGCCGCGAGGCACTGACATAGGCAGCGACCCACCCACCCACATAAGCTTGGCCCAAATGAGCAATGAGCACGACAAGGAGGGCCACGGTCGGAAGTGTGGCCACGTAGGCGTTCATTTGCTCTGTGTTCATCATGTCCATGCCCTCGGGCATCGGGAAGAGAACGTAGGAATTGAGCATAATGAGAGCCATATTCCATGCCATTCCAAGAGCAAGGCCAAGAAAGACAGCGAGAATATTTCGAATCACAAGATGAAGTTTAGAAGAACGAGAAAATGAAAACTATAGAAATTATAAACTTTATTCCTCTTTCAGAATTTTAAAAATTGTGGTGAAGAAAGACAGATAAGACCATCAACCAGCCATTAATTCCTCGCTAGGCAATTAAGTCCGTCACGATTTTTCCGGAAACATCCGTCAGGCGGAAATCCCTTCCTTGATGCATATAGGTGAATGACTCATGCTCAATTCCAAGGAGATGAAGCATCGTGGCGTGCAAGTCATGAATTTCCATCGGATTTTCATGGATCAAATAGCCCAAATCATCCGTTTCTCCGTAGGAGAGCCCTTCCTTGATTCCACCTCCAGCCATCCACATCGTCATTGCGTGAGGATGATGGTCACGTCCCAAAAAAGTAGACCCATTTCGCTTCTCATTCATAGGAGTACGGCCGAACTCACCGCCCCAAATCAAAATTGTATCTTCCAGTAAACCTCTTTGCTCCAAATCAATAAGCAAGGCAGCACTCGCTTGATCAGTACGTTGACATTGTTTTGGCAAAGAAGTCACAATGTCATCCTGGGGTCCTGTTCCGTGGCTATCCCAGCCCCAATCGAACAACTGTATAAATCGGACTCCGGACTCTGCGAGACGCCTTGCCAGCAAACAGTTCGCTGCAAAAGAATGCTCACCAGGAACTGCGCCATAAAGATCCAGTACGTCTGAGGGCTCAGTAGAAAGATTTGACAAGTCAGGAAACCTCTCTTGCATTCGATAGGCAAGCTCGTATTGCTCAATCCGCGCAACAGTTTCTGCGTCGCCATGAGTTTCATACTTGTGCTGATTCAAAGTCTTTAATGTATCCAAAGTACGACGCCGCTGACTGCGGCTCACGCCCTCAGGGTTTGACAAAAAAAGAATCGGGTCTTTTCCTTTCATCAAACGAACGCCCTGATGCTGGGACGGCAAGAAACCACTAGACCAACACGAAGACCCACCACTCGGAAGAAATTGACCAGACAACATGACAGCAAAAGCAGGCATGTCAGGGTTCAATGAACCCAAACCCCAGGACAACCAAGATCCCATACTTGGGCGGCCAAAGAAAGGATGGCCCGTTGCCATAAAGACTTGTGCGGGAGCATGGTTGAACTGCGTGGTATGCAAAGACCGAACGACGGTAATCTTGTCGGCCACTTTCGCAGTGTGGGGAAGCAGTTCTGATATCCATTGACCACTTTCCCCATATTGCTTGAAAGAATAAGGACTCCCTAACAATTGGGGAGTTCCTTTGATAAAGGCAAATCGTTCCTTCGACAGAAACTCTTCAGGACAGTCTTTACCATCAAACTTCAGAAGAGATGGCTTAGGATCAAATAGATCTAACGAAGACGGGCCGCCGGCCATATGAAGCCAAATGACTCGCTTCGCTTTCCCGAAAGATCCCTTGCGAAGCAAGGGTGACCTTTTTAGATGGGTGGACCCCAATCCTGCCATTGAGATGGAACCCAAAGCCGCTCGACGCATAAAATCACGACGACTAATCACCCTCTTACCACCGTTTCATCAAGATTTAGAAGGACCGCCGCAACCGCCGTCCAGCCATCACTCTCTAATAAAGTCAAAAGTTCCTTTAGTTCTGTCTCATCAGGGCCACGAGAAGTACAACGTCGGAATCCAAAAGTGATACGGTTACGATCGTCGTCAGACTGAAGGCCTTGCATGAGAGCACCCAAAGACTTTGCCGCCTCAACAAATACAGGGTCATTCAAAAGAGCAAGTGCCTGCAAAGGTGTATTGGAGCGAGTTCTCCGTGCGCAAGATATCTCGCGGCTAGGCGCATCAAAAATCTGAAACATAGGATATGGAGACGTTCGACGCCAAAACGTATAAATACCTCGCCGATACCGATCTTCTCCGGGAGACACTTTCCATCGATCCCCTGCGTAAGTGCTGTTATCAATACCCTTGGGTTGGTACGGGAATACGCTAGGACCACCTATTTTCCCGACCAACAGCCCGGAAACCGCGAGAGCTTGATCGCGAATCACTTCAGCCTTGAGTCGAACTCTGGGAAACCAAGACAACAAACGATTATTGGGGTCCACAAGAATGACTTCGGGGCGAACGGATGAAGTTTGGCGATACGTCGCTGAATCAATCATCAAGCGATGCATCGCCTTTAGATTCCAATCTTGACGTTGAAATTCCAGGGCAAGCCAATCTAAAAGTTCTGGGTGCGAAGGGGCCTCTCCTCGAGTCCCGAAATCTTCACTGGTTGCAACTAAACCAACTCCAAAAACCTGCTCCCACAATCGGTTCATAATCACCCTAGACGTCAATGGATTCTTTGGATGAGTTAACCATTCCGAAAATTCCAGTCGATTCTTTGGACTGCCCTTCACATCTTTGTTGAATACCTTTGGAACGCCTGGAGCAATCCTTTTTCCCGGAGACAAAAAACTTCCTTTTTCAAGGACATGAGTCATACGCGGCTCCGAAACTTTTGACACAATCATGCTAGAGAGAGGCCTATGAAGGCCTTTTCCAAGCTGAGCGATTTTTGTTCTAAATACGGAAATCTCAGGCTCTCCGAGCAAAATACCAGCGTCATCCCAATAAACAGTTCCTCCCATTTGAGAAAAAGCAATTCCATTGATGCGCGTTTCTGGAGCAATACCGATCACCTCTAACGGAATATCCAGCCTTACCCATTCCCCCTTCTTTGGAAGATCACCTTGCCTAAACCGAGAGGACGTTCCGTTCACTCCAAAAGAGAAGGTGTCTTCGCCCCAATAGGCCCGGTGCTCCCAGTCATCCGAATGAATCTGCAGCATGATTGAGGATGGTAAATCCTCCGGCGAAAGATAAATCCAAGCATAAATCGAATCATCCCCATGATTGACAGGACCATCAATAGCCTCATTAAAAAAGTGTTGGATAAAACTTCCCTTGTCTCCGACCTGCTTACGAACGCCCTCCCCCTGGTGCACGGGGGTTGATGGAGATGGCGGTAAAAACGTCCAATCCCCCTCAACATGCCCCTTTGGCGGCTTACTCTCATCCACCCAAAGTGTTTCAGGTGCAGACCATTTCGTAGAAGATTTCAAAGATTCGTACTTGGACTGCAGAGAGGCGACCTTTTCTTGAATACTTCGATTCTCTTCCACCTCCGCTTCACCCAATACGTCAATTTTTGGACCCTGAGAGGTTCCACCATCTTGGCCATCATTAAAGAGCGCGTACATCGAATAATAATCATTCGAAGTGAGCGGATCATACTTGTGATCATGACACTGAACGCAAGACATCGTTGTGCCTAACCAAACCGAAGCGGTTGTATTGACTCGATCCACCACAGCTGAAACTCGATATTCTTCGTCATCAACCCCTCCTTCCGTATTCGTCATGGTATTGCGATGAAAGCCCGTCGCAACAATTTGAGATAAAGAGGGGGATTCCATCAGGTCCCCCGCGAGCTGTTGAGCCGTGAACTCATCAAACGGCATATTCTGGTTGAACGCGTCAATCACCCAATCACGCCATGGACTCATGGAACGATTATGGTCTACCTCGAAACCATTTGAATCCGCATAACGTGACAAATCCAGCCAACTCAGAGCTTGGTTTTCTCCATAATGTAGAGAATCAAAAAGAATGTCAAGCCAACGTTGCCAGGCAACCTCCGTACCTTTCTCCAGTAAATTCCCAACTTCGTACGAACTTGGAGGCAAGCCTGTAAGATCCAATGCGGCACGACGAGCAAGCGTTTGGAAATCAGCTTGAGCAGAAGGGGGAAATCCCTCCTGCGTTAGTTTTGAAAAAACGAATTGGTCAATTGTATTCCGGCTAAAAGAGTTCGACTCTAATGGCGGAATTCTTGGCCACTTTGGCACTTGATATGCCCAATGTTCACTTGGCCAAGTTGGTGGATTTCCGTCATCGGGCCAAAGAGCACCTTGATTAATCCAATCTTTTATGCGTGAGATTTCATAGTCCTGAAGAGGCCCCTTCTCTTCGGGAGGCATTCTTTCATCAAGGTCCGTGGAGGAGATAGCCCAATAAAGGTCGCTTTCGTCCGCATTTCCCGGAACGATTACTGGGCTTTCTCCGAAGTCACTACCCGCCATAGCCGTGGCCTTGATGTCAATCCGAAATCCACCTTTCTGCTTCACAATACCATGGCATTCGAAGCAATTTTTCCTCAGAATCGGCTCAATATCTTGATAAAAATCAAGGGTAGATTGGTTTTGCAGCGCCAGAAGAAGGAAGCCAAACATGACGTCATCCTACCACGATTTATTTCAGCGAATCTGGAGTGTGGCGCAGTCGCGATTTCATTGCTGTGAGGAGGAGAAATCAAACTCTTCCTTTAAGGACCAAGCTTCTTTTTGGGCATTCTCCATGTTTCCCCCATCAACTTCGCGACTTCGGGATAATCCTCAATGATTTCACCCTTTACAAAAGGATGGAAGTCATTCGCCCCCCACCACGCCTCACTCATCTCAGCAAAAAACTCCTGCGGATTACTCAGAGCATAAGCACGCTTGCGCCCACCCGTAATAAAAAGCGCATCCTCCAACTTCCCGGAATCCGATGTCGACTGAAAAACCGACTGGATCCGCGCATCGTCATAGCCCAACACTTGGTGGTGCCACGCATGACTCAATTCATGCAAAACCATATCTGGTTGCATCCTTGACCAACCCAAGAAATTACGTGCTACGCCGAACTCAATGCCTTCGGCCCAATCCTCGGGAAGATCATGATTCCGCAACCAGTCGGCAGAAGGATGGTAAACACCACCCGGACATTCTGCGCGATCCAGATGAAAGCGCATCTTCACCTTTTGCAATCTTTTCACCACATTCTCTGGAAGTCGAGTACGGATTTCCCAAAGTTCCGTGCGCAATAGTGCAAGCACATTGTCTCTCAAGCCATTTTTTTCATATAAAGATTTTTCCATATAGATTTTCCATCCTTGGACTGGAATCTCTTTGTATTTCCAGGACGTTTCGCCTCCAGGAATAGAGAGCAAGGGAAGGAGCAAACAGAGGGCGAAAAACTTCATTACAGGTTCCATGCTAACATGAAAATGTGATGCACCTTCTCACAGTGCCTTTTCTCGCCCTTGCTGCCCAACAAGTTCCTTCGGCTGAGTCCAAACACCGACAATCGACCTTGATGCTCACACGGACATTCAAGTCCTCGTTGACCAAGAGGTCGGCCAGTACCTTGGACATGTCACCACGGCCATGCTTGAAGACGGGAAAACTGTTTTTGCCGTATACCCCAAGGGGCACGGCAAAGGAAGCATTGTCATGAAACGCGGTGATGATGGAGGAAAACACTGGAGCAAACGTTTGCCCGTCCCGAAAT
>Ga0302120_10001593_pt1 | contig 10609 bp, 13 predicted proteins | sample AG5_Bottom_MG_FD_203118 | JGI IMG/M metagenome (GOLD analysis project Ga0302120, IMG submission 203118) | Marine microbial communities from Western Arctic Ocean, Canada - AG5_Bottom | ecosystem: Environmental > Aquatic > Marine > Oceanic | place: Canada: Western Arctic Ocean | collected 2017-10-01 | reverse complement strand
TTGGCTGAAAGTCTTTTATAATGGTGCCCGGAGACGGAATCGAACCGCCGACACGAGGATTTTCAATCCTCTGCTCTACCGACTGAGCTATCCGGGCAATACTTTTTGCTTTCTTCTGTGCTGGTTGCTAGCTGTTGAGCGACCAAGAAGAGGGCCGTATTAAACCCGTTTTGGATTTTCCTGTCAACAATAAGTTGCTGAAATTTGGTTATTTTCTGTATTGTTGTGGCTTTTTACTCAGCAGAAGGTGGAACGTAGCCCTCTGCTTGGTCGTAATCATCACCAGAGGCAAATTTATCCAGTTCGCCTTGCAGGTACGCACGGCTTTCTGGATCCATCATGTTTAAGTGCTTTTCATTAATGAGCATGGTTTGGTGTGCTAACCAGTCTTTCCATGCTTGCTTGGATAAGGTTTCAAATAGCTTTTGGCCTTTAGAGCCTGGGTAAGGTGGGCGATCCATGGCTTCCATGTCAGCTTTATATTTGGTGCAAAAAACGGTGCGGGTCATTGGGTTTTCTCGAGTAGTTTTTTGATCGGTGTTGCTAACCCTATTGTATGCAGTTGTTGGGTGTCGTACCACTGACTTTTATTATTTTCTGAAAATTTCTTTGAGGTGTTGCGTAACACTAAAAGGTGAGGCTCTATGGTGAGCTTATAGTGGCTGAATACGTGTTTAATGGGTGTTATAGGGCTAGTGTTGGTGGGTAAGCCATCTAAGGCGAGCTGTGTTTTTAGTGCTTTAAGGTCGGCGAATTCTGGCAGGCTCCAAAGCCCGCCCCAAATGCCTTTACTAGGGCGCTGCTCTAGTAAAGTTTGGCCCTGTTGTGTTTTGAGCAGTAATACACTGATGGTTTTGTGTGGTAATACCTTTTTGGGTTTAGGTGTGGGGATAGAGGCGACTTTGTCTTGTGCTAGTGCTTGGCAGCGGTCTTGCATAGGGCAGGCCACACACAAGGGCTGTTTGGGTTTGCAGATGGTTGCGCCTATGTCCATGATCGCTTGAGTGTAATCGGCGTTGCGTTTGGTTGGCGTGAGGTCTGTCGCTATCTGCCAAAGCTGTTTATCTATGAGGCTTTGTCCGGGCCAGCCTTCTATTGCATATAAACGAGTGAGTAGGCGCTTTACGTTGCCGTCTAATATAACCCCTGGGTTGTTAAAGGCCTGGCTAATAATGGCACCTGAGGTAGATCTGCCGATACCCTTCAGAGCAATGAGGGCGTCTATGTCTTTTGGCACATTACCTTGATGTTGTTCTGTAATGGCTATGGCGCTGGCATGAAGGTTGCGGGCTCGGCTGTAATAACCCAGCCCCGTCCAAAGGCTTAGCACTTCATCACTCTTGGCTCGGGCTAAGTCTTGCACTGTAGGAAAGCGCTCCATAAAGCGCTCAAAATAGGGGATGACCGTGATCACTTGGGTTTGCTGTAACATAATCTCAGATACCCACACACGATAACTTGTGCGGTTTTTTTGCCAAGGCAGGTTGTTACGACCATGTTGATCGAACCATGTGAGTAATTGTTCAGCAAAAGTGGTGTTTGTAGTCATTAATTGATGGCTTGTGGGTGAGTAAATGCGGGTTATGCTGAGTATACAATTGTTTTATCGCTTTTAGGGGCGTTTGTGCTTTGTAACATAGCGCCTAAAGGCCGTATAATCTGAGCTTATTGTATAGCTTTACTCATTATTAAACGCGAGGACATCTCATGTCGGCACGTACCGCCACCGTAGAACGGAATACCCTAGAAACTCAGATTAAAGTCAGCGTGAATTTAGATGGCACTGGTGAGTTTAATTGTGTCACTGGATTGCCTTTCTTAGATCATATGTTGGAGCAGGTTGCGCGTCATGGATTGATTGATTTAGACATTAACGCCCAGGGCGATTTGCATATTGATGCCCATCATACGGTGGAGGACTTAGGCATTACCTTAGGTATGGCCATAGACCAAGCCGTGGGTGATAAAAAAGGCTTAACACGTTATGGTTCTGCCTACGTGCCGCTTGATGAAGCGCTGTCTCGTGTGGTGTTAGATTTCTCTGGCCGTCCAGGTTTGTTTCACCATGTAGCTTATACCCGTGGCCGTATTGGTGGTTTTGATGTGGACTTGTTTGATGAGTTTTTCCGTGGCTTTGTGAACCATGCCAAACTTACGTTACATATCGATAACCTCGCTGGTAAAAATGCCCATCACCAAGCAGAAACTGTATTTAAGGCATTTGGTCGTGCTTTACGCATGGCTTTAAGTGCCGACGAGCGTATGGCAGGAATGATGCCTTCTACTAAAGGCAGCTTATAGGCGCCCTATGAAATCCATTGCAGTGATTGACTATGGCATGGGGAATTTACATTCCGTTGCCAAGGCCCTAGAACACGTTTGCCCTGATACCCGTGTGTACGTAACTAACGATGCTGCTAAAATTGAAGCTTGCGATCGTGTTGTTTTACCAGGTGTGGGTGCAATTCGTGATTGTATGGCCGAGATCAAGCGCTTGGGGGTTGATCAAATTGTGGCCGACCAAATGGGCAAGAAGCCCATGTTGGGTATCTGTGTGGGCATGCAGGCGCTGATGCAGCATTCGAGTGAAAACGGCGGCGCAGATTGCTTAGGCCAATTGCCTGGTGATGTGTCCTTCTTTGGTGACCAACCAAGTGTGCAAGAAGCCCACTTGAAGGTCCCTCACATGGGTTGGAACCAAGTACAGCAAAAGCCTCACAAACTATGGAATGGTATAGAAGACAATAGCCGGTTCTATTTTGTACACAGTTATTATGTGCGTACCGAAGTGCGTGATTTGGTGGCTGCTACCTGCAACTATGGCCTTGAATTCGATGTGGCCTTGGCTAGGGAAAACCTCTTTGCAGTTCAGTTTCACCCAGAAAAAAGCCACTCTGCAGGCCTCAAACTTTTACAAAACTTTTTACAGTGGGACGGTAGTTAAACGCTGCCGTAAATAGTCTATGTCTCAAACCCCTTTATTAATGATTCCAGCCATCGACCTAAAAGATGGTGAATGTGTGCGCCTACGCCAAGGTCGCATGGAGGAGTCTACTGTATTCTCCGAAGACCCAGTAGCGGTAGCTAGCCAATGGGTGGCTGCAGGCTGTAGAAGGTTGCATTTGGTGGATTTGAATGGCGCGTTTGCCGGTAATCCTGTGAATGGCGATATCGTTAAAGCCATCGCTATAGCGCACCCCAAACTACCGATTCAAATTGGTGGTGGTATTCGTAGTGTAGACATTATTGAGGCCTATCTGCAGGCTGGTGTTGAATATGTAATTATTGGCACTCAAGCTGTGCGAGACCCAGACTTTGTGACCCAAGCATGTCGAGATTTTCCGGGCCGTATTATTGTGGGCTTAGATGCTAGCGATGGCATGGTAGCTGTAGAAGGCTGGGCTGAAGTGACAGACGTTAAGGCGGTAGACCTTGCTAAGCGTTTTCGTAATGATGGAGTGAGCTCTATTGTTTATACTGACATTGCCCGTGATGGCATGATGCAGGGTGTTAACGTAGAAGCGACACGCCATCTAGCCCTAGAAGCAGGCATTCCTGTGATTGCCTCTGGTGGTGTGACTAACATGGACGATGTCCGCGCGCTTGCTGCCGTTGCTGGAGATGGCATCGTAGGTGCTATTACAGGCCGGGCCATTTACGAAGGCACGTTAGATTTAGCTGTGGCGCAATCTTATTGTGATATTCAAAGCTAACGATTACCTATCCTAAGGAAACTCCCATGGGCTTAGCCAAACGTATTATTCCCTGTTTAGACGTGAACAACGGCCGTGTTGTTAAAGGCGTGCAGTTTGTTGATATTAGAGACGCCGGCGACCCTGTGGAAGTGGCTAAACGTTACAATGAGCAGGGCGCTGATGAGATTACTTTTTTAGACATAGGCGCTACCCATGAAAACCGTGACACCATGGTGCACACGGTTGAAAAGATGGCCAGTGAAGTGTTTATTCCTCTCACTGTGGGTGGTGGTATTAGAACCTGTGAAGATATTCGTCGCATGCTTAATGCGGGTGCGGATAAAGTAGGTATTAATTCTGCTGCAGTGTTTAACCCAGATTTTGTGCAACAAGCTGCAGACCGTTTTGGTGCCCAGTGTATTGTGGTTGCTATAGACGCCAAGCAAGTGAGTGGCCCGGGGGAAACTCCTCGGTGGGAAATCTTTACCCACGGCGGTCGCAAACCTACGGGAATTGATGCTGTGGAGTGGGCTATTAAAATGGTGGCTTATGGTGCTGGTGAAATCCTACTTACTAGCATGGACCAAGATGGGGTTAAAAACGGCTATGATTTAGGTGTAACCCGCACTATTAGCGACGCCGTGTCTGTACCGGTTATTGCTTCTGGTGGTGTGGGCAATTTGGACCACTTAGTCGAGGGTGTGATTGAAGGCAAGGCCGACGCAGTATTGGCCGCTAGTATCTTCCACTTTAATGAATACACTATTCCTCAAGCGAAGAAATATATGTCTTCAAAGGGCATTGAGATGCGGCTGTAGCTGCCAGATTAACGCTGATGCCGAGACGAGCTTTATACCGGCTTCATCTAGCCTGCTAAGGGAGTTGCCTAAAAATTCTGCTGTGGCTGGATAGGGATGGCCAATAAGAACGACAAACCCATGTTTATTGGCGATATCTATAGCTCTTTGGAACTGTATTTCTAGTGCCTCTATGTCGCTATCGTTATCTAAAAATACATCTCGTGTTAGTGCTGGAACAGCTTGATCTACAGCCTGTCGCCAAGCAATGCTAGCTGCACTTGTGCGACTATCTACAAAAAACAAATCTAATTCTTTTGCCACATCCATAGTCCATTGCATGGGCAGGGCTTGTTCAGTTAAGGCGCTACCCATGTGGTTGTTGAGCCCTTCTGCATAGGGCACGCTGGCCACATCACCTCGTAACACTTGTTTGAATTGGTTTTCCTCCATGTCTAAAGTGAGGCCGCCTGGGCCAAGCTTCAGGCCTGCATGGTTTTGCATGGGTACGTGGAGCATTATTTGTTTATCTGCTGCAGCGCCTTTACGCGCTAACACAGCGCCATGAGGTGTATGGGGCATTACTGCCAAAGTAATGGGTCCAGGTAAATTTACAATGCCTAGCCCGTTGGCAAGGTTATAACCTAGGTCGTCTATGATAATTACCATAGAGGGCTGAAAGACGTCAGCTTTAACTATATGTGTGGTGGCCATGAAAGGTATGAACAGGCACCAAATAAAAGGGTAGAGAATTGATTTAATGCACTTAGGCAGATTTTTAGGCTTAAGGGACATGTTATTTTTCAGCGTCTAAGGGGTTAAGTAGGTCCAATGCAGCGGCAAGTTGCTGGTCGTCCTGGGTATTGCTATTGCTTATGCTGATGTCTGGCTCGATGCCCTTTAGGTGGATATTATGACCGTCAGGTGTGTAATAATATGCCGTTGTAAGTTTAACGCCAGCACCTTGGGGTAATGAGATAATAGATTGTACCGAGCCTTTTCCAAAGCTGGTATTGCCGATCAGTTGGCCACGTTGATGATCTTTTATGGCGCCAGACACAATTTCAGATGCCGATGCACTCCCATTGTTAATGAGAACTGCCAATGGCCAGGCTTCGCTAGGGTCCGTCGCTTTGGCATCAAAACGCATGTCGCCACTTGTTTGGCGCGCCTTGGTGGTAACGATAACACCCTTGGTTAAAAATGCATCGGCCACTTCTGCAGCAGCAGCTAGAGTGCCTCCAGGATTATTTCTTAAATCTAATAACCAACGATCGGCCCCAGCTAGCTTCAGAGCCTGCATTTGTTCTACTAAGTCTTTCCCGGTGTGATTTTGGAACAGACTAATACGCAAATACCCTACCTTATTGCGCATTAGTTCGCTGCGAACACTTTCTGTAGTGATAATCTCGCGAGTTAGGGCGAAGTTAAGTGTTTCGCCTTTTCGTAAGATAGTGAGAGTCACCTTGGTTCCGGCACTGCCAGTCATAAGTTGATTTATGGCATGCACATCCAGCCCTTTAACGGCCTTGCCTTGGGCGTGAGTGATCCAGTCGCCAGGCAGTATTCCAGCACGGTATGCCGGGCTATTGTCGATAGGGGTGATGACCCTAATGTAATTGCCTTCTGGTACTAGTTCAATACCAATGCCAGGGTATTCGCCCCGGGTGTCTTGTTGCAGGCGAGCCATATCGTCGGCATCTAAATAGCTTGAAAAGCGATCGAGTTTTAAAATCAGGCCTTTAACGGCTAGTTGCAATAATTCTTCGTCTGTCTTGGCTTCAACGTGCTCTAGTCGGATGCGCTCATACACAGCTACAAAAGACTGTAACGCGGCTATTGGTACAGGGGACTGCTGGGCGGGTACGGCGGCTACGGTGTTGGTGTAGGTTAATGCACCTAGCGTAAGTGCTAGTATCAGGCGAACAGCTCGTCGTCTAAACTGGGATTGGTGCGTGAGCTGGCTCAGTCTAATGCGCATAACGTAATTCTATTGCAACCATTGTTTAGGATTTAAGGGTTTGCCCTGTTGCCGCAAAGAAAAATATAACGCAGATTGAGTGTTACCACCAGATCTACCGCTACTAGCGATAAGCTGTTGAGCAACTGCGTAATCTCCAACGGACAAGTAGAGGGCTTGGTTTTGCCCATATAGGCTTAAAAATCCATCCCCGTGATCAACAATAATAACCAATCCATAGCCTTTTAACCAATCGGAAAAAACCACTTGCCCACCATGGATGGCCAATACGTCTGAACCTTCGGGCGCAGCAATTAACCAACCTTGCTGGCTCAAAGGATAGCTAGCTTGTGATACCCCAAAACGGTTAAGTACATTGCCCTTGATGGGCCAAGGCAGCTTACCCTTAGCGTTAATGAGGGGTGTGTCGGCTACTTGGATGTTGGCTTTAGCAATGGCTACTTGGATTTGTTCTAGTAGCTCTTGGGCTTGTATTTGATCGGCTTTGGCACTGCTTAAACGTTGGGCTTTTGAGGCCTGTTTGTTGTTTAAGCGCTTAAGGTTGTCTGCAAGTTTAGCTTTAGCTTGTTTTAGATTTTGGTTTTGCGTCTGCAGTTGCTTGGCACTGAGCTGTAATTCTAGAGTTAAGTCGGCTTGCTCCTGTTGCACCAATGCGAGGCTGTTTAGTGGTTGGCGATAGGCTGCCATTTGCTCGGCGCTGGCTTGGTTTAAGTATTGGTAATAAGCCATATTGCGAGCAACAGTAGAAGGGTTATCTAAACTGAGTAATAGATTGCCAACCGAATTCTGACCTTTCTGATACTGACTTTTTAATTGGCGACTAAGTTGCTGCTCTTGTTCGGCTAAGGCATCTTGAAAATGGCTGGATTGCTGTTGCAGTTTGGCTAGGTGGGATGCAGAATTTTTTCTGCCTTGTTGGTTTTGCTTTATGGCCTTACGAAGGTTGCTGATATTTTGTTCGTGGTTACGTAACTGTTTTTGTAAATCGGAGGCTTGGTTTTGTGCGGCGTTAAGCCAAGACTGTAAACTGCCAATATCGCTTTGCAACTGCTGCATCCGCTGCTGCACTTGTTGCTCACTATTGGCAGACAGTCCGGTGCTTATCAGCAACAGCAAGCTATACGTTAAGTTGATAATAAATCGCAATTTAGCTAAATTCCACCAAGTTATGGCCAGTCATTTCAATGGGCTGGGCTATGTTCATTAAGTGCAACAAGGTGGGGGCTAGGTCTGCTAGGACACCAGAAGAGAGTTTGGCGTTGCCACTTCTGCTGCTCACATAAACCAAAGGTACAGGCCATAAGGTATGGGCTGTATGAGGTTGGCCGGTGGTAGGGTTAGTCATTAGCTCTACGTTGCCATGGTCTGCGGTAATTAACGCCTCACCGTCAACTTTTTCCAAGGCGCGAACGATACGCAAAAGGCAGGCGTCTATTGCTTCAACAGCCTTAACCGCAGCATCAAATTTGCCGGTGTGCCCTACCATATCCGCGTTGGCAAAGTTGCATACGATGAGGTCGTAGGAGCGGCTTTCGATGGCGGCTACCAGCTTGTCGGTGAGCTCTGGTGCACTCATCTCTGGCTGCAAGTCGTAGGTGGCCACGTTGGGTGAAGGGATGAGCTCACGGCTTTCACCTGGGTACAGTGTTTCTTGGCCACCACTAAAAAAGAAGGTGACGTGGGCATATTTTTCAGTTTCGGCAATGCGTAATTGAGTTTTGCCATGGTTGGCCATTACTTCACCAAGATCATTTTCCACCGACCTTGGTGGGAATGCACAGGCTGTGTCTATGCTGGCACTGTATTCCGTCATCATTACAAATTCAGCCAGATCAAGGGGCTCGCCACGATCAAAACTATCGAATTCTTCATCTACGAAGGCACGGGTGATTTGGCGTGAGCGATCGGGTCTGAAGTTGACACAGATCATCGCATCACCATCTTCAATGGTAGCAGGCTGGCCGCGCTGGTCTAAAATCACCGTAGCAGGAACAAACTCGTCGGTGATATTATTTAAGTAGGCTTCTTGTAATGCATTAAGCGCCGACAAACATTCATGTTCTGCTTCACCGTAACGCATTGCGCGGTAGGCACTTTCAACCCGTTCCCAACGCTGATCTCGATCCATCGCAAAATAACGACCACATAAACTGCCTATACGACCACCTATGGGCTCTAAGGCATTCATAAGGGCCTGTATGTAGCCTTGTGCCGAGCTGGGAGCGGTGTCTCTGCCATCTAGCCACGCGTGCACAACAATTGTTGTAGCTCCGCGCGCATGGGCTAACCGGCAGGTTGCAAATAGGTGATCCTGGTGACTGTGTACGCCGCCATCAGAAAGCAAGCCACAAATATGTACCGTGCCTTTGTTGGCTACGGCTTTATCAATGGCAGAAAGGATGACCCGGTTAGTATTGAAATCGCCGTCTTCAATGGCTTTACCGATACGCGTATAATTCTGATACACCACGCGGCCAGCGCCAATGTTCATGTGGCCTACTTCGGAGTTGCCCATTTGACCATCGGGTAGGCCAACATCAGCACCAGAAGTGCCCACTAAGGTATGGCGATGATCTGTCAGCAGAGCATCCCAGGTGGGTGTAATTGCCGCTTTAATGGCATTAGAAGAAGATGTTTCGCTTTGTCCCCATCCATCAAGAATGATGAGGGCTTTTGGGCTAGAAGTGGTCATGGTGTCTATTATCGGCAAATGGCACTTGATATTTTAGCAGTCCGCCCCCAATTTATCCATGCTATGGCGTATAATGCCGCCGAACTCGTCGTCCTTATGGCGGCCCAGAACCTATTAATCGTTTGGAATAATAAAGCTTATGGAACGTTACCTCGAATTTGCAATCAGTCACTGGGAAATGGTATTGGCCTTGTTGCTGACATTGTCGGTGTTATTGATCACAGAACGGCGCAAAGCTGCTCCGTCTGTTTCTCCACAACAAGCAACAGTGTTAGCTAACGGAGAAGATGCGTTATTGCTTGATATCCGTACTCCAGCAGATTTTAACGCTGGGCGTGTAATTGGCTCTAAGAACATCCCCTTTGCTGATCTAACAAAACGCATGTCAGAACTTGAAAAACACAAAAATAAACCCATAGTTATAATATGTAAGACAGGACAGACATCTTCTAGTGCAGCGAATGTACTAAAAAAGGCGGAATACACCAACGTCCATCGTATGGCGGGTGGTATGGCCGAATGGACAGGGCAAAATTTGCCACTTGTTCGTAAATAAAAGTCTGAGACCGAGGACATAGCTATGACAGAGCAAGTGAACGCACAGGTGATAATGTACAGTTCTAGTTATTGTGGGTTTTGTTTTCGTGCTAAACGGCTGCTTGATAGTAAAGGCATAGCTTATAAAGAAATTAGTGTTGATGGACGTACTGATTTGCGTCAACAAATGATGCAAGCCACGGGTGGCCGCACAGTGCCGCAGATTATCATTAATGGCAATGCCGTTGGTGGGTGTGATGAATTACATATGCTGGATCGCCAGCAAAAATTGGACCCCTTGTTAGCAGCTTCGTAAATCAAGCGCTACTACATAGATTATATTAAAGAGAATTAAGCATGAGCGAAGAAGAAAAAGGCGCAGCAGCTTCAGAAGCTAGTGAGCAGCCACAAATTATGATCCAACGCGTGTATTTGAAAGACTTGTCTTTTGAGTCACCTAATTCACCACAGTCGTTTACGGCTGAGTGGAAACCAGAAGTAGGTGTGGATTTAAATAGCCAAGCTCGCCAGCTTAACGAAACGAGTTTTGAAGTGGTTTTGCGTATCACCATTACTGCTAAAGCAGAGGACAAGACAGTTTACTTAACGGAAGTTCAGCAAGCGGGATTGTTCCACATTGCCAACGTGCCTCAAGAATCAATGGGTCAAGTATTGGGAGCGTTCTGCCCTAATATTCTATTCCCGTACGCACGTGAAGCTATTGATAGCCTAGTACAAAGAGGCAGCTTCCCGGCCTTAATGCTAGCGCCAGTTAACTTTGATGCTTTGTATGCGCAGAGCATGGCACAGCAAGCCGCTCAAGCGGTTGAAGCTGCTGAAACCGCAGAAGCGGGCGACGCTGTACCAGAACAGACACACTAATTTACCTGCCTAGCTAGCGCCTTCG
>Ga0302120_10001591_pt1 | contig 10618 bp, 12 predicted proteins | sample AG5_Bottom_MG_FD_203118 | JGI IMG/M metagenome (GOLD analysis project Ga0302120, IMG submission 203118) | Marine microbial communities from Western Arctic Ocean, Canada - AG5_Bottom | ecosystem: Environmental > Aquatic > Marine > Oceanic | place: Canada: Western Arctic Ocean | collected 2017-10-01 | reverse complement strand
TTGCAGAACTAGGCGGGGACCTAGAAGAAGGTGCAACTTGCACAACTAAGACATTTGATGTTGCACCTGGACGATATACAGTTACAATGACTATTGATTCAACCTTTGATAGTGGTAACGCAACTGTTGTAGTGGACGCTACTTCAGATGTGACAGTATTCCAACCATTATTCCTCAACCCTGATACTGGCATGGCTCTTGATAGAACCAATAATACTGAATTAGCACTTGCTGGCCTTGGTGCAAATGACCTGTCATCACTTATCTTAGAGAATCCCACATACCACCAAAATCCAAAGAGTTTGGATGCTAAACTAACCTATTCTCTATTCATCCCACCACTTTCTCTTGGAGCAATGATTTTCATTCTAATGCGCAGCATGGCGAGAGGATATGAATATGAAATGAACAAGTGTTACGGATGTGACCTTTGTGATGATGCCTGCCCAGTAAGATTGTTTACTGGTGGTGATAAACTGAACATCATTTACAACACTTGGAATAACGAGGATGACGGAGTACCAATGTATTCTTGCTTAACCTGTACCGCTTGTACCAATGCTTGCCCTCAACTTGTTGACTACGACTCATATGTTGATATTCGTAGGAGCCTGGTTGTTGGTGGCCCACCAGCGGCTAATATCCCACATACTGTCTTGCAGGCAGTCTTAGCAGCTGAAGCACAAGAAGATGCAGATGATGATTTCATTCCAACAGATGAATACCCAATCAACTCCAACGTTGCTTACTATCCTGGATGTGTTGACTACCTTGACCAAGACTTGGTATTCAGCCACCTCAACAAAGGTGATATGAATCTCGGAGACACAACCACTGCCGCTTTCACACTGTTCGATGAGATGGGGGTTGATGTCGCTTATCTCGGTAGAGATTTCATGAAATGTTGTGGCCACGATCAAAAATGGCAGGGCATGGATGATGTCGCTGAAAAATTGAAGACTTTCAACAAAAAGAAGTTGGAAGAGAGTGGTATTGACACACTTGTAAGCAGTTGTGCTGAATGTTTCCGCACCTTTGCTATGGACTACGAACTAGAAGGTATCAAAGTAATGCACACTACTGAATATCTCAAAGAAGCTGGATTTGATGTTGAATTGACTTCCAGTTGCCCCAAGACCGTGACTTTCCATGACCCGTGCAGGCTTGGCCGGCAAATGGACATCTATGATGAGCCGCGGGAACTCATAGAAAATGTGAAGGGAATTGAATTAGTTGAGATGGAACATCACCATGATGATGCATTATGCTGCGGCGTTTCAAGCATGATGTCATGCAATGAAGATAGCCGAACTCTCCGCGTTGAACGATTTGAAGAAGTGATTGAAACCGGTGCTGAAATGATGATCACGTCCTGCCCCAAGTGCGTAGCGCACTTTGAGTGCCTCAAATTCGAGGGTGACCCGAGTTACAACTTTGAAATTCTGGATGTGGTTTCATTCCTTGCTCGTCAAGTAGATGAGAAGAATGCACTAGGTCAAGGTGCATCAGAAGTACTGCAAACTACACCCTCAGACGAAGTTGTCGCTTGATGTATTATATCCATCAACGATTTTCATAGAGCGTAAGCAGGTTGAAAGTAGAAAGCCCTGAGGAAGTAATCAGATGAGTCAACTTGATGATGTCAAAAAGCGCCGCCAACTTGAGGCAGTGCGCATCAAACAACGGTTATCTGAAATGTACGAAATAAGCGCTGAAGAAATCCCTGAGGGTGAAGATGTAGTAGCATTCGTCAATGTAGACCAGTGCATTGGTTGTGACCAATGTCTAATCGTTTGTGATGATGACGCAATAGAACTTTACGACGCCCCTCTAAGAAACTCCCTTCTACATGTTGAAGTGAATAAAAAAGCAAAGATTCTGCGAGATCCTTGCACCGGTTGCAGACTTTGTGTTTTGGCCTGTCCTACAGATGCGATTATCATGATAGATAGGTGAGCAAATGAGTGTAGAGAAAGACCCTGTGCGCTTTGGTGCCGAGTTTGGTCCCTATCGCTCACAGCACCACAAGGGAGTGACCCTTTCAACATTCAAGACCCTTGTATGGGTCTCAAATATAGGTGGGTTACTGCTAGTTGTTGTCGCTTTGGAAATGATGATTATTCAACAGAGATTCTACTGGGGGTTAGCAGCAATGATTGCAGGAATAGTGGTTGCACTTTTCCCATCAAATTACGAAATAGTTGGTATGGAAAAGGAAGATGAGCCAACTAGTGATGAATCGACAAACGAAGATGATTCTTGATTTGTGAAGCAATCAAAGACGGAAGTTTAGGAAACTACTCTGCAGCAGATGGCATCAAAACTAAGGCTTGGCTTCTCAATCAAGAGAAACAACTTATGAAGTAAGTTCAGCGAGTTCAGAACCCATCGCTAACATTGCCAACTCGGCAACTAAAGCATGCCAACTATCAACACGATCCAAAATCAAATCTCCTCCCTCCATCTTAGATATGTCATCTGGTTGTAAAAATTTGGTAGATGGTGTATTCAAATTTGCCATCACACCCTTCTTTGGATTAGCCCTGTAAAAAGTTGAGCAACTATGCCCGCCTGCCCCATAGATGCAGGGTTCTATCACATAATCATCAATTCTCAAAGCAGTGGGAACCCCTTCTTGAATTAAGAAATCAATCGCTTCTGTACCCCCTTTCCCGTAAGTCAACTTGTTCACTTTACGATTTGACAGGTTCATTAATTGGTCACCACTACGAATCTCGAGAATTCCAAGACCGTAGGTACCCGAATCGTTCTTGACGAATAATACTGGTTCGCCTTCAATTCCGTAGTCATCGTATTTCCTTTTCAAAAATTCCAAAAATGAATCAACTTGAGCTGCCAATTCAATTAGACAGGTTTCTTTTTCAAGACATTTATCTTCGCTAACAAACCAATGTGTGCCAAGCAGCCAAGGGTCAATATCTAAGATTTCTGCAACCTTGTCTATGAATGGTTGGGCATTGCGGAAATGGTTTGATTTTCTACGCTGATACCACCCCATTGCTTGGGGCGGTGCAACAGGGATTCCACCAATTCCTTCTAATGGACCATGGCTCAAATCGTTATTCAAAATTACCAAATCAGGAGTTTTCCCTAATACCAACAACTCACCATCAGCGATTGTATGAGAGAGTTTCAGAACCCCAGTTATCCCTTCAACCGTTTCCAATCCATTCAAATCTGGGGCACCTACAGTAACTTCCATACCACCCTGTGAAAGTAATAGTTGTAGAGTTATTAGATTCTCAACATACCCTTTGTTTCTTGTGTGTCCTTCTGGCCAAATATGGAGTAAAGAAGCGTTTGGATGCTCATTTTTCAACCATTTCTGCAAGTGCTCTGCCAGATGAGGTAGGTCAGACGACCCTACATTATTGAACCCAGCAGGATACGCATTTGCATCAACAGCCGCAACTTTCCATCCAGCATCCCTGATATCAACTGAAGCGTACAACGGCATTGGAAACTTTGCTCTCTCTTCGGCGAAAAACGCCGACAATTCTTCTCGTTTTGACTCTAACTTATCAGATAATTCAGAAAGCAATTTCGGGCCATCATATTCAGTCATCATCACACCTCATCTAATATCTTCAAGCAAGTCCCAAAGCCCTTTGTTTTCTCTACCAAGGCCACCATCAATTATGTGTAGTGATTCAAAGAGTCGCAACCCAATAGCCATATCGGGTTGAGTTTTGAGTATTCTCTCTAATCTAGGATAACATGCGGCCCATTCATTTGCGTGTGGCATTAACTCAGTCATCAGTTCATTCAGAAGAGTTGGCGTTGTTGCAGTGCCTGCTGGAAGTTTTGGTCGGTTGACAATTGACTTAGGAAGGTCAGTCAATGCTGCTGCTGCCCTTAATGCAAGTTTCTCTTGCTGGCCCCGGACACGCCAATCAAGGGGGATTGTGCTTGATGCTTCACGATGAGCCGCTCCCAAAAAAGGAACTCTAACCTCTAATCCATGTGCCATGCTGTGTCGGTCAACGAGTCGCAACTGAAAGTTAGTTAGTTGACCGTGGTCCATTTCAAACTGTAGAGTACTTGTCAAATCTGAAAATACCTCAGTAGGGTTATGCTTTTGAGCTCTCCAAGGTTGAGCAACACCTTGTGCTTCTACTGCTGAAATGTTGTTTACAAGATGGTCCGCAAAGGGATGGCGACTAACAGAGAGTCGAGAAGATATCAACTCTTGATGGCCTTCTAAATTTCGATAACGCGGATAACCTCCGTGCAGTTCATCAGCACCTTGGCCGCATAATCCAACCGTAACTGCGGACGACATTTTCTCAAAAAGAGGCTGGAAAAAGAGGACCGAAATATCAAGATCTTCGCCGTGCCATCCCAAAGAAGGCAATGTTCGCCAAAAGCAATCCTCCTCTAATGTTGATGCGTGGTGACCCAAATCAAGTACAGCACAAACATCTTCTGCGGCGCGGTAATCAGGATTATCTTCATTCTCTGCAACTGTCCAACATTCCGGAACAGGCTGCCCAGCCTGTGCAGCAGCCTTGTGAGCAAGCCCTGCGACCATGCTTGAATCTAAACCCCCAGAAAGAATGATTCCAAGAGGAACATCAGACATCAAACGGTCTTCAATACTGGTGCATAGACTATCGAGTAAATCTTGAGCATCTAACTTGGAATTCCACATACTGCCTGGAGTGACTCGCTCAGAAGTATAGGTTGCAACACCAGTCAGTGTTGCTCGACCCTCTGAATCAAGAGACCAAGTCTCAATAGTTGCAGGGGCTACTTGAGATACCCCTTCGAACAAAGTCGTTTCATCAAGAGAATACTCGAAAGCCAACCGCGCTAACATCGCATTCTCATCAATTTTTGATACATAATCTGGATGAGCGCGGAATGCCTTCGCTTCACTTGCTACAAGAAGTTCTCCAGATGGTGTCAAAGTACGCAATAGGGGTTTGACTCCCAGAGGGTCTCGGCAGAGAATCAATTCTTGCCGTCTGGAATCCCAAATAGTAAATCCCCAGATACCATCTAACTTGCTTACCCAATCAACATGTGCAGTTGCTGGATTGTTGACCTCAGAAGCACCTGAAGTTCTCCTCAAGTAACCAGAAAGTGATGAGCGAGGTGGGTCTACTGGCATTGACCTACTAGAATTATTGTGAACTGCAGAGTAGTGGGCTGCGAGGATGGTCTCTCCATCTCCTTTTGTACGCCATGAATAACCTGAGTATGCGTTGCGTAAATTACGGAAATTGTAGATTTCACCATTCTGTACTAGCCAGCAACCATGCTCAGAACCCATCGGTTGGTCTGAACCTGCCAAATCAACAATTGATAGACGAGAGTGTCCAAGTGAACAAACTTCATCCGCCCAAACTTGAATTCCGTCGGGCCCTCTGTGAGATAATAGATTAGCCATCTCACGAGTGAGTGAGGTGTCGCCAACCCCTAGAATAGCAGTTATCCCACACATTCGTACCAACCGAGCAATTCACCCGCTAAAAGACTGTGTCGGGCAATTATTGTTCATCTTACCAGTACACGAACCCGATAACCAATGTTGCGATGAGAGCAACGGCGTAAACAAACACATACAGGCTCTGCGAAGGGGCGTCATCTTGCAATATCTCGTCACTCATGTTACTGTCGAAGTGCACTCGGATTTTAACCATAACGCAATCAGATATGTCTGTCATTTCTAGTGTTGATTCTAGAATAATACTGATGTATAAATTCACATACCCAATGCAGATAAGAGTAAGATGACTAAGAATGGAATCAGAACCATCGTACCGTTATCATCTATCCAACGTAATCGTGGCCATTCAGAGGCCACCTGTATTGGTGGAATTAATAATGCAAAAAGAAGCGGTGTATTGAGGCAATACCAAGATAGCAGCCAAACAACATAGACTGTAATCAACCCACCAATGGCAACAAATTTTGGCTCTTTACCAGCTCGACGTACTTCCCCCATAACAGGGTCACCAAATGCTAAGCCAAGCACCAAAGGGGTACCTAATGCGGCACCCATCACACCTACAAGAGGTGAGAAAGCAAGTGCTATCACAACTGATACTGCACCCCAGAAAAGAGCACTCAGTTGGTTTGCCTCATAGGCGCGTTGCCCAAATATTGTAAATCCTATTTTGAGACGGACTAATTCTGCAACGATAATAATCCCCAATACAATGAAAGCAACATTTTGGGGAGTATACCCCACTTTACCTGCAATTGCTTCACCATGCCAATAGTAAACCCAGGGAATTATTGCAAGAGAAACATGGATAATTCTGCGTAGAATATGACCGGAAAATCCACCTACACTGTGTATAACATGATCTGCTTCGTATGAGTCTTCACTCAGAACAATTCCTTCATCCATGATTACCACCTCAGGTTCTTTTCAACCCACTCTTGTGCCGAATTATCTGAACTAGCAAGGCTATCCAACACCTCTTTTATGTCCTCCCGTGATAGAAGAGCACTATCCCACGCAGTCAATAATCGTTCACGAGCCCGCGCCAATTCTGCACCGGGTTTTGCTGGTAGAGTTTTCAGTTGGTCGGCTAAATCTTCAATTCCTTCTGCAGTTTTAGCAGATGCAAGCAAGACTGGAGGTGGATTACTTGTCACGTCAAGTGCAGAAATGATGTTGGCTGCAGTACGGTCAGAACCCTCTAAATCTGATTTATTCACCACTATCAAGTCAGCCAATTCAATCACTCCGGCTTTTTCAGCTTGAACTTCATCTCCTCTTAGAGGGGCTTCAACTAGAACGATTCTATCAGCAACTGATACTACACGGATTTCAGATTGCCCCGCACCAACTGTCTCAATCAGAACGACATCGTAATCACAATGACGCATTACATCCGCTGCTAAAACCACAGCATTCGGCATACCACCGGGTTGATTCCTTGTAGCAAAGGAGCGGACAAACACATTTGGATTATTATCAGCAGATTCCATTCGGACCCGATCCCCTAGAAGTGCACCTCCAGTCAATGGAGATGAGGGGTCTACTGCAATAACGGCGATTTTTAATCCATTAGATGTCCATGTAGTTAGTAATCGGTCAATCAAACAACTCTTTCCAACCCCTGGTGCACCAGTCACACCGATTACAGAACCATCGACCCCACGTGGTGAAAGCCCAAGTGATTCATGACTAACCTCACCATTTTCTACTGCAGTTAGTAACTTTGCCAAACTTCTTCGATTTCCTGAAATCGCTTGTTCAAAGAGGGTTGATGACAATCGTTCACGCTCCGCTAGACCATACCCAGTCCCCACCTTCACCAACCCCAACAGGCTGATTGGTGGAAACGCGGTCAACTACTGCGTCTACAAAATCTGACATCTCGTGCATTTTTGTTCCTGGGCCAAATATCGCCCTCATTCCGGATTCAAACAGAATCGGTCTTTCAGCCAAAGGAATAATCCCACCACCAAAAACAGTAACATCGTTACAATCGGCTTCAATCAGAAGTTGACAAATTCTAGGGAACAAAAAAGCGTGGGCTCCCGATAATGAAGATATGCCAAGCATGTGAGCGTCTTCGTCAATAACAGTTCGAACAATTTGTTCAGGAGTTCTTCGCAATCCAGTGTATATCACCTCGTGTCCCGCATCACGCAAAGCCCGTGCCACAACCTTTGCCCCTCGGTCGTGCCCATCCAACCCAGGTTTGGCAATCACGATTCGCATGGCTATCCTCAACCTCGTGGAAATGACTCCACCCTTTCAATTGAGCGCATCCCCTTTTATGAGCCAGCAAATTTCCTGCAATTTTCCGCATAGTCTATTGGCTAGCGTGGTCACCTGCGAGTTGAGTGGGATGGAGTCGACTGAGGAAAGACTTGATGATTTGCGCCGGCGTAAGGCTATCGCAGCCGCAGGTGGGGGTGCTCAGAGAGTTGATGTTCAGCACGCAAAGGGCAAGTTGACAGCCCGCGAAAGATTGGAAATATTGCTAGATGAAGGCACATTTCAAGAAATTGATTCACTAGTTGAACACCGCTGCCGTGACTTCGGCATGGACCAAAATGTAATTCCTGGTGATGGTGTTGTCACTGGACATGGATTGATTAATGGACGACCAGTCTTTTGTTTTGCTCAAGATTTCACAGTTTATGGTGGAAGCCTTGGAGAAATGCACGGACTAAAAATTTGCAAAGTTCTCGATATGGCAATGAAAACCGGCGCCCCAGTAATCGGTCTCAACGATAGTGGTGGCGCTAGAATTCAGGAAGGTGTTGCAAGTTTGGGTTCGTACGCTGAAATTTTCTTCCGTAATGTTAGGGCAAGTGGTATCATCCCTCAAATTAGCATTATCATGGGTCCGTGTGCAGGAGGTGCGGTATACAGCCCAGCAATCACTGACTTTGTGATTATGGTAGACAAAACCGCGCACATGTTCATCACCGGTCCAGAAGTTATCAAAACCGTCACCAATGAAGAAGTTAGTTTCGAAGAATTAGGTGGTGCTTCAACCCATGCCACCCTTTCAGGAGTAACTCACTTCACAGCAACGGATGATGAGGATGCACTTGAGTTGACTCGAAACTTGGTATCGCATCTGCCACAAAATAACTTGGAAACTACGCCAGTAAAACCCACAAATGACCCCTCCTCACGCGAGTGTGGAAATTTACAAAATATTGTCCCTAATGATTCTCAAAAACCGTATGATGTTATTGATGTAATTAGTGAAATCGTAGATGATGGCGCATTTCTTGAGGTTCAAGCAGATTTTGCCCAAAATATTGTGATTGGGTACGCTAGGCTAGATGGACACACAGTCGGCATAGTTGGCAATCAGCCAAAGTACCTTGCCGGATGTTTGGATATTGATGCATCAGTGAAAGCAGCTAGATTTATCCGCTTCTGTGATGCATTCAACATCCCGCTTCTAACCTTGGTGGATGTACCTGGATTCTTACCTGGAGCAAATCAAGAATGGGGTGGGATCATCCGCCACGGTGCAAAATTACTCTATGCATACTCAGAAGCAACGGTACCAAAATTGACCGTCATTATGAGAAAAGCCTACGGCGGAGCCTACGATGTGATGTGCTCAAAACATATCCGAGGGGACTACAATATCGCCTGGCCAACTGCACAACTTGCAGTGATGGGCGCTGATGGCGCGGTGCAAATCATCCACCGAAACAGAATCAAAACCGCCACTAATCCTGAGCAAGAAAGAGAAAGACTGGTTGAAGAATATGGTGAACTTTTCGCTAACCCATACAAAGCAGCATCGTTAGGTTATATCGATGATGTAGTAGAGCCACGAGAAACCCGTGCAAAACTTTGCAAAGCTCTAGAAATGTTACTCGATAAGCAAGAGGACCGTCCTGCAAGAAAACATGGAAATATCCCATTATAAGGTGAGATTATGGAGGATGAGTCGTATAGCGATGCTCTAAGCAAGATTCTTCAATCTGCTCGCGGACCTCTCACTGACATTGAGGATTTTGATACACCTGAAAATACCCAAATTTCGGTTTCTAATTCACTTGATGAGACAGCAGAAGCCTCAACTGAAGAGATTGATGGAGACAGAACACGCCTAAGACGCTTAGCCGCGGTGATGGCAGTATTATCCTTGCAAGCAGTTGGAGCCACTGAATCACAATCAGATATTGGGCGCCAACTAGGCAGTGCTTGGGCCCAAGACCACCGTCTGTCAGCAATGGGCCTGCCTGGGCTAGCATACAGTAGAGCGAAGCGGTCAACTTGGAGGTGAGGCGTCAATGAGTGAAACACGCAAAGTCACTATCAACGGGGAGACTTTTGAAGTCAAATTAGAGCCTGATGGGAATTCGTGGAAAGCGACTGTTGAAGGGGAGACTTTCATTGTTGGAGTTGAAGAGGATTCCGCTCAACCAATTGCAAAACCGAAACGCTCAGGGAAAAAGCGCAAAAGGTCAGGGACTGTTTCAAGCAGCATCCCAGGAAAAGTCATCACTGTAGAAGTTGAAGTTGGCCAAGAAGTTGCTGAGGGTGATGTGGTGTTGATTCTTGAAGCAATGAAAATGCAAAATGAGGTGGCGGCCCCGATTTCGGGGACAATTACTGAAATCAACTGTAAATCAGGTGATAATATTGAAGCAAACCTTCCTTTGGTTGTTATTGAGCCGCCAACAGACTCGGGAAACGAAGCGTAAGACAATTAACCATCAACTGTAAAGATTACACTGGGGGCAAAGAAGATGACCGAAGAAAAAGAACCCGAAAAAGTCACGGGTCCTCGTTGTGATTATCCTGGTTGTGAGGACGAAGGGGGTATCATCAGCCGACTTTCTCCTGAAGGATACCTAGTTGCAACCGGTAAGAAAGCTTACTCATTCAGAGAGGCGTATCGCCGCTTCCATTATTGCCAAGACCACCACAGTGAACTAATGTCAGGTGTATGGAGTAGAATTACATTTGATTCTGATAAAGATGATGACCACATTGCTCCTACTGCCATCTGACTAAACATTGGGTACCCTCTGAAACGCCAGAACATGCCTATGAAGGAGGCGCGCAATCATAAAAATGGCACTAAGTGAGAAAAAGCACCATTGAGTGTTACAAAACTCACCTAATTTACCCTTTAGATTATCGACCCCC
>Ga0302120_10001590_pt1 | contig 10619 bp, 5 predicted proteins | sample AG5_Bottom_MG_FD_203118 | JGI IMG/M metagenome (GOLD analysis project Ga0302120, IMG submission 203118) | Marine microbial communities from Western Arctic Ocean, Canada - AG5_Bottom | ecosystem: Environmental > Aquatic > Marine > Oceanic | place: Canada: Western Arctic Ocean | collected 2017-10-01 | reverse complement strand
AGTGAATTGGAGCGCTTAGCGGCGTTACCTGGAGACCGAGGCCGGTTGGCAGCCGCCTACCTGAAGCAGGTCCAGATCCGACGCCACAAGGAGACCGAACTACGACGCGCCCGAGATGTAGCCAATGACCTGGCATCGGGTGGATCGGTCGGCTCAGACCTGGGGCGGATCGAGCGCCTCATTCAATTGGTGCAAGAGGCCCACATCGACGGAACCGAGGTGACGCGAGCCGAGCTGATCGAGGCGGCCGCCGACGGCATGCTGCGCAGCATGGACCGCCACTCGTCCTACTTCTCACCGGAGGCCTTCAAGAAGTTTGAGCAAGACCTGGAAGCCGAGTACGGCGGCATCGGCGCCTACGTGGGACTGGACCGCGACGATGGGCTGTTCACCATTACGCGCCCCATCTACTCGGGCCCCGCCTACAAAGCGGGTTTATACACCGACGACAAGATCGTGCGCCTTGGAGACTGGCCCACCGTAGGAGAGCCCGTCAACAACGTAATCAAGCGCCTAAAGGGCAAACCAGGCACACCGGTCAAGCTCTACATTTGGAGGCGCGGCATGGACGCAGGTCTGATTGAGCGCCCCACCGAGGATATGGCCGTCGTCATCGAAAGGGCTCAGATCACCGTACCGCCGGTACACGCCCAGATGTTACCCGGCGGAATCGGCTTGGTGGAACTCACGACCTTTAGCCGGGTAGCCAGCCAGGAACTCGCGAGCGCCATCGACATACTCAAGGCCGAGGGCATGCGCGGCCTGATCCTCGACTTGCGTGGAAACACGGGGGGACTCCTAACCGAAGCCCGAAATGTGGGCGATCTATTCCTCGACAAGGGCAAGGTCGTCGTCAGCACCAAGAGCCGCGTCTATCGACCGCGCTCATTCAAGACGAGCCAGGGGCCTATCATCCCCGATGACATGCCCCTGGTGACGCTAATCAACCGTTTCAGCGCTTCCGCCTCTGAGATTGTGTCCGGCGCCTTACAGGACCACGGCCGCTCCAAGCTCATCGGCCAACGGAGCTTCGGCAAGGGCTCCGTTCAAAACCTGATTCGACTGCCGGGCGAGGCGGATGACGAGTACGCCGACGAGAACAACAATCGCCGCCACGACGATTGGGAGACCATCACGAAGGACCACGACGGGGACGGCGAGTTCGACTACGCCCCGCGCATCAAGCTCACCATCGAGCAGTACCTCTTACCCACGGGCCGCTCCATCCATCGCAAGGTCGACGAGGAGGGCAACATCACCTCAGCGGGCGGAGTGGAACCGGACGAAACGGTCGCACCCATGCGCAGGGAATCCTGGCGTTTGGTGGAAATGCGCAAGCTGCAGGACACCCGCAAGCTGCGGGATTGGGCACGAGACAAGTTCGATGCAAACCAAGAAGAGTTCGGCAAGCTGGCGCTGTGCGACATGGATGATCCCGCGGCCTACTCGGGGTTCGGAGAGCTCTATGGGGAGTTGGACACGATCCTGTCCGAGAATGATGTGCGCTTCCTGTTGCGCATCGAAGTACGCCGACTTGTGCAGGATGCACAGGGCCACGCCTTCCCCCTCGGGGACTTCCAGGAGGACAGTCAACTGCAGGCCGCCGTGCGCTCCATCCTGACGGACCTGGGCACGACGCCCGACTCCCAAGTGGCCTACGAGCGGACCTTCGATCAGATCGGGGAAGACGGACTGGTCATGGGACTGTCCAGCCCCATAAAACTACGCGGCACGGACCTGGACCAAGCCCTGGCCTTGATCGCCGAAGCCGCAGGCAATGACGCGCTCATCACCCGTCAGAAGCTGCGCGAACTAACGGATCTGATCCGCTCCATGAAGAAAAATTAAGGGGCCGGGTCCCTCAGGGACCGACCGTCCTTCGCCCTCGTTACCCTAGCCCTCGTCAGGCAATGGGTTCGCCCCCAATTCTGTAGGCAGTTGGGGCTCGTAGTGCAGCTCAAAGGCCTCCGCAAAATCGAAGACGTCTTTAAACTGATCGAGAGTGTCGCTCTCCTGGCGGTTGAGCAGCTTCGCGTCCACAAGGACAAACACAATACGCCCCCAATCAATGGTGGCGTAGACTCCCCAGGAACGCCAAACCTCCGCTGCCAGGGGGCCGAACATGCGCTCCGCCAGCGCCCGCATGCCCTCCAGTAACTCGGGCCCGCTGACGTGACGGCTCGCCCCGGATTCCGCCTCGCGGCCGGCGAGAGTGAGGGCCGTCTCCAGCGACTCGAACAGGAATCTGTACGCATCAAAGGAATAGCGCCCGTCCGCGGTACAGGCGTCGCGCAGAGGATCGCTCACGGCCGCCTCGTTGCCGCAGATGAGCGGCCCGACAAGTCTGCGAGGGCACGCAGGACACGTTCAGTCAGTATCTCAGGGGAGAGGTTCAAGGACACATCTTGCCGCGCCTGCAAGAGGCAGTCCATGCAGGACTGCAACTCTCCCGCGGAGATCTCTGTCAGCTGATCGAGCACGCCACCATGGGCCAGATCTTCCAGCGGAACCCTAGCCGCGTGACGCCGACCGTCCAGCAGCCACTCCAGCGCCAAATCCATCAGCGCAGAGGCACGGGTACGGCGCTGAGCGGCAGGCGTTTTACCTGGAAACTCGCCGTCCAACTCCCAGAAGGCCGGGCCCGCCTCCTCCGGAACCAAACGGCCAGCCACCAGGTCCACAATCAGGGCCCGCATGGGGACTCCGCCACTCTCCGCCAACTTGATGGCTTTGCCCGGAGCTCCCAGACTCCAGCGCGCCAGCATTTCACGCTCCGATGGCTCCTCCAGTCCCGGCATGTCGGCGTCGCGCTCGAGGATGCGCAAGGTGTCAGACTGGGTTAGCCGTGCGAAGTCCACGGATACCGTGCGACTCTGAATGGTTTCGAGCAGAGCGTCGGGCCGAGCAGAAGTCAGGAGCAACAAGGTGTTCTTCCCCGGCTCTTCCAGCGCCTTCAGGAAAGCGTTCTGAGCGTTGACGTTCATGGAATCCACGTCGCGCAGGCACACGATGCGCCACCCACCCTCGTCCGCGCGTAGGCGCAGGAAGTTCTCGATGGAGGGCCCCGAATAAGCGGACTTAGGGCGATTCTCCCGGGTGACGATGAAGTGGATCGTCATGCGGTCCTGGCCGGCCGCCCGAGGATCCACGAGGAAGAGGTCCGGATGGCTGTCTGCCTGAACCCGGCGACAGGGGCCACAGGTCAGGCAGGGCTCACCGGGACCCGCATCGCAAAGCAGGCCCAGGGCGAGCCAGCGGGCCGCATGGTATTTGCCGACTCCCTCAGGCCCTCGCAGAATAAGTGCGTGAGGTAGACGATCACTCCGGGCGGCATCCCAAAGCCCTTGCAGGACCTCGCCGTGCCCAAGAGGCGGATGAACACTCATGGGCTCCATCATCGCGGCCCCACTCGCAGGTCATGCACATGGGTCATGATGCGCGCCGCCACATCGTCGGCGCTACCTTCCCCCTGCACCAACTCTGCAGCCGGGTGAGTCTGCGCGTAGTGCAGCATGGCTCGCGCCACTTCTTCCTGAAATCCTTGTCCCTTGTCCTCGATCCGGTCAGCGGACTCCCCGCGGCGCTGCTTGGCCGCGGCGGGGGCAAGATCCAATATCAGAACGAGGTCGGGCTTGGGGTCTCCAGACCAACTCTCAAGTAACAGAGAAAGGGTCTCGGTCGGAACGCCCCCCGCACCGCCCTGGTAGGCCAAAGTACTTGGGTGGAAGCGCTCGCACACGACCCACTGGCCCGCTTGCAGAGCCGGGCGTACCAGGAGGTCGAGCATCTGACGGCGTGCGGCGCAGAAGAGGAGGCTCTCGACTTCCGGGCCCATATCTTGCTCCCGTGAAAGCAGCAACTCGCGCAGCCCCTCCCCGAGGGTGGTGGAGCCCGGTTCGCGCAGATGCTGGACCTCGACCTCACCCTCCGTGCGCAAGGTGTGCACCAAACGCTTCGCCTGGGTGCTCTTGCCGCAGCCGTCCACACCGTCGAGAACGATGAAGCGGCCGGCGTAGGAGGAGGTCGCGGTCATGGGCCCATGCTAACAGGGCACGGGTCCCGACCCCAGGGTGGCGGCCTACTCGGAATCCTCGCCATCCCCCATATAACCCATAGCCCGCATCTGGTCTTCCTGCTCGGGGCTCAGCTCAGCGCGCAGATGGGTGCCCCCAACCACATCCTGCAGCCAGGACCGCATGGCCGTCTGGTACTGGGCAGCCAGCTCCGGACGCACCCCGGCCAGGTTATTGGAGGAGCCGGGATCCGGGCCATGCAGATAGAGGAACTCCATGCCCGCGGGCTGGGCCCGATCCGGTCCCAGTTGCAGGTAATCGGTCAGGTTGTGGAAGTAGTGCACATCCCCATCGCGGCACCCCACCTGGGCTTGGTTCGAGTGCACGAACCACACTCGGCGTTGGGCTGCGTCAGCATCTTGGGCCAGTTGCACCAGGTCCACACCAGCGGGCTGATGCTGCAGGCCCCAATCCTCAGCGCGCACACCACCCCACAGACCAAGGGTACGGGCAATGTCCGCATTGGAGGCACGCGCCGCGCTGACCCGGCCTGCGCTCTGCCCCGGCAAGTGCACGATCAAAGGAATCGACATGACAGCCGGGTGGATGCGTTGATGGTTGTACCAGACGTCTTGCTCACCAAAGGACTCGCCATGATCCGCAGTAACAACAGCTAGAGCTCCCTCCCAAATTCCGGCCTGGCGCAGCCCACCCACGAGGCGCTCCACGAGGTGATCGGTGTACGCCACACTCGCGCGGTATAGATGTCGAGCGAATGCGCCATTGCTCACGCCGTGCAAGAACTCTCCCTCGCGAGTGAGAGTGGTGATGCCCACGCTCGGTGGATCGGCCGACCTCGGCGGAACCTCCTGCCCGGCCTCGGCTAGACGCGCCTCATACTCCCTCCTGAATTTCGGAGGGGGACCGTAGGGCGTATGCGGATCGAACAAATGAACCCACAGAAACACGGGGGGCCGCGGCCCATCTCCCCATTCAGCAAGCCATTGCTCCACCCCCTCCAGAGTCAGCGCCCCGTCCACCGTCGCCCCCGGGGCGACCTCCAGAAAGCGGTCGAAGCCGCGACCGAGCCCAGACCACGCGGGCTGCAGGTGTTCGACGGAAACGGCGGCCGCGGTTGTGTAGCCCGCCTGCCGCAACGCCTGCGCCAGAGTCCTTACCCCCGGGGATAGGGTCGAGCGGTTGTCCAAGACCCCGTGGGTGGGAACGGCCTGGCCAGTCAAAATAGACGTGTGCGATGGAAGCGTGGAGTTGCAGGCGCTCAGGGCATCTTCAAATCGGATGCCCTCCGCCGCCATCTGATCCAAGAATGGCGTATCCGGGGGACCGCCGTAACAGCCCAGGGCATCCGCGCGCAGGGTGTCGAGGGTGACCAAGATCAAATCTGGCGGGCGTTGATCCGGGTTGGGATCAAAGAGCATGGGATTGGCCCACAGTAGGGATCCGTGGGAGAGTTGGCCGCTGCCCGGTGTGGTGGGCGCCGCGCCCCGCCAACCGCGCAGGCGCAATTCCAACTCCTGGCCCAGCCAGGGAGCCAGGTCGGCCCGCAGGGTCCGCCATGGCAGTGGACGTGGCGTGTCCTGGGAAAACACCGTGCGCGCCACTTCCTCCCAGGGTTGCGCACGCCCCTGACCCGGGGCTCGAATTTCCACCACGAATACGGTCGGTTGATCCTGCGCACCAGCGGCCACTTCCGTTGCACTTACCTCCACCTGAAACGAGGCGAGGTGCTGCTCATCGAACTGCAAGACCAGGGGCACGTCCGCATCGCTCGGCCAGGTGCGACGCTTGTCGCGGGTCGGGCCCATCAGGCCGCTGTCGCCACCGGGAGAGGCGAACTCGCTGGACGGATCGGCTCCCCCATCAAAGTTGTCCTGCAAAAATCTGATGGAACGCAACTCATAGGACTGTGGGCCCTTCCAGCAGGGGAAGAGGCGCAGCTTGCGGATCGTCCCCCGCCAAGCAGGGTGCCCAACAAGGGAGAGGACGAGGGTTTCGGCCCCACCGGCTCGGGTAACAGCATCCACTCGCAGGCTGCCCAGGGGAACGTCCACGGGACGCTCGTCGCTCTCCCAGGTCAGGGTGGCGTTGCCATTGCGAAAGCTGATGAGGTCCACTTCGATGCGATTGAACTGATCGGCGCGCACAGGCTCTCCGAACTCGAATGCCGCATGCACAACCCCCGCCTCCGGGCGATAATCCGCGGCGCGCACACCGCTACCCACGCCAGACTTGGTCGGATGGAAGATGGCGTTGCGCGGCTGCCAAGGCACTAGATTCGAAGCGGCGACCTCCGCCCCTTCCACCCTAAAGGTCCGCACGAGCTGCTCCGCTCCATCTAGAGCTTCACCGGGTGATCCGCCGTCAATCAACTTCGGGTCCAGGTGTACGCTGCGCACAACAACCGGATCTCCGTGGCTACAAGCGCCCAAAAAGAGCACCAGAAGCAGATCGAGCCTACCTGGCCCCCTCACGACCCCTCCCCGAGGGCAAGGGCTCGCTCGGCATACTCTGCGGCCTTCTCCTCGTCACCCATCGCGCGCGCACACTCGCCCATCTTATTCAAGGTGGTCCGCTGTTCCTCCGCAGTGAGCGGCACGCCTTCACGCAACTCGGGGTCCATACCCTGGGCGAGTAGAGCGGGAAGGTGCTCGGGGTCCACCGCCCCGGGCAAGCCCCCGGGAGGGCCGACGAAGCGTTGATGGTCCAGGTCCACCTCCGGCGGAACGATCAGCCCGACCTCGAATTCACGCAGAGCATCCTTCCAGCGCTCCTCCTCCACGAGCACCTCCGCCCAAGCCAGGTGCAAATCGCGCCTGAACGGGTCCACCTCATTGGCCTCCCCATAGAGTGTCGCCGCGCGATCGAAACGCCCGGCCTCGCGATGCCATTGCGCCACCTGAAGACGCTCTGTGTAAGCCCCCGCATTCCAAGTGAGCCAACGCTCTAAAGCTTGGGCCGCCAAATCGGGCTTCTCCATGACCTTGTAGAGCACATTCAATTGGCGCTCAGCGCTCAAGGAGGGCGAGTCGTAGCCGGGGAAGGAAGCCTGGGCCATGAGTAGATACCGTTCACTGTCCTCCAGGTCGTCGTCCTGTTGGCACAGACTGGCCAGTCCCATCAGGGCTCGGTAGTCGCGGCCTCCGGCCTCAACAGACGCCTCCCAGTGGGCGCGCGCATCCGCACGCAGGTCGCGCGCCAGAGCCATCTCACCGCGCAAAGCCAAAGCACGCGGTCCGTCCTCCGAACCCAGTGAGGCGATACGCAAGGCCTCCTCAGCATCCACTCGGCGGCCGCGCTGCCAGCTGCCCCAAGCCACGTCCAACCAGCGCTGAATCCACTCGGCCCGGTCGCTCTCCGGCGGCTCTCGTTTCAGGCGCAAGCGCAGCCGGACGATAGCTTGGGGATCCCACCGGGGCTCCAGGCGCAGGCCCTTGAGTTTCCCCCGCACGAACAACTCGAAGGCCTCGTCCACCTCTTCTGGTGTCTCCCCCAAAACGGCACCCAGAGCCTGATCGAGATCCGACCCCCGATCGAACTCCTCCAGTAGATGCACCATGGACCCGAATCCATGTGCGTCGATCAGCATCTCGCACAGGAGACCGCCTTGGTAGTAACCAAACAAAATGCGCGGCCCGCGGAAAGCACGGTTCAAATCGCGCACCCGGATCAGATCCCCGTTGGCCACGGTGTCGAGCAGTTCGCGGCGCATGTTGCGCGTCCAGGCTGGGTTGCGGCGAACCTCCTCCCAGGTGGCCAAACCCTCGGTGATCCAGCGCGGACAGCGGTTATGGCTCAACCCCAGATGCACGACGTGACTGAACTCGTGAAAACCCGTACGCGCCCAGGAGAACCTGCCGCGCATTTCAGAGAGAGGCGAGAGGGCCGTGACGACGGGGCCAAAACACACACCCAGAGCGGGGAAGCCCTCAAAGCCCACGGAGCGTACGGAGAAATCCCGGTGAGCACGAAAAATCTCGATACGCGTAGCACCCGCGGTGTGCCCATAGCGTTGGGCAAGGTCCTCCCGGGCCGCCAGATAGAACGGCACCAAATAGGTACGCAGGACATCTGCGGATTGGGGCTGCCAGGCAAACTCCAGGGACCCATGGGACTCGACCACCTGCTCAGTGGCCATGCGCCCAAGAACTAGACTGAGATTCTTACGCAGAGCATCCTGCCGTCCCCCGGCGACCTTCTCCGAATGAGCGAGAGCCAAAGCGGCCTCGCGCTCGTCTCCCGTGTTGGCCAAAGCCTGGCCCAGAAGACGCCACGCGTCCCAATCGCCGTCGTCTCGTTCCACCGCACGGCGCAGAAAAGGCAAGGCCTCGGCGAAGCGATAAAGGGAGACTAGGTGGCCACCGACACCCCTCTCGGGGGAGCTGTCGGAAGGATCGTCCAAGCTAAGCTGCGCGAGAATCTGCTCACACATCTCACGGTCGTGCTCAACCCAAGCCAACGCGGAACGCAGGGTGCGAACATCCCGGCGCAGGGGCGCCTTCCCTTGCAGCCACTCCAGGTCCGCGCGGACCGCCTTCAGGCGACCATCGGTCAGATCCGCCGACACCTTGGCCACGCGACCGGAAATGGAATCGGGTACGGCACCCAGAAGCTGCCGCAAGATGTCCTCGGGTGAGCGACTCACGCGCTGGCGGTTGTAGCGATGCAGTTCAAAAAGACCCAAGAGCGATGGCGCGTGAGTGGGGTGCAATTCGAGAGCCTCGCGGTACAGGTCTGCAGCGGAGCGCTTTCCGCTGGCTTCAACTTCGCGCTCACTCTCAAAATACAGGGCGGCCAGAGCGGCAAGCACGTCTGGCTCGCTCCCTTCGCCAGCCCGGGCCACGCGCTCAGCTCGCACGAAGGACTTTGACGCCAACGTCAAGCGGCCTAGCGCGTGAGCACAGCGGCCCGCTGCCAGGTGATCGCCCCACGAAGCATCGCGGCGAACTTCCAATCCGCTCTCCAAGACGCGACGACTCGCGTCCCGATCCCCGCTCGCTTTCAATGCGTCGCCCAGGGCCCAAGCATCCTGAGCACTGTTGCCCGTGTCCAAGAGCGGCACGCTAGGGCCATCCCCTTGTTTATGCTCCCCCAACAAAAGGGCCAGGGCCTCGTCGTGGCGGCCCAACTCCCCAAGAACCTCAGCCGTCAGGCGAGCGCAGGCCGCAGATAGATGCCGATCGCCGCCTGTCATGGCATCCGCCAGGGCGCGCTGAGCCTCCACCAAAGCCTGACCGTGGTGCCCTTGATCCAGTTTGCACGCAGCCATAATGCGCCGTGCAGCAGCATCGGTGGGGTCATCCTCAAGCATCTCGGACAGCCGACGTCGCGCCGCCGACCCTCGCCCGCGACGACGCAACTGGTCAGCCTCCGCACGCTCAGCCTGCAAGAGACCTTCGAGTTCATCCTGGGCCTCATCCTGGGAGAGCCCAGAGCCCGGCCATGCCAGGGACGCCCCGGACGCCCCCGATACCCACAAGGTGGCGCAAAGGAGCAGGGTGAATGTGCGGTGCTGCCGCTTGGATCTGGTCATAGCCACTATTGGAGGTGCCGGAGGCGGGAGGTCCAGGAGGGTCAGGGTGCCACGGCGTGAGCGCGAGGCCAAGGGAGAGAATCCAGAGGAAGTTTGTTTCGGTAGCGCAGGTTCGCTATCTGTGGATTGTATGGGTTGGGGTTCATGCATATTGAGGTCAGAGGTACAGCCCGCTGGGGCGGTGCAACGCGTCCGTCGTTGTCCACGCGCTTGGCCCTGGGCCGCCTCTCTGCTCCTCCTGGCGACCTCCTGCACCACCCCCCAGCCGCTTAGGGGGAGAATCCCTGAAGGACCCGATCGAACCACCACCGAAGGTGTCCCCACCTGGCAGCCGATGCCCCCTGGCGAAGCGGGACTCATCACTGCCCTTCAGGGTTGGATACGGCGCCAACCCCGATCGGATTCCGCGACGTATTGGCAGGTCGAGGCCCACCTGCGCCTTGCGGAAGAGTTACAAGCAGACACCACGCGACGCCAAGAATGCCTAACCGAATACCGCTGGGTTCTGGAGCACACCACACCCCGTGACAGTCAAAAGGCCCGGGCCAACGCCGGGCTCGCCCGCCTCACTCAAGAGCGCGGGTTCCACTTCCCCGGAACGATCCGTCGAGCCGTGTGGGGTGCCCTCACCGAGGACATGCACGAGATGGATCCGGCTAGCAGCATGTGGAATTGGATCACGGTGCACCATTCGGCCATGGAGGTGTCCTCTAAGGTGCACGGCAGCCAGGCCGTAGGCCACCAAGCGGTACGCAGCATCCAGGCTTCCCACATGAACGCACGGGGCTACGGCGACGTGGGCTACCACTTCCTGGTGGATCCCGCTGGCCGTGTCTACGAGGGACGTTCCCTCAAGTGGCAAGGCGCCCACGCCAGAGGCAAGAACAACGTGGGCAACATAGGCATTTGCCTTCTGGGCAACTTCGAGAACGCCCCACCCACACGCCAAGCCCAGAACGCCCTCCACCGTCTGGTCGAATCCCTGCGTAGCGGCTTCGCCATAGGCGCGACCCACGTGGTGGGCCATGGCCACTGGACGTCGACCAAGTGCCCAG
>Ga0302120_10001586_pt1 | contig 10629 bp, 8 predicted proteins | sample AG5_Bottom_MG_FD_203118 | JGI IMG/M metagenome (GOLD analysis project Ga0302120, IMG submission 203118) | Marine microbial communities from Western Arctic Ocean, Canada - AG5_Bottom | ecosystem: Environmental > Aquatic > Marine > Oceanic | place: Canada: Western Arctic Ocean | collected 2017-10-01 | reverse complement strand
ATATGTTGAAATCTAGAATTGCTACAGCCTTGGTGATTGCACCACTTACTCTAGCAGCAGTGTTTTTTTTACCTCCACAAGCCTTTGCTTTGTTCATGGCTCTTATCGTGCTTATGGCAGCATGGGAGTGGACCGCAATGATGCGTCTTGTGAGCGGCAGTCAGCGTACAGTTTATGTGCTGTCTGTGCTCTTCGCTATTGTGGTTTTCCAAAAAACGCTGCCTTACTATGAGAAAATTATATTTGCAGGAGCTGCTTTGTGGTGGCTAGCGGCAACAGTGTTAGTGATGCTGTACCCCAGGGCTTGCTTCCTATGGTGTGGGCGTGTGAGCAAGGGCGTTGTTGGCTTCTTGGTGCTAGTGCCTACATGGGCGGCTATAGTATATATCCGTGAGCTGGAGCAGGGTCCTTGGTTAATCGTGTATATGTTTTTGATGGTGTGGGGTGCAGATACGGGGGCTTACTTTGCTGGGAAACGATTTGGTAAACGTAAGCTTATGCCTCGTGTAAGCCCTGCAAAATCTTGGGCTGGCATCGGCGGCGCTACTGTTACCGTACTCATAATCTCCATGCTCACTCAGCCCTACCTTCATTTTTCCCAAGACCTTTCCTACGGTATCTACTTACTGGCTTTAATTCTGTTATTTCTTTCTGTGGTAGGAGACTTAACTGAAAGCATGTTTAAGCGTCAATGTGGTATCAAGGATAGTGGCTCTATACTGCCAGGACATGGTGGCATTATGGATCGTATTGATAGTTTAACGGCCGCTGCCCCAGTATTTGCTTTGTGTCTTATTTTGATTGGTAAATAAGGATTTAATGGCGCAATGGTAATGACTATATTAACCACCGTGTTTGCCTTAGCGGTATTAGTAACTGTGCATGAGGCCGGACATTACTTTGTGGCGCGCTGGTGTGGAGTAAAAGTATTACGCTTTTCGGTAGGTTTTGGCCGGCCTATTTTTCGAAAGTTAGGTAAAGATGGCACAGAGTATGTGTTCGCTTGGCTGCCTTTAGGTGGTTATGTGAGCATGTTGGATTCGCGCAACGATACGGTCAGTGATAGTGACCTGAGTGCTGCTTTTGATCTAAAGTCTCCGTGGAAGCGAATAGCTATCGTGGCTGCAGGGCCCCTGGTTAATCTGCTGTTCGCCGGATTACTTTACGCTGTAGTGCAGATTTCCGGCACACCTCAGTTAATTCCTGTAGCTATGGGAATGGACGACGGTATTTCTGGGTTCGAATCGCCACAACGGATCCTAGCTATTGACGGCCAGCAGACCCCCACATGGGAGGCTGTGAATATTGCTTTAGCAAAACGAATTGGCGAAACAGCAACTATCGAATTTTTGTTACAGGGGCTCGATGAACGGTTGTTGCAAGAACAAGCGATAGCACCAAATAAACTCGACGTTTTGCCTGTTCTAGGTGCTCCAGTAGGGCGTAGCTTTGCAGTCACACGATGGATGTCCGCGTCTGTACAGGCAAGTCCAATGTCCCAGTTGGGTTTACAGGTTTGGCGACCTAACGTGCCGATTAAACTTGATCATATCGTTCCTCAAGGAGCGGCCGAAGTGGCTGGGTTACAGGTTGGTGACAAGATAGTATCTATTAACCAGCAACCTATGGCAGGCTATAATGAGTTTGTCGCTTTTGTTAAAAGCCATGCTGATATGGGTGTTAGTGTTACTCTTGAGCGTAACTCCCAGCGTATAGAAGTTCCTGTTCAGTTAAGTTCTTATGTTAATGAATTAGGTGACCGTATCGGGCTCATTGGCATAGGTGTAGCGTCTATATCGTGGCCTCAATCTATACGATTTAAACAACAGCTCGACATAATGCCTGGCTTGGTTGCGGGTGGTCAGCAGGCCTTGGAAATGGCGGGATTGACGTTAAGTTTTTTAGGTCGGATGGTGCAAGGCTTAGTCTCTGTTGAGCATTTAAGTGGCCCCATTAGCATTGCTAAAATCGCTGGGGCCTCAGCAGAATCAGGTGTTATTGCATACATTATCTTTATGGCGTACTTAAGTGTCAGTCTTGGAGTATTAAATCTATTGCCTGTTCCTATGCTGGATGGCGGGCATTTGTTATATTACCTTGTAGAAGCAGTCACAGGGCGCAAAGTACCCGAACGTATTCAGGCAATCGGCTTACGGATTGGCATAGCATTAGTGTTTAGCGTGATGATTATCGCTGTGGCTAATGACTTGATGCGTCTTTAATCTCATTTTAGGTTAGTGAAATATGAAACATATTGTTTTAAGCGTTTTGTTAAGTTGCACATTGGCAGTGTCGCAAATGGCCATGGCTGTAAGCTTCACTATTGAAGACATTCATATAGACGGATTACAGCGGCTTACTTCAAGTCAGGCTTTCGCTCAATTACCACTTAAAGTAGGCGATGCAGCCGATGAGCGTAGCTTGGCATACGCCACGCGAAGCATGTTCAAAAGTGGCTACTTTGAAGACATTCAGTTAGAGCAAGAAGGTAATTTGTTGTTGGTTGTTGTGCAAGAACGCCCAGCCATTGGTTTTATTGGTCTAGAGGGCAATAAAATCCTTGAAACGGAGCAGCTCCGCTCGGCCTTAGACGCCGCTGGTCTAAAAGAAGGTGAAATTTTTAAACGGGCGACTTTGGCTCAAATTGAGTTGGAGCTTGAACGGCAATATAATCGCCAAGGGCGATATGCGGTGTTAGTTGAATCTGTGGTAAGTGATTTGGGCGAAAACCGTGTTTCTATTGATGTGAAAGTGAATGAAGGAGTCACTTCATCTATTAGCCACATCAATATTATAGGCAATGACAGTTATAACGATGCCGAGCTCATGGATTTAATGAGTCTGAAAACCCCTGGTTTTTGGACTTTATTTACTAAGGATGACCAGTATTCCAGAGAAAAGCTCACGGCAGACCTAGAAAACATACGCTCACATTATTTAAATAAAGGTTATGTGCTGTTTAACATTGAATCAACACAAGTGGCTATTTCCGCCGACAAAACCAATGTATTTATTACCATTAATTTGGCGGAAGGTGAGCAGTTTAAGATAGGTAAGCTCACTGTTGCTGGCCAATATGAAGTAGAAGAGGCCGATATATGGGCGCTTATTAGCTCATCTTCTGGCGAAGTGTTTTCTCGAAACAGTCTTGTTAATGCAGCTGCAGACGTTCGTCAACTATTTGGTAATAATGGATTTGCGTTTGCCGAAGTTCAGCCAGTTCCTTTAGTTAATGAAGCGCAAAAAACCGTTGATGTGCAGTACCAAATTAGATCGGGTAAACGCACTTATGTTCGCCGTGTAGATTTCCGAGGTAATACTCGTACCAGTGATGATGTGTTGCGACGTGAAGTGCGTCAAATGGAAGGTGGGGTGGCATCTATGGCAGATATCACCACATCAAAATTACGTCTCCAACGTTTAGGTTTTTTCAATAATGTGATGGTAGAGACAACGCCAGTGGCAGGCACCGATGACCAGTTAGATGTGGAGTTTGCCGTAGAAGAGGGGCTTACCGCCGATTGGTCTGTAGTGGTTGGTTATTCTGATGGGGAAGGCCTTTCCTGGGGTGGCTCGGTCAATCAAAATAACTTCTTAGGTACTGGCAACAAGATGGAAGCGTCTTTTTCTTCTAGTAGCAGTACAGATGATTATAAATTCAGCTACCTTAATCCCTATTACACGATAGACGGCGTGAGCCGTGGCATTGATGTGTATTATACCAAACGAGACTATGCCAAGGTTGATGTGAGTAGTTTTGCCACCGATACTGTTGGAGCGGATATGCGTTTTGGCTATCCGATAAATGATGATACTCGGTTAGACTTCAAAGTGGGCTATGAGCGTATTGACTTAGAGTTAGGTGCTTCTGCTTCCGATGAAGCTAAAGCCTTTAAGGCTGCCGAAGGGCTAAACTACAAGCAATTTAAAACCTCGGTAAACTGGAATAACAACACCCTCAATGATTACTGGTACCCAACTAAAGGCAGTTCTCATGGTGTTAACTTAGATTTAGCTTTACCTAATAGTGACCTAAACTTCTATCAATTAAGCTATAACTACCGTAATTTCACACCTATTAACTACAGCCAATCTCTGGTCTTTTCTACGGGTGCTCAAGTAGGTGTTGTGGGTGCTTATGGCTCAACGAGCACAACGCCGTTTTTTGCCAACTATTACGCAGGTGGCTTTGGCAGTGTGCGTGGTTTTGCCAACAATTCTCTGGGCCCTAGAAGCGCTTCTAATGGGAAACCAATGGGTGGCCAAATTCTTAGTACTGCCTCTGCAGAGTTAATTTTTCCATTCTTTAGTGACATGCCTTCGGTGCGGACATCATTCTTTGTTGATGTAGGTAACGTACACTCTTCTGGCGACTTCAATCTTGGGGAGCTAAGGGCTTCTGGCGGCCTTAACCTTTCTTGGTTAACGCCTGTTGGGCCGTTGACCTTAGTTGTGGCGAGTCCATTAAAACAAAAAGTTGACGACCTAATCCAATCAACACACATTACTTTAGGCCGTTCGTTCTAAGCTAAGCTCACAAGGAATCATCATGAATAAAGTGAAAAAATTACTCACTGCAGCGGTCTTTGCCATTACCTTAAGTGCGCCGCAATGGGCCATAGCAGAAACCATTGTTGTGCTTAAAGCAGAACAGGCCATGTTTGCTACGGACAAAGCTATTGCTTTGGGGAAACAACTGTCTGCACAACTCAAGCCTCAAACCACCCGGTACGATGCTATGGGGCTGGAGTTGCAGACTTTGCAGAAGCGCTTCGAAGCTGATCAAGATCTCATGAGTGGTGATGAAGTACAGAAACTAAAGATAGAAATTCAAGCCCTAAATGCCGAATATCAGCAGCTTCAGCAATATCTATCTAATGCGAAAGCACAGGCAGAACAAGAATTTTTGGTCAGCATGCGCCCTGCGTTGGATAAGGTGCTGCGCCAGTTAATTGCGGAAAACAATATTTCTTTAATCGTAAACGGCAAATCTGTTATTTATAACACAGCTGGAATAGACATTACTCCGAAAGTTGTTGAGTTGTTGAATTTGGAGCCGTAATTGGGTCACTTAACCTTAGGCGCTATCGCCGAGATCATTGGTGCTAAATTAGAAGGTGACGCAGACTACCCCGTTACCGGCCTTGCTACGTTAGCATCCGCATTGCCCCATCAAGTGAGCTTTCTGGCAAATATGAAATATGCCAGTCAGCTTGATGTTAGCCAAGCTGGAGCAGTCATTTTGAATGCTGACCAAGCTAAATTTTTTTCTGGGCACTGTTTATTGTTAGATAACCCTTATTTGGGCTATGCCAAGCTATCACAAGAGTTTGCACCCACACCTGATTTTAGTGGTATTGATAAAAGCGCACAAGTTCACCCAACAGCCACCATTGGAAGTGCAGTTAATCTGGCTGCTGGCACAGTGATAGGCCCCTATGCCAAACTTGGTGATGCGGTTTCTATTGGGCCTAATAGTGTTGTAGGTGCTCATTCTAGCATTGGCAAACGAACTAACATTTCTGCTAATGTTACTTTGTATCATGGTGTTGAAGTAGGCGCTTTTTGCATCATTCATAGTGGTGCTGTTATTGGTGCAGATGGTTTTGGATTCGCAAAAGATGGCCCAGACTGGGTTAAAATAGCCCAGCTAGGTGGCGTCACTATAGGTGACCATGTTGAAGTTGGCGCAGGAACAAGCATAGATCGAGGGGCTTTAGATAACACTATCATAGGCTATGGTGTTAAGCTGGATAACCAAGTTCAGATTGCCCATAATGTAGAGCTTGGAGACTATACTGCTATTGCTGGGTGCACTGCTATAGCAGGGAGTACTAAGCTAGGCAAGCATTGTACAATTGCCGGGGCCTGTGGCATTACTGGCCACTTAACCTTGGTCGATGGTGTGCATGTCACCGCTATGTCATTAGTGACGCACTCGATTAGCGAGCCTGGGGCATATTCATCAGGCACAGGTCTAGATAAAAATCAAAAATGGCGACGCAATGCAACGCGTTTTAAACAACTTGATCAGATGGCTAAGCGCCTTAAACAATTAGAATTAGAAATGACACAGCTTCAAAACTGATCAATACCGGAAGCGCCACATAAGGAAAGCACGACCATGGTTATGGATGTTAAAGAAATTAGAGAGTATTTACCTCATAGATACCCGTTTTTATTGGTCGATAGGGTCACAGAACTCAATTTGGGTGAATCTATTGTAGCGTACAAAAATGTAACCATTAATGAGCCTTACTTTAACGGTCATTTCCCAGATCATCCTGTGATGCCAGGTGTTTTGATCATCGAGGCCATGGCTCAAGCTGCTGGTATCCTTGGTTTTAAGACAATGGACAAAACCCCACAAGATGGATCCATCTATTATTTTGTTGGTTCTGATAAATTGCGTTTTAAGCGCCCAGTGGTGCCAGGTGATAAGCTCCAACTAGAGGCTTCTATACGATCTGAAAAACGAGGCATCTGGAAGTTTGAATGCCGCGCAAGTGTTGATGGTCAATTGGCTGCTTCTGCAACTATTTTATGCGCAGATAGGAAGGTTTAGTGCCCCAGCCATTGATTCATGCGACCGCAATTATTGATCCTAGCGCCATCATTGCCGCAGATGTGGAAATTGGTCCATATAGCATTGTGGGTGCTGATGTTGAGCTAGGGCCAGGCAGTAAACTTGAATCCCATGTGGTGGTCAAAGGGCCAACGCGTATAGGATGTAATAATCATATTTTCCAATTCAGTTCCGTAGGCGAAGCCTGCCAAGATATGAAGTACAACGGTGAACCTACTCGCTTGGAAATTGGCGACAACAACGTAATACGTGAAGGATGCACCTTACATCGTGGCACAATCCAAGACGCTGGCGTCACCAAGATTGGTAGTCATAACCTATTGATGGCCAATGTCCATGTCGCCCATGACTGTGTTTTAGGTGATCATATTATTGTGGCTAACAATGTTGCTTTAGCCGGACACGTGCATGTTGGCGATTATGCTATTTTGGGTGGTTTTACTGCTGTGCATCAATTTTGCCATATTGGCCCCCATTGCATGACTGGAGCGGGCAGTGTGGTATTGAAAGACATTCCGGCCTTTGTAATGGCCAATGGCAATTCTGTTTCTCCTCATGGTATGAATACCGAAGGTCTAAAACGTCGCGGTTTTAGTGAGGAAGCTATTAAGGTGTTACGCCAAGCGTATAAAATTATTTTCCGTCAAGGGCTAACCCTTGATGCGGCCATTGCACGCTTACATGAAATGTCTGTAGGTGACGATGAACTGTCAGTATTAATCGGCTCTTTGAAAAAGACTAGCCGCGGCATTATTCGCTAGCAGGTTTTCCATGTCCAATAACACTATTGTCATCGTTTCCGGTGAAGCCTCGGGAGATATATTGGGGGCAGGCTTAATGCGTGCCTTGTTAAAGCAGCAGCCAGGCCTTAGCTTTGAAGGTATTGGCGGCCCACAAATGATCGCCCTTGGATTCACCAGCCTAGTGCCTATGGAGCGCTTATCGATAATGGGTCTAGTGGAAGTATTGGGGCGTTTGCCAGAATTGCTATTGCTTCGAAGACGCCTCATTAAGCGCTACACCCACCAGCCACCTCTGGCTATGATTGGTATAGATGCACCAGACTTTAATCTAGTGTTAGAAACTCAACTCAAAGCCAACAATATTCCTACAGTGCACTATGTCAGCCCATCTGTATGGGCATGGCGTGAAGAGAGGGTTTTTACTGTGGCAAAAGCATGCCACCGAGTGCTAGCCCTATTGCCTTTTGAACTACCTTATTATGAGCGGCATCATATTCCTGCGACATTTGTGGGCCACCCCTTAGCAGATGTGATTCCAGGTGGCCTAACTCAACAGCAGGCCAGAAAAGATTTACAACTAAAAGATCAATCGGTGCTGGCTATATTGCCGGGAAGTCGGGCTATGGAAGTCAAGCAACTGGCGTCAGCCTTCTTAGCCGCGGCAGCCCTCTTGCAAACCGAAAATCCACAATTGCAATTAGTTCTTGCTGCAGCGAATGGGCAACGAAAACAACAGTTAGACGCTTCGTTAAAAGCCCATCCGGATTTAAAGGTGACGGTTGTAGTGGGGGAGTCTCATACAGTCTTAGCAGCTGCAGACGCCGTATTGCTAGCCTCGGGTACTGCTGCCCTAGAAGCCCTATTGTTTGAAAAGCCCATGCTGGTTTGTTACCGCTTAAGCCCTATTAGCTACAGCTTGTTCAGGCGTAAGCTTAAAGTGCCTTTTGTGAGCTTGCCTAACTTGTTGGCTGGCCAAAAAGTAGTTGAAGAGTTATTGCAAGATCAGGTGCAGCCGCAGCTCATTGCTGACCATTTATCAGTGTTATTGTTTGACCAAGAAGCTGCTGAAAAGCAGCGTAGTCAGTTTGCCAAGATACATCAGCAATTGGCTTGTGGTGCCGACATTGGTGCGGCTCAAGCTGTGATTGAAGTGATTTCCGAGCGGGGTGAAAGTGCCTCCCTAGGAGGCGAAATATGATCCAAGAGTCAATGACGGTTACAATAGTCCCCAGGGTAGATGTAATTTGTGGTGTTGACGAGGCAGGCCGTGGACCATTGTTTGGTGATGTGGTGGCAGCGGCGGTCATACTGGATCCAGACAATCCTATCGCAGGATTAGGAGACTCCAAAAAGCTTAGCGAAAAAGTCAGAGAAAGGCTATATGAGCAAATCTATAAACACGCTATCAGCGTTGGTGTAGGCCGAGCTAGTGTCGAAGAGATAGACAAGCTGAATATACTACAGGCCAGCATGCTAGCCATGCAGCGTGCTGTAGAGAATTTGAGTCTAATGCCAGATTTAGCATTAATTGATGGTAACCGATGCCCTTCGTTAACCTGTGCAAGTGAAGCGATTATCAAAGGCGATGCCAAAGAGATTACTATTGGTGCGGCTTCAATTGTTGCTAAAGTCACGCGAGATAGGGAAATGCTAGAATGGCACAAACAATACCCTTGTTATGGCCTTGATAGGCATAAAGGATATCCTACTCAGACGCATATAAAGGCGCTAGAAGAGTATGGAGTAAGTCCACAACATCGGCGCAGTTTTGCACCCGTACGACGTTTAATTGGAAATTAATATGACCCAAGCTGTACCCTTTGTGCATTTGCGCATGCACTCCGAGTTTTCATTGATTGATAGTATGATCCGTGTCAAACCATTGATGAAAACTCTTCAGGCAGAACAAATGCCTGCCATCGCTTTAACAGATCAATCTAACATGTGTGGCATGATAAAGTTTTATAAGGCTGCCCAAAGTGCTGGTATTAAACCAATTTGTGGCTGTGATGTTTTTATCGGCACAGGTCCTGTGGCCGATGCGGCCACCACTCGCATCACTTTATTAGCTATGAACGCCAAAGGGTACCTCAATCTTACAGAGCTGGTGTCACGATCTTTTCAAGAAGGTCAGGCCGATGGCAAGGCCATTGTACAAAAGCAATGGTTGGCTGAAAAAAACGAAGGGCTGATCGTGCTGTCTGGCGCGGCTCAAGGCGAAGTTGGCCAGGCATTAATCAACCGTGGTTTGGCTGATGCCCAAGAAATATTGAGTTACTGGACGACTATCTTCGGTGACCGGTTTTATTTGGAAGTTCAACGTACAGGCCGTCAATACGATGAAGATTGTCTGCATCTTTCTGTTGAGCTTGCGCAGGCTGCACAAGTTCCCATAGTAGCAACCAACGACGTGGTGTTTATTTCCCCAGAAGACTTTGAAGCCCATGAAACCAGGGTGTGTATTAACCAAAGTATGACACTGGATGACCCACGCAGAGTTAAGGCGTACTCCAATCAACAATACTTGCGCAGCACTGAAGAGATGCAGGCCCTATTTTCAGATCTGCCTTCGGCTCTGGCTAATAGCGTACAGATTGCTAAGCGGTGTAATTTAGATATTGAATTAGGCCAGTGTTTCTTACCTAATTTCCCTGTACCAGAAGGCATGACCATGGATGAGTTCTTTGGTCAGGTTTCTCGGGATGGTTTGGATAAACGCTTACAGGTTATTTTAGATCCGGCTGATCCAGAGTTTAATAACAAACGTAAAATCTTTGATGACAGGCTGGATTTTGAACTCGGTATTATTTGTCAAATGGGGTTCCCAGGCTACTTTCTTATTGTTATGGATTTCATTCGTTGGGCCAAGGATAACTATATTCCAGTAGGCCCAGGGCGTGGCTCAGGCGCAGGATCTTTAGTTGCTTATGTGTTGGAAATTACCGACTTAGATCCACTAAAATACGATTTGTTATTTGAACGATTCCTGAATCCAGAGCGAGTGTCGATGCCTGATTTCGATATCGATTTCTGTATGGATAACCGCGATAGAGTGATTGAGTACGTATCGCAAACCTACGGTAAAGATGCCGTATCTCAAATCATTACCTTTGGCACTATGGCAGCTAAAGCTGTGGTACGAGACGTAGCCCGTGTACAAGGCAAGCCTTTTGGCTTGGCTGATAAACTATCCAAGTTAATTCCTTTTGAAGTAGGTATCACCTTAAGTAAAGCTGTGGAACAAGAAGATGCTCTGCGCGAGTTCATTGATAATAATGACGAAGTGCAAGAGATTATGGA
>Ga0302120_10001585_pt1 | contig 10631 bp, 4 predicted proteins | sample AG5_Bottom_MG_FD_203118 | JGI IMG/M metagenome (GOLD analysis project Ga0302120, IMG submission 203118) | Marine microbial communities from Western Arctic Ocean, Canada - AG5_Bottom | ecosystem: Environmental > Aquatic > Marine > Oceanic | place: Canada: Western Arctic Ocean | collected 2017-10-01 | reverse complement strand
CGATATCTGGACCAGGCCACGGCCACGCTTCGAGAAAAACGCCTGCACTCGAGACCATAAAGATTGATAAGGTCCGTCAGGAGCAGCCTGCGGACGGACCTCATAAGCTGTCCCGTTAAATTCCTGATTTAGCCGGTGCTGATCGACAAAGCGCTGACCAGTCATAGGATCCATTATCTCTAATCCACCCTGTCGCCATTGTTGCGCCACCACATAGGTGCTTACCCCAAGCAACATGATCAGGGGCTGCTCCAGATAACGCAGATCGTTTAGATTTGTCACTAGAGGCCGCAGTAACAATCCGTAACGGCGCAACAATCCATCGATGACTTCGAACTGTGTGGCCTTATCCTCGATCTCCGCACGTATTCTCGTTTCGGTTACGTTTTTATTTCCATGCGCATGAAGTACAGCTGTAAGGCAAGCGGCGAGCGTGCTGTCAGCATCATAAGTTTCGACGAATGGAACATGTGGGAGCCCAGATAGGTTTGAATATTCGTCATGACGCAAAGCCAGTTGCCGAGCAAACGCCAGATTTTGTTCACGTTTTGCAAGTTCGCTTTCGAGTTCGTTCTCCCGCCTGGCCCGTGCATCTCGCGCAGCAATATTTACACGCCGCAGCGTAGCTACAACCGCGCCCGCCAGAAGATCCAAGAGTTTGAATCCAATCTCTTCTTGACCGGACACGAGATCTTCTATTCCAGTTCGGTTAAGAATTAGCACCCTGGATTTTTCAGTAGTCACCAGATCCGCTCGAGTTATCGCCCCCCCGAAATAGTCGACAACACCTGCCCACATACCGGGAGATAAGACATCAAGGACTAGTCCGTTATCAGGTGAAATGACAGCCAACGCACCGTTCGTCACCAATGCAACCTGATCAGTATGCTCACCCATTACATAGAGCACCTCGTTGGGTTCCAAATCGCGGTAGGTACCCATAGACTCGAGATGCTCGATCGACTTTGTGTCTAGCAGGCCGGCAAGACTCGTACCAGCGACGCCAGCAGAGATGGCCTGACTATCTAATTCTGGATTCGTCTGGTCCATAACTGGAACTTCGCGTTGTTCAAACAGATTCTTCTCAAGCTGCTGGTAGCAGTCATAGATACGGGCGGCACTCGCCGCAGCGGCCACAGCCAGCAGGCGACCCGCCAGAACATTGCGTTCGCGACGTAGATTCACGAATTGCTCCACCGTGAGTTGGTACAGCACACTGGATTCGGTAGTCGCAACCGTTGCCGAAGCCGGAGCACCATCGACCAGGCTGACTTCCCCGACCACAGCACCCGGATGGATCTCAGCAAGCTTCCAGGTGTCAAGACCAGGCTCGTCGAAATTTGCATGTAGTCGACCCGCCGCCAGGAGAAACAGGCCAGCAGCAGGCGCGCCTTGTTCTATGAGCGTCATACCGGCTGGGAGTTTTCGAATCTCGAGCTGTTGCGCCAAGTCTAACTTTTCGGTATTGCTCAAATGCCGCAAGCAGGAAAACGCCTCTAGATCACCGCCTGTTATAGAAGGACTCTCTAGGACACCGTCTACGGCGCTCTCGGGGCGTCCGGAATTAAACAAGTGCTGATAAAGTCCACCAGATGTGACCAGAACTTGATGGCGTCCCTGCTCTACGATCTTCCCGTCATTCAGTACATAGATAAGATCAGCGTTACGCACGGTGCTGAGGCGATGTGCCACCACAATTTGCGTACATGGTCTGGTCTCCAGGTAGTTCGCGATTGCGTTTTCCGTGATCGCATCTACCGCACTCGTAGCCTCATCAAGAATTAGAATAGCGGGTCTGTGAAGTATGGCCCGCGCCAGCGCCAGCCGTTGCCGCTGACCTCCTGACAGCAAGCCGCTATCGTGATGAATAGTGGTTTGATATCCCTGTGGCAGCTGCAAAACATCATTGTGAATCTGCGCGACTCGGGCAGCATTAACGACATCCTCCAGAGGAGCGTCTGGATGATAGAGTGAGATATTGTCATGAATTGTGCCTGTGAGAATATCTGGTTCTTGAAGAACAACACCTATCTGCCGACGTACTGACGAATGGTCGAGTTGCGCCAGATCAAGACCATCGAACAAAATCTTACCGGAGTGCGGCTGATAAAGCCCCAACAATAACTGAACCAGTGTTGACTTCCCGGAACCAGACGGGCCGACAAGCGCTACCTTACTGCCTCGGGGAATATTTAAAGATACATTATCGATAGTTGGCGGGCCAAAGGAATCATAGTGAAAAGACATGCCCTCGATGTCGATTTTTCCCAGCAACAATGGCGCCTTTGACTGGCCACACGGTTCTGGATTCACCATAAGTACATCGTCGAGTCTCTGGAGGCCTCCCCGCAGAGACCCATAGTCGATGATTATCTGTACTAGTCGCCCCGCGGCGGCCAGGAATCCAAGCAAAAGAATTTGGAAACCGAGTAGCGTTCCAAGGCTCAGTGAACCTGACAAAACAGACTGTACTCCAACCATCAGTATCACCGCCGGAACAACGACAGGTAACACAATCAGTGCCATCTCACCTCGGTCTTTAACTTCGTTTTCCGAACCTGTAGCGGATAATTCCTCAATAAACTGGTGCAGCCAGCGATTTAAGGCAGCAGGTTCCCCTCCAGATGATTTTATCGGCAGGACACCTTTCACCATCTGCACTAGTTGCGAACTGTGCTTTGACGATTCAACTATTCGGGATATGGACCGGTTCTGTAAAGCCCGCTGAATTGATACGAGCGAGACGGCATAAAGTATTACAGCAACAATCGCGATGAGACTCAGTTGGAAATTGAACACAAGCATCAAAATAAGGTAGGAAGAAAACACCAAGCCATCGAACAGATACGCTACGGCCTGATCCCCTAGTAGGTTCCGCAAACGGTGGATGCTGTCTACTCTTGCCAACAGGTCGCCCGTATAGTGCTGCTTGAAAAAAGACAATGGAAGTGACAATAGATGACGCAGCATGGGGTCGGTAATAGACTCAGCCAGTCGTTCCTGAATTCGTGCCAGAACCAGACTACGACTCCAACTGAGCAAGAAATAGGCGCCCGCAATAATGAGAAACCCTAGGACCATCAAACTCAACCAGTCTGATTGACCGTCGGCGACGACCTGATCAACGACCACACGCGTCAGCAGTGGTGCTACAAGCCCAAGAGCTGTCATGAGCCCCAACATCAACACGATCACGGGTAGTTCATTCACTACTGTGCGTGCGACCTTAATTGTTTGCCGAAATGCGGCAGATTCTGGACGTCGTTGGACAAAATTATCAGTGGTCTCAAAAGTCAGCGCTACACCGGTGTATGCGAGATCGAACTCGGCGGCAGTAATCTCACGCAAACCTACGGCCGGATCAGCAATTCGATAATTGCCTCCTGAGCATCCTGCATAAACAACGAAATGGTTCATCTCCCAGTGGAGAATTGCCGGTGCTGACAGTTGATCGATTCGGGAGCGAGCCAGTTTACGGGCGCGGACCTTCAATTTATAGGATTCAGCAGCTTTATAAATTTTGTAAACGGATGATCCGTCTCGAGAAACCCCACAGGCGTCGCGGACTTCCCCAAGGGGGGCGCAATGGCCAAAGTATCCGAGAATCATTTTCAGCGAAGCTGCACCGCACTCAACCGACTCGAACTGCTGACACAAAGGAACCTTAAACTTCACGATATGACGGCCTGAAAAAACAACAGTATGCGTTTGATGTATTGGAGTAAGTAATATTCTGAACGATATCTAGCCACGTCGAAATTTCCCGTGCTTTCAACTTTCAACGATAATGAGCAATCACGGAATATCAACATCGCGAAAAATAGCTTAAAGGATTGAGCATCATTACACCACAATTTGGTTGTTTTTGAAAAAAGCTATAGTTAGATTAACTACTCGCTCTAACCTATCCATGGGTCAGGTGGCATGCTCACAGTTTTGTGGACCTTTTTAGGCCTGTTGTTAGGACTGTTACTCCTCCTTCTCATCCCGGGGAAGGCTCCCAAGACCCCTCCGGGTGGGGGAAGACAGCCATTTATCTGGGACCAGGACGCAGTCTGGTCGAGTTTGGAAGCAATCTTCCGTGAACAACGGGCTCGCCAACCTCAAGAATTGGACGCCGATGCAAGGGACGGACTTGAGCAACTCAACCGGCTTGTCAGTTGCCTGGAGGAGCGCAATCTAGAATTCGATGCGTTGGAGTTCGATGAGCTCCAACGCTCAATATTGGGTCTTGGCCCAATATTGGCCGCCTCTTGTATTCCTCTAGAAGACTTCGCCAATTTGAATTCACGGCTAAGGCGTGCCATTAAGGACTCCAGCCAGACATGGAACCTCGATAATCCTAAGGTACGAGATCAATTCTATCAACTCTTGACGCTCAGTCGTTTAAGCTTAGAAGAGATTATTCTGCAAAAACCCAACGGTGCCATCCCGACGATGTTAAAAGGCATTGACGAACCTTCACAATGTCCATCGGTAGTCATAGAGGGAGTACGACTCCATAGTGGTGACATCATCTTAAATCGTGGTGGGGATGTGACTTCATCAGTGATTGCTAGGGGTAACGATCATCCCGGTGTTTTCTCGCACGCGTCCTTGATCCATGTTTCCGAGCAAGGAGAAGCCAACATTATTCATGCCATCATCGGCAAGGGAACCATAATCGAATCCCCTGAACAATGGCTCGCTGTAAGAACTCTGCGAATCCTCGTCCTGCGTGCTCGCACTAACCTCCCGCAGATTCAGGAAAATCCGATGATTCCACACCTTGCTGCTACTGCAGCACTGGAGGACGCTCGGACCAAGCACCTCCCATGGGACTTCACTATGAGCCCTTCAAATCCCAGTGGACGCTACTGTGTTGCTGTGGTCACATCCTGTTACGAACGCTATGGCTTGCACCTTTGGAAAGGAATGACGACTATGTCTGCACCAGGGGTGGTTAACTGGCTCAATAACTTTGGGGTCAGTCACACCCAAACTTATTCGCCATCTGATCTCGAATACGATCCAATGCTGCGTGTTGTAGCCGAATGGCGCCATCCCGAGGCTTTGTATCAAGATCATATCAACAATGCCATAACCGACGTTATACTCGAAGGTGCCAACGCGGGTGAAAAACTCGGTCACGCGTGGTACCTTCGACCTCCAGCTCGTTGCACGAAAGTGTATTGTGTGATCCGAGGGTGGTTTGGGAAAAGCGGCCCTATTCCACGCGGCTGGAGTGCCACACAGTTTCTCCAGATGCTCTGGGTTTATAAACGTCATCGACAAATTAAACACAAAACCTTGGAACTTGCTGAAGCCTTTGAGAAAAAGCAGGGCTATAGGCCGCCTTTTTGGGAGCTGATCTCGATTGCCCGTAGCGTCAAGCAGAGTCTCTAACTGCAAGAAGATGATTACCTTAACTCGCTACTTCAGAGTAAGTGTATAACACGGTTACGTATAACCACCAATTACGATCAGACGACCTCACGTCCGACGTCGCTGCACCCAAAGGTCCAACATATGCAAAACCGCGAGGATGACACTTCTCGATTAAGCGAGTTTCTTGATCACCCTAAGCGAAGCTTATGGAGCATGGCGGTACCTGCCATGCTTGGTATTGGGCTGCAGGCTATGTATAGCACAACCGATATGATCTTCATCGGAATGCTTGAGGGAGACTCAATCGCTGCAGTCGCCTTCAACATGCCGCTTTTCTTCCTTGTGACATCACTATGCTTTGGCCTTGGTAGTGGAATTACTGTATCTATCGCGCATTATGTCGGTGCGCGAGATAAGGCAGGTGCTGATAACGTGGCAGAGCATGCCGTGTGTCTAGCCCTGATCATCAGTGGAATCCTTACGTTCGTGGGCCTGACCTATGGACGCTCACTTCTCATTAAACTGGGTTGTCCCGATACAGTACTGCCTGATGCCTGGGAGTATCTCAAGATAAGTTGTTTTGGCATCACGTTTCTCGTGTCCTTTATCTTCTTCGATGCAATCATGGCTGGGGAAGGCAACATGAAGTTACCTGTAATTTTTGCAGGACTCGGCACGGTCCTTAATATCGCACTCGATCCATTGTTCATCTTTACTCTTGGTTATGGCGTAGCGGGCGCAGCAATCGCTTCAATCCTGAGTCAAATGATCGTTTTTTTCCTATTCTGCTATTTACTTTTCTTCAGACATCACTCTTATACTCAATTCAAGATGCTCGATTTTTTTCCTTCTTTTGCAATAGTCAAGAAAATATTTAGAGTGGGTTTGCCAGCCGCGTCTGCATTACTCGTAATGGCGTTTGGTCAAATGGTGTTTAATGCGGTGCTCGTTCACCACTCTACAGATGCTGTCGCGGCTTATCAGATTGGCACTCGCATAGACTCAGTTATCATGCTTCCAATCATAGGTATAGCATCTGGGCTCACTACGATTGTTAGCATGTTCTATGGAGCTAATGAATTCGGCAGGTTAAGAAAAATTCTCCGATATGGGATGTCATACTCGGTCGGTATCACAGTTGTAGTCAGCATCCTGCTCTTCCGTTTCGCAGATTCGATTGTCGGGGTTTATTCCAGCTCTTTGCCCATTACCGAAACGGCAGTGGTCTATGTTCGATATATGTGTTTCATGATGCCTCTAGTCTGCATTGGCCTAACTAGTGGTCGTGTTTTGCAGGGTATGGGTCGCGGAATGCCTATGCTTGTGATCACGATTGTGCGTGTACTTCTAATAGCAGTGCCACTAGCTCTTTATTTCACAAAGATTCTGAACAAACCGGTCGAATGGATCTGGATTTCAATGCTGGTTTCCACATGTATCGCGGTTTGCGTTGCAATAATCTGGTTAGTATCTGCATTACGAACAATTCGAATCCCCGCATAACCCGGGGCCAATGCCATTGTTCGGCAACAGCTAGTCCGGTACAAATGGTACAAACTCGGCTGTACCATGTCGCTCAAGGTAGGATAGTTGCACTCCAGAACAGTGATCAATAACAGCGCAATCAACGCAAGGTTCGGCATAAACATGATATTTTGATTCTAAAAATCTCATCGACAGAATCGACTTTCCATGAGTGTCTTCTAGGTAATGAGTCTCTCCAAATCCTGATCGGCTGATATTCTTAACTTGCGTATCGTTGAGCACGCATAAGGGAATCGATTCAAATTGAACTTTTGCATTACCTTGACTAGCCACGCGCAATAACCCCTGCAACTCCTGCCTAACCTCTTCAAAACGAATTTTTGTCCCTCCCCAAAGACGGCCTTTCCCACTCGAGGAAGGAAAGACAAATTTAATTTTTATATTTAGGCCAAATAAATCACGGCAGTAATCTAGATATTCGTGCAATGTTCCCATATTTAGTCTGGTGACAACGCAGTTGATCGTCACATCTATACCAGCTTTAAGTAAATTATGTATGCCGTTGATAGTTTCATAGTGGCCTCGTTCTGACTGCCCACTAATCGTACAGCTCTGCGTAACCTCATGAGAGTGAAGAGACACGATAACTTTATGAAGTCCAAGCGCTTGAGTCGTTTTTGTAAATTCAACTGAACGAAACTTCCGCCCATGGGTATTTAGATTCCAGGACATATCGGCCGCAAATAGATTCGTAATCACAGACTTAAACGCTGAATGAATCGTTGGCTCACCGCCAGTCAGCATGACCCGCTTAAAGCCCTGAGCCTTCAAGAACTCTATCCGCTTTAATAGCTCATCTAAGGGGAAAAACTGTAGGCGCGGATGCCCGGAGTTTGTACACATTGGGCAGTGATTGTTACATCTTTCCCCAAGGCGAAATAAAGCAACGCTTGTTGAGGTGACCCGCGCTAATGGGGGTCGACGCTTTCGAAAGCATTTCACCTTCGAGTCGGTTGCCCAAGAAATATTTCTATCCGAGTTAGCCATTCCTCACTTTCCCTTTAAAGTCGACACACAACTGGACCTGTATCGCAGCATACAGACCTGGCCCCGGCTCAGACAACCGAATCGACAGGCCATTTTCTTCACTCCGTGGCCGAATTCGATACACCCCTCGACACGTTTCTTATCAAATCAATACTACGAACTCCATCACAGAAGATGTTTGAGCTCCTTGTCCAACGCCGCTAAACCGGCTTGATGCCCTGCTTCGATAATTGCGTTGGCTGCTTTGAATTCCAACATTCCAAATCTTGTGAGGTCCGGCTTGATATAAATATCAGCATTGGTTTTGTTAGTGTTAACGCGGTTACTACCAGCTAAAGCTGTCGAACGCAGAAGGGTTTCCAAGATCGACGGTACGCCTGGTGGTTTGCCAATAACTCTGCGCCAAAGATATCGACTTGCGGTTGGAATCTCCTTCTCGTCTGTAAAGTAAGGTTCATTATCAGAAACGTCAATAGCGACAACGGGACCGGGATTATGAGAAAGCATGTGATCAACAGGCAGGTTATTGAGTAATGCACCATCTACTAGAAAATGGCCGTCCTGGATTACTGGAGCGACTACACCCGGAATCGCGATGCTCGCCCTTACAGCTCGCCACAATACTCCATGGTTGTGCAGTAGTTCCGCAGCAACGCTCAAATCTGAAGATATGCAAAAGAACGGTAAGGGCATATCTTCTATATTTCCCACTCCCAGTCCTTCCTCCAACAAGTTATCAAGCCGTATACTTCTCGACAAAGAAACCAACGGCAACGTGTAATCACCGAGTGGGTTGACATCCACGAAAAATTTATTGATTGACTGAACAATCTGATCAGTGGCTAGACCTTGTGCAATCCACGCGGCCATGATTGCGCCAATACTGGTTCCTCCAAACCAATCAAATTTTAAGCCTGCCGATTCAAAAGCTTTCATCATCCCAATATGTCCGAACCCACGGGCACCCCCGCCACCCAGAACAAGTCCGATCGATTGGCCCAGAAGGTAACGTTTGAGGCGTTGCCAATCGGCCGACTCCCCAATTTGGATATGGAAATGCTGGGCGGCACCCGTGACTTTCAACCGTTCTGCGGTGCCGTATATTTCCTCCCGCTCAGCATGCAATAACACCAGCACACGCCTTGCTGACTCCCAACCAGGGTGTCGTTGATAAGCGGCAATCCGCTTTTCCAGCGTTTGACTGTCTTCACGGGCGTCGACAACCAGCCAGATTTCATCTGCTCTTGACAAACTTGCCAAGACCCATTGATCATTCTGGCAACGACAGAAATAATGACACTTGGTAGAACTTTGTTCAATTTGATCCAGAAACTGGTTTAGTTGAATAGGCTTTATCTGCTCGATTGTTTTCTCAGTAAACCCACGAAGGACTGAGTCTTCGGCAATAACAAGACTTTCGGATTCAAGATCATGTACGAAAGAACCTAAGGCATCGTTGGTCTTTCCTTCGGCTAACGTTAGTATCACCCTGTTAAAAGACTTGCTTTTTCTCTTTAACCTTTCATTCTGGCGTTTTATGCGATCAATCAGCAGCCGGGTAATAAACTTTTCCAAGGGAGGGTACTTTTTGGATAGTGCCTCGAAGTCGTTTTCCCCCAGCCTAACCATTTCCGAGTTACGAGTTGCGCGGATCGATGCGGAGCGTGGGTCACCGCTTAATACTGACATTTCTCCAAAGATCTCACCCCGACTTATGCTGCCAACTTCAGTAACGTCGCTTTCAGATCCAACATACACCTGTAACTTTCCACTGATTAGGACATACACACTGTCTGCATGGCTTCCTTCACGGAAGAGTATCTCCCAAGGTTTTAGTTGAATAAACTCACTGGTGAGGAACAGTTCCTCAATAAAGCCTGCCGATATGTCTTTGATCAAATGACCAAGGGCCAGCGCAAGACTCGACAGTTGGTGAATTCGGGTGTTAAGTGGCTGTGCCAGTTCCTCGGCTAATATCCGCCCATGATCCGTGCTGGCAACATCTTTCAATGAAATCATGGTGAGTCGAGTCGATTTACTAGGTTGAAAAAAGATGTCTCGCTGGTCTTTAGATACAAAAAAACATTCACTTAAGGTGAGCACACAGACCCTAAGACGGTATCCGGCTACCATAATTGTTACTTCGATTTGCCCCTCACGGACAGAATAGAAGCCTGGAGATAGAGACTTTTCGACGCCTTGGAACTCAACGCAGCAACTTGGACATATAGCCAGCAGCTTTTCTAATTGGGATTGATTCATCTTTTTTGAATAAGTTTGAGACTCTAAAAGTCTGAGCAAGCACTTATATGTAGAATCTGCGACTTGTTGTCTGCATCGCAGTATGGTTCCTGCTAGCTACTTTTTCAATTGGTGCTGGCATTCAATCACTCTATAAGTTGCAGGCAATTGCTGTAACCTCTCAGGGTCGATTGTAGTGAAGCAGAGCAACGATAAAAAATCGTGCCAGCACTTGATAGTGCCATAGTCCAAATTTGGTTCAAAAAAATGAATCAGAGGCAACTTACTATGTCTGCACGAATCCTTTGCTAAGCATTATTTAGTCCCTTTTCTTAGTCCTCGACTAGACGCGAAACAGAAAAGAGCGACAGATTAGTTTGTATGCCTACCTGGAGTGCTTCAATTTTCAGTTGCTTGCGAGGTTTTTCGTAGAATTAATTTATCGACATCTTAAGAGGAGTTGGCTTTCATGACGATAAGCCGGGTGATCG
>Ga0302120_10001574_pt1 | contig 10662 bp, 9 predicted proteins | sample AG5_Bottom_MG_FD_203118 | JGI IMG/M metagenome (GOLD analysis project Ga0302120, IMG submission 203118) | Marine microbial communities from Western Arctic Ocean, Canada - AG5_Bottom | ecosystem: Environmental > Aquatic > Marine > Oceanic | place: Canada: Western Arctic Ocean | collected 2017-10-01 | reverse complement strand
ATTTTCAATCGCTTCTCCACCATAACCTGAATCTTGAGCGTTATGTTTGCTCCATTGGTCTGGATAATTATGCTCCCATTGCCCCAGCATTCCTCTAACTTCAAATCCTTGGTCTCTAAATTGCTGGTACCAAGGAAATACTTGATGGGGGTCTACATTCCAATCTTGCATCCCCTGCACCCAATAAACGCTGCCTTGGTAGTTGTTTAGCGCCTTTGAAATATGTTCCCTTTCTTCATAATAATTTGACATATACGGGTCCAGTTCTCCCATTCCGTATGTTACAGGACCTGCAAAGAATCCTTCAACAATATCGGGACAAATATTGTCTAAATCCTCGGCATTATAGTCGACGGTGCTTGAAAAATAGTTCATGTGCATTACTTGACTTCGCGCTTCTGCGCTACCATTTTTGTAAAGTAAGGAGTGTAATCCTGTTGTTCCTGAAATTGGCACTATTGTCGCAAGGTAATCGCTACCATGTACTGCAGCTTCCCATTGGGTTGCACCCTCATATGATTTCCCATATAGGCCAACTTTCCCATTGGACCAATTTTGAGTTCCCAGCCATTCCACCGCTTGATGAATTCCCCATCCTTCACCTTCTCCACGATAGTCAAAACAACCACTTGATTCCTCGGTTCCAAAAACAGAAACTTGAGCAAATGCATATCCATGTGGAATGAAATTATCGTAAATAAATTCGCCCCGCCCCGAACCTACGACATTGGTTGCTCCGGACTCTGAACCTTGTTGGCCGAATGAAAAGTAAGGACTTATTACTGCTATCACAGGTACTTGTTCGCCGATTTCTGTGTTGGATGGTAACCAATATGAAAGATGTATATTTGCGGTTGAAGGTCCTGTTTCCCAAACCTGAGAAGTATCCACTTCAAAGGTTGCCTCTTGAACTTCTAAGGCATAATGAGGACCTGGTTCAAGAACGTAAGAATAACTGTCAGTCCAATTCCAATTAAGATCGTGACGTTGCCAAATAGACGGATACATTCCTTCTTTATCCTCGTCAATGGCATTGGACAAGTTCCCACCAAAACACCCTGCCATCGGCCCCAATAGGACTAGCGAGACTAGCAGGTAGGCTATGCGCATCACTTTGTCCTGCAATGCGGCTTTCATCAATGTGGTGCTAATGATTTCAACCTGTAAACTATTGAACTATTGCTGTAAAGGCGTTGCATGGCCGTATTGGTAACAGGGGCTGCTGGTTTCATCGGCAGCCACGTAGTAGCGCAATTATTGCAGTCCGGAGCGCAAGTTCGCGCTACTGTCCGCAACCCAAAAAATGCTATATTTCTCAATTCACTTCCGCTTGTAAACGGTGCATCTCTTCAAATCGTTACAATGGATCTACTAGATTTCGCTAGTGTTCGTAGTGCAGTTTCTGATTGTAAAGATGTGATTCATTGCGCTGCTTCACTCCCAGTTGGAGCAAATGACGCTCAGAAAGATATTGTAGACCCCAGTATTGAAGGAACTAGCAATTTGGTGAAAGCATTACAACAAGCGGGTGTTGTTGAGAGAATTGTTCACACTTCTTCAGTTGCCGCCATTAGAAGTACCTCGCATAAAAACGGAACTATCTTTTCTATCGATGATTGGTGTGACGATGCGACTGTCAAATCCAACCCTTATGGACTTGCTAAGGCGGGTGCCGAGAAGGTAATGCGCCAATGGGTAGAAAGTCAGGATACAAAATCAAAACCACGCCTAATAACCATTCACCCATCTATTGTTTTTGGCCCAATCTTATCTGCAAGACATAAGAATGGTTCGATGTCTTATCTGCAACATTTTTATTCTGGGCCGCCGTTTGTTTTGAAAATTAATATCAATTTTGTTGATGTTAGAGATGTTGCAAAGGCCCATGTCAGTGCACTGACTAATGGCCGGGATGGTGAACGCTATCTCATCCACAAGCGAGGTATGTGGATGCATGAGATCGGTGCGGAGTTGTGCAAATTAAAACCAGAGAGAAAATGGGCCACTAGAAAATTGCCTTCTGTTTTTGCTTACTTGATGACCGTTTTCCACCCCAAACTTTCCATTAGACAATTACGGGGAAATCTGGGTGTGCAAATCGGATATGATGTTGGCAATGTTGAACAGGAGCTTGATTTTGTTTTTACCGATTACCAACAAACCCTCGTAGATTCAATAGACTCTATTGGCCGCAAGGATTGAGGACAAAGAGTCGCTGGCCTGTATCATGGAAGCGCCACAGGTGTGGGGAAAGCGGTGGCAGGAGAACACTTTGCCAATGGCTAGACGCTACATGGAAGTGGCTTGCCGCAAGCAAAGTTTAGTCTGTTTGGCAGCCGATAGGTCAACCATGGCCGGCCTCAATCAATTGATTGATGAAGTTGGTCAGCACATTGCAGCATTGAAAACCCATGTCGACTTGGTGGATGATTGGACTGCTGATTCTTGGGCAGCATTCTGTGCAAAGGCAGAAGCGGCCGACTTGATAATTTTTGAAGATAGAAAGTTCGCTGATATTGGAAAAATATCTCGAAATCAAATGGCTGGAGTTTATGATATTCGTTCTTGGTCAGATTTGGTCACCGCTCATCTAATCTCTGGGCCTGATATCGTTGATGGACTTCAAGCCGGATGGGCTGATGTCAATAGGCAGGGCGGAGTCTTGTTATTAGCACAAATGTCTTCTCGTGGCAATTTACTAAATCCTCAATATACTGCTCAAGTAGTTGAGAAAGGAAAGGCCCATGATGGAGTATTTGGTTTCATCGGCAATGGCTCTAGACCAGAAGAATTGCGAGAGTTACGCGAGGCTGTTGGCGAAGCAAAGATGATCTGGACTCCAGGAGTTAACCTTGCTGTTGGCGATGGTGAAATGGGTCAACGCTATGGCGATCCTGCACAAGCGGTCAATGCTGGCTCAGACTGTATCATCGTCGGCTCAGGCATTCACATGGCGGATAGCCCGTCGCAACAAGCAGCGAAATATGCTGAGGTTTCTTGGCACGCATTACTAAACCGCTGAATTGCAAACGTTGAATTGTTAGCATACGCTGCAATTGGTTGAGCCCATATGAATTTTATTGATTTGCTTCTGATTACGCTCTCATTGGCGGCGCCATTGGCCGTTATTTGGTGGGCGGTTAGGTCGCACCTCTCAATAAATAAAAAAATTCAACGGGGAGATGTTTCAATTCTCAACGATTCAGGAGTTAAAATTAAACGGATTACTCAGGGACCCCCTGGTACGCAAATTTACGATGATGTAACCTTGGTTTATTCTCAACAAGGAAAGTTTTGATGTCTTTTCAAACCTCCATGTTGAATACAAATGCTTGCTTGGTTGGTTCATGGAGGAACGGATTGAGAGTTGGAAACCCCATCTGCTCGGATTCATATTACCAATTGTAACAATCGCTGGATTATTACAAGGTGAGTGGTGGTCTGCGAGTGGAATTATTTGGGGCTTGGGTATTGGTCCTATCTTGGACTTGTTATCTCCCGAAGGTATGCCGATTCGAAAGAGTGAATCCTCTTCTGTGCCGTGGAATTTCTTACTTTTCGGCCATAGTATCGCTGCGATTTTGGCGTTATCTGCTCTGATGTACCGGGCGCAGTTGGATGGATTGATCATTACAACAATTGTAGGTGCAATATCGGTTGGACTTGTCAGTGGTATTTCGGCGATTATCAATGCACATGAGCAGGGGCATCGAAGAAAAGGGTCACTAATTTGGAGGATGGGGCGACTCAATTTGTTGTGGGTGATGTATATGCATTTTACAACCGAACATAACCATGGACACCACCGCAATTATGCGACAGCATTAGATCCTGCTTCTTCACCTAAAGGCAGGGGTTTGTGGACTCAAATTATCAAAACGATTCCCCTTCAGTTTATTGCGGCGTGGAAAACTCATTCGAATAAGGGGCGTAAAGGAATAAAAAATCCAATATTGCATGGTTTAATAATTCAAATTACTTTTGTCTTAGGACTTTACTATGGGCTTAGCCTTAATGCTGTATTGGCATTCTTGCTTTCTGCTACTGTCGCAATTATTTTACTAGAGTTCGTCAATTATTTACAGCACTATGGGCTTCGCGCTGAAGTTGGAGAAAAACAAACGGTTGCGCATTCTTGGGAAAGTAGAAAATTGTGGTCCCGTTGGACTTTGTTGGAGTTGCCTCTTCATCCCGCTCATCATCTAAAAGCCAGTGACCCAATGTGGAATCTGCGCGCTCAGGAAGGGGCCCCACAACTGCCCTTTGGCTACTATGTGTGTTTTTGGTTAGCCGTTATTCCACCGTTATGGAAAACTGTAATGAACAAAAGAGTTCCTTAACTGAGGTCAAAAGAGCGGAGCGTTCATCATAATTGTTTGATAATACCAATAGCCGCCTGCACCTGCTAATAGCGCTATCAACAATAGCATTTTCTTCAAACCCTTTATCTTGCGTTTTGGCTTGTTGTCAGCCTCTTCAACCACCAATAATGGCATTTCCAATGGTGGTAGCGTCAAAGCGGGCAATGTTCCATCTGCGTTTGGCATTGGCAGAGGTGGCAATCCTGGCAAAGGCATTGGCCCAGAGTCTTCTTCTGGCTTGATGCGATCTTCAGGGTATAAACTATCCAAATCTGCTAATCCTGGTGCTTCGGGAATTGGTCCAAGAACGGTTTCCCAAATCTTATCCAAATCTGCTGTGATGACTGGTTTTTGAAGCCATGCTACCGCTCCTGCCGAATATGCTGCGTCTGCTGCTAATTGCGCTTGACGCTTCGGTGCAACAAAAATGATTCTTCCCTCGCCACCGTGCTCTCTAATTTCCAATGCGGCTAAGTGGCCATCCAATGATGGTATATCCAAAGATAAAACTACTAATTCAGGGTCTAACCTAATGTATTCGTCAACCGCTTTATCGCCATCTTCACAAATTTCAATTTTGAATTCTTTGACCTTGAAAATATTGCTCAATCTGGTAATCGACATTGGATTATTATCGACGATAAGGACGGTCGGAGTAGATTCTCCCTCAGCCTCGGTCACATACGCCATATTACTCACGCTACCATTCTTGCACATCAAACATGCGATGAAAATTGTTCATTCCTCTTCTTCTTGCGACCCACTCAAATCTTCCACTGGACCTTGTTGTGGATTTGCAAATGTATCTCTCATCGCTTCCGATTGATTTTTTTCCTCTTGCATCTTTCTGTGAAGTGCTGGTGCTTTCATAAATTGTAATTGGAGTTCCGAAACTATCCCATTCAACAATGATGTTTCGACTGGTTGGAGATTTCCTTTGGTCTTCTTCTGTAACATTGTTAGTAAGTCAATGGCCTCTTTGGCTTCAGACATATTGTAATGTACATTGCCTTCGGTATCTGGTAATTCTCCCATTTGCAATAGTGCTGAGCGTTGGAATAAGTGTACTAATTGGAAAAATCGAGCCGTTTCATCGTCGTGAAATATCTCCGCCATGATTACTCCTTTGCATAGGAGGTTTTTGTCCTCATCGCTTTTGCTGATTCAATTATTCATTCAAATAACTGGTCGAGTAGCCAGTTTGGTTCAAATTGTAATAGGTCATCATACCCTTGTCCAGTGCCTGCGAAAACGATGGGGCGTCCTGTTGCAAAAGCAATAGAAAGTCCCGCTCCACCTTTGGCATCAGTATCCATTTTTGTTAATACCGCACCATCGAACTTCATTATTTCTTGGAACATCTTAGCTTGGTCGACTGCATCATTACCTGCCAATGCATCACCAACGAATAGAGTGAGATGGGGATTGGCAATTCTCCTAACTTTGTTCAATTCTTTCATTAAATTTGTTTTATTGTGCATTCTTCCCGCAGTATCAACCAATACGACGTCAATGTTTTTTGCCTTTGCAGAATCTATGGCATCTCTGATCACCGCTGCAGCATCGCCGCCGCGTTGGCTCGAGATACAACGAATTCCTAGAGTTTCGCAATGAGATTCTAATTGTTCAATTGCTCCTGCTCTAAATGTGTCACCTGCTGCTGCAATAACAGATAGTCCTCGGGACTGTAATCTGTGGGCAATCTTTGCTGCCGTAGTTGTTTTTCCAGTCCCATTTACCCCAACCATCATTATGACGACTGGTAAATCTCCCTTATCTACATAGGATTGTACTGTGGCATCGAAATCCCAATAGCCAGCTGAAAGTAAGTTATTTAATGCACGTTTAAGAGATGCTTCGAGAACCTTGGAAAGGTCTGCTCCTTTGCGCAATCTTGCTCCGACCAATGTGTTGCGCAAAGCATCTATTACCGCTGTAACCGCATCCGATGAAATATCAGATTCCAATAATACCCATTCTAATTCCTCTAGTAGGGTATCGAGACCATCTCCTGATTTGATCACTCTTCCACCTTGCTCAACTACACCGCCACCGAGTTCAACTTCGACCTTGCCGCCGAATTCTGTTTTGATAATTGCTGATTTAGAAGAGCCCTTTGGCGCAGATTCGACACTGACCAGTTTTCTTCCAGTCGTAGTTCTCATCATAGACAAATCGACACGTGAACCCTGTGGCCGTGCTTGTTCAACTCCACCGCGCTTCTTGATTTCCTTTTGTCGGACTTTTTCTGCTTTTTCTGCAACCTTTTTTTCTCGCTCAAGCAATTTCCTTTGAACCTTGGTCAATTCAACTGGTAGGGCAATCTCTTCTTCTTCATCAAAATCATCCCAGTCATCTTCCTCACCTGCTGTTTCACTAACAACTTCTTCAACGAGATCATCCCAGTCATCATCTTGTTGATTTGATATTTCCTCAACCGGATCCGATTGTGTTGTTTGAGTTTGCTGTTGTGCATTTTGTAGCGCTTGCTGGGCTTCGTCTGATTCTGCTGCAGCGGACAATGCCTCTGTATCTGTAACCTCGGCTACTTTTCTGAATCGGTCAAATAATCCCATGCAAATACCTCAGTCATCTAGTGTCAATTCGTTGCCAAACATTCCACCACGGCGTTTCCCACTACGCCGAGTTGCTTGTTCGGATTGTTGTTCCTCTTCATCCTGTTCTGTTGTTGGCACCAAGGCGTTAGAGGCCTTGGTTGGTAATTTATTTTCACTCGGTTGTGATTTAATAGCCATCGCCACCTGATTAAATTGCTCTGCAGCCTCTCCGATTTTTACTTCTAGGGCTTGGGCTTGAATCTGCAAATCATTGCGTAATTGAATGATGTCGTCTTTGCGTTGTTGAGTAATTAAAATTGCTTGGCTCCACGGTTTTTCTCCGAAGATGCCACTGCCCAAATCAATCATCGCCAAGCCTTCTTGCTGACCTTCGTGTTTGTATGGAAGTGTTACTCCTGAGCCAATTGAAAGATGGGCGCTAGCACTCCCCTTAGTTCCAACTTGAACTAATTCATTGAGTGTTGCTAGGGTAATAGTATGTTCTTTGATGACTTCTTCGACTTTGCCGATCTGCTTTTCTACTTCATCAAAACTAGCCTTAGTTACCTCGACGATGCGGGCTAAATTTTGTAGTTCTTCCCTTGTTGCCATCTTCGCTCATCCCCTCGTAGGCCGTCGGGGTTGAAAAACCGGCGCGGCCGGACAACCTCACTCTTCTTCGGATGCGATTGGTCCGCCTGCCGCTGCAATTTGCTCGCGGAAGTGGTCTAGAACACGTGCTTCCTTGGATGTTCTTGGATCAATTTCTGCAACTGATTCAATAGTGATTGAACGGCGATTTGCTTTGTGGCGTGAACCCATAATTGAATATGCGCGATGTTCAGCATCAGCTTCATCGTTTGCTGCTATATCAATTGAGAATCCTTGGCGCATGCGTCCGAAAGGGGCGATTCCTGAAATTCGATAGGCCTTCATCAAATGGGGCGACTCGCAATCCCGTCTTAAGCGCTATGGCGCGACTAAATGATTGGAAATGGGGGTGAGATTGACATGGTTTGAGGTTTTGACAAGGATTATGCGGCCAGTGATTATACTATTGCTGGTATTGCTGATGCCGCTTTCCACTGCCTTTCTAACCGACAACACAGACTTTTCTGTAGCCATTGGCGAAGGGCAAGAACTTGAGATCGTTCTCATGGATGGATATTGGACCCAGGACAATTGGAATTTGCTGAAAAATAACGGGTTTACTCCGTTGAGAATTATTTCCCCCTCAACACTATTGGTCTGGAGTAGCGCCGAAGATATTAATTTGGATTTGAACATTGAAATAAATGAAGCAAAGCAAGCACAATACAAAACTGGCTTGGATGGTTTGCAGCCTTCAACCGATACCATGCTGCGCTTGGTCTTTGAACCGAGATTGCCCGACATAGCTGCGCAACAGTTATCTCAACAATTGGCAATGTTTTCAATCGAAATGGGTGGTGAAGAATTATTCTTATCAAGCCCAATTCCTCAAGTCATGATTGTAAAGTGGCCGTACGATGACCCGCAATTATTTTCTCAATTGCTAGCGGTTGATGGTTTACTTTGGGTTGAGCCGGTATTGGAAACGTTTGCCCGTAACACACAATCTGCATCTATCCATCAAAATGGAGGCCTCTCTGAAAACCCTGCTTGGGATTTAGGTTTGAATGCAAGTGGCGTCGTTGTTGGAATGGCTGATTCTGGTCTTGATGCCGATCATTCTTGTTTTAGAAATGCTACTGCGGTTTCACAGTTCGGTTCCGAGGGTGAAAATGGGAGTGATGCTGAGGCTTCTGCTGGCCTCTACCATCGCAAACTGCTATTACTCAATGAAACAATAGATTCAGGGGATACTCCCGGGCATAGTGATTATCGACACGGAACTCATGTCGCTGGCACTTTGTCTTGTTTCGATATCTATGATTATAGAAACGGAACTCTTCCAACTACGGGTTCTTCACTTTCCCATGCTAGTTCTCTAATCTTCCAAGATATTGTATCAAGCGAGGGGTGGGTAGTTCCAGATGTGGATTTATTACTGTATGAAGCGGCAATTAATGGCGCGGTAATTCATTCGGATTCGTGGGGTGATAATTCTGCCGAATATACTGCTCGCTCGGCTGATTTTGATGCGTGGGGCAGGGAATTTCCTTGGTCGCTTGCATTTGTCGCTCCAGGCAATAATGGTGGTGAAATTTTAGAGCCCGCTAATGCTAGAAATGTTGCTGCTATTGGGGCTTCAATAAAAAATGATCAATCGCAGCGTTGGGCATCAAATGCTCATGGCCCATTACAGGTGGAGACAGCTGGTATTTTCGCACTCGCTAGCGGAACATCAATTGTATCGGCGAAGGCCGACGGTATTGATAATTCTTACAATGATGACTTGCGCTCATCAAGTGGTACTAGTATGGCCACTCCAATGGCAGCAAGCACTGCTGCCATAATACAGCAAATGGTTGAACAGGGGTGGATTCGTGGCTCACAGGAAAACACCCACGATATTTCTATTGACCAATTACGCCCTCAATGGGCCGATAGTTCTCTCGATCCCCAATCCAATTTGATATTGGGGGATGGTTTCACCCCCTCTGGGCCAATGTTACGGGCTTTGATGGCGATTGCAAGTACCCCTTTGTCATTGGATGAAAGAAACGCCGGAAATGGGGGGGAGGATTTGAGAAACCCATATGATGGGTTTGGCCGTCTAAATTTATCTCAGTTAATTGATTTTGAACAATTGGAAAATATGATTTCCATAGGTAATGTTTCTCCAACTAGTGATGTTTGGATTCACGACTCCTATCGCTTAGAACAGTTGCAACCTATGCAGTTATTATCGCAAAGAAATGGAAACCTTACCCCATTAGAAAATTTGGCCAATAATCCCTGGAATGGAGATGATGCCGTAGGCCCGTTCCTCTCGAGCGGAGAAATTTGGACAACGCGGCTTTCAATTGAGCCGGGTCAGCCATTGGATGTTACAATGGCATTCCCTTCATCACCCGAACCTTATCTGGTCGATGACATGTTGCTGGTCGTACGTCTCTCGAATGGTCAAGTCGCTATCTCGGGTAAAACAAATTCTGATGGCGCCAATACCTTGTTTTACGAAAGCGCTGTTAATTACTCAAATAACAATTCATTTCCGTCAAGCAATGAAACCACTGTGAAGGTTCATTTAGATGATATTGACTTAAGTGAAATTGAATGGGTCGAAATTGAAGTTCGTGCCCGCTATATCTCGCCTGGGAATTCGCCTGGAACCGTCGGCATTGATGGTGATAGGAATGGGTTTTCTATCGCTGCTAAAGGGGTGCAGAGAGATTACGATGGGTGGATGGATGATGATGGTGATGGTATTGAAAATGTATTAGATATCTGTCCAATTGAAAATGCAAGTGGTTTTGATTTAGATTCAGATGGCTGTCTTGATGATTCGGATAAAGACACAATAACCGACGATATTGACTTGTGTGTTGATGAGGATGCGAGTGGTTTTGATTTGGATTCAGATGGCTGCATTGATGATTCGGATGCTGATTCCGTCAAGGATGATGTTGATCTGTGCTATACAGAAATAATCAACAGTAGTTGGCCTATAATGGAAAATGGCTGTAGACCAATAGATAATACCCCCCAAATTACTATCATTTCAGAATTAGAAAATGGCAGTGTTTGGGAAGATGTGATGCTGGTTCGATGGCTAGCAGAAGACAACGATGGCGACCAATTGATAACTGGCGTCAAAA
>Ga0302120_10001571_pt1 | contig 10667 bp, 14 predicted proteins | sample AG5_Bottom_MG_FD_203118 | JGI IMG/M metagenome (GOLD analysis project Ga0302120, IMG submission 203118) | Marine microbial communities from Western Arctic Ocean, Canada - AG5_Bottom | ecosystem: Environmental > Aquatic > Marine > Oceanic | place: Canada: Western Arctic Ocean | collected 2017-10-01 | reverse complement strand
GGTAATGTCCTTGCTCGCATAGAGTTAAGTTTTTGTGCTAAACTAAGACTTGTTTTAACAAACACCATCTTGGATTCATACCCCAATGCATCTAAAGACTTCTTGTAGTTCTTAATTTTATCTGCCTTTGCACTAGTAGTGTCAAAAACTAATCCCAATCTACCTGAAACTGCCAAGTCCATTTGCTTACCTGCAATTTTCTTTCCGTGAGATCGTAATGCATCTCTTTCGGGATTGACTGTTCCACTACCTGTTGCAGTCATTTTCATGGACATCCCCATATCTTTCATCAATCTCTCAAAGTGAGTATCACTATTGATGATTTTCAGACCCAATGCTTTTAATGAAAGAGTGTCTACCACTGTAGATTTACCACTGCCTGGCCCACCCATGAGGAATACTGCTTTGAATATTCCTTGGTCATAAACTCCTTCGACCATCAAATCCTCAAACATATAGTTTGGCATTGTTTCTTCTTTAATGTTCATACCACTTCTAACTGCTTTATACAGTTGAAGATGTAGTGCTTTATTATTACTGGCAACTCCTGTTGCAAATGATTCAAAGTCTCCTTCCTCTGCAGCTTCTCTCATCTTAGATGCAGACATTCCTGATACTAAATCATCAGCATCGGGGTCTCTCTCCCCTGCAGATATAACCTCAATATTTTTGAAGTTGTAGTGACCATGTCTACCTTTTAATCCATTATACTTTTTGATAAGTACCTCAAATTCTCGTACTCTATCTGAACCCACAACCATTCGTACTTCATCGTAACCACCAGTGTATAACTGTGTTAATATCTCGAATATCTGTCTTGCTTTGGAGTCTACAATACTAACTTTCTTTCCAAAGAATTTTCTCATGAATGAGAGTTTTTTATTATAGTCCAGTGGATTTTTCTTTGCGTCTTGAGAGTGTGACAGGAACACCATGGAATCAAAACCACCTGCTTTAGATTTAAGTGCGTCTACTAGTTTACCATGTCCAACAGTAGGTGGATTGAATCTACCAAAAGTAAATGCAACTCCTTTGCTCTTGGCTTCATTAAATTTTCTAAACGATTTCATCTTGATTTATTATCCTAAATTTCATAAAAGGTTTACCGTTGATGGTAATGTCTCCCTTTTCGTTTTTCGCAATACTTTTGACTATCATTTTTTTGTTTTTGAACTTTCCACCAAGAACTGTATCACCAATACTGATTGGAACTCTAATTGTTTCGTTGAATTGTGAAAATGTTTTCATTTACTTTTCCATGTAACAGTTTTTTGATGGTATAGTATTCATCTGTTTAGCCCAGTCCAATTCTTGGATAAGTCTATTATACCAACTCTTGTCATAGTCCTTACTTGCTTTGGCCATGTCTTCTTTAAGTTGTTCTATTCTTACTGCAATATAATCGGGTCGTTTTCTAGGGTGTAGTTGATGTGCCATCTTAATTTCCTTCTCTTTTTGTTTGATGCTCTTTCATATGCTCATCAAACTCTGCTTGTAATTCGTCCATCTCAGCCTGCAAGTATTCGATATTTAAATCTTGTACTGCATCATCAGGTAACGCACCCAACTCACCTCTTGGCCATTTGATTCTAAACTCTTCATTCATTTCAACAGAATCTTGCATTCTAATTACATCTAATTGTAATGCCGCTAATGAACCAGTCAATGTAAAATACACTCCTGATATAGTTAGTAGTGTTAGAACGACACCTACGAGACTTTTAACATCTATAGTTAATTGACTCTTGTCGTTTAATGCCATATTATTTTGATTTGCCATATTATTTGTCCCATGCCTTAGCGGCATTAAAGTTATTCTGACTAAACTCTAGTCTATCTACGAGTTTAACTGCACTACCATCAGAATCGATTGCAACATATCCTTCAGGATTTACTACTTTAAATCCAGTATCCGTTTTAACAAATGTTCCAATACTCTTAACTCTATTCAATGCTGTAACGATCAATGATTTAGCGTCAATCAGGTGACCTTGAAAACTTGCAAGATTATTTACAAGACCTTTGATACTCTTAAGGTCTCTCATTATATCCTTACCAATTTGTAACTTTATTGCTTTGGTCTTTTCCATTTTGACCTTTGCAACTATTTTGTCTTCCCAGTACGTCTCAACATGTTTAAGGTAGTCAGCTCCATTGGGATTCCATTTACCACTACGGATAAGGGTGTTTGTGTAAGTTTTGTATGACGCACCTGCAGCTCCTTTTGAATTAAGAACTCCCTGTATGTCATTGAACTTTTTAAGATTGTTCTTAGTGATACCATGGAATGATCTTCCTACATTGGTAAGTGAAGTTGTTAGTTTAAGTGTTTCAGTGGCAGTCATGTTTCCATAACCAGTTGTATCTTTGTATGTTGCATCGTCCATCCAAACATTCCTATTACCTGTTGGGAGTTTTGCACCAAATGATGCACTCAATCCATCGATTGTTGAACCTGAATAGGTAGTGTGGAATACAATTCCCAATTTTGATGCTTTGATCTTTTTACCAAGTTTGGAATCTTTCTCGACTGCATACAAGATTGTGTTAGGTTGGAAGGTAATATAGGTCTTTCCATCCATCTTCGTTTCCGAGGTGTCGTCCGTGTACATTAGATCGCCCTGTAGGATTTCGGTTAATCCTATCTTGGAAAGGTATTTGTACGAATCTAGAAACTTAGATTCAAGTTGTCCTGATAACTCAGGTGCGTCTTTGATCTGTTGGAGTGAAGTGTAGTGTAATTGTTTTTTGGTGAACAGGGATTTCTTTGCAACAAAGAATTCTCCTGATTCGGGATGAGGGCCTGCCCAGATTGCTGGAGCTCCATCCCATTTGACAGTCATGTTGACCTTACCTGATGCATTACCTTTCATCATATCCCTAAGTTCTCTCAGGAAGTTGACAGATGCACGGCCTCCTTCGATACCATTATTAATGATTTCGTCTTCGAGGTGTTCTAAATGTAAATTTTTAACTGCCATATAGTAGAGTATACACCATAAGTGATGTCCTGTCTACTATTTATAAGAAATAAAAAGGTGGTTACTCGACTGTAGCGAGCATATTAGCGTGTGTTGATTCCATTGAGCCAATGTCTTCCGACAGAGCAGCTACTTCTGCATCCCAAACTGAACGATTGTTGGTAAAGGCATTCCAACCAGTCCAAGGGAACGAATGGCTATCAGAGGCATCAAATGCATCTATAGAAGCACCGTTATTTAATTTCCAGTCTGCAAAGAACCCATGAGCACCTGTGCCAACGTATTCAAGATTGTCGCCTGCAGAGACATCGGGAGTAACAGGATTAATAAACGATTCAGAAGCAGCATCCCATGAATAGTTGTGTAGTGGGTATGTTCCCTCTACACCTGCTTTCCAATCGTGTTCGAGTTTTAGTGCTGTTATTGTTGCGAGGTATTCATCACACTCAGCTTGGGTAAATATCATTGTTCTTTTTCCTATAATTGAAGTATTGAGATACCTTTATTTATGTTTTCTGTAGCGGTGTCGAGGTTAATTTTTTCTCTATCTTTATAATTTTTTCAGATAACTTTTCAACCGTGACTCCGTCATGTTGTTTTTTTGCATCTCTTAAAGCAATTTTTAACTCAACTTTCTTTGTAAGATCAGCTAAGACTTCTTGAGGTTTCAAATTCTTGTTCATACTACTATTTAGGTCAAATCTTGAACCCATCGTATTTATTATTTGATTTACCACGATCAAACACTGGAGTGTCATCATCCTGTTCTACTGCATTCTCGATTAATTCTTCCTGTGCTTCTTGTTCACAATCGTACAATTTCATCCTTGCACGGTCTATTCCAATAACAAACCTCTTAAATATGGTCGGATCATTATATCTGTTCTTTAATTGTTTAATAACTATCTGATCTAACTCGTCTAATTCTTCAGATGTAATCATTGCGAACATAAAGTCTGCAGTTGCAGGTAGTCCAAATGACTCTGAAGTATCGGTCAATTCAATATCAGTAGAACCATATCCAGCTCTTGTGGTTTGTGTTGCACTCATAATTGGTACATTAAACTCTACTGCAAGTCCTCTCAACTCTTCTGCAATTGACTTAACAAGTGTATATGAGTTTGCACCTGCGCCTGGCTTGATTCTATGTGATGCACATATGTTTAGATAATCTACAAAGATAATGTCGGGTCTGAAATCTTTTTTCAATTCTAACTCTTGTAGTAAGTGTCTGAAGTGACCCACATGAGCAGATGCAGTAGGATATTCTTTGGTTACTAATTTACCTGTGGTCTTATTCTTAAGTTTATCTACCTTTTTTCCAAACATATTCTTGGTGATATCACCTAAATCTTGAATAGGAATATTCAATACATTCGCATCAATTCTTTCTGCAATCTTTTCTTCTGACATTTCGAGTGTAATGTAAAGGACATTCTTATTCATCATCAAATGACTGGACGCCATGTGACACATGAATAGTGATTTACCTACCCCTGTTCCTGCAAGACAGATATTTAAGGTCTTATTAGGTAGTCCACCTTTGGTGACCTTATTGAAGTATTCTAGATCAAATGGTATCTTTTCTTCTTCCGTATGGTAGAACTCCCATCTTTCGTCTGCGTCTTCTAACTGATCATGACCAATGTGTGTATCAAATGACACGGAAAGTGCTTCCTTTAAAAGTTCGGGTATATCACCTCTTGACCTTTTAGACTTTTCATCGAGAACCTCAATAGAGTCCATGACAGCGATGTAGATCGCACGATCTTTGCACCATTTTTCTGTCTCGTCTATTAACCAATCTTGGGGGGTTTCTTCAACTACTTTACCAATACTCTTCACAACAGCTTTGGATGATTTAACCACTGACTCTTGTAGAGTTGTGCTATTATCCAAATTAATGAGAAGTGCCTCCACTGTGGGAGTTTTGGTGTACTTATCGAAGTAATCGCTTACTTCGTTAAATATAGTCTGTTCATCGGTCTCAGTAAAATACTCACCCTTTACAAAGGGAAGCACCTTCCGTGCAAATGAATCACTCTGAATCAGATTCTTTAGTATCGTCTGTTCTATTCTGATTTGTTCCATACTTAAAATATCCTTGTGCGTGTTGTTCTAATTGTTGCATCACATCATCTGTGAAGAACTTTTCGGGGTTGTTATTAATGGTCTTACCAAATTCTGTCTTACCATTAGGTAGTTTAACACGAGTTCCCTCTTTTGTAAAGACATTAAATGCCAATGCCATATCGAGTAAACCGTAATACCTATCCAACCCTTTATCATAAGATAATCTTACATCCACTATTCTGTTCTCAACTGTCAATCTTGACTTTGCGTTCTTACAGTGAATGATATTACCTATGATTTCTGTCCCTTCTTTTTCTTTTTTCTTAGAAAGATAGATAATTGATGAAGCGGCATACTTGAGTCCACTACCACCACCCATTTCTTTCTGAGGGAACATAGAACCAATCACATCATATGTGTGATTCGTCACAATCATCGGAATCCCTACTCGTCCAAGTTTCAATGTCAAGACTCTAAATGCACCTTTGGTGATCTGAGCTCTTGTCATATCTTTAGTTTCCTTACCTTCTGCAGTGTCTTCGATTTCTTTGGTTGTTGATAACATACCAAGGGAATCTAAACAAAACATCATCTTAGGACGTTTGGATTTTGGGGTTTCTGCATACTTATCTAGTATGGATATTGCTTGATTTCTGAATTGTTGGACTGTCACAACAGGAACGATAACGACTCTTGATGAGTCTATCCCTCTTGATTCAATCATATCTCTTGATAATGCAGATTCAGATTCAAAGTAGATTACTGCAGAATCTTTTTCGTCTTCTAAAAACTGTTTAACCAATCCTAATGCGAAATAGGTTTTACCAGTTGCAGATTCACCTGCGATTGCAGTAATTTTGTTTGAGGGAAGTCCACCGTATAGTGAACCACTTAATAATGCGTTGAAGATATGAGAACCAGTATCGATGAAACCATCGACATCCCCAGCTGCAACTCCTTCGGAAACGATACTTGCATATTCATTTCCACTTGCCTTTATCAGGTCTTTTAAAATGCTCGTCATAATTTATGTACACCTCTCATAATGTATACTCTAGTATACTACATAATCTACTTTTTTGTAAGAGGTTTTTCCGAATCTTTGCAAAGAATATTGCCTATTTTATTTTCTTCAGGATTCAATCTAATTTCAATATACTTTTCCACTAGTGTTTTAAGTGTGTGTATTTGAACTTCCATTGTGATTAAAAATGTAAAAATGGACACAACCATAAAGATATAAAAATAATCCATTGGGGTGATGATCATTTTGTTACCTTATCAATCTGTTCTTGTGTAACTGTTCCATTTGCTATTAACAGTTTACGATGTTCTAAATGTTGTGCAGTAGTAGTGTCTTTGTTTGCACCAGTGTATTCTACTGCGTGATGATCATCAATTAATTTCTGATTGACCGATATTCTAGTTTCTACCAAATTATCATCTAGATAACCGACAAAGAGCTCACCTAGGATTCTTCCGAATTTTCCCTTATCATGAGAAACGAGTGTAACTTCAGTCTCACTCGATTCAAGGATAGATATAAGATGTGCTTTTGAAGCTTTTCCAAACAGTTTTTCAACTAAATCTCGTGTACGAGACTCAGGAGTGTCGATTCCCATGAGGCGCACTCTCTGTTTTTTATAAACCATTCCGAAGCCTAGATTGATATCTACATCAACTGTATCGCCATCGACTACCTTGGTAATTGTTACATTATATTCATACATTATAAACCTATTTATCGTTAAAGATATCTTATCATTCTATGAAATCTTCTCTTGATAATCCATTTACTCCCTTCACCAGTTTAGAAGTTTTCTTGTCTTCGTAATCAATCATAGCCTTCTGAATTGCATCTTCTGCTAGTACACTACAGTGTAACTTGATTGGTGGTAAGTCTAATGCATCTGCAATATCCTTATCCTTAATGAGTTTTGCTTCTGCAATAGTCTTACCCATCATCATATCCACGAACATTGATGAAGATGCGATTGCACTTCCACAACCGTATGTCTTAAATTTAACATCGATGATTTTTTCGTTATTATCGAGTAAGAGTTGTAGTTGCATCACATCACCACATGCGGGTGCTCCTGCGAGTCCTGTTGCAACATTCGGGTCGTTCCTATCTAGTGTTCCAACGGAGTGTTTTTGGGGGTCAGCAAGGACTGCTTCGAACCGTTGGACAACTTCTTTTGAGTATGCCATATATCTATTTAGTGTAATTTAACCAAAGAAATTATCCAATGATGCAACTGGTTCAACATTCCACCCAATTAATGTGATAATTGCCTTTAATGGTTCAATAAATGACTTATCGAACTGCATATCATAGTCAACATAACTGTTCAATTCAAATTCCTTTGGTAAAACATTAATGAATGCTATCACATTCTCGTTGATTGGGTTCGGTGTCGTGAGGTATGTGAAGTGTATCTTGTCACTATTCTTAACCACCTCGTATCGTTTGTGTACATTCTTTTTCTTGAGAAGATGGTTGTATAGTAATGCACCACGAACTGCAATCGGAGTTCCTTTACCATAGATTGTAGTTGAATTACTGTACTGTGCAAGGTTGTTGCAACCTCTTGGAGATGCCATTTCTTCCACTGGTAATCGTCTGAAGTCCTTTCTAGCCTCCTCTACGAAATCCCAAACTTGTTGTTCAGTTCCGTTCATGACTACCTTTAATACTTCGGTTAATTTCTTACGAACCCACTGAGGTGTTGACGACTTTGCAGTTTCAATACCCATCATCTTGAGTTTAGGTTCGTTGAGTCGTACTCCCTCGTTGTCGTGTACATTGAGAATGTATCTTTTCTTTGCAGTCCAAATACCTCTATCTGCAATTGCCTCTCTACCCATTACCATCTTCTGTTGGAAGGCGTTGGTGTATTCTGCAAGGTCATCATATCCTGCAGTTAATACATCGAGAATCTTATCTTGACCTACTGTATTAAGGAAATCAACAATTTTAGACTTGGGTGTATCTTCAGGAAATACCTGTTGTACCATCTTATCAAATGTTACATAAATTGAATCGGTATCCATTGCAATGACATAATCTTCATCGGTGGTCTTTAACACTTCATTAAGATAAGTGTTAATGGTATTCTCTGCAGTTTTGATAACCATCTGACCACTAAGTGTAATTGCCTCTGCAAGATTTGGATCAAAGAATGCAAAGTATTGATTTGCAAGAGCTCCATATGCAGAGTTCAGTGCAATCTTTCTAACCTGTTGATTGTTGTATGCTCGTTTAATAAGTGTATTCAGTTCTCTCTTTCGTGTTGCATCCCTACAAGATTCATTCTCAATTTGATATTGAATCATTCGTTTCTTCCACAACTTCCTTTCATCATAGAATTTCTCCATAAGTTCAGGAAGGAAACCTTGTTTCTCTCTTGAGAACATGACTCCGTTAGGTGTAACAGTTCTATTAGTTTTCTTTAGTTCGGATAGATCAACTTCTCTCTCTAACATCTTATCAATTGATGTTGTCATCAGGTCACCCTTAATCATCTTTTCAGGTGAAACATTATATTGCATAATCAAATGAGGATACAATGAGTTTAAATCAAACGACATAACCCAATTATGCATCCCCACTTGTGGTTCTTTAACATATGCACCTTGAATGCTATGGGTTTTACTTCTATCTAATTTCTGAGGTGGTGTCTGAATGTTCTGTTCTTTGAGGAAGTTGTATATAATGGTTTCCCAATACTTCACCATACCAAATGTGTCTGAGTAGTTACACTTTGCATTGTAAGCCATGGTCATGGTCAACTCTAATAGACCGAGTTTGTCTTCAAGGTCTTCGACCAGTGTAACATCTTTGACATTGTACTCTAAGAACAATGAATAATTCTTCTGATACAATGTGTGGAGTGAACCGTATTCAGAATAATCAATCTTTGCTTTGTCCAACTCAATGTGTGCAATATGATTGAGTGAATATGATTCTTGGTTTACGAATGTATGTTTCTTGTACAGTTCCATGTAATCAAGAATATTGATACCATAGAGATTGAACACCATAACTTTCTGTCCGTAGTTGTTCGTATAATCTCTGACATCAGACATATTCCATGGTGAAAACTTCTTGTGTGAACCCTCACCAAATAATTTATCAACACGATTACAAAGATAAGTCATATCGAATGCATCGACATTCCAACCTGTAACTACATCAAAAGATTCCTTTCTCCAGTACTTAATGAAATCAGTTAGAAGTTGTGCCTCATTAGTACACTCATGGTAATAAACATCTTCAGGACATTCCCACCAAGGCCCAATGCCAAATGTATGTGCTTTATCTTTGAATGGTTTGATTGTGATTGCATTTACTTTTTCTTCTGCAAGAGTTGGTTCGGGAAAACCACCCTCTGACTCACACTCAATGTCGAGTGTTGCAACCTTAATTCTCAATGGGTCATATTGTATTTCCCCTTGAAACTTATCTGCAATGTATGTGTAAATGTATTTGTCGTAACCGTGGATTTCAAATCCATCGACCTGACTGTATTGTTCTCTGAATTTTCTTGCACCACCCATGGTGTCAAGATTGACTGCTTCAAGTGGTCTTCCATCCAGTGACCTGAATGCAGTATCACCTTTTTTGGATAACACATAATGATTAGGTCGGTATGCGACCTTCATCATTTCTTGTTTGTTTCCTGTATACCCCTTTACGAGTATTTTGTCACGAGTACGACATACATTAGTATAAAAATCCATACTGTTATTATAACAGAAGGATGTCTATTCTACAAGAGTTTTTTGGTTATTATTTCCTAAAATAAATTCAGCTGCATCCCATTTTTCTTTTGAGTTTGCAAAGATTTGAATCTGTGAATCTACTGATTGTGATACTTCAGGATGTTCTCCTATACCTGAAGGATTTGACCTATAAACTTCTATGTTTGCTAGAGCGATATCCATTTCGCCTTGATATTGTGATTGTAGTGCCTTGAGTATTAATTCTCTGTCCATTATTTATTTCCTGTTGCGATCTTGTAGTTAGTTTCTAAATTTGGTCGAACTTTAAATATTACGACTATTTGACTCTTTGGTATTACAAAATCATATTCTCTTGCATATGGTAACCATGGTGCAAGATTCACTTCCATTCTTCCTTCAACAACCGTACTGATGCATTGTTGAGTTTCAGATATTAAAATGTTATTACTAAAAATAGATTCAGTCACCCTACCAATGATGACCTCACCCCCTAAAAGTTTAACTGCTTTTACTTCGGTTGTTTTAAACACAACCTAAAACCAAGTCCTGTAGCTCTGTTCCCCTTCTTCCAACTTGTCTAAACCATTTTGAATCTTCCATTTCAACAGCCATAGTTTTCCAATCTTCTGCAACTACTGCTTTCCACATGTTGTTAAATTTACCTAGTCTGCTTCCACCTAGATTGAAAGTCATGTTTACTATCACATGTTGGATGTCTTCGGGAAGACTATCGAAGTCTTCTCCACCTTTTGATTCAAATACATGAACTGCTTCAGATACATGTTTATCAAAATCGTTATCATAGTATGCATCAACCACTTGTTGAGGAACTTTTGTTCCGACTGGTTGATCGTGATATACTTCATC
>Ga0302120_10001570_pt1 | contig 10669 bp, 8 predicted proteins | sample AG5_Bottom_MG_FD_203118 | JGI IMG/M metagenome (GOLD analysis project Ga0302120, IMG submission 203118) | Marine microbial communities from Western Arctic Ocean, Canada - AG5_Bottom | ecosystem: Environmental > Aquatic > Marine > Oceanic | place: Canada: Western Arctic Ocean | collected 2017-10-01 | reverse complement strand
ACCACTTCTCGCGCAACGACACCCTCTCCAGTGCATTCGAGGAACACTTTGGGCGCCCTCGACGGGACCCCAAGGACAGCGACAAGAGTCTCGATCCCTACTACTGCGACATGGCCGCATCGATCCAGGCGGTGACCGAAGAGGTATTGCTCAAGATGCTGCACCATCTCCACGAGGTTTCCGGCGGTATGAAATCCGTTTGCCTCTCCGGCGGCGTGGCACTCAATTCCGTTGCGAACTACAAGCTGATGCGCGATGGGCCCTTCGAAGAGGTCTACATCCACCCCGCCCCAGGAGACGACGGGGGTGCGGCGGGAGCGGCCTATTGGGCCTACAACCATGTCTTTGACCAGCCCCGGGGCCCGGCCCTCGACCATGCGTTCCTCGGCAGTGAGTACAGCAGCGAACAGATCGAGAAGTTCTTGCGGGAAAACGACATCCCCTACGAGCACATCGCCGACGATGGCGAGTTCTACCAATTCGTTGCCAAATCCCTGGAAGAGGGCCAGGTCTGCGGCTGGTTCCGGGGTCGCTTTGAATGGGGCCCGCGAGCCCTCGGTGCCCGCTCGATCATCGCCGACCCCCGCCGGGCGGAGATGAAGGAAAAGCTCAACGAGACGATCAAGTTCCGCGAGTCATTTAGACCCTTTGCCCCCAGCGTTCTCGAAGAACGGGCAAATGAGTTCTTTGAGATCCCCGATGCCGAAAAACACTTCCCCGCGCGGTTCATGCTCTACGTGGCTCCCGTGCGCGAAGAGAAACGCGATGTCCTGCCTGCCATCACCCACGAGGATGGTTCCGGACGATTGCAAACGGTCTTCAAGGACACCAATCCGGCCTATCACCAGATGATTGAGGCCTTTGGCAACCTGACCGGCGTGCCGGTGGTGATGAACACCTCCTTCAACCTGAAAGGGGAACCGATTGTCGAATCCCCCGCCCACGCCTTCAACACCTTCAGCCTCAGCGGCATGGATTTACTCCTATTGCATAACTTCATCATCCGTGCGGATGCCAAGAAGAAGATCGCCGAAACTAAGTTTCACCTGCGACACGAAGGGGACTCGGTCCTGCAAATGATCAGCTAAGCCCATGCGCCTTTTTAATTCAATTCTCGCGGCCCTCGTAGCCATCCTGCTATTCGGCGGAGCCATGGAAGGCGGTCTTCGCCTGATAGGCTTTGGCCCACCCACAACCCTCAACCGGTTCGATGCGGTCACTGGCTGGAGCAAAACTCCAGGGCTCGAGGTACAGCGATCCGGCAAGGAATACGAGGTGGATTTCGCCTTCAACTCGGTGGGCCTACGGGATGATGAAGGAGTCTTGCCCGACAGTAAGAAATCAGACCAAAAAAGGATTCTGGTTCTGGGGGACTCATTTGTTTTGGGCTTCTCGGTCCAACGCCAGGACCTCTTTGTGGACCTTTTGGCTGGGCGCTGGGGCTCACAAGCGGAAACAGTCAACGTGGGCACTGAAGGATGGTCTACGGACCAGGCCGTTGCCTGGCTGGAAGATCAGGGGAACGATTGGCAGCCCGACGTCGTTCTGCTGATGCCCTATGAGAACGACCTCTACTGGAACACCCGTCAACAATACATGCGCCACCCCAAGCCTCGCTATTCCGAGGCCGGCGAGCGCGGTTCACAGGCCCTGACCGATCCTGGCCCGGCACCACTCCGAGATCGCAGTGCCCTCGCGCGCCTGTTCCTATCCAAGACCGGTTCCCTGCCGCGCATCGAAAGCAATGGCCACCGCCTTCTGGCGGAGCATGGGGTCCTGCTTGAGAATGGCGGCCCCGATGGGGACGCGATTCGCCGCCACACAAGCGGCTGCTTCAAGGCCCTGGCACGCTGGTCCCAAGAAAGCAGAACCCCTGTACTCATTTGTCCCATCCCCGCCCACTCGGCCGTAGATGAAGCCTACGCGCAAGATGTATTCGGACCCCGAGTTCTCGACGGCCTGGGCCGCAGCGCGTGGGACGCGAACCGACCGGTGGACCTCTTCTTGGAACTGGCCGCGGCCGAAGGCTTGGCCACGCTGGATGCACGCCCCGCTCTCAGCGCAAGTCTTGAGAAGGGCGAGCAGCCCTACTTCTCCATCGACTGGCACCTGAACCCAACGGGCAACCGGGTGCTGGCAGACGTGCTGCACGACGAACTGGCGCGATTGGCCTGGGTTCCCCCTGGGACAGACACCACCCCAGCAATTGGGTCAACGAGCCCCTCCTCCCCCTTCACCAAACCCGCCCTTCTGTACGCCTTACTCGTGGCACTGCTCGGCACCCTCTTCGCCCGCCAATACCCGGACGAAAAACCTGCCCGCGCTTACATCATGGTGGCTGGTATCCTGGGCCTCGTCTTTGGCTTGGTCTTGGGATCCGGAGCACTCCTGGCCGTCGTCCCCCAGGAGTTGCGTCGTGTGCTTTCAACCCTTGTGGTTCTCATCCTGTTTGGATTCATCGCCTACAAGCTCGGGGATCGCCTGACGATCATCGCTGGCCTCATGGCAGCCTTCATCCGCCGAGGCCATTGGTACCTGATGCCCCTCTTGGTGGTACTGCTCACGGTGGGCTCCCTCTTGGTTGTGGCCGCATCCTCCCCGCTGGTGGCGCCCTTCATCTACACTTTGTTTTGATTCCCATGATGCGCTTCCTCAAAGACAACTGGATCTGGATCCTCGCGCCCGTCGTGCTGATGATCATCACGATGATCGTCATCATCATCATTTTTAATCCCGGCGATACGCCCGCGGGTTTCGAGTACGAACTCTAGGCTTTCAGCCCAAATCGCTTCCACAAAAGGAAGCCACCCGAGGCGTGGGCCACTAGCATGTGCAACGGTGTCGAGTTGTCGATCATGATCCGTGGCAAGCAATACATATCAGTGTCACAGGTCACCACCCCGGGCATGGTCGTCAGTGCCACTTTGTAACCCGCCGCCCGTACGGCAGCTCTGGAGTCTTGGTTGAAGTCCCAGTCCCGTCCATAGGGATAGGCAAAGGTCTCACCGGCGGCCCCTGGAAACAACTGCTCGAGTTCCTTTGCGGCCCCACCTATCTCTTTGGTTTGATCTTGAACTGAAAGACTAGAGAGCACCTCGTGGGTGCGGGTGTGCCCCCCAACTTCAATACCTCCTTGGCCCACGGAGCAACCCAGCATCTCACGCACCCCCTCTGCATCCAGGTGGATGCGCTTGCACAGGGAAGGTCCGTCTCCCCCACGGCTCTCAAAGCGCTCCCGCACAAAGGAATCGCGCTGTTCGGGCTGACTGTGGTACTTCAGGATTTTCTTGACGCTGTATTCTTCCGCTGCTCCCACGGAAAGCAAGTCCTTGAATTGCAGCCCCGCTGAACTGGTGCCGTCAACAGCAAGCCAGGCTTGAGCAAACGATTCCGGTGAGTCTTTTCCTTCGCCCAAGAGCCAAAAGAACTCATGCCCCCAATTCGTGCGCCCTTCAGTCAAGACGCGGCTCTCTAGGTACACCGTACATCCGGCGCCCGTCGACTCAAGAATCCGTGGCAAGGCGGTCAGATTGTCTCGGTAGCCATCATCCATGGAGAGGGCCACAGTGCCCCTGGGGCCTCGAGAATCCGAAAGGACCGCGAGCCCTCCAGTCACATGATTGAGGGCAAATCGCCGCCCCAGCCCCCCGAGCAAGAACTCCAAGTGACCAGGCTCGATCCGAAGGTGGCTTGGCAAGCCAGCATTCACCTGGGAATCATCCACACAATGCCCCGCCAAAATGAGAAGCCGCCGGGGCGTCAACCGATTGATCAGGCGCCAAGCGCCGGTGTGGTACAAAAACCGCGCCCAAGCCTGAATCAAGAACTGCTTGAGGATGTGCTTGCCCATACGCATTCCGCTGTCAGGAACAGTACTCATCGTCCCGGTCCGCATCGGTGAAGTACCAGGATTTAGGGTCCTGGGCGAGGACCGACAAGGGGGCTTGGGGGTCGAGTAGGTGCGCGATGATTTGTTTGCGATCCTGGGAGTGCGGTGCGCGGAAGCCGCAGTGTTGCAGCTTATTTTGCCACCAGGAACCTTCCACTGCGCTGGCCCGAGCCACGCTTGCTCCCATCTTGTGCAGATGTCCAAGGGCCGCCTCCATGGCGGCCGCAAAGGCCACATCATCTTGGGCCAGAATATCCACCACCCAGCCAACGGCTTCGCCACGCTCGGGAAGCTGCACCACCGCATAGCCCACCAAGTTTCCCTCAGGAGCAAATACCCCGTGAGCGCGAAAACGTTGGGATGGCGCATCGATATAGCGCCAATTCAAAAACTCCGCGCTGCGCTCCTGCATCCAGCCCCACTGGGGAGACACCTGGGCCAACAGGTCGTCCACCCCCGAGGTGAATCGCGGCAGGGCCACGACATTGACCTTTTCAAAGAACTGCTTGCGCAAGTGACCACGTCGCATACTGCCGCGCCAGGCGCTCCACCAGGTGAAAAAGGAAGCCAGCCGCCCGGCCCGCCGACGCTCCAAAGCTGCAGCTGCATCGGAGTGCAGCACAAAGGTCCAGGGGCGCACGGCCCCCACTTTGGTCCAACCAAGCTTACTGGTAAAAATATCCGCCGACTTGGAGTTGGGCAAGCCGATCACCACCGGCCAACCGCGCTCGCGGGCTAACTCCATCGCTTTGCGGTCCAGGTCCAAAAAGTACCCCTTACCGCGATGGTCCGGATGCGTCATCACATCCCCGGTCTCACCCACAACCCCAGCGAATTCGCCACGGCTCAACACCCGACGCCCATTGCAAGCATAGCCCCCCACGGCCTTCCCGTTGGGATCCCGGGTCAGGAGCGTGATGGAAGTCCCATGGGGCGAGGCCGTGTAGCGCCAGGGCAGCACCTGTTCCCCATCAGCCTTACCAAAGGATTCGGCGTACAACTCAACTTGTGCATGGACAGGTCCATCCTGCACCTCTTCGGGGGTTGATGACATGGCCCGTATCCTGCCGAATCGGGCAGGACGGAACTAGCTACAAAACCACCACATTTGGCCCGGGGGGCAAGGACCCCTCCGAACCTTGCGCCCCAGGGGAATGTGGTGGTTTTGTACCTGGTTCCGCACTGGCGGATTCTGTCACAGGGTAGAGTGTTCCGGCCAACCCAAGACCCAGCCCTCCCCCCATGCAAAAACTCATCGAATGTGTGCCTAACTTCAGTGAAGGTCGCAACTCCGCCACCCTGGAACGAATCGCCGACGCGGTTCGAGGAACCGAGGGCGTTTGGCTCCTGGATGTGGATCCTGGGAAAGCGACCCACCGCACGGTATTCACTTTTGTGGGCGCCCCCGAGGCGGTGATCGAAGCTGCCCTGGCAGCAGCCAAGGTCGGCGCGGAGTGCATCGACATGACCCAGCACAAGGGCGAGCACCCGCGCTTTGGGGCCATGGACGTTTGCCCCCTGATTCCGATCAGCGACGTGACCCTGGAGGAATGCGCCGGGTACGCACAGGAGCTGGGGCGCCGGCTGGGAGAAGACCAGGGGCGCTCGGTCTACCTGTATGAATCAGCCGCCCTGACCCCCGAGCGCAAGAACCTGGCAAAGGTGCGGGCAGGGGAGTACGAAGGACTGGCGGAACGCATGTCTAGCGGAGATCACGTGCCCGACCACGGCCCCGCCACATTCGATCCACGCTACGGGGCAACGGCCGTGGGTGCTCGACCGTTCCTGATCGCCTACAACGTCAATCTGAACACCACCAGTGCTCGCCGGGCCAACGCCATCGCTTTTGATGTGCGAGAAAAGGGCCGCATGCTTCGGGCACCGGACCCTCTCATCGGCGAAATAACCCGGGATGAGAGCGGCGATCCGATTTGGATACCGGGTGCGCTCCAATGCGTCAAGGGCATCGGTTGGTTCATCGAGGAATATGGCGTGGCCCAAGTCTCCATGAATCTGACCGACCTTGAGACCACCCCTTTGCACAAGGCCTTTGACACCTGCTGCGAAAAAGCCGCTGACCGAGGCATTCGGGTTACCGGTTCTGAAGCGGTGGGTCTAGTGCCACTGCAAGCCATGCTCGATGCGGGGCGGCACTATCTGCGCCTGCAGCAGCGATCCACCGGGGTCAGCGATCGAGAACTCGTACGCTTAGCGGTCAAGTCCATGGGCCTCGACGAACTCAGCCCCTTTGATCCTGACGAAAAGGTCATCGAGTACGCCATCGAAGCCAAGACCGCAGTGCCCCGACTGGTGAACAAGACCCTGCGCGGCTTCATCGAAGAGACCGCTTCGGAAAGCCCGGCCCCCGGCGGCGGCTCCATTGCAGCCACCGTGGGAGCCCTGGGCGCGGCCCTCGGTACCATGGTCGCGAACCTTTCAAGCCACAAGCGAGGCTGGGACGATCGCTGGGAAACCTTCTCGAAGGTGGCTGAGCGGGGCAAACGCTGCCATGCGGAACTGACTCTCTTGGTGGACAAGGACACCGATGCATTCAACGCGATCATGGCCGCCTGGAAACTCAAAGGGGACGAGCGTGAAGTGGCCATCCAAGCGGCCACGCGCCTCGCCATCGAAGCCCCCCTCGCGGTCATGCACGCGGGAGTCGAAGCGATCGAAATCTGCGCCAGCATGGCAGAAGATGGCATGCGCGCGTCCCTATCCGACGCGGCAGTGGGCGCCCTGTGCGGCCGACTGGCCGTGCGCGGGGCCGCGCTCAACGTGCGCATCAACGCGGGCGACTACAAGGACAAGGCGCAACGTGATCTCTGGCTGCAAGCCACCTCAGACCTAGAGGAGACTGCCCGCGTGATGGAAGAAAAAATCATCGCAGCGGTGAACGAGGCCTTGGGTTAGCCCCTGGGAGAGACCCCTCTAGATCAGCGAGGCCCGGGCACCCAAGCGTGCGAGCAAGCCGTCGAGGTGGTTATTGAAGGAAGGCAAGCGCCTTTGCTCACGCCAATGATCACGCAAGAGGGACCCTCCTTGGATCCCGCGCACCGTACGCATGGCCAGGGCCAGCATCTCCGCCGGCAGGGCGGGTGAATGTCCAAAGCTGAATGGCACCAGGGTCGAAGGCAAGTCCGCCGGCGGTTGCCCGCGCCAAGCCGCAACCACCTCGGCCGCCACGAGGGCGCACTGGCAAGCGCGCAGATCTTCGGAGCCATCCACAGCCAGAAGAGCATCATTGATCCGCTTCGGTTGGGGATTGGCCACGAAATCCTCGAACCAATCGCTCGCCGATTGGTTGTCGAAACTCGCTTCTCCCCACATGTCGCCGGTCATCAGTTCACCCTCAGCATGCCCCCATCATGGGGAAATACGGGGCGTGGATCTAGCCCGAACGGCTCTCGAAATCCCGGAATATGGCAGGGCGCAGCTTAGTGGTGGCTTGTGACCACGTGACGCTGGGGCGGAGGCACCAAACCAATCATTCGGCCTACGCGCTTACGCCCATAGAGCGGGTTCTCGGAGTAATACAGGGCCCGCTCCCAGACCCGGCGCAGGCGCTGGGGCATGGCGTAGTACCAGCGCTCATAGGAACGCACCATGTTCTTGCGTAGCTCTTCCAGTTCGATCTGGCTGAAGTTCTCGTGGCGGTAGCCAGAGCGGTTCGAGCTAACGTAGTTTTCGGACAAGTCATCCATGTCCAAGTTGGCCTCGTAGGCATCCCAGGATTCGGTTCCGATCAGGGGATTGAAGACCGAGATGCGGATCAAGTCGGGTCCGGCGAGGCGCAGAACCTTTTCGGTTTCCGCCACGTCTGCCTTGGTTTCCCCAGGCGAGCCCACGATCAGATATACCTTGGCCCAGATTCCAGCACGACGGGTCATGCGCGCCGCGTTGATGATCACTTCGGGTGTCAGGTCTTTCTTCAGCACGTCAAGCATACGCTGACTGCCGGACTCCCATCCGTAGTAGATGCGTCGGCACCCGGCTCGGTGCATGTGCTTCAGGAGCGGGTAGTCCACGCAATCCGCTCGGGTGTTCGCCACCCACTCGAATTTGAGCCCACGGCGCAGGATCTCGTCGCACATTTCATGGATGCGTTTTTTCCGCAGGGTCAAGATCTCGTCCACGAACAAGATCACGCCCGGGTCATAGGCCTTGATGATGTGCTCGAGCTCATCCACGATGGCTTCGGTGGAGCGCACTCGGAAGCCGCGCCCGGTGAGTTCCTTCTGGCAGAAGATGCACTTGAAGGGACAGCCCCGGGTGGTGAAGATGTAGATCAGGTGTTCAGGGTTGTTTTGGAAGTACGACTCCATGGGCAGCAAGTGCCGGGCCGGAGCCGGGAGCTCGTCCAGCTTCTTGATCAGGGGCGGCGCCTCGTTGTCCACCCACAACTCACGGTCGCGCATACTGGCCACGCCGGGGATCTCCATGATCGCTGCTTCGTCATTGCCGTCAATCGCCTTCAGAAGTTGGGGCAGGGTGTATTCGGCCTCGCCCTTGAGCACATAGTCAAAGTGCCCCGTGTCCAAAAACACGCCCTGGTCCACGGAGGCATGGGGCCCTCCCATGATTGTGATTTTGCCCTTCTCCTTGGCGTACTTGGCCCAAGCGATCGCGCGCCGGATGTTCGGCGTCAGCGCAGAGAAACCAATCACATCATTGCGCTCGATTGCGGCCTTCATGTCCGCATCGGAGCCGATGCGCTCATCGTGCAACTCTACGGGGATGTTTTCTCGCTCGAGCATGGCGCCCAGGTACCCGATGCCCAAGATCATGGACAAAGGATCTTCTTGAACGTGGGGTTTGACGTAGGTTATGAGAGTTTTTCGCATCGCAGAAAGTCGCAGTGAGTGTCGGGCTAAGGGAAAACCTCAATAGATGGGGTTCTCATAGGTCCAATCGGATGAATCCAGGCCGATCATCCAATCATTTCCGGGGGAATCTGGATAGTCCCCGGATGGTAAACTCTAACCGCAATGGCCAGTTTTGGCGCGCGGCCGTCCCAAACCGGGCCTCAGCACCTGACAGGGGGCCTCAGGCCCGTCCTAGGACCTGCCCGTATTGCCCCAAATAGGCCTCTGCGGTGGTCCCAATGGTGAATTTTTCTTCGAGCCGGACGCGCCCCCGAGCCCCCATTTCCTGGGCCAAGGCCGGGTCACCAAGCAACTCCCCCACACGCCCAGCAAAGTCCGCCAGATCGAAGGGGTTGGCAATGAACCCTGTCTCCCCATGGAGCACCACTTCGGACGAGCCACCAAAGGAGGTTGCCACCACGGGTTTCGAGTGTTCCATGGCTTCGAGGTTGACCATGCCAAAGGTGTCAAAGCAGATCGAGGGAGTCACAAAGACATCCACAGCGGCATAGGCCTGCTGCAATTCCGCGCCGGACAACCAGCCCGTGGTGCGCACCCGCTCTGCCACTCCGAGGGCTTGGGCCTGGGGCAAAAACTCTTCCTCATAGATCTTTGCCTTGCCCATCACGAGCAAACACAGATCTGGATGGTCGGGCGCCAAGAGAGCCAGCATCTCCAATAATTTACCGACGCCCTTTTGGCTGTGCAAACGGCCGCCGATGGCGACCACCCTACGACCTTGCAAATCATGAGCGGCCCGGAAAGCCTGGACCTCTTGTTCACTGGGAAGACTTTCCTGCAGGGCCAAGCCATTGTGCACCGTGGCAGCCACGGGCACCTGGTTCATGCGCAGCACCTCACCCAAAGCATCCGAGACCACAGTGACCCGATCCACGTCCTGCTCCAGCACTTGGCGTATCCGCTGATTGCGGCCGGGGCGCAGGCGAAAGCGTTGACAGGGAATGCACTTGGACGGCCGCGCCTGCACATCAAAATCTTGACCCCCGCGCGCTTCGCCCCCGTGGAAGCAGGTGAGCTTCTGATAGCAGAAGGTCATCACATCATGGGCAGTGAAGACCACCCGCGCGCCAGAGCGCTTGGCTTGGGTCAGGGCGTGGTAGCCAAGATGGGTGTGAATCAAATGGGCGTGCACCAGATCCGGTTTCCACTGGGCCAAGACATCCTCAAATGGCTGGTCAATGACCTTGTTGTGCAAACTGCGCCAAGCACGAAAGCGCACCGGGTAATCGGAATGCAGGCGGAAGACACGGATTCCCTGAATTTCGGTGGGGGTCGCATCGGTAGCAGAGCGCACTGCCCCCACCACCGCACACTGGTGCCCGAGTTTTTCATACTCTCGCGCCAGCTGGAAGGTCAAGCGCGAAGAGGAGCCGACTCCGGGGTCGGAAATCTCGGTCAAAAACAGAATACGCATCAGGTGTTCCTCGCCAAGACCTGATCATACAACTCCAACACAGCTCGAGCATTGTGCTCCCAGGTGTTGGCTCCCGCGTGCAGGCGACCCTGGGCCCCGAGGGTCCGCCGTAATTCCCCATCGGCCATCAAGCGTTCCAGGGCAGCTTGCACGCTGCCTTCGGTCTGGGGCACCAAGTACCCCGTGACCGAATCCAGTATCGCGTCCTCCGCTCCACAATCGTTGGTGCCGATCACTGCCGTGCCCGCGGCAGAGGCCTCCAGATAGACAATGCCAAAGCCCTCGAAGCCACCGTCATCGGCGGTGATCGGCGTATGCAAGAAGATCTCAGCACGCTGCAGGAGATCAACCTTTTCGTCCTCCGAAATGTTGCCCAGCACATGCACCCGTGAAGTCATACCTGCCGCTTCAATCCGCTGGCGTAGATCCCGCTCGTAGTCATCTCCCGAACACCTGCCCACGATCACATGGTGCCAGTCC
>Ga0302120_10001569_pt1 | contig 10669 bp, 7 predicted proteins | sample AG5_Bottom_MG_FD_203118 | JGI IMG/M metagenome (GOLD analysis project Ga0302120, IMG submission 203118) | Marine microbial communities from Western Arctic Ocean, Canada - AG5_Bottom | ecosystem: Environmental > Aquatic > Marine > Oceanic | place: Canada: Western Arctic Ocean | collected 2017-10-01 | reverse complement strand
GAAGGTGTCCCGCCGCCGAAGTAGACGTAGTCTGGACAGCGGCCCGCAAGATAGGGGGCACGCGCAGCAGCCTCGAGCTCAGCCAAAAGTGCGTCCAAGTAGAAGCGCACCTCCGAGCTACTCTTCCCGGTGTAGACCTTGAAGAAACAGAACTCGCAACGCTGACGGCAGAAAGGGATGTGTATGTAGAGGATCAGCGGCTTCTCAACCTCGGGAGGCGAAGCCAGAACCTTTTGCACATCCGGCAACTGCTCGGCGTTCCAGAAGGAATAGGCCGGGTAGTTACTGAAGAAATGATTCCCTGCGCGGGTCGGGTCGACGGGTTGGCTTATGGTCATTTGATCTCATCTTCCGGACTGACCGGTGCGGGACCGAAACAATACAGGCGGGAGTCGTTGGCTCCCAACAGTACACGGCCATCCACGACCGCTGGAGAGGACATGATCGGCCGGCCGATCTCGTAGGACCACAGCTTGCTGCCATCCTTGAGGGATAGCACGAACACCCAGCCGTCTCCGGAGCCGAAGACCACCTTGTCCCCGACGATTACGGGCGATCCGTCCACTTTACGCCGGGTTGGAAAGCTCCAGACCTCCTTACCATCGCTGCGCTGGACACAATGCAGGCGCTTGTCGCGGCCGCCAAAGACAACCCACTCCTCACCCACCGCAGGAGATGAGAAAAACGGCTGGCTCTGATGCCGGTGGCTCCAGACTGTTGTTTGTTCCTTCAGGTCGACGCACACAAAGGCATTGCCGTAATGCCCGAGGTAGGCGCGGCCTCCTGCGAGTGCGACTGATCCTGCCACGTGACTGTCGGATCCCAGTTCAACTTGAGCCAAGGCCTTCCCCGTCGCAACGGAGACCACGTGCAGCAGGGCATCGCATCCACCGAAGACGACGACCCCTTCGTCAACCGCCGGAGTGCCATTGATGTAGTTCCCGGTCTCGTAGTGCCAGAGCTCTTCTCCATTCGCGGCATCCAAGCAATACAAGCGCGTGTCGTAGCTCCCGAAAAGCAGGCGGCCAGCGTCAACCTTGTCCTTGTCCGTACTCGTGGGGGACGCTACCCAGGTTGCCCCACCGGTAATCTTGTCCGCGGCTTCGAACTTCCATTTCAGTTGGCCGCTCTGTGCATCAACCGCGTACATGAAAAAGTCGCTGGATCCGACGTAGACCGTGCCCCCGTTCACCATGGGCGGAGCCTCGATGATGTCTTCCGTGGTCAGGGTCCACAGCTCCTCCCCGGTCTCGAAGTTCAGGGCGTGCAACTTGCCATCATCGCAGCCGAAGAACACACGCCCGTCAGCCACCACGGGTGAGGAGACGATGGCACCTCCCGCCAGGAAGCTCCAAGCCAACTCCAGATCCTCTGCTAGTTCTCCAGACGCCACTCCGGATTGACCGGAGTTGCCTCGGAACATGGGCCAATCCCCAAGCGCACCGAGCGAGGTCAGGGCCAGAGCAGGAGCAATGAGGCACAACATGCCCCCATTGTGGCCGAAGACCACCCTCAAGTGGGCCCGACTCCCGTTCGGATGATGTTCGCAGCCCTCCCTCAGAGGGCAGATCGCAGGATTCCCTGCAAACTGGACGCATCCACAGGCCGCGGATTGAAGCCGCCCGTCCACTCCTGGGAGGCCGCCTCGGCCAGGGCCCCCAAATCCGAGTCCAGTACCCCCGCTGCCCCGAGGCTCCGGGGAATACCAGCCTCATCGAGCCAGGCCTCGATACGGCTCGCCAGGCCCTCCGCCCCGCCCTCAATTCCGGCGACCCTGCACAGCTCTTCGTAGCCCGCGGCAGCCACGGGGTCCTGGGCGTTGAAGCGCACGACGTGGGGCAGCATCGTGGAAACGGCACGGCCGTGATTCAGCCCCTTCTGTGCGGTCAACGGGTTCGCGAGAGCATGCGCCGCGCCAAGCATGGAGCTTTCGATCGCGAGCCCGGCCAAGCTCGCGGCCATGAGCATATTCCGCCGGGCACCGATGGCATTCGTCTGCAAGGCCTCCGAGAAGGAGGAGCAGACCAATTGAAAGGCCAGATGAGATAGTTGGAGAGATTCCGGGTTGGCACAGGAGGTGACCGCCGTCTCCACCGCGTGGGTGAGGCAATCGAGTCCAGCATGAGCGGCAACCTCAGGCGGCGTACTAGCGGTCAGCTCCGGATCCAAGATGACAATGCTAGCGACTGCACCCTCGTCCCCGCAGGCCATCTTGCGTCCATCCCGCGCGCGAGTAATCAAGGCAAAGGACTGCGTCTCGCTGCCGGTACCCGCCGTGGTGGGCACCAGCACCAGTGGTAGAAAATCGCCGCGTCCTTTTCCACGGCCCCAGTAATCCTCCATCTGCCCACCGCCCGCCAGCAAGAACGTGGCACCCTTGGCCGTATCCATAGCACTACCTCCGCCAATGGCCACGAGGAGTTCTGCACCCGAACTGCTTGCAGCCTGCGCGCAGGCTTGAACGTGAGATTCGGTTGGATTGGGGGCCACTTCAGTAAAAATCGTCACATCAATCCCCGCAGATGACAGGAACTCTTCAGCACGTTGAGTGTGGCCCGCATTCACTAGGCCGCGGTCACTCACCAACAAGGCCCGACTCACGCCCAGTTCACCGCAGAGCTCCCCCAGCTGTGACAGAGCCCCATCTCCTACGACCACACGCGGTCGTTTACATCGGGCAAGTTGCTCAAGAGCCTCGGCAGCGCACATAGTAATGAGGATACTGGCCGGGCTCCGGCTCTACCAATCCGCTTGGCGGTAGATGGCTCGACGGGTGTAGAGGGCTTCGAACAGGTTGCCTTCGTGAGGTTGCTCCCAGTCGATGCGCGTGGTGGGCGCGCTGCCCAGGTTTAGACGATCGATTTTGGAGCACGCCAACAGCTCGCCGGTAAGTACAGGGTTACGCGTGATAGCGCTGACCACGAGGCTGTGGCCCATAGCTTTCACCACTTCAGCTTCCGCAACCTCGACGACAGCACAGAATGGGAACATCATTTCCGTGTTGCCCAGGGGGTGTTCAAGACTGGGGGCGCGCACAAGTGTGGGTTGAAGGTAGGTCGCACCGTCCAACTCCACCAGACGCGGGGTTCCGCGCAGGCGCGCAGTCACATCTTCGACCTGCCCAACAGCCAAACCGTCGTCAAGTGTCTGGTTGCACCAGGCGGCGACTGCCGGATCAGCAAAAGCGGAGAGCCGCGCCTCGGGATCATCCGCGGCGCACGGGACCACCGCCGTCATGCGCTGCGCCAGGGCCTCAGCAATCGCATCGGCATGACGCGGAACACACAAGGTGCTTGCGTTCACGCAACTGCGCCCACCGTTGTCCAAAATGCTGGCCGCGATCACATCCAAGTGCTGCTCCCAGTTATCTACCTCGTCCTCGCCGAGGATGACCTTGGAGTGTCCGGGGCCGTGAACCTCCACGTGGGGTGAGTTGGCGTGCGCCTTGGCCACCTTCGCGTCGCCGAAGAGAATGGCCCGATCGCAACCCTCGAGAATCGCACTGGCCCCTTCGTGGCTGGTGGGATAAAAGCCAAGGACTTGAGATGGAAGGCCGGCGGCTTCGAGTGCTCGCATGATGCGCAGCGGCGTCCAAGGTTCCGCCCCACCGGGTTTGACAGCCACGGGTGTCTTCAAGGCGAAAGCCGGAAGCCAAATGGAATTCACGCCAGGCGAGTTACTGGGAAGCACCGCTCCGAGGAGGCGTGCATTGGCCGCATAGCAAAGGTCGACACCGTCCTGCTCCACTAGGCCGCTATCGAGCACTGCCAGATCCAGTCCGCGGGTCAGGCCACGCAGCACACCCGCCATCCCCTCCAACGCTTGACGGATCTTGGCCATGTTGGAACGGCACAGGCTGTGGGGCAGTCCGCTAGTGGCCGAGAGACAGCGCACAAATTCGTCTGGGGATTGGGCTGGCCCCGCCTCAGATACGGGAAGGTCTGCCTCTTCAAACAAGACGCCGGCCCGTTCGCAGATGGAGAGCAGCTCGCCAACCTCCATGGAGCGCAGGCAATCTGCCGCGCCCTGGGCGTGCTTCTGAAGATCGCGACGCACCATTCCAGGGCTGGCCTGGCTGACCTGAGCCAGTATTTCGCCGCTGGCCGCGGCAACCAGGTCCGCTTGCTCCAAGCTCTCGTAGTCCGTTCCGAAGCGCAGAACGGGGATCTTCCAGGGGGCACCCATCTCTACCCCTCTCCGCCCATGGGATAGCCGTGGAACCTGGGAGGTTGCTGGAGTTCGCTCAAAACAAGATCGGCCAGTGAGAAGCAGTGAGCCTCGGGGCCAAGTCCCCAGATTCTAGTGCTGCTACTGCCCCGGTCCAAGATTGGGTGGGGATCCCGCTGCAGCAAGTGTGGATCGCGTCGCCGTTAGGGAAGCCTCGGTCCCGGGCAGCGGGATCGCCGCCCCCAGACTGAGATTGAGATCGTGTATGCGTGAGAAGGGATGGAGACTGCCGCAGCGTGGCTTAGGGGGGAGAGGCATGCACCTTCTGACCGCTAGGGGCCGTATCGGGGCTCTAGAGCGGCAAGCTGAATCCAGCAGGGCCAGACCAGACCTAACCCTTACCTGCTCGAGTACTGCGCGAGCTAGGGACTCGCGCTAGCCCGGCCTCTCCCCCTCACCCAAAGCCCTTTGCATTCCCTATCCTCAGTCCCATGTCCAAACTGACACCCCTTGTCCTGTGTGCATGGTTGGCAGCTACCCCCCTCGCGGCTCAGATCAGCTCCAAGTCGCGCCACCTCATCCGGCCCACCCATCCGGAGCTGCAGTATGTCGGCCGCTGGGATTTCAGCGACCCCAAGGCTCCCGAGTGTGGTTGGCAAGGATCGGCCCTACGGCTGCGCTTTACCGGCACGGCCCTGAGCGCCGAGCTGAGCTCTGGATCGGCGCAGGAGTACTTCCGCGTGGTCGTGGATGGTGACTACGCCGGCTCCGAGAAGATCGCAGTCTCCGGCCAGGCGTCCTACCTCCTCGCCCAGGGCATGAGCCCCGGCGTCCACCTGGTCGAGCTGGTCAAGGAAACTTATGAGGGAACGAGCTGCTCATTCCACGGTCTGGAGCTGATCGGCAGCGGCATGCAGCCACAGCCACCGCGGCCCCAGCGCAAGATCGAGTTCTACGGTGACTCAAACCTAGCGGGCTACTCGTTGGAACACGAAGAGAACAAAGGAGGCGCGAAACTCATCGGAACCACACTGGGTTATGCGGGAATCACCGCGCGTATGTTCGACGCGGAGTACCACAACATTTCGGTGAGCGGGGCTACGCTCCAATGGCTGAACAAGCGCTTCGACCGGATCGACCGCTACGACATTAATTCAACCTGGGATTTCAGTCTGTACGAGCCAGAGCTGGTCGTGATGAACCTGGGAGCAAACAACGTGGGCGGCGGCAAGTCGAGCATCAAGTCAAAATACCACGCCTTCCTGGATGATCTGCGGCAGGTGCACCCGACGGCCCACATCATGCTCTACAACAGTTGGGGCTGGGACTACAACGAAACGGCGAACTACACCTACGAGGTCATCATGGAGCGCGGTGACCCGAACATGTCCTCCGCGATCTTCCCCTGGCTCTTCCCCGAGTGGCACGGCTGCGAATACGACCACGCAGGCATGGCGGAGTATCTCGCCCAGCACCTCGAGAGTCAGCTCGGCTGGACCCGATCCCAGCCCACGGACGTGATGTGTGGCTATGGCCTGAGCGGAAACCTGGCCAACGGGTCTTTCGAGGAGTGCGCCCCCTTCGGCGGCTACGGATGGCGCTACTTCGATCGGGCCGGTGTCGAACGCATCGAGGACCCAGCGGGGGCCCACGACGGGAACCACTTTGTCCGCCTCACCTCCGAATCAATCTACCAACCGAACCCCGCAGTGAACGGAGACACCCTCCGTTTGGACGTCTGGCTCCGCGCCCAGCAGTCGGGCAAAAAGGTGGATCTGACCATCGACTTCCGGGATCAGGAGATGTGGACCCAGCCCCTGTTCGAGCTGACGGAGCGCAAGATTCTGAGCACGACCTGGCAGCTCTACAGCATCACGGCGAGCGCGCCGCCCGTGACCTCCATGCCCGTCTTCCACACCCGCTTCACCCTGCGATCAGTCGGCAGCGCGGTGGTGGACGTGGATGCCGCCACAATGACGCACCTCTAGGGCGATCCGCTCCGTATCGGCAGCGCCCCTGGTTGGGGGTGCTCAGGCCCGGCTCGATGCTCTGGACTACGTCAACTAGCGCGCATCCCAGGCGTCGTATCAGTACACGCCCTCCACGATGTTCCCGGCCTGGGCACCGAATGGACGCACCTCGCCCACTCCATCCCAAGGGAACTCGCGGCATGGCTCGCGCCGGATACCTTCGTCCCGCTCGAGGAAGCGGGGCATGAACAGCTCCTGGGTGAGCGTAGTCAGCTCGACCCGGCCTACTTCGCCGTGGGCCACACTCTGAAGAGGGTCATCGGGGTTCACCACTCGCAGGACGGCGCGCGGCTGGGGTGCGTAGTAGGTGATCGAATAGCCGTCCTCGGCGAGGCCCGGCTTATGGGCGGCGAGACCCATGAGCGTGTTGCCATAGGTCGGCACAAAACCAACCTTGCCTTCCAGAACTTCCTCCACAAGGAAGCGTGTGTATTCGGGGTCCATGGTGGTACCGCCACAGAACACGCCCTTGACGCCGCTAGCGGGAATCGAGCAGCGCAGAGCCAAGGCTTCCAGAAGGCGCGGTGTCGTGAAGAGCACCGACACATCGCGCGCCTCCAGAATGGCAGCAGCCTGATCCACCACGTGCGTCATGTACTCAGTGGCCTGGGCGGACTGGCCTGATTTAATGAGCTTCTTCACCCAGCGCGGGTCCAGGTCCACGAAGTAGCAGGAGCTGCCTCGCACGTGGGCCAAGTGCTCAATCGCAAGACGCAGGCGGCGTGGCCCAGTGGGGCCGATCATCAGCCAGTAGCTGCCAGGAGGGAACGCCTCGTCGTCGAGGGTCTCGGAAAACTCCTCGTAGTCGTGGCGGTAGTCATCCCAACCGATGCGCTGCTTGGGCAGGCCGGTGGTGCCGCCCGTCTCGAAAATGGTGAACGGGCGGCCCTCGAAGGCCTTGGGAATGAAGCGCTCGTGGGGCTCCGTGCGCAGGATATCGCCGTCAAAGTTGGGGAAACGCTGTAGATCATCGACGGTCTCGATGGTCGTCAACGGATCCCAATCCTGACCTGCGGCCCACTCCAACCAGTGAGGCGTTCCGGTCTCGGGAGAGAAGTGCCACAGAACGGTCTCGCGGACGTGGGCATCCAGGACCTCACGCGCCGTCGATGTGTCGCCGCCGCAACGAGGCTTCATGCGGCCTCCCCTGACCGAAAGAAGCGGGCCAGGTGGCGCTCGTCGGGAGGTGCCGTGAGCAGGGAGACGAGCACCAAGGCTGCCGTGGAGATGGCGAAGATCACCGCGACGGGCATCATGCCAGCCACCAGGAAATCCCCTTCGGCATTCTCCGGTCGCGCGATCAGCCCTTTGTAGAAGAGCCAAAACCAACTGATCGCCATGGCCATCACTGAAGCCAGGGCGCCAGCTCGGGTCACGCGCCGCCAGTAGAGCGAAGCAAACACGAGGGGGAACAAGCTGGCGAAGCCGCTGAAGCACCACACGGCCAGGTCGAAAATGTGCGGAGGCGGAAAGAAGGTCAGGAGGTAGGTGATCGTCACGATGGCCACGATGAAGCCGCGGGCGATGAGCACTTTCTGGCGATCATCGAAGCGGTCTTTACCGGCCGTGTGGATAACCACATCGTGGGTGAACATGGTGCCCAGACAGACGAACTGGGAATCGAGGGAGGACATGATCGCCGCCAGGATTCCGGCCATTAGCATTCCTGAGATCACAGGGCTCTGCACCAACTTGGCCACCATGTACGGCAGGACGCCGTTGGAGCTGGGGGGATTGAACGCCGGATCCGACGCGGCCAACCCAGCCGCCCAGAGTCCCATCAAGATGCAGGGTACCCAGACAATGGCGATGAAGATCGGATGCCAAGCCACGCTCAGGCGGAAACTCTTGGCGCTCTTGGCTGTGAGCCAGTGTTGGAACAAGTGCGGGAACATGCCCACCGAGAGGGGCACTAGGCCGTAGCTCAGAAATTGAGCCTTGCTGATCATCCCCGTGCGGGCGACGTGATCGGGCGCGTGCTCCAGCGCCATGAGCGTGGCGGCGCTCACCCCTCCCAATTTGTTGGAAATCAAGAAGAAGGCGACGACGCCCATGACCATGAACACCAGAGTCTGAAAGGTGTTGGCCCAGACCGCACCGCGGATGCCCCCGTAGAAAATGTAGAACAGGACCACGGTGCTCACGACGAGGCCGCTGAGCCAAGGCGGGACAGCACCGCTCGTGGCTTCGAACACCTCCGGGAACATCCCCCGAGTCATGCCCTTCACCACGATGCCCGAACCGAGCAACCCGATCAGGAGGTAGGGAATCACGAGCCCCACCAGGATCGGAAAGAGCAACCAGCCCAACAGCGGGGACTGGAAGCGATCACGGAAGTACTGAATCTGGGTCACATAACCATTGCGCTTGCCCACGGCCCAGAGGCGGATGCCGACCAGGAAGAACACGAGGCTATGAACCAATCCCGAGGAGGACGCCATCAGCCCGTAGACCCCGATACCCTGGTCAAATGCCTTGCCCGTGGAGCCCACCAAAGCAAAAGCCGTCATGGTGGTTCCAAAGACGCTCATCAAGAGCAGGAATCCTCCGATGGACCGGCCCGCGGCAAAGTAGTCTGCGCTCGTACCACGGAACTTGCGCTGGGTTATGACGCCCAAGCCGAGCAGCATGACCAAGTAGCCGCACACGATGAAGAGGGGAGTACGGTCGGCGGGCGCCGCTGAGAGAAGGGCGAAACTCACTGGGAGGCCTCCCCTTCTTTATCCATCTCATCTGCCCAGGCTTCCACCCCACTGGGCCAAACCCAGCGCAGAGCCGCCATCCAAACCAGGGCAGCAGCCACCGAGTAGAGCGCGTGATAGGCCAATCCAATCGGCATGAATCCCAAGACGAGAGCCTTGGAATCCCAGTTCCACACGTCCTGATGCAGAACGGCCAAGACAGCCACCATTACCCAAACCCAGCGTCCCAAGTCTACTCGCCCTCCTTTTCAGACTTCCCCAAGGGGGAAGCTCCAGCCTCGATGGCAAAGAGATGCGTGTGGGTCGCCACATAGAGCACGCCGTTGGCGGCCACCGGCGAGGAGTAAACGGGCGACGTCATGTCGACCTCGACCACCTTCTTAGGATCCAGCGTGCGCCCTGCAGGCAAGATCGTCAGGTAGCCGTCTTCGTTGCCGATGTAGACCTTCCCATCCGCCACAAGGGTCGAACCCCAGATGTGAGCCATGGTGTCGTGCCGCCACTGCAACTCACCCGTGAGCGCGTCGAGGCAGTAAATAAACCCCGAGTAGTCCGCGACATAGATCAGTCCATCCGCGATGGAGGGCGTCGACATCGAACGATTGATGCCGTCATAACTCCAGACGACATGTGTCTCGGACACGTCACCGGATCCACTCGGATCAATGCAGACCAGCCGGCCCAACCCCTCGCCGTGCTCGGGATCCTGGCCGATGGACGCGTACACGCGCCCTCCCCATGAAACCACCGTGCTCAAGACTTCACTGGGTCCCTTGCGCGTGGCGTACTTGAGTTTCTTGCCATCCAAGACACGGTAGTCGGCCCTGTTGGCGTCGCAACGCCAAGTCTCCTTGAGGATCAGGTAGCCGTCTTCGTCTTCGACCGGCTTGGGATCGAAGGCGTAGACAAAGCCATCCGGTCCGCCGAAGAGGGCCTGTTCGAGGAAGTTACCTTCCTCTCCTGTGCGCAGGTACGCAGGCGAAGTCCAGTTGGAATGGAAGATGCGCTGGCTCAGCCCCGAAGCTTCTTCACCGATCAGCGCTCCGCTCATCTTGTCCACCTTGATCAGGCAGGGAGCAAAAGGTGCGGGGGTCTCGACGTGGCCGTAGTCCACACCGTTGGAGGTCGTAACCCAGAGCGCATCATCTACGACGAGGACCGCGCTGGTGGTGATGTTGTGCGGGAACACCCCGCACTCGTCGATCATGTTGAGTATCCAAATAATGTCCGCGTCAGTCTTCTCCACAAGCAGGGGTTCCTTCTCCGGCCAAGCCGCATAAAGCCCCTCATCGGCGAAACCCTGGTTGCCGTCGGCCATCCCGTTCACATCAAGGCACATCACCTCACATCGGTTGGTTACGAGATAGACACGATCCTCGTCCACGGTGGGTGAACTGCAGATCCCGAGGAACTCCCAGTCACTGACCTTACCCGTGCCCAGCTTAGGCACGTTCAGCTGCCAGATGAGATCGCCCGTTGCTTCATCGAGGCAATTCAGTACGCAGCGATCGCCCTTGAAACGCTTGTCTCGGGGGACGTCGTTGTTCGTGCCCACGTAGACCCGGCCATTTGCAATGGTCGGATTTCCGTAGGACTGAGAACCGAGCTTTGAAATCCAGCGCACGTTCTCTGTCGTGGCCCGATCGATGCGGTCACTCACGCCAATGAATTCACCCGCTTTGAAATCGGTGGGCAGTCCACTGGCTTCGCATGCCATGTTGCGACTCGCATCATGACCCCACGTGGGCCAGTCCCCACCGCGGCTCACCT
>Ga0302120_10001568_pt1 | contig 10677 bp, 8 predicted proteins | sample AG5_Bottom_MG_FD_203118 | JGI IMG/M metagenome (GOLD analysis project Ga0302120, IMG submission 203118) | Marine microbial communities from Western Arctic Ocean, Canada - AG5_Bottom | ecosystem: Environmental > Aquatic > Marine > Oceanic | place: Canada: Western Arctic Ocean | collected 2017-10-01 | reverse complement strand
AACGCTGGCTTTGCCGTAGTGCCTTTTGCAGCGTTTGGCGTCGACCCAGATGACGAAGATGGCTGGTTCCGCGCTAGTGTTGGCGCAGTGAGCATTAGCGACCTTGAAAGTTGCCTTCCGCGCCTAAAAGCGGCGTTACTAGCCTTAAATTAAGATATTCTCGCCAAATTAGGTGTTCCATCGGCATTTACCCTTTTTTTTTGATTGTTTCTCTATATAAACAATTGTTTTCATGGTATATTTGTGAAATGAAAGTCGACAATAGGATAGTGCAATTTGTCCTGCGCTCTTTAGCGGTTCTCCTGCTTAGCCTGAACGCTAGTGCGCAGGCTGATTACCATGTGGGCCATACCATCGAGCTAAATACTATTGGTCTTGGCGATGCCGATCATGCGGTCATTGCCGTTAATAGTTTTGGAGACGTCATTATTGTCAACCACACACAAGTTGGCCAAGATGCAAAAGCTACTGAGCTAAACACCCTGGTTACACTTGGCAACACTATGGCATTTGGATATAAGCTATTCAATACTCGTAGAGTAGGCGACCCCACCCTCAACATATTTGGTGTCGGCAACGATAGCTGTTCAAAGCCGGATATCGAGGCTCTAGGCGACGATTCGTTTTTAGTCGTGTGGTCACGGCATGACCTTTCTGGCACCCAACCCTCTCGAATCGAGGCCTGTAAAATTATTACACGCGATAGCAACGGGAGCATATTGCCACAAGTCGATATAGTTACCCCTCGAAGAGGCGAAGGCATAATCCTTGACAGCACATCAAACGCTGGTGATAGCGGTTTTATGCCCGACATTGCTAGCTTCAAAGAATTAGGTTCTACGAAAGCTATCATCGTTTTTGCACATGAGCAGTCTAAATTATCTACGTCAACCAGCACGTATCGTGATTACAGCTTAATGGCGAGAAAAATAGATTGGCCACGTGGTAGCTCATCGCCCAGCATTCACTCAGCGACTACCATCGAAACAGACATTCCTTTCGATAATACAAATTCTTCGCCATATCATGGCGGAATAATCTTACCTGACGCCGTTCTAGACGATGGCGGCAACCTAACTGTCGTGTACGAAAGTTATTTAATCGCGCCGCACAATTGGCACTTTGGAAGTGCAATAGGAAGCATTCAACTTCGCCGCTACTCACCGCAATCCTTGGCACTTCTTGATGAGATAGAGTTTCGCGGTCACCATCAAAATAGTCATCAGCGGCGGCCGATGATTGCTACTTCCAATGACGACGCAGTGAATATGGTAGCGATCGGCTGGAACGATTCCAGTGTTAGTACCACGTCAGTTCATCGCGTACATTTTCGCAGAGTTGACTTTAACACTAGCGCCCCAGGCCATAGCCCACCACAAGTAGTTCCATGGGACGAAACTTTCAGTAGCTCAGACGATTTAGCAAACGTCGCTATGTCAGGCAAAACTGGACTAATTATGGCCTCGCGCCATTTACCCAATCGCCACTCATTAAACGGTGCGTACAAATTGCCGCAACAACCTGTGAGCTACAAAGATTTCGCGCCGGCAAACAACCACCCTTGGCGTCCAGCCATCGCTATTTACGATTTGCATTCATCCCGCAGCCTTTCTTACCTTAGCTATGAAGGCCCGTCCGGTAGCAACCCATTGCTATACAGCATCTATTTCACTGTCCAAGAATTGCAATAAGCTTTCGGTAGCTTATGAGCAGTAAAGCGGACTGCGGTTTCGACGAATTATGAGTATTTTTGCCATTTATATCAGTAGGACGCTGAATAAGTGGTATAGTTGTAGTGAGAGATTTTCATAGTATGATGCAATTTATAACCCCCGTTTTAGTCGCCCTACTAATCAGCCTGCACGCTAGCGCGCAGGCTGATTATTACGTGGAGGATACTCTCGAGCTAGACACTGCGGGCAGCTCAGAAGCCGATCACTCGATCATCGCTGTGAATAGCTTTGGCGACGTCATCATCGTAAACCACACAACTGTTGGCTTACACTCAAAAGCAGTTGAGGTAAACATCTTAGCTCCCCTTGGCAGCTCCCTTGCTGATGGCTTCAAACTCTTCAATACCGAACTTCTAGGCCACCCTAACATTCAGGTATTTGGCGTAGGCAATGATACTTGTATAAAACCAGATGCTGAAGCTCTCGGAGACGACACGTTTTTGGCGGTATGGTCACGGCATGATCTTTCTGGTACCCAGACCTCTCAAATTGAGGCTTGTAAAATTATTACACGCGACAGCTCCGGCAACCTATTGCCGCAAATACAAATAATCGCCCCTCAACCAGGCGAAGGAGTCATTATTGACAACACCGCCATTCCTGGCGAGGCTGGTTTTATGCCAGATATTGCCGCCTTCCACAACTCTGGCTCGACATCCGCCTTTGTGGTGTTTGCTCATGAGGACGGGATGCTCCGTGGAAGCACCAATACTTTTCGCGATTACAGCTTAATAGCGAAAAGAATAGATTGGCCGCGTGGTAGCTCATCGCCCAGCATTCACTCAGCGACTACCATCGAAACAGACATTCCTTTCGATAATCAAAACTCTATGCCATACAGTGGCGGAATGGTCTTACCTGACGCCGTTCTAGACGATGGCGGCAACCTAACCGTGGTGTACGAAAGTTATTTAATCGCGCCGCACAATTGGCACTTTGGACCTGCAATAGGAAGCATTCAACTTCGCCGCTACTCACGGCAATCCTTGGCACTTCTTGATGAGATCGAGTTTCGCGGTCACCATCAAAATAGTCATCAGCGGCGGCCGATGATTGCTACTTCCAATGACGACGCAAGGAATCTGGTATCTATCGGCTGGAACGATTTCGGCATTAGTACCGTGTCATCTCATCGCGTACATTTTCGCAGAGTTGACTTTAACACTAGCACCGCAGGACACAACCCACCACAAGTGGTTCCATGGGACGAAACTTTCGGCAACGCAGACGATTTAGCAAACGCCGCTATGTCTGGGAAAGCTACAGTACTTATGGCCTCGCGCCGTTTAGCCAATCGCAACGTATTAATGGGTGTGTTCAAGTTGCCGCAACAACCTCTTAGCTACAAAGATTTCGCGCCGGCAAGCAACCACCCTTGGCGTCCAACCATGGCTATTTACGATTTGCCTTCATCCCGCAGCCTTTCTTACCTTAGCTATGAAGGCCCGTCCAGCAGCAACCCATTGCTATACAGCATCTATTTCACTATCCAAGAATTGCAATAAGCTTTCTTGTAGTTTATGAACAGCAAAGCGGACTGCTGGGGTGTAATACGGATACGGGCAGTCATCGATTGAAATAACACAGCTTCCGTCTTTACGTGTGCGCAAACGAGTATAGAAAAACTGAGTAAAGGAATCGTCAGAGGCGACCATGCGTAGAACAAAACCTTGTTCGATAGTCATAACCTCTTTCACTTGCGCTGAGAGATCTCCTTCTGAAAAGCGTTGGTTGGCCGATAAGGACAACTGCTCGGTTGTAGGTAAGCTGGGTAGATTAAGAAAGTCCATGTCACTATTTAAGAAAAACCGTGGTGCAGGTTTATGGGTATTTAGAGTTACGACTACGCGGAATGTTTCACGCTTATCAGCTTTCCATTTCTTTTCATAGCGCGTCAAAAAGGGGCGGTCCGGATTCTTCTCTAAGGGTGCTACTGTAAAAACAGGGTTCTCGCTAAAGCATTTGTGGCAGCTTTCGGCATACCATTGCTGATCACTCACCAACTCGAATGTTGCGCCAGGCTTTAATACATCTGCTACAGTCTCGGTCAACATTGGGCTGACAATTCGATGCTTGGCATGACGATCTTTTGGCCACGGCATTGGGAACTGCATCAAAATATAATCGAGTGATTGTGGCGCAAACAATTCACGCAGTAAATAGCGGGCGTCACCAAGAATGAAACGTACGTTATCAATCGATTGGGTGTGCATCATTTTGCTACCGCGAGCAATGGATTCTGGTGGCAACTCTATACCGAGATAGTTGCAATCAGAATTTTTCTTCGCCATATATGCCAGATACTCACCACCGCCAAAACCTATTTCTACTGCTAATGGGCCAGCGCGATCAAAGACGGACTGCGACGTTAAAGGCAACGGTATGTGCTGCGGCAGAAGCTGGTAGTGCTCGATTGCGGGTGCGTAAGGTTTCATTCTACGACCACTGACACTCTTCTAAAGCCTTCATCACTTGATGCGCAACCGTAACGGCATGCATGCCCTCGACCCCCGTAACGACCATAGATTCTTTACCCTCGACTGCGGCAATAAACTCAGTCAACTCGGCACGTAGAGGTTCGTCGTCGTTAAGGTGCAGCTCTTCGATGTCTAGAAGTTTGCCGAATTCGGCTTGCGGGTTAGCCGACTGAGAGATTTCACTCAGCATTTCGGGCGAGAACTTTTCTGACTTTTTTACCAGCAAGGCATATTTCTCTTGCGAGTCTACCGATAAATAAGAGTCTGGGCCAAACACCCTAAAGCGTCGCATTGGCTTCAAGCTAAGCCGTGAAGCTGTCAGGTTAGCAACGGCACCGTTCGCATAGCGAATGCGCGCTGAGGCGATGTCTTCGCTTGGGCTAAAAGTAGCGCCACCAACCGCATCAACGGCAACGACTTCAGATTGTGTCCAGGCGTTTGCTAAATCGATATCGTGAATCATTAAATCGAGAACCACTCCGACGTCAGTCGAGCGAAATGAATAGGGTGCTAAACGATGCGCTTCGATGAAGCGCGCTTCGATGCCCAATTCAATGGCACGTTTAACCGCAGGGTTAAACCGCTCGACGTGCCCCACTGCGACAAAAGTTTGATTCGCTTCGGCGCAGTCAATGATGCGTTGACAAGTTTCAGGGTCTGGCGCCATTGGCTTTTCAATCAAGCATGCCACCTTAGCTTCTAGCAGCGGAATCGCACACTTCTCGTGCAACACCGTTGGTACGGCAATCACCGCCATATCAAGCTGCTGGGGGATTCCATTCAAGTCTGGGAGCCATTGGGTGTTACATGACTCAGCAATCGCTTGCCCTTGTTGCTGATCAGGATCAACGACAGCTACGAGTTCTACATTGTCCATTTCCGACAAAATGCGCGCGTGGTGGCGCCCGAGATGACCCACACCGATTACCGCTACTTTAAGCACTTTATAGACCTTCTTCTAGATTTCTGCGAAGTGATTCGCGGTAACGGCCCTGAAAGCCCCTATCCATCTCGCGCAAGAAAGCAATGAGGCGACGTGTGTCTGGCAACAAGTTAGTTTCTGATTCCATTGTTTGAATAGCGACAGTCGTTGGAGTTTCATCGGCAATCAAGCGGCGAAAGGCATCGCGTAATTCAGCGATGGCCTCTTTAGAGTATTCGCGACGTTTTAATCCGACAACGTTGACTCCGCGTGCGCGAGCTGGCGCACCTTCAGCAATCATAAATGGTGGGATATCTTGAATGACGCGCGCCATGCCACCGACCATTGCTAAAGTGCCAATAGTCACAAAGTGATTAACTGCCGCGCCACCGGAAACTATCGCATTGCTTTCCACGCGGACGTGCCCCGCTAGCAAAACGTTGTTACCTAAGATGACGTTATCTTCAATCACGCAGTCGTGAGCGACGTGCGCACATGCCATGATCAAGTTCTTGTTGCCCATAGATGTAATCCATGAACCGGCTGCCGTACCAATATTAATCGTAACGAATTCGCGAACAATGTTTTCGTCGCCGATAATAAGCGCCGATTCTTCTCCGGCATACTTGAGATCTTGCGGTAATCCGCCAACCGCACACTGACCCACGAAATGGTTGTTTTCGCCTATGGTCGTACGTCCTTGGATAGTAACGTGGGGACCCAAAATGGTGCCGGCACCAATGCGTACATTACTTCCGACATAACAGAACGGGCCAACAGTCACATTGCTCTCAAGCTCAGCCCCTGGCGACACGAATGAAGTCTCGTGGATATTGCTCATGTACTTGACACCATCGCGAATGAAAGAACCGCTTCGGAGACGATACGTTTACCCACTTTAGCTTGCGCTTTAATGGATGCGCGTGAACGATTCATACGCAAAGTTTCTACTTCTAGATAAAGTTGGTCGCCAGGCACGACTCCGCCGCGGAAACGAACTTTATCGATTGCCGCCAACACCACTAGCTTGCCAGTGTTGTCCATTTTACGTTGCAACAGAAAGCCTGAGAGTTGAGCCAAAGCTTCTAGTTGCAATACGCCGGGCATCAGTGGTTGGTCAGGAAAGTGACCGCCAAAGAAAGGCTCGTTAATAGTCACATTCTTAATGCCAACTGCACGGCGCCATCCTTCAACACGTAACACGCGGTCGATAAGTAAAAATGGGTAACGATGAGGCAACAAGCGCATAACGTCTTGGATGTCATAGCCATCTTCATTGATTTCATCTGAGACAGCAAACATTTCGTATTCAGCGAGGATGTGCTGTGCAAGCGACTGGTTAAGTACATGACCAGATTTACGCGCGATGATGTCGCCATGAATTTCAACTCCGGCAAGTGCTAAATCGCCGATCAAGTCGGCAATCTTATGGCGAGTGGGCTCGCATGGCATGCGCATGTCGACGCTAGTGTCGCCGCCAAGCACCACTGTGTTCTCGGCGGTTGCGCCTTTGCCAAAACCAGCTTCAAGTAACGATTCAATTTCTTCGGCAAGCACAAAAGTACGTGCTGGCGCAATTTCAGAGAAATAATCATCACTGGCTAAGTCAAAGCTAACCGGAGAAGCATCGATTCCGTCCGGGTACTCTGGGATATAGCTAATCTTCAAGCCATCACCCGATGGCGGCAGCAAAACAATTTCGCAATTCTCATCACGGATAACATGGGCATTAACTACTTCGAACACTCGACGCTGTTGCTTCTGCTCGACAACGACGCCTGACTTAAGCAACTCGGCGTAAGGTAATGGCGAGCCATCCATGCCTGGCAGCTCAGGGCCCGAGACAGTAACCACTAGATTATCCACGCCAAGACCATGGCAAGCCGACAACAAGTGTTCGACCATACCAACTTGTGCAGGCCCCTCGCGCAGCACAGTACGGCGCTGTGATGATGACAAGTGCCCTGCAAGTGCTGGCACATCGGGGCTATCATCGAGGTCGCTGCGGCGGAAGATGATTCCGGTGCCAGCAACCGCAGGTTCAAGAAGCAAAGTAACGCCTTCGCCAGAATGAAGGGCTACCCCTTCAACGCCGACGGACTTTTTGATTGTGCGTTGCTTGCGTGCCATATTTATTGCTGCTGTGGTGGCTCTTCAATTTGCTGCGGTTGAGCAGCAGAGGCGTTGAGCATTTCGATTACTTGATCCGTCACATCGTAAGCCGGATTAGACCAATTAAGCGTGCGCTTTGAGAGCACGTCAACTTTAGTAGCTACATCTGGGAACTGTACGTTTAGCCTCATTTCTTTAGCGAACAAAGCAGAGTAACCATTGCGTTCTCCGACGGCAGCACATGCTTGATTTATTTGCACCAAGACGCGTGCGAACAACTCGTTCTCTTTATCAGATGCCTGACGTTGTGCCATTTGACCATCAAACTTAAGGTTTTCTTCGGCATACTTAATTTGGCTACGCAAAAGAGCATAGCTTTCAGACGAAGGGTCTTTTATTTCAAGCTCAGAATATTTTTTCTGCAAAACCGCCGACTGCTGCTCGAGTTGCTCTCTAATTTGAGCGAAGTTTGCTCCCAAGTTTGCGATTGCAGATTGATGCGCAACGGACTCCGTCATGCAGCGAGAAAAGTCGACATAGCGCACCATGTCCTGTGGTTCTGCAGCATTACGATTAGCGACTAGACTGCCGGTTAAAGCAGCCAACAAGACAATGATGAATGTGTTTCTCATGTTAGAACGAAGACCCCATTTGAAGTTGGAAGGTTGCGGTTTGATCATTATCTTCGTAGCGCAAAGGCTTAGCAAAGATCAAAGATATTGGCAGTTGCGCCATGAACGGCATACGAATCTGCACAGCGATTCCCGTGGAAACACGGGTTGAAGTCATTTCGCCGAAGTCGCTGCCTAAAGCACCAAAATCGACAAAAGCAGAGCCACGTACATTTTCAAGCATACTTGCTGCCTGGCGACTACGCGTCGCGAACAACGGGAACCCCAACTCTATAGAGGCATTCCATGCAGCAGAACCTGGCAAAGCAAAGCCATTCGCATCGCGGTTCGTGCCGCGGAAAGCGAAACCGCGCAACGTGCGGTAACCACCCTGGAAGAAACTTTCAGAATACGGTAGCGTTGTCATGTCACCCTGCAGCCACGCCTTCATCGCAGCACCCTTCAATGACAATATCCAGCGATGTGACTCAGCGTCTTCCCATAAGTCGAAGTGCTTAGCCATCTTTAGACTAGACTTTGTGAAGTCCCAGTCGCCGCCAAGAAAGCCGCCGGTTTGCGCGACACTCATCGACACCATTGAGCCATCTACAGGCGAGAATGGATCAAGCACAGTGTTACGACGCGCGCCAAACATTAGGGTTGTGTACGAATTAGATCCTTCGAACTCACGCGCCGCATCTGGCGCACCAGGCCTAAAGTCGCCAAGAACTACACGACCGAATGTCGGTCCTCCGAAAATAGAAACGTCGCGACCGAAGCGGCGACTAAGCGTAAATCCTGAGAAGGCTCGTTGTTCTTCGTGGGATCTTTGATAGCGCAAATTTTTATGTGTACTAATATTCAACCCCAAGCGATCGATGTGCTCACGCAACAGATCAGGCTCAGTGAAAGAAACAGCGTAAGAGGAATAACGGCGGCCTGGTTGCGCTGTGACTCGAAGAGCTTGGCCAGCACCGTGAAACGCCATGCCGTCTTGCAAATCAGTAAAGACCGTTGTGAACGAGTCGGACCCATCAAACATGTCTACGTTTGATTTAGTTATGTTAAACATCAGAGCGGGACCTCTTTCAGAATTCCATGCGCCGCCAAAGCGGAAGTTATTCGTCATTCCCTTGTCTTGAACATCAAAGACTAAATCCATTAAATCATGGCGGCCATCAACTTGCTGCCAATGCCAATCTACTGCCGGATTATTATTAGCGTCTTTAAAGTAACCAAGGCCATTCAACCGTCGCCATGAACGATTAACAAGGTCTTCTCGAGCTTCATCACCAGGCTCGAGTTCAACCTCACGACGTACGATGCGATCTTGTGTTCCAAGGTAGCCACGCAGCACTACATCACGCAAACGAAAAGCCTTGCCTTCTTGAATAGTAAACACCACGTCAACCACCGGCTCTTCAAGGTCGAATAGCACATCCGGTTCATCGACACCATTTTCGCCGCCGATCCAAAAGTAATTGTCAGCCTTGTCACCATTAGCCACGACCTTTCTCCTTGAGGGATGGCCGTACTCGGCATACTTAGCCTGAATGTCAAAAGCGCTTTGCCCCAGTCGAATCGGACTATAGAACTGACCTGTGACAATACCCGATAACTCTTCGAGCTCGTCGTCTTCAATCATCAAGCTCCCGCCGCGGCTATTCTTGAATTGAACTGAGCGAATGGTGTACCGAGAGCCTTCGTTTATTTCATAGATCAGCGCTACCTTGTTCGAACCGCCTTGCTCTTCGAGGCGACAATCGATTTCGACATCGAGAAAACCATACTGGCGGTAAAGCATGATCAGAGAGTTAATATCTTCAACGACAATATCGGTAGAGAAGTCGTCATCGGAGAAGACTCCGTCGGTTTGCTGAAGACTCTCGTGCAAGTCTAGGCCCCAGTGAAAAATACCCCACATGCTACCTTCGTTGAAGAAAGTGTTGCCCTCGAAGCGCACATCAGAAACTGTAAGTTGCTGGCCCTCATAAATAACGAAGGCAAGGTAATCACCGCGATCGACGGCGGACACTTCCGCACCTCTAAATCCCTGCTCGAAATAAAAGTCTAATATACGCTGCTCATACTTGGTCAACTCTAACTCGTCTATTATTTGGCCCGTTAATCCGACGGCAATTTCTATTTCAGGTGGAGACAACTCATCATAGCCCTCGAACACGACTTGCTTCCAGGAACGAAGCTGATCAACCAGCAACTCAATCACAATCAAACCTGGAGCCTTACCCGGTAGCTTCCGGATTTGCAACACGCGCATACGCATCTGGCTCCAGAGCCATTCAACGCTATCTTCCAGCAGAGCTGCCGAAAACTCTTCGCCAACGACTAGTGACATGCCTTGCAATACCTGCTCGACTGCGTCATTAGCGCCGATGACTATGATGTCTTCAACGACGAGCGCCTGCTCGGTTTGAGCCGCGAAAGAAGAGGTGTTTGCTAAACATAGCAAACATGCACTAACAAATAGGTTTTTATACATCATCAAAGGCTGTAGCTGAAGCTGTAGGAGCTACGGATTGGGCATGAACGTCGTCGTTTTCGAAACGCATAAAGCGCTTATTAAAGCGCAAAGAGATTTCGCCCGTAGAACCATGGCGATTTTTAGCGATGCTCAGCATAGCCTTATCGCGATTTTCTTCGGTCTCGTTATAGTAATCTTCGCGCATCAGCATCATTACCATGTCGGCATCTTGCTCGATGGATCCTGATTCACGCAAGTCGGACAACATTGGCTTATGGTCTGAACGATCTTCGGCTTTACGATTTAACTGAGCCAAGGCAAGCACAGGAACCTCGAGGTC
>Ga0302120_10001567_pt1 | contig 10678 bp, 8 predicted proteins | sample AG5_Bottom_MG_FD_203118 | JGI IMG/M metagenome (GOLD analysis project Ga0302120, IMG submission 203118) | Marine microbial communities from Western Arctic Ocean, Canada - AG5_Bottom | ecosystem: Environmental > Aquatic > Marine > Oceanic | place: Canada: Western Arctic Ocean | collected 2017-10-01 | reverse complement strand
GCCAAGAACCCCGTTTGTGGTGACGGCTGAGTTTATGGATAGCACTGCTTCGGGAGTATCTGAGTGCCCTCGCTCGGCAGAAGTGTCCGGAAAGGCCGAGATCACAGTCATTTCCTCGATCTGGGGCACCAACGGCGGAGCTTCTGAGGCGTATCTCAATCGCGGGGGTCAGGACCTATACTGACGCACCTCTGTACCCCTCTAGGCTTCGATTATGGGGCCACGACTCAGGTCCAGAGCGCGCCCGGACGATAGATTCCTCGCAGTTCTGCCTCCTCTCATCAGCCTTCCGTCGCCCACAAGGGAGGTGGAGTTGGCTCTCCCCCTAGCCCGACGCCCCACCCGGACCCATGGCCGACCCGTACCGAGACCGCTTCCGCCGCCACCTGCTCGCGGGGGGCCTGCTTCTCGTCACTTGCACAACTCCGGCCCTGGCCTACATCGGACCCGGAGCAGGATTTGCAGCAGCAGGATCTCTGTTGGTGCTGTTGGGTACCTTCGCCCTGGCCTTCGGGATCATCTTGATCTGGCCGATCAAGGCCGTGGTCAAGGTCTTCACCATGCGGGGCAAGACCAAGGCAAAGGTCAAGCGGGTCGTCGTCGTGGGTTTAGATGGCTTCGATCCGGGTCTGGCAGAGCAGTTCTCTGAGGAGGGCTTGATGCCCAACTTTAAGAAGCTCGCCGATCAGGGCTGCTTCAGCCGACTGGCCACGGCCATGCCTTCCATTTCGCCGGTGGCTTGGTCCACCTACGCAACCGGCGTGGATGCCTCCCGACACAACATTTATGACTTCCTGACCCGTGACCCATGCTCCTACATGCCCGTGCTGTCCTCTACGGACACGCGCACGGTGCCGCGCAACCTGAACCTGGGTTTCGCGAAGGTGCCCTTCGGTCAGCGGGCGATCTACAAGATCCTGCAAAAGAGCCAGCCCTTCTGGAAACTCCTGGGCGCCAACCACATCTGGTCGTCGATCATCCGCGTCCCGATCACGTTTCCGGCGCAGAAGTTTAAGAACGGCACATTGCTCTCGGGCATGTGTGTGCCGGACCTACAGGGCACCCAGGGTTCGTTCTCGTTCTACTCCACGAAGGAGCGCTCGGGTGAACACATCGGTGGCCAGCAGTTCCGAATCACGTGTCGCGGAAACACGGTCGAGTCCAAGCTGAAGGGTCCCCCAGGCAAGGACGGCCACCACATGAAGTGTGACTTCAAGGTGGAGCTCGACAACGAATCGCGTCGTGCCAAGATCACCATCGGCGAGGAGACCGTGGAGGTTGGCCCCCAGGAATACACCCCCTGGATGGAGGTGCCGTTCGAAGGCGTCAAGGGCATCGCCCGGATCTACTTGCAGACCTGGGACGACACGGATCTCGAGATCTACGTCACACCGATCAATATCGACCCCGAGGATCCGGCCATGCCGATCAGTCACCCGCTGGTGTACTCGATCTACCTAGCCAAGATGCTCGGCAAGTACGCAACCCTCGGCCTGGCCGAGGACACATGGGCCCTGAACGAGCGCGTGATCGACGAGAAGGCTTTCCTCGATCAGGCCTGGCTGATTTTCGAAGAGCGTAAGAAGCAGTTGTGGGAGGTTATCGATAAGACCCCGCGCGGCTTCGTGACCTGCGTTTTTGATACGACCGACCGTATCAGCCATATGTTCTACCGCTATCTCGACCCGACGCACCCGGCCAACAAAGGCAAGGACACTGAGATCTACAAGAACGTCATCCGCGAGATGTACGCGAAGATGGATGAGTTCCTAGTGGAGGTGCGCGAGAAGCTTGGAGATGACGAGGACACGGTCTTGATGGTCATCTCGGACCATGGCTTCTGCAACTTCCGTCGTGGCGTAAACCTGAACACCTGGTTGCGGAACGAGGGCTACTTGGTCCTGAAGGAAGGCGAAACGACGTCTCCCGACTGGTTCGCTAATGTGGACTGGGAGAAGACGCGCGCCTTCACCCTGGGGCTGACAGGCATTTTCCTCAACCGTCAAGGGCGCGAGCGGGACGGCATCGTCGCACCCGAGGACGCGGATGCCTTGGCCGCGGAGCTCAAGGCTAAGCTGGACAACTTGGTGGATCCCGTTTCAGGGGAGAGCGTCATCAACGAGGTCTTCCTCACCAAGAACCACCACGACGGCCCCTACGCGGATCTCGCTCCCGAACTTCTGATCGGCTACAAGCGCGGCTTCCGCCACTCCTGGGACTGCGCCACGGGTGCCGTTTCGGAGGAAATCTTCAGCGACAACACCAAGTCCTGGTCCGGCGATCACTGTGTGGATCCGCGGCTGGTACCCGGTGTCTTCTGGTGCAACCGCAATATCAACACGGACGAGCCCTCGCTCGGGGACATTGCTCCCACCACTCTCGAGCTCTTCGGCGTGGATATTCCTGGCTACATGCAGGGCGCGCCCCTGTTTGGTGAGCGCAAGGCGACCCGTAAGGTGACGGACAAAATCCCCGGACGGCAGGTTGAGACCTCCAAGGAGGAAGTCTGATGTTCCTTCCCCGTTGGACTGCCTACTTGGCCCTGGCCGGAATTGCGACACTCCTCGGTTTGGGTATTCCCCGTCGGAGTACCCCAGTCGCCGACATGACGAGCAACGCCGGGCCATCCCATCCCCGCATGGTTGTGTTGGGTATCGACGGATTGGATCCCGACATCCTGCGTGAGGTCGTTGCCGCACATCCCGATCGCATGCCCAACTTCGCGCGCTTGATTGCGGAGGCTGACGGCGTGTTGGATCTTGGCACCTCCAATCCGCCCCAGAGTCCCGTGGCCTGGTCGAACTTCATCACGGGTCGCAACCCGGGTGGGCACGGCATCTTCGACTTCATTCACCGCGACGTCACTTCTTACACGCCACTCCCGGGAACCGTGACCGCTGGTCACGCCGGTGCTATCTCACTGCCCGGCCGCTGGAAATTCCCCACACAGGATGGCGGCGACTCCAACCGCTCAGGCAAGGCCTTTTGGACTATGTTGGGCGAGGCCGGAGTTCCTGCTGACGTGTGGCGCATGCCAATCAACTTCCCGGTTGAGCCCTCAGCGGCCGGGGTGTCCTTCCCGGGCATGATGACGCCCGCCGTGGACTCCGCTTACGGGGAACCCAGCCTGTACAGCACCGACCCGCCCATTGAGCGTCTTGATGACGAAAAGGTGATTCAGATCACCGTTCGCAATGGCGTGGTGCGCACGCACCTTTTGGGACCGAACAACAGCTTCGAAGAGGGTGACCCGCGCACGCGCACTCCATTGAACGTCTACGTGGATGAAGATGCTGGTGCCGTCGTGGTCGAGGTTGCTGGAGTATCGATGGTGATGGAGCCCGGCGAGTGGAGCGAATTTGTCCCAGTCAGCTTTTCCATGCTCCCTATGGGCCTCATGGACATGAACGGGATTGTGCGTTTCTACCTGCGCTCGATCAGTCCAGAGCTCGAACTCTATGCCTCACCGGTCAACGTGGATCCAACCGCGCCCATCAACCCGGTTTCCTTGCCGGAAGAGGCGGCCACCGAGTTGGCTGAGGGAATTGGCTTGTACTACACGCAGGGCATGGCCGAGGACGTCAATGCTTTGAAGAAGCTGATGCTCACGGACGCAGAATTCATGCAGCAGGCGCAGCTCGTCTACGAGGAGCGTGGGCGCATGCTCGACTTCGCCCTCGACAAGTACATGGCCAAAGAGGACGGCGGCTTCCTGTTCTTCTACTACTCCACCGTCGACCTGTGCTGCCACATGATGTGGCGCCACTCCGACCCCGAGCACCCCTTCTACGACGAGGTTATCGCGAGCCAGGATTCAAGCCAGTGGTCCTCGCGCGAGGGCAGCACCTGGAAGGATGTGGTGGCTGATCTATACATGAAGATGGACCCCATCCTCGGCCGCATCCGGTCGCGCGTGGGGGCGGACACACCCATCATGGTTATGAGCGACCACGGCTTCGCCGCCTACCGCCGCAAGTTCAGCCTGAATACCTGGCTCTTGGACAACGGCTACCTGGTGTTGAAGGAAGGCGTCGAGCGCGAACTTCCGAGCGATCACAAGGAGCACAAGGCGGTCAATATCTTTGTGGATGTAGACTGGGCTAAGACGCGGGCCTACGGGATGGGCTTCAATGGCCTCTACCTTAACCGGGTCGGCCGTGAGGCTCAGGGCGCTGTCGAGGAAGGTCAGGTCGCAGCCCTGTTGGCCGAGATCAAGTCCAAGTTGGAAGCACTTCAGGACAGCGGCACTGCCGTGGTCCTCTCAGCGAGTCTCGCTACAGAGATCTATGAGGGTGAGCGTCTGGCTGAAGCTCCTGACATTCTCGTTGGTTACAACAGCGGCTACGGAAACTCCGATGAGGCATCTTTGGGTCGCGTACCGGCTTCCATTCTCTCGGACAACGTAGGCGGCACCTTCAACGGCAGTCACCTCATGGACCCCAGCGTCGTCCGCGGTACGCTGCTCACCAACCGCCCCGTGCGCCTCGAAAGCCCGCGCCTCGAAGATCTCACCGTGGAGATCCTGAGCTTCTACGACGTTCAACCGGATGAGTCCATGAAGGGCCGTCCGGTCCTCGACTGATTTTCTGAATTCTCAACCGACTGCAACCAAAGGATAGACCCATGTTTGGCTCCGGCAACAAGATTAAAATCGATCCCGACCTCCTCGACCGCATCAAGCAAATTTCTGAAGTGGCAGGCTACGCTTCGCACGAGGAGTTCATTCACCACGTGCTTGAGCGCGAACTCTCCCAGTTCGAAGAAGCCTCTTCGGATGACGACATCACCGAGAAGCTGCGCGGCCTGGGCTACATCAGCTAGCGCAAGACCAACTCCTTTCCGCTCGATTAGACGCCTGCGCACATGAACGCACTCAACCACGCATCCAACGCCCTGTTCGATTTCGTCCTTACGCCCCTTGAGGCGGTTGGGGTGGAGTTCACACTGATCATGGTGAGCGGTATCTTCGGCGTCCTGGCCCTGTTGATCTTCAAGCAGATCTCCTCGCAGAAGGGGATCAAGGCGGCGAAGGACAAGATCAAGGGTCACATGATCGAGATCCGGCTCTATCAGAACGACTTGACGTTGGTTTCGAAGGCGATCGGCAAGGTGCTGCTGCGCAACCTGCAGTACGTGGGTTTGAATTTTGGACCTTTCATCCCGCTCTCTATTCCCTTCGCCTTTGTGATCGCACAGATGGTTGTGCGCTACGGATTTGTCCCGGTGCCGATACAGGAGGATTTCACGGGGCTCATGGCGGGCCAGGGTTTGACCGTCAAGGTGGAGCTGGCCGAAGGGTACGAGCGCCAGGCCTCAGACCTGGAGTTGATCCTTCCCGATGGAGTCGAGGCCACCTCGCCGCTCGTGGCCGTGCCCGCTGAGGGATACGCGTTCCAGGAGATCGTGGCGACCCGCTCGGGCGAGTTCGACCTGAAGTTCGTGCTGGGTGGCACGGAGTCAATCAAGCAGTTTGCTGCCGGTGACGTAACTCCCCGCGCGCTGCAGCCCGAGAGGGTCTCAAGTTTCCTCTCTGCTGTGCTGTGGCCGGCTGAAGATACGTTCCCCGAGGACTGTGGCATCGCCCGTGTGTCCTTCGTCTATCCCGAGAGTGATCTGGGTTGGTTGCCCGGCTCGGGACCCATGGGAGTGATCTTGGTGTTCCTCGTGGCCTCCATGGCCTTTGGAGTCGCGGCTCTCAAACCGCTCGGCGTGCAGATCTAGAGCCCGGGGATCTGCGTGTACCAGGCGACAATCGAACGTGCTCTGAGAGTGGCTCACGAGGCCCACTCGGGTCAGACCCGCAAGGGCAGCGATGTTCCCTACGTGCTGCACCCCATCCACGCGGCGCTGATTCTGTCCAAGTGCGACGCCACCGAGGACGTCATCGTCGCGACCCTTCTGCACGATGTGGTGGAAGACTGCGAGGGCTGGGATCTGGACCGTGTGGAATCGGAATTTGGACCGCGTCTGCGCTCCATCATTGCCGAAGTCACCGAGGACAAGACCCTCAGCTGGGAAGCGCGCAAGCAGGATGCTATCGACCACGTACCGCACCTATCTCCGGAAGCGCTTCTGGTGAAGGGGGCGGACAAGTTGCACAACCTGTCCTCACTCCTGGCCGACCTGCAGGCTGCGGACAACCCCGAAGACGTCTGGCAGCCCTTCAGCCGCGGCGCGCAAGAAACCCTGCGCATGTCCCGCATACTGGTCGAGGCTCTTCTCCTCAGACTTCCAGCCCCGCTGGGCGAGGCCTTGCAGAAGACCCTTGAGGCGCTTGAGGCCGAGCCGGCCTAGCGTTCGTCTTCCAGCGCGCCGCAAGCGGCGAGGACTTCAATCACACGGTCCTTGAAGGCTGGCCGGCAGACTACGAGCTCGTGGTTGTGGGGGTCCTTCAGGTTGTAGCGGTGTTCGTCGCCGCGTAGCTTGCAGACGTGCCAGCCGAGGGCTCGAGCCACGGTCTCCGGTGCGCACGTGTCCCATTCTTTCAAGCCGATCTTGTGCACGTACACGTCGGCTTCTTCTGAAAGCAGCATGCAGACCTTGTTGCCCACCGAGCCCGCCGGCGCGGCTTCGCCGCCGATCGTGTCGATGAAGTTCTCCATCCAGGGCGGCGTGTGGCTGCGCGAGACGGCCACCCGGGGCGTATCGGGTTGAGCGGAGTCGCCGTAGGAGAGGTTGCCCTCTCCATCGACTCCGTGGCGCTCCTGGCCTTCCACCGTGACGCCCCACAACAGCTTGCCCTGTGCGGGCAAGGCCACGGCGGCGAGGGCGCACTCGCCGCCCACCGTTAGGGCGACATGCACGGCCCAATCGGGACGCAATTGGCTGTACTCGCGCGTTCCGTCCAGGGGGTCCACGATCCATGCGCGGTCCTTGCCGAGGCGCTCAGGCGAGTCGGCGGTTTCCTCGGAGAGGATTCCGTCCTCGGGGTAGCGGCCCAGAATCAGCCCTTGGAGGTAGCCGTCACAGGCTTGGTCGCCCACGTCTGCGAGGGTCTTGCCCTCCCAGCGTTCCATGGCGCGTAGGGACATGGCTCGCTCGCCGGCTGCTGCTGCGGCCGCGCAAGCAAAGGTGAGATCGCGTTCGATTTCTTCAGGGCTGATGGTTTGGCTCATGATCAGGATTTCGACACACCGCCTGCGATTGCACAACCCATAGAGTTCACAAGATCAGTGCTTTTCGCCGGCAGGCGGCCGGGTGCGGGCGATATCCATGACACGCATGGCCTCGGATCGCCAGGGGGCCTCGGGAGCTGCGAGGTCAAGGGCACGCTTCACCGTGATGAGCACCTCATCAAAGCGACCCTGTCTCAAGAGCGTGACCCCGAGGTGGAAGTGGGCCTCAGCCCATTCGGGCCGCGCGTCGAGGGCGGATCGGTACAAGGTCTCTGCCTCCCGAGTGGTCGCCAGGCGCTGGGCATCGTTGCTCCCGGCGAGCGGGCCCAAGAGCAGTCCAGCCAGATGGAATGCTGCAGCGGGCCGAGTGCCGTCGATGGCGAGGACTCTGCGCAGCTCTTGCGCGGCCCGTGTGGCCTGGCCCGTCGCCGCCAACGCCATACCCAGAACCTCGCGCGTTCCGGGCGTGTCGTTTTGGGTGAGAGCTTCGTTTAGGAGTGGAACGGCCTCCACGCCACGACCCGCTTCCAAGAGTTCCAAGCCCGCGCGTCGAGCTTGTAGGTCGGCTCCGCCGCGTTCATTGAGCTTCATTCCGCCCTCTTGAATGAGCAGGCTGAAGCCGCCTGCAACGATCAGCAGGCCGGCAACGAGTCGGCCTCTGATCTGCCCGGCAGCCAATGAAGACCAGATGCCATCAAGGGTGATTCCGGCCAAGATGGCTGCTACGGGAAGGATGGGTGCGCGGTAGCGGCCCACGACGAAGAAGAGGACCACGAGCGCCGCGTAGGTGCACAGCCCTGCCCACAGGGGCAGGCTGCGTCGCGAGAGCAGGGGGGCGCACAGGGCGATCAGCAGCAGCCAGCGGGAGTCTAGGGGCCAGCGGAGCCACGGAGATTTGTCGCGCGCCAATGCGAAGCCCGGCCCCAGCTGCGGAATTTCCACGGGGTGCAGAAGGAAGAGGCCCTTGCGAGCGAACCGCGCCATGGCTTCACGGGGATCGTTGGCCATGTCTCCTAGTGCGCGGTCACGCCACCAGGCTGAAGCTGACGAGAAGTCGAGATCCTCTCCGCTCTGTTCCAGGGCCAGCCGTCTGGCCACTGGATCGGTGGCCAGGTCATAGCCCGGCGGAGCCTCGAATAGACCGCTCGCCCCGTCGTGGTTGCCGACCCAGAAATTGAATCCTCCGCCGGCAGTCAGCAGGACCGGCTCACCGGCGGTGAAGAGATTGCTGGCACTGAAGGGCAGGATGGCGATGGCGAGACCGGCCAAGATGCGCTTGACGCTTGCCGCCCCGGCCTCGCGCCAGCCTTGGACCATGAGTACAAGTGCCAGAGGAAGGGCAATGGGTCGCAGAGCACTGGCCAGGCCTAAGGTCAGACCAGATGCGAACCAGTGACGGCTTGGGAGGGTGGAGGCTTGGGCACCTTGGGCCAGGTAGAAAGCGCTGACCAACAGTAAAGCCTGGGGGCCGGCCACCAGGATCTCGCCCTCGTAGTAGATGCTCGGCCCGTGCAGGGCTGCCAGGAGGCCTGCGATCCATCCGGCACGTAGTCCAGCCAGGTTGGTGGCAAGGCGCGCGACCAAGAGCGCGGTTAGAACGCCCAGGAGGGCCTGCGCGAGGCGTAAACCGAGCAAGGGGCTGTCCGCACTCAGGAGGTGATCCAGCCCCAGGAATGGAGCCATCAGGTAGGGATAGAGCGGGGAGAGCAGGTAGGGCTGGTCGCCCGGGGGTAATGCGGACCAAACCCCTTCGGCTGTGCGGGCCATGACTTCGGCATCGAGGTACAGAGCCGAATCGCCCGCGGAGTGCAGCGCCAGCGCGTGCCCGAGCCTCAGGATCAGGGCAATAGCTAGCAGTACGTACCCGTGGGAACGCGGGAATTGCGCGGTGGCGGCCTTCAACGGGAGCCAATCTACCGCAAGTCACCCTTGAGGCGTGCGAGCAATCGCCAGTGGTGTGGGTGCGGCCCCTGCTTCAGAGCCGATCAGCTCGGTTTGGCCACCGCGCCGGTCCAGCCCATGAAGCCGCCCTGCAGGTTATGCAGGCGTTCAAAGCCTGCATGGGAGAGTTCCTCGCATACCCCGAGGGACCGTCCGCCGCCCGCGCAGTAAACCAGAACCGGCTGACCCGTCTTGGGGATCTCCTCCTTGCGCTCCGCAATCTCGTCCACCGGGATGCACAGGGCTCCGGGGATAATGCCCTCCGCTGTCTCATCCGGAGACCGCACGTCCAGCAGGAAGAAATTCGAGTTGCCGGCCATCAGGTCCTGAGCCTCTTTGTCGCCTACTTCGCGCCACAAGAGCCCCTCGCGGACCATTTCAGGTGTGAGTTCCTCGCCGGAGACAGACCGGATCATGAACTGCTGAACAATGAAGAGCTCGCGTCGCAGGGCTTCTGCCACGTTGCGGGCTTGGCGGCGGGTATCGGCGCGGGCCTCCTCGATCCCAGTCAGAGCCTCCTGAGCCTGCTTTCGGGCACCGAGGGCTTGGGCGAGGGCAATGAGGGCGATGACCAATCCAGCGATAGGGAGGAGGTAGTCCATGTCTGAATCCTACCACCGGGACGGTCGTCCGGTGCAAGGTCCCCCCCTGTGCGTAAAATTCGGACTGAAGAGTGGCGAGTCACCCTTTCCCCCCGCTCACGGGAACCTATACTCATTGCGCAAAAACACGCTAGGCGGGACCTTTCAGGGCTCGCCGATGCCCCTCAGCCTGTTCTCCTCAGAAGCCGGTACGCGCCCCCGCAAGGAGGCGCGGTTCAGCACGGCGCAGACGAATACCGCTCACCTTCTTTCATGACGACCATCCAACAGCCCGGGTCAGAGCTGCCCCTTCAACAGCTCGAGAACGTGGTTATCCGCTTTGCCGGGGATTCCGGCGATGGGATGCAGATCACCGGCAACCAGTTCACCATGACCAGTGCGTTGGCGGGTAACGACCTTGCGACCCTGCCGGACTTCCCTGCGGAGATTCGGGCGCCAGTGGGAACCCGGCCGGGCGTGTCTGGATTCCAATTGCAGTTCAGTGCCAATGACATTCACACGCCGGGGGATGCGCCTGACGTTCTCGTCGCCATGAATCCTGCGGCCCTCGCGGTGAATCTGAGCACCCTCAAGCCTGGCGGGCTCATCGTCGTTAACACGGGCTCCTTCAAGGCGACGGACCTGCGCAAGGCCAAGCTCGAGACCAACCCTCTCGAGGATGGATCCTTGGATGCGTTCCGGGTCATACCCGTGGACATCAATCAGCGCGTGCTCGATGCGCTCTCCGACAGCGAACTCAGCAAGAAGGACAAGGCGCGCTGCAAGAACTTCTACACCCTCGGCCTCATGTATTGGGTCTACAGTCGCCCGCTTGAGACGACCATGGATTGGCTTGCGACAAAGTTCGCCAAGAAGCCCGATTTGGTGAGTGCGAACCAGACGGCCTTGCAAGCGGGATACAACGCTGGCGACATTCACGAGCTGTTCCAGGGACGCTATGAAGTCCCCAAGACGGACGCGTTGCCGGCGGGGACTTACCGCAACATCAACGGAAACCAAGCCGTCGCCTTGGGAGTCGTG
>Ga0302120_10001566_pt1 | contig 10679 bp, 12 predicted proteins | sample AG5_Bottom_MG_FD_203118 | JGI IMG/M metagenome (GOLD analysis project Ga0302120, IMG submission 203118) | Marine microbial communities from Western Arctic Ocean, Canada - AG5_Bottom | ecosystem: Environmental > Aquatic > Marine > Oceanic | place: Canada: Western Arctic Ocean | collected 2017-10-01 | reverse complement strand
ATGCAACCCTGGCGGTTCAATCAAGGACAGAATTGGATTGTATATGGTGTTGGATGCAGAACAAAAGGGATTATTAAAAGCAGGTGGAACTATCATTGAAGCTACCAGTGGAAACACAGGAATTGGGCTAGCTATGGTCGCTGCTCAGCGCGGCTACAAATGTATTTTTACAATGCCTGATAAGATGTCTCAAGAAAAAGCAGACTTGCTACGGGCATTAGGTGCTGAAGTCCATATTTGCCCTACCGCTGTTGACAAAGAAGATCCGCGCTCCTACTATGAAGTAGCAGCACGACTTAGCAGGGAGGTCGAGAACTCGTGGTACCCAGACCAGTATTCGCATGCAGCAAACCCCTTGGCCCACATCATGTCAACCGGCCCAGAGATTTGGGCTCAGACAGAAGGTAAAATCACCCATTTCGTTGCAACAATGGGTACAGGAGGGACCATTACCGGTTGCTCCCAATCACTGAATAATCTTTCAAAAGAAGAAGGTAAAACCCCCCCTCAGATAATCGGTGTCGATCCGGTTGGTTCAATCCTCAAAGAATATTTTGAAACTGGTAAAATGGGCATTCCCAATACCTACAAAGTTGAGGGCTTTGGCGAAGATTTCATCCCTCCGGCAACAGATTTCACCCATATCGATGAAATTCGCCAAGTTAACGATGAACAATGTTTCATAATGGCTAGAAGATTAGCAAGAAAAGAAGGACTATTCAGCGGAGGTTCTGCTGGTGGTGCAATTCAAATCGCCTTGGAAGTAGCAGAAGAATGCGACCAAAGAGAAGAGAATGCAATGATTGTAGTTATTCTTCCCGACGCTGGAAACCCATATTTGTCGAAGGTATACAACGATGGTTGGCTGCGTGAAAATGGCTTTGATGTAGATTCATGGGAGTTTTAATTATGGAAAAAGGAGAATCAACCCGTAGCGTACATGCAGCCATGGACCCTGAACAAGTGACAGGGTCAGTACAACCACCAATTTTTCAAACCTCGACTTATGTCCAAGAAGACTTTTCAGTTCACAAAGGTTACGAATATGCAAGAAGTCAAAATCCAACAAGAGAGGCATTGGAGAAGGCGATGGCTGAATTAGAATCGCCTAATTCTCCAGCGACAGGAATTTGCTTTAGCAGTGGAATGGCGGCGATAACCGCAGTTTCACAATTGCTATCTAGTGGCGACCATATCATCGCATGCGACGACCTATATGGGGGGACAGTGCGTCTTTTCGACCAAGTACTCGCCAGATATGGAATCGAAACAACATACTCTAAACTTTCACCGGGAGACCTAGAAAAAGTAGCCCAACAAAACACCAAAGTTTTGTGGTTGGAAAGCCCAACAAATCCACTTCTCAGTATTCATGATATCAAGAAATTAGCCAGTCAAGCAAAAGCACGTGGATGGATAGTCGTGGTCGACAATACCTTTGCAAGTCCTGTTTTGCAACGGCCATTGGATCTAGGAGCAGATATTGTTTTACATTCTACAACAAAATACATCGGAGGTCATTCTGATGTTGTCGGTGGTTGCGTAATCATACGCGATGAACAATTGATTGAGCGGTTAAAGTTCCTTCAAAATGCAGCGGGTGCAATACCGGGACCATTCGATTGTTTCTTGACACTTCGAGGCATCAGAACTCTTGCACTGAGGATGGAGAGGCACTGTGATAATGCGGAAGAAATTACTGAACGCCTAAGCAAAAGGGCAGAAGTAACTCGAATCCTATACCCTGGATTAGCATCACACCCTAATCATCATGTTGCAGCCAGCCAGATGAGGCGTTTTGGAGGAATGATTTCCATTGAACTTGAAGGTGGGGAAATGGCAGCAAGAAAGTTTGCAGCAGCCTTGAAATTATTCTTAACCGCTGAAAGCCTTGGTGGAGTGGAGAGTCTAATCAACCACCCTTGGACTATGACACACGCCGCAATCCCTGAGCAACAGCGAAGAGATGCCGGAATGACACCAGGACTCGTTCGTTTGTCAGTAGGAATTGAGGATGTTGAAGATTTGTGGGCCGATATAGTCCAAGCATTACTGGCGTCTTCACAATAAAGGTAAACTTGATTCTAGTGATTGATATCAACCGTACAGCATGGAGTTAGGAGCTCCTTGTCCTTCGCTAATCGAAGCAGCACCTTCCATCATTTCCTTTAACTGAAGTTCTAATTGTTCAGCCTCTTTTATCAGAGGAGCATGATCTAATTCAATAGCCGGTAATAGTGCATTTAGTGTTTCAATCAACACAGCAGCAGCTCGAGCGTCAGGGAATCGAGGGTCAGCCTCGACCATGATTGACATTAAACCAAGACCGCGGCGATGCGCCTCACCCAATATTGCAGCATTTATTCCTTTGATGACACCCTGTTCAAGTAGGGGGATTCCCATTTCAACCAGTTTGTCGCGCATTTCTTCATTTGCTCCGATACCAACTAAATCGATACCCTCAGTATCGTCATAATCAATCATAGGCTCAGAACCATTCAAATTTGCCTTCATTCCAGTCTTAGCAAATGCATCAATTACTACTCCAGCCTTGATTTCCTCTTCCTTTGACCATTCAAATAACTTCCAAACAATCTCATGCACTAGTTGTTCAGGAACTACTAATTCACTCATCAATAAAATGATTTGAGTACAACCTTCAAGGGTACATGTTGGCTCACCCGCATAGGCGCGAATAGGAGGCAATGGTACACCCTTTTGGATGAGTGAGATCGATGGTAGCCGAGGGTCTACTAATCCACCCACATATTCAAGATCTAAGTGGTCAATCAAATAGTGACCAACGATACTCGATACCATTCCTACTGTTGGAAAACAGGTTATTACCATGGCATTATCGGTTTTTACATCTGCATTCAAACGAAGCATTGGTCCTTCCATGAATCTGCCACAGCATGGTTAATGTATCAAACCATTGGCGGGCAAGGTCACGACAAAGCCTTCATCATTAGAGAGGTAAACGACATGGTATGAGCGGCGAAGCAAACAAGACAGCACGGCCGCACCAACTCTCTCCATCAGCATGGAATCGCTACGAGACATGCCCGCGTATGTATTGGTTGAGCCGGCAAGGATTGCCGCGTAAAGCAGGCATGGCGGCATCGATAGGAACTGCAGTTCACGCATCTCTAGAAGACCTTCTAAACATGGACCTCTCTGCAAAAGAAGATACGGATGCAGGCTGGTTAAAGGGAGAAGGAGAAATACTACTTCGAGCAAGATGGGAAGAAGAAAAAGCATTATTCTTTGCTACACCAAGGCATCCTCAATGGAAGGAAGACAAGTGGAGTGATGCTCTACGTCAACAAAAAGGTGGTATTATTTTACTATTGGATCACATTGGTGTACGCGGTTTACCGCATGAGAAAGTTACCGCTGCATTGTGGAGAAAAATACAATCATTGGTTATCGCAGTTGAAGGTGAATTGAAAACAAGCGATGGTCGTTTGATGGGAAGATTGGATTTACTACTCGCCGATGTTGATGATGAAGGTAAACTCAGTGGGTGGGTAGTTGCAGATTTCAAAACAGGAAGGGCGCCTGAAGGGACACTGAAGAGTGAAGTTAATCGCCAATTACTGATGTACCGAGACATATTATTATCAAATAATCCAAATGCACCACCGGTGATAGCAGAGGGTTGGTACACTAAGACTTCAGCGAAATGGGAAGCGAAAGGAGAGAATGTATTGGAACAGGCGTTTGATGCATGGGAGAAAACACAGCCAACTGCTTTACCGATGGCACCACAAATTGGCGACGAATCTTGTGGTGGTTTCTGTGATTGGAAAGCTTGGTGTCCACATTGGTGGAAATGGCGTAGCGACAACGGAACTCTTCACAAGGCAGATTTCGCTGACGCAGTAATCTTGTTACATGAGATTGACTTGGAATCAGGTGCAGCCGCAATCGAACTATGCGAGCCACTAGATGATAGCGGCCGTGTATTGCCAAGCGGTGTTCGAACCAGTGCAAAATTCGATGGAAGAGGCTTAGAAGCGTTGAAAGAATTATTGGATACAGGACATCAAGGCCCCATCTTTGTCGGTTCTGTAATGACTCAAGGCAGAGCGTGGAGAATTGGACATTGGTGTGATGTATTACCTTGGAACCCAATTCCAGATGATATTGAATATCATAGAGAGTATTGAGTTCTAATCAATTCTCTAGTAGCATCATCTTCGATTCCTTTTGGTGATAATAACCAATTGAGGTAACCAGGGTCTTCGTTGATGATTTGACTAATTTCTTTACCCTTATGTCTTCCGAAAGCAACGACATATTGTTCACCATCTTTTCTTATTCTTCCTTGTGGATCTACTAAACTCAAATCATCGATTCCTCTTCCAATAGCAGAAGCATCAGATTTTATTTCTCCATTGACTAACCAACGCTCAACTTCGGTAATACTCCTTCTAAACGAAGAGGGATGGTCGACGGTAAGTCGCCAAAATAATAACATTGAAGCAGCAGCATCAGCAGCAGCAGTGTGAGCGTTTTCTAATGAGATTCCATAACGTCTGCAGAGTGCCCCTAAATTATGAGGTCGAGCGAGTTTCAGCCTCCTAACAACCTCAAGAGTATCCAAAACAACCTTTGGTTTCGGGGGCAATTTTCCTAAGCGCAGAAATTCCGAATTAATTAATTTCATATCAAAATTTCTGGCATTATGGCCAATGATGATAGACCCTTCTATCAATTCAAATGCCTTATCAGCAATAGTTGAAAAGTCTCCTTCTCCTTTAACATCTGAATCATAAATGCCATGAACATTAGTCGCACCATAGGGAATTGGTATTCTTGGATTGACTAAGGTTTCAAAATGAATTGGCTGTTCATCAGCATCGACTCCTATCAATGCTAATTGAACAATTCTATCACTATTAGTCGAGATGCCAGTGGTCTCCAAATCAAATGCCAAAACCCGCTCACCACTGAGTAAGTCTTGCGCCATAATATCAAACCTGTCACCGAGGCTTCTTAACCAATGTCCTTACTTTGACTAATCTATTTTGAAGTTATAATCAAAATATTACTACACTCACACCCAACAGCGTTAGAAACAAGAACTAACCCCATAGGGGTTATGTTGAGGGCGGAAAGGATGAGGGCAACTACACCTTTACTAGTTCTCACAGCCTTGATGATATTGACTTCAGGATTGTCGGGATGTATCAATGCCCTTGATTCAACAGTTGATCCAAGAGCAAGCCTGCAAGCCTACCCTCTGCAAATCCAAGAAGGCGAAATGGTAACCTTTGATGCAAGAGAATCCTCTCCAGTCGAAGGGCTCATCACCAACTACAAATGGGATTTCGGTGATGGCAGTTTAGCAGAAACAGTTGTTGGATTTACATCACATGCATATCCAGTATTCGGAGTTTATACGGTCCGTCTAACCGTCGTTAACGACCAAGGTGGAGAAGATGACTCCACTGCAACGATTAGCGTCAATGGCGCACCACAGGTGAATCTTTCAATTCCAGAAGTAATTAGAGCAGGAGATAGCGTATTCCTTGATGCTAGCAATAGTATTGACCCCGAAGGAGGAGAACTTGACTTTGCATGGGATTTAAATTTGAATAATGATAGTGATGGAGACACAAATAGTCGCAACGATATCGACGCTAATGAAGCCACAGTCTTAGCCCCTACAAACAAGTCTGGAAATATATCCTGCAGTTTAACAATCACCGATATGCAGGGTGCGACAATAACAGAAACATTTACCCTTGAAATTACAACAAGAAGATTTGAAGTGACTTGGATGTCCCAAGAAATAGAATATAGTTGGGAAGAATACCTTGAGCAGGGAGGAGAATGGCAAGGCAATATTACGCCTGGTGATGGTGGCAGAATTCTTTCATTTGAGGCGCTTCTTGAATTGGACCCCGACTTGGTCGCACCTCAAGATAATTTTACTTTGATACTAGCAATAACAGAAGATGGATATCGTAAGAGTGCAAATACTGAGGGTGGGAATCTGACAAATAACGAATCCACTTCAGCAATGATCGAGGGTGAAAATATAAATCCTCTCGGCGAGAATGGGACAATGGAAGCCGATTCAAAGGCGCAATTATTAGAGATATTGCTTTCACAATCAGGTGCAAGAAAAGGCCAAGGTAACTGGACTTTGACGGTTATCGCCCAACAAGCAGAACCGGATGCAGTGATTGAGGGATTCCCAGACCCAGACCCTGGAAACGATTGGCAATTAACAATCAGAATCATTGTATTGGTTCCGAAATTAGTAGAAATTGCCTATTAGAGAACTAAGTGGTTTACAGAAAAAGGTATTGAGTAGCACCCACTGCGAAGGAATGGTCAACATGGTAGATACAGTAGAAATCAGCCGCGTCAACATCCGAGACTCACTGTCAGTTGACCTTTCGGTTTGGATGACTCATCCAGATGATTGGCAGTTTCAACCAACACTATCTGTTGCAGGAAACACCTTCACTGTGAGCAGCAAAGAAACTGGTGCAGCATTAGCATCCATCGAATTAGATGATGAGCAACTTGAAGCAGTACAACGCGACAGATCAGCAGAATTACGAGTCAAATTCCAAGTCCACGGTATGCATGGTAGACTAAAAGACATACATCCAATAATTGCAGATGGTAAAGCTAAGAAATTAGCAACTGCAAACTGGAAGACACAACAACCAGTCACCTTCGAATAAGGTTTGTTTTGTGCCAATTTAGATGGGACTCCCATCATTTCTTTGATAAGGGTAGGTGCCAAATTTCAACCTATGCCAAGAAGAGAGGGCAAAGGAAGCCAGAAGAAGGCTCGCTTTGATAGATTAAAGATTGAAATAATGAATTTTGTAACAGCCAATCCAGGTTGTTCAGCCCAATCGATAGTTGCTTGTTTACAACATGATAGAGCAATGCGCAACCACGGGCTAACTCCAAGGAAAGTTGGTTTTTTTATTCCAAGGCACCTTGCAAAATCTTTGGTTTGGTGGCAAGACCATAGAGCAGGGCGAAGAGTCTATGGGGAAATCGGCTGTGAAGCTGAACCAAGAGATAATAATCTGTAATAATTGGTATTTTTGTCATCTGGGTGGGGCATGGCCTCATGTATGTCGGATTGCCAGCCCATGGTATGAGTAAGCAGGTTGCGGCCTACTTCGACCTCGATGGTACATTGTTAGATGCTTCAAGCGAGAAGAGTTTGGCATCTACTTTGTCCAAACGAAGACCTTGGAGAATACCATTGTCAATTGGCGCTTGGAGTCTAAGATTTATCGGATCCTTGGCGACTGGAAAATCCGTTTATGATTCTGCAAGAAACCGAGGACATTTTACTATGGCTAGTTGGGAAAGTCTTGATAAAATCTCATTGGAATTGGTCGCCAATAAATTATCACAACGTGTTTCTCCTCAAGCAAGACAAAGACTGGATTGGCATCGAGAGCAAGGACATAGATTGGTTCTTGTTACTGCAACAGTCCTGCCAATGGCTGAGGCGATGGCCAACGAATTAGCAATGGATTGCGTATATGGCTGCGGCCCAGAGAATCGCCAAGGCCGACTATCAGGTTCAGAAAAGGGTTGGTCGGTTCCAAGAAGAAAGGGCAAGGTTCCGATAGTCGAAAAGGATGCACAACAAAACGATCATGACCTTTCACAGTGCTGGGCTTATGGAAATACTTTAGCAGATTCTTGGTTCATGAAACTGTGTGGGAATCCAGTAGCGGTCAATCCAGAAACACCCCTGCGTAAATTAGCCGAGCAGAAGGAGTGGACCATTTATTCCTGGAAGGTTTGATTGGTTGCATTTATCCACCTTTATAGTAAGTTGAATTAAAGATGGTTTGATGGATGGAGAAATTGCAGATATTAACAGGCAAATGCAAAGCAAGAGATTGAATGAGTTGAAGCAATCCCTTGATGAAATTATTTCAGCAAATGGTAAAGCAATTGAACTATTGATACAGATAATTTCTAATAACCCAAAAAGAATGCTGATGGGTAAAGAGAATATTGTTATACGCGGAGACCTTGCCACATATTGTGTTCCAATTGAACCTATATTGAATAGAATGAAATCACCATTTTCTAACAGTGATTCAGGCTTTGACACAGTAGAGGTACATCCCAAAGACCACTTTGTCAGCAACGAAAGTAGGGCCTGTATCCAAGTCGATGCAGCAGATGAAATCCCCTCTGGAGATGTAATTGCATCCTATCTTTTAGGCCTTTCAAATGATTTAGCCACTTGGACTAAACCAAACATGGGTCCGTTGCGTGATGCCCTCTTGCAAACTTACGGGCTTACTCTCAGTCCCTTGACCGAACCTCTGGTAAAGTATCTTCATGACACACACGGTGCAACAATGGATATCAAAAAAGGATATCTTAATTTGACAGGAACAAATGGATTTATTTGGCGTATCGGGTTTGGTAATCCTCTTGTCTATGGATTTTCCTTAGAGATGAAAAAGCCTCGTCAAAAGAATTGGCAGTTGATTTCCGAAGACACACGCCACCTCCCATCTAGTTACCGTTTTGGTAATCTCCTTGACGCTGCAGCATTGGTCGCAGATTTTCCTAAATCATTACTTGAAGACGAATGGAGTTCATTCTCATTGGTACGTAGAATTGTTGGGCAATATTACAAACCTCTTGCGACTCAAATTCATACGGAAAACCTTGAGGGAGAAAACCTTTTCTTAAATCACCCAGAATCTCTTCATCAAACATTTTTGCAACTAGACAGAAAAATCGCTAAACTTGCTTCCGCTTGAAGCGGTCCATCATTATTTGAGCGGCCCCACCGCGATTCGAACACGGGTTCGTGGCTCCGCAAGCCACTGTGATATCCAAGCTACACTATGGGGCCTTGGTAATCCGAGCCACCCGCGACTCCTTTTTAATAACGACGGAATTGTTCGGGTGACGAGCAATCGAATTGATAAAATTCAAACCGAGAGTTCTTTTTACAGCGCCTTGTGGGCTGGATATGGCGGTAACGTTCACGCGACCAGTTGAATTTGCAATGCTCGATGGAGCGAATATCGCCTACTATCCAAGAATCTATGATTTGTCCCATAGATTCTTTGAACAGTGCTGGTTAGAAATGTGTGAAATCAGTTACCCAGATCTATTCAATGACAAAAGAATAGGCTTCCCAATCGTTCACACCGAATCCGATTTTATTGCACCAATGCGATACGGAGATGTGGTAATAGCAACGATTTGGATAGATAGTATCGGCAGTAAATCAGTGACCTGGAACTATAGATTTCACAATCAAAATGATGAATTATTGTGGACTAGTAAACAAGTAACAGTGTGTGTAGACATAGACTCATTGCAACCACAACCAATCCCCGACTATTTGCTAACAGGATTACAAAAACACCTCTCCGAGGAGATTTCATGAGTGACGAATTAGGCATTTCTATTATGATGGGTAAGGAAGATTCTATTCCCGAAGGACCACAATTCCCTTCTGATATTTTAGCGGTTAGGGCAGATAAAAAAGGGCCGCGGACAGTTGCAATTTTGTTGATAATAGGTGCAATACTAATCGCAGGTCAAGCATATGGCGATTGGCAATTAAATTCAGCCCAAGATCTAAGCGATTCTGAAGCCGAAGAGGTTCTTATAGCATTAAACTCTCAAGGTGGGGAAGAATTATCTGTTGAGGATTACCAAGATTTCCATGATGCTGCAAGAGATTCAGGTGGATATTTATTGCGAGCCTCCGGATTAGGATTGGCAGCGGTTTTGATTCTTATTGGCGCTCCATTATTGTTCAAACTAAACCCACTTGGCGCTAAGTTGTCGATAGCAGGGGCATCGATCGGTTTCCTCGGCGGAGTTGCTGGAAGTTACCAATTGAATCAAGCAGCGATGGAAACATTGCATGGACCACTCTCATTTACATATGAAATGATGATGTATCTGTGTGGAGTTTGTATGGCGGTATGTGTTGCTTTAGCAGTAATGCCATTGTTCAATGTCGCAGCAAGAATGGCTTTGTACGGAGAAGATAAAGTAGTCCTTGTTCAAGAGGAAGAATGAGATTCAATCATCCTTCGGCCGTGGCCATTTCTTTGCTAAAACTTTCTCTAAGTCTTCATTTAATTTAGCATTCCACCAATCGGAACCCTGCCAAATCGCATACCTTCCTCGTATTCCTCTGAGGTCGGCTCCACTCATTTTGCAATTGCGAAAATTGGATAAATTTAAGCGTGCTTTACGTAGGTCAGCGTCTCTAAAATCAGCACCATCAAAAGCCGATTTCATTAGGTCTGCTCCAACCATTGAGGCCTTACTGAAATCACAATTAGTAAAATCGCCTTCGGTCAAATCAGCATTATCTAAAATCGCTCTTTTGAAACTAGAACCGCAATGTTTTCCACCGCGTAACAAACCATCTGTATGATTTTGGTATGACCAGTCTAAGACTTCAGCTTCCTTATCAGGGTCGTTTGAGTCCGTGCTTCCACCACCAGACATAACCATAGTAAAGCCTCAATTGGATGATCGTTTGTTCAAATGTTCTCTACCTTCAGTAGTTAAAATAGCAAATCTATTCTTATCTTCTGTTTTTTCTGGAATTTCTAAGAAACCACGTTCTCTTAGCCTATTTAGGTAAAGGGACAAATTTCCAGGTGGTTCAAAACCAGCGTCTTCAA
>Ga0302120_10001565_pt1 | contig 10683 bp, 8 predicted proteins | sample AG5_Bottom_MG_FD_203118 | JGI IMG/M metagenome (GOLD analysis project Ga0302120, IMG submission 203118) | Marine microbial communities from Western Arctic Ocean, Canada - AG5_Bottom | ecosystem: Environmental > Aquatic > Marine > Oceanic | place: Canada: Western Arctic Ocean | collected 2017-10-01 | reverse complement strand
AACATCGGAATGACAATCGGGCTTGCTCCTGTGATAGGTATCCCCCTGCCTTTTTTTAGCTACGGAGGATCCTCATTGTGGGGTTTCACAATACTCCTGTTTATCTTTATAAAGCTCGATGCGTACAGACTGGAATCCTTTCGTTAAAGAGACCAACCAAATGAGCTTAATTAAAGAGGTGGCGGTTATCGACGATTTCGGTAGCTTTCTTCAACGCATTCAGTACTTCGTACTCTGATCTCTTAGCCAGGTCAGTATTTAGTCTCAATTTTATAGCGCTAAAGTCTTGGTTTTCAGGAGCCGGAGTGACTGCTTCCAAAACAAAGATGAAAACTCCTGATTCTCCTTCAACAGGTTGAGAAAGCACATCCAGTTTTGAACCGTATACTGTGCCAATCAGTTTTGGTTCCCGCCCCAAACCTGATACGCTGAAGTCAGCAAAGGAAACTCGTTCCACAGAAGCGACCTTCAGGTCAAACTCAATATTGTTGGCGCTGAGGTTGGTTGCCAAATCATCCAGGTTTTGATCATCATTCTCCTGCAGCTTGGCTGTAATATATTCCCCCTTCTTCTTGTTCATTGCCCCTACCTCCATTTCGGTACGTATGTCTTCAAGTGTGGCGTACCCCTCTTCTTTCACACTAGTTACTGCTGCCACAACATATTTATTGCCAAATTCCATAATGGATGATACTGTACCCTTATCAGCTTGATACGCCCAGCGTATTAACTCCCTCGGTGACTTGAGGCCAGTAATCTGTTTATCCGACTTATTTAATTCAGTGGCCTCTCTGACCACCAATCCCTCGTCATCAGCATTAGTCACCAAACTTTCAGGGGTTCTGCTATCGCCCGCGAAGCGGTTCACAACAGTATAAACACTGCTGAAAGTCTTCTTGCTTGGCTTGATCAAATGATCTACAAGGCCAACCTTTACTTTTCTGACTTTGCTTGTCATGTCAGTTATTTCTATAACGTGAGCACCAGCCTGGGTTACTACCAACTTAAGGTCTCCTACTGCGCTGTTGAAACACGTGTCGTTGAACGACTTGAACATGGTTCCTTCCACAAACCATCCGATCTCCCCTCCTTGTGAAGCATTATTGTCATCTTTCGAAAAGACAGCTGCCAATAGGGCGAAATCTGCACCTCCTTTGATCTCATTCATGATACTGTCGGCCTTCTTTATATGGGCTGAGTCACCAGCCGCCGAAGGGGGAAGTAGAATATGCCGCACCTTTACAGAATCAGCGCGTTCGCCACTCTCAATCCATCGGGCTAGGACATAGGCATCGTATTCCGACTCTATCCTGGGTTCAGTATAGGGGCCGACCACCTCGGCGCTATCTAGGGCAAACATTATTGAATCAATATTGGGGCTGAGCTCTCCGGCCTTGTAATATTTGTCTTGATATGGGGTTGCGGAATTCATATTGACATAGGTTGCTATATCCTCAGCACCTTCAAATGCAAGAAGGTCTTCTTTAACGCCCAACACCCAATCCATAATATTGGATGAATCCTCAGCTGTAGGCTGTACCTCAAAAGTCACATATTTGATATCGCGTGATTCGTCCTGCTCGTATTCTTTACGGTGAACATCATAGTAGTCGTTCAGCTCATTTTCTGACACTTGAATGCTGCTGTCTGGGATAGCGTCGTAGTTGATAACAACATAATTAAACTTGGCCAATCCATTGACGAACTCATAGCTCAACATGGCTTCTTTTTCAGTCACGTAAAGCCCTTTTTCAATGAGGTTGGAGTACTTCTGTGAAAGCCGATCCCGAATAATGGTCTTTTCATAAGGCAACCATTGCGCCTTCCTCTTCCCCGTGGGGTCGTTGTCCCAGTCCTTAAAGTACTGGATTACATCCTGTGAATTAAATTGGCCTGTTTGCGGGTTTGAAAATAACTGTCTTACGATTTGGTGTGGATTGGGCCCTGTGGCCAGGTAATAAGATTCTTCCGGATGTACAACCAGGCCAATATCTGCGTATTCTCTTTCTAAGACGTATTCATTTACCGTCTCAAGCCATACCTGCTCGCGAATCATGTCAATAGTGGCTTCATCGAGCGTTGGTTGCTGGGTTTGTGCCTTGAATTCCTCAACTCTCTCTTCAACCTTGGTCGCAAACCTAGTTGCTGAAATCTGTTTGTCGCCTATTTCGGCAATCTCCCTAGTTTGGGTGTTTTGTCCGCCGCCAGGTCCCAGCCAGTCAGTCAGGATAAATGATAACAACGCAATTCCAACAACGACGGCAATTAGCCATCCAAGCTTTTTTCTAATGGTTCCTATCAGTGCCATAATATCTATTTAATTATTGTGTTGCCTCCCTCCGTGGCAGGGCGGCGCGAAGATACAAATACTTCGTTAGATTACTCACTCTTGTCGCTTCTGGGCAGTATGTGTACAAGAGCGGATTCAATGTGTGTCTTGCTTACTTGAGTTATGGTAAAGTTAAACCCTTCGATTTCAATCTCTTCATTGAGTGCTGGAATACTCTCATAATAGTAGGTGATGAGTCCAGATAATGTCTCGTAATCCTCTGAAACTGGAAGTCTGATATTGTATTTTTCATTGATCTGATCAATCTCAAGTCGGCCAGATAGGGCATATTGAGTATCAGACACCTTTTCGTCAAGTACCTCAACTTTATCGTGCTCATCGTCGATTTCCCCAAAAATTTCTTCTATCACATCCTCAATAGTGACAAGCCCAGAGACCCCGCCAAATTCATCTATTACTATAGCAGCACTGCGCTGTTGTTTAATAAACGTCTTTAACATCTCACTGGCGGCCATTGATTCGGGGACAAGAGAGATGGGCAGCAAAATAGAATGGATGTTTTTGGGCATATTGAACATTTCAAACGAATGGGTGTAACCAACTACATTCTCCATGTCTTCCTTGTAAATGATGATCTTTGACAATCCGGTCTCTACAAATTTGTTTTTGAGTGCTGTAATAGGCTCCTCAACATTCATCGACACGATTTCGGTCCGCGGCACCATGCAATCTCTCAGCTTTACGTTGGAAAAGTCGAGGGCATTTCGGAATATTTGAATTTCCGGCTCCTCCTGCTCGTGTTGTGCCGTAGTTGGATTGGGTGCTACATACTCATCCAAATCAACTTTGCCAAATGCAGGTTCAGCAGCGATTAACTTTACATTGAATAACTTGTCGAGAATGAATTCTGAAAGTCCTATGGTCACCAAAACCGGGATAAAGAGCACACCATAAGCGATAACTGCGGGTACCATAAAAACCCTAAGAATCTGATTTGGATTGATCCGGAATAGAGTTTTGGGGATAAACTCAGCGGTCACCAATACGATGACAGTAGCTATTATTGTCTGACACAGCAGAACGCCGAACTCATTGAAATATCTTGACAGCCCCGGTTCAATTATTTTAGCCATGGTTATACCATATATCACTAGGGCAATGTTATTGCCAACGAGCATGCACCCTATAAACTTTGATGGGTGTTTAAGGAAATAGGAATAGATCTTCCCCGTCAGGCTTCCCTGTTTTCCAAGGAGTTCAATTCTCAGTTTATTAGCAGAGACAAAGGCGATTTCCATTCCTGAGAAGAATGCTGACAGTAACAAAGTAATAAGAACGAGATAGCTATTCTCCATTCTTTGAATCTTCTTCAATAAGTGTTCTTCTCCTTCTTCTTAACCAGAAGATGATGCCAGAGATCAAGGTAAATATGAAAAATATATACGAGTGCTCGAACCCTAGTCTATATGTTTCGAATGCACCGATTGCCAAGCATGTCAGGGCAATGATCGCCCATATACGCTCTAAAATCCGAATTACCCTTATTGCACTGTTATCCGACATGTTGTTAGTCTTCAACCAATATGGTCCCCTTGATATGTTTGATCTTGAAGTTAGTAAAGCTCTGGTTGGATTCAAACCCCTCACCCCATATGATCTCGTCAGCTGTGGTGATTTTTACAAATTCTTCAGAGTACATAATCCCCTTTTTCTGGTTCCAGATCAGATGTTCTGTATTTAACTTTTCTCCTGCTACGTTGATCAAAACCACGTCGCTCCTGGCTTCCATGCGGTCTTCCTGCTCATAGTTGATCGCATAATTGGCTGTCAGGTGTGAAGTGATGTCGCCATAGTCATCGTAGAACACCAGGTTAATGCCCTCTGTCAGCTCTATATAGGGTTCTTTTCCCATGTAATGTTCCATTTTTGGTGCTGTCATCCTGGCTTTAGTGATGGCGGAATCACTGTACAAGACTACGGCATCATGCAGGACTTCTGCCGGATATTTTTCGTCAATGTGTAAGCTTTCCACTACTGCGAGATCATTCTCACATGAGCCCAGTACGAGGAGTAGAGAAATTGCTTGTAGAAGTCGGGTTTTCAAAGGCAGTTTTACTGAACTCGAATTGTGGTCGTTTCATTGATCCAACATTCTACCGTGTATGATTCACCCTCTATAGCATTGTACATAAATGCTTCTTTTTTTTCCGGGAAGTATTTTGACCAAGTTGCTATTTTTATATTCGCTTCATCAGCTACATTGGCATCTATTGATTTTGCCTTGATGTATTTATCAACGGCTACCCAATACGCTGCTGCTGTCTTAAACTCGTTGCCTTCGCCACAGCTCTTGGCACTTGCAGCATAGTAGTTGCCAATAGCTATGTAAGGCTTTCCCCACCCTGGTTTCGTCGTCGTTGCCTTAATAGCAAAAGTTCTTGCCTGGGCAGGTTGGTTCAGGTTTTGGAAATAGTGATTGGCCAAGGTGAGATAGTATTCAGCTTTCGCATCGTCATCAGTTTGGAGCTCAACGCTTTGTTTGAAAAATGTTGACGCCTTGGAGTGCTGTGCTTTGAAAACCATCATTTTTCCCATTGCATAGGCAGATTCAGCAGAGGGTAACAAGTTGTGTAGGGTCTCCGCCATCTTAACAAATAGGGGATCGTCAGTACACTCTTTCTTGTCCATTAGGCGAATGCCTCTTTTGAGCCAGTCGCTATTGTCCTTGTTTTCCTCAAATCTGGTCCCGTAAATAGCAATGAGGTCTTCACAATTAGCGATGGGGCCAAACAACAATTCAGTGTTTTCCTTGGCGATCACATAATACTCTCTTTTCTTTTCGTTTTTCGGATCTTTTAACTTCTCCAGCTGGTAGGAGATAATCCCTGATACAAGGTCGAATGCTTCAATAACTTCTTCTTTTTCAATTTTTTCTTTCTCAAGCATCAAGACGCTGGCCTGAAAATAAGCTGTCAAAGGACCCGCTTTAGATTTTTTGCCTTGAAGGTCTATTGACTTTTTAAGGATTGCATAGGCCTCCTCAACCTTATCCTTTCTGTATTGCATGTACGCTTCACCTTTCATTCCCAGAACAAATCCTTCCTGGCCAAAATTCTCAATTCGTTGGTCATAAGTGGCCATTAGTGTATCGACCAGCTTCTCCTTTTTAGCAGGGTCCTTTTCCTTTTTGGAAAGGTATTTGTACATCTTTGTCCCGTTGGCATACATCTTTTTGCTCGATCGGGGGCAGTTAGTATACACCCACCTCCATCCATTAAGTGCATCAGTGTAATTTTTCTGCTTGTAAAACTCAATGTACAGAGAGAGATTTTCTACGCACTTTATGCTGTCTTCATCTGTCGCTCCGTATTTCCCCTTCTTCTGTGCGAACGTACTTCCGCCCACCAATACCAATGCAGTAACTGCAAGTATGGCCTTTCCGTTTTTCATAATCTTAGTTGTATTTCCTTTTGATGAACCAAATGTCTATCAAAGTTATCCCAAATCCTGCTATCCAGTAGTTTTCTTGTAAGAGTGAATTGTCCGTTGTTCCCCTTGTCCCAAATTCAAAGGCCAGATTTAACGTCGATTGAATTCTCTTCAGAGGTAACCCAATTCCAAAACTCATGCCAGACTTGGTCAGCTGCTGTCCACGCAGCAAGAGATAGGTGTTCTCCTGCTGATACCCTATCCTGTATTGTGCTGTTTTGAAGTAGCTTGAACCGGAATTTGGATCAGGAGTGAATTGAGCGCCCAACACCAGCCTTGTGTAATCTCCAAGTGAATCCTGAATATCAAAAGACTTGAATTTTGACCAGCTTTTACTGTAGTAATCACAACCCAAAAGCCAATTGTTCCCGATATCTACGCTCAGCCCCACGCCATAACCCCCGGGCAGATATAAAGAACCTGTATCTGTAACATTTAAAATGGTATCCTTAGGTAAGATCAAAAATGGGTTGAGCAGGTAATCATCAAACGTAACTCCTACAGTTGTTCTTCTGCCTTTCAAATTTGTGCCCACATCCATAATGGCGCCGGCGATAATTGTCACTTTATTCTTTAAGGCAGTGCCTCTAATAGTATCAAAAACATGTTCATATTGCACGCCTCCTTTCAAATAAGCCCCTCCAATGTTGGTTTGCTCACTTGTGTAGTAATTAAATGTGTTGGCAAGCGAAAATATTTCACTTCGAGATTTGTTTAAGGGCCCAAACAGATATGACAAATTAGCACCAACGGAGAAATTGCCCAATTTGAGCGCATTGCCCCAATACACCTCGTTGATGCCACCCGTCCCCTCATACATGTAGCTGACGTCACCAATATCGGCAAGAGTTTGTTCATTAGTCACCATGTAGCTTGTGGTAGAAAATGGCCTCAATCCAAACACGCTACCCCAATTTTTTGTGACTGGAAAACCGAAAGCCAAATAGGATAGGGAAGTATTGTAAGTGGATTGACTGGTGTCAGTATTAGTGAGCTTTAACCCATCCGTTTGTACGCCAATCTCAAATACGAAAGAGTTCATGTTAAATGAAGAGTACGAGGCGGGATTCGATAGGTTTATTGACTGAGGATTTCTCAACGCCAGTGACAGCCCGCTCATACCCCTATTGCCGTGGAAAGCAGTTTCGCTGATGTTGCCCAAACCATATCTGGAATATGGTGAACTCACGTTCGTTTGTGCGAAAGAAGTAGTGCTAAAAACTGACAAGAGCAATATTGCCAGAAAAGAATTACTGTAGTTGTTCCTTAACATTAAAATTTAGGATGGCATTTAACCCGATATGTACCAGATTAAGGTTTGCAAATATCTCATTTTTTTTCGAATCTGTACCTTCCTGGAGCATCCCGACGAAATATGCAGTATCTCCACCAGTAACCAATACCTTCAAAGGTGTAAATTGTTTGTTGTATTGCTCAATCATTCCGCACAGCTCTGCGGTCATTCCATTAATCACTCCCGACCTTATTGAATCTTCAGTTGTTATGCCAATAAGATCAGGGGCAATTGTATCACTGTGCCCAATTAACGGAAGGTTCTCAGTAAAAGTATTTAAGGCCTTAAATCTCATATTCATGCCGTTGCATATAGATCCGCCTAGGTATGTGTTATCCGAAGCAACCATATCTAGGGTGACACAGGTTCCCATATCAATAATTAGCACGTGATGATTTGGATGCAAATGCGCTGCCCCCACTGCGTTAGACACCCGGTCGGCACCCAATGTCTCCGTTGTTTCGTACACGTTTTTTATTGGCAAAGCTGTATTTTGGCTGAGGTGCAGCAATTGGCCGGGAACATTCAATTTGGCGAGAGCATCCGGATTCGGGCCAACAGTAGAACATATTGCATGCTCAATTTTCTGGTTTTCTTGCAGAAAGGTAGCAAATCCGTCATCTAATTCTTCCTGCTTGAGAATTTGAGTTTTAATCAGTTGGCCGGGGTTAAAAAGGCCAATTTTGGTCCGCGTATTGCCAATATCAATGGTGAGGTTCATTAGTCAATCTGGTACGGATTTTTCCAAAATTACGAAATTGTTAATACATTTGCCGCCGCCTATAGACTTGTACCATCACCTGCCTGCCTGCCGGCAGGGCTCTTCAGTAGAGCGAGGGATGGAGAAAATATTGGCTGGTACCATAGCTCAGTTGGTAGAGCAATGGACTGAAAATCCATGTGTCGCTGGTTCGATTCCAGCTGGTACCACAAGAGTAAAAAAAGGGGTAGAGATTTCTACCCCTTTTTCTTTGCGCTCAACTCAATGATTTGACCTACCTTTATTTACCTAATTTGTAAAGTTGCATGAATGATAGCTCAAGAATTATAGGGACCGGTCATTACGTTCCAGATCGCGTTGTTACTAATTACGACCTGGAAGAAATGATGGACACGACTGATGAATGGATTGTGGAAAGGACTGGTATACATGAGCGCAGGTGGTTTGAAGCGGGCAAAGATACTGTGTCAAGTATGGGTACAAATGCAGCTAGGCGCGCACTAGACAACGCTGGTTTGCAGGTTGAAGAGGTTGATTTTATCGTATTTGCCACGTTGAGTCCTGATTATTACTTCCCGGGCTGTGGAGTACTCGTTCAAAATCAATTAGGTATTGATACGGTAGGAGCATTGGATGTACGGAACCAATGCTCTGGTTTCCTTTATGGGTTGAGTGTGGCAGATCAGTTCATTAGGTCAGGTATGTATAAGACGATTTTGGTGATCGGATCGGAAATTCAAAGTAACATAATGAATAAATCGCCCGAAGGAAGATCCATGGCTGTAATATTTGGTGATGGGGCAGGGGCCGTTGTTTTGCAAGCCACGCCTGTCGAGGGTAAAGGTATTTTGTCAACTCATCTTCATTCTCAGGGGGAGTACGCTCTTGAACTTACAGTTAAAGAACCGAGCACAGTGCATAAAGAGCAGATACTGGATCGGTTAATTGCCGGTGAGGGTGAAGATCTCTATCCCTACATGAACGGGCAGTTTGTTTTTAAGAATGCAATAAAGCGATTCATGGAGGTAATCAATGAAGCTTTGGAAGCAAATGATATGACGAGTGATGAAATAGACCTACTCATCCCTCATCAGGCCAATTTGCGAATTGCTCAATTCGTACAGAAGAAAATGGGTTTAGCAGATGACCAGATATGGAACAACATACAGAAATATGGTAACACCACAGCAGCCTCTATTCCTATTGCGCTTAGCGAGGCAGACGAAGCAGGGAAGCTCAAGGAAGGGGACCTCTTGTGCCTAGCGGCTTTTGGAAGTGGGTTCACCTGGGCCTCTGCACTTATTAGATGGTAACTAGTTTTAGTCAGGCATTGGGATAATGCCAGGTTAATTGTTTTCTGGCAGGTCAAATTGCCTATTTTTGGATGCGTTATTACATCCACACCCAACGGTATTTATTGAACAGAACATGAATATATCGCGGCCACTTTTCATTTTCTCTATACTTGTTGGATATATTTTTATCCAATTCACTTGGTGGGGTTATCATCTTATCGAGTTAAATGAGGAAATCTACAAATTGAAGATTGAGCTGGCTGAAGCTCAAGTAACGGATTCAAGTTCTCAAGATCTCGCTGATAAACTCAGTGTGCGGAGGGTTATGGTTTTGGGAGAGGGAGCGGTATTCGTGATACTTCTAATTATTGGCGCATTTACCACCAGGAGAGCCTTCTTGAAGGAAGTAGAACTATCAAACCAACAGAAGAACTTCTTAATGTCGGTTTCACATGAACTGAAATCTCCGATTTCTGCGATAAAGCTTAACCTTCAGACGCTGAAAAAGCACGATCTTGACGAGGCCAAATCAGAGGCACTTTTGTCAGCATCCGTAAAGGATGCAGACAGATTGGTTGGTCTGGTTGATAATATTATGCTGGCAACCGATATAGAATCAGGGGATTTCCCACTTAAGATGGAGACACTAAATTTGTCTGAACTGATTTCAACCTGTGTCACCCACATGGGAGTGAGGGATTTGAATTCAATTGCGATGGACCTCGAGGCAGATATGCAGGTTGAAGGAGACGAACAAGCGATGATTTCAATTTGTTCTAATCTGGTAGAGAACGCATTAAAATATTCAGATGTGGATGCCGTGGTATCAGTTTCCCTTAGTAGAGAGGATGGGAAAGTATGCCTGGCAGTAGCAGATCAGGGAATGGGGATAGCAGTGGATGATCGGGATAAAATTTTTGACAAGTTTTTTAGGGGGGGTAATGAAGCTACCAGGAAGACCAGGGGCACGGGGCTAGGCTTGTTTATAGTGCAGCATTTGACTGCCAAGCAAAATGGCAGTATTGCTATTAAAAGCAATCATCCAAAAGGGAGTATTTTTGAAGTTCTTTTTGATGAATACATATCATAAGTATCGAGATAATGGATAAGAAGGCAGTGTTGATGATCCTGGATGGGTGGGGCCATGGTGATGGTGCAGAATCTGATGCTATTGCGAATGCGAGCACGTCTTTCATCGACAGCCTGTATGAGAATTATCCTCATGCAACGTTGCTTACCGATGGTGAAAATGTTGGCCTCCCTGAAGGGCAGATGGGCAATTCGGAGGTAGGACATCTCAATATAGGTGCAGGGAGAATTGTGTTCCAGGATCTGGTGCGGATTAACAACGCCATTAAAGACAATTCAATATCAGATAATCCCATACTCAATGCGGGGTTGAAGTATGCCAGGGAGAACGATGTCAAGCTGCACCTGATGGGATTGGTTTCAGAAGGTGGGGTCCACTCCAGCCAGGCACATCTTCACAAGTTGTGCGACATGGCGAAAGATGCGGGTATCTCGAAAGTTTTTGTGCACGCTTTCACTGACGGAAGAGACACGGACCCCAGGAGTGGACTTGGCTGCATTGAAA
>Ga0302120_10001562_pt1 | contig 10695 bp, 9 predicted proteins | sample AG5_Bottom_MG_FD_203118 | JGI IMG/M metagenome (GOLD analysis project Ga0302120, IMG submission 203118) | Marine microbial communities from Western Arctic Ocean, Canada - AG5_Bottom | ecosystem: Environmental > Aquatic > Marine > Oceanic | place: Canada: Western Arctic Ocean | collected 2017-10-01 | reverse complement strand
TCTTATGCCTGCAGACATTACCGGTACAACAGTTGTAGTGGAATCTGATAAGGGTCGTGATTTTGAATTTCGTAAAGGCCCACTCTTTGCGCAAATGGTTCTTGCAGATGAAATCAATCGTGCAACGCCTAAAACGCAATCCGCACTGCTCGAAGCAATGCAGGAACGCTCAGTAACAGTGGGTGGAGAAACCCACATGCTTGAGTTGCCCTTCTTTGTCATGGCAACGCAAAATCCAATTGAACAAGAGGGAACATACCCACTTCCAGAAGCGCAACTCGACCGTTTCTTTTTCAAACTTCAAGTTGGATATTCTTGCCGTGAAGATCTTATGGAAATTATCAACCGCACAACGAGTGGACACGATGCAAATGTGTCTCGAGTGCTCGACACTGGCAAAATTCTCATGTACCAACAAGTTATTCGCGAAGTATCCATTTCAAATGAAGTGCAAGACTACGCAGTGCGCACTGTGCTCGCAACACACCCAGACGAACAACTAGCAACACCAATGGTGAAAAAGTTTTTACGCTTCGGCGCTTCGCCTCGTGCGGCACAAACGCTGGTTCTTGGTGGAAAAGTTAAAGCGCTCTTAGCTGGTAGAACCGAAGTGCAATACGACGATGTATCATCCATTGCATTGCCAGCACTTCGCCACCGTTGCATTCTGAATTTTGAAGCAGACGCTGAAGGTGTCTCGTGCGACGATATTTTACAAAACCTTATTGAAACCCTTCCAACACAGACACAGTGAGATAATTTCATGTTTGCAATCGTATTAACAACAGCATTACTTTGCCAGACCAGCCCTCAAACAGCAGATCTGACAAGCACACTGAACTTCCATTTTTACCATCAGTTTGATTCTTCCATCACAAATGGCGGCGATGTTTCTATGAACAGCGTTGGTGCAGAACTTCGATTGATGAGTGAAGTCACCGACGAAGACGATTTGGAATTTCGGTTTCAATTTCAACAAGACGACTGGGATTTCGGTGGCACAACCGGCTTAGGCGGATTGGACGCATGGGACAAAGTAAACACTATTGATATGACTGTTGTCTGGACTCACGAGTATAGCAAGCAAGACCGCTGGATTTTTGGTGGAATTGTTCGAGCGAGTTACGAAACAGATGCTTCAACAAATACACAGGGCGGCGCTTCAGTTGCGTACGTGCATTCATTCTCTTCTGACCTAACGCTAGGCGGAGGCGTGGGTGTTATTGGTCAAGCAAACGCTGATCCAAAAGCATTTCCAATCATTGTCTTAGAATGGAAGTTGACCGACACGCTTCGATTAACAAGTGATTTGTCGACTCGTTTCGGAAGTCGCACAGGTCTTGAACTTGTGTGGACACCACGCGACGATTGGACATTCGGCGCAGGGTACTCGTACAGTTACAGTCGCTTTCGATTAAATGGAAATGGATTTGCGCCAAACGGTGCTGCTGAAGCGACCTCGTATCCACTTACTCTTAGAGCAACGTACCATGCAACGCCGACATTTAATGTGACCGTCTTCGGCGGAATTGTATTTGGTGGCGAACTTGAAATAACAAACAACGCAAGGCAACTTGTGCAATCAACTGAGTACGAAAATGCTGGAACTTTTGGTTTGTTTGGAAAAATACGCTTTTAAGACAACGAGTTACTGACTGTCAGGGAACTTCTGGATGGTATCCCATTCAGAAAGATCAACAACAATCGGGGCAGTGTATTGTTGTAGCCAGGGCACGCTTGGGATAGGGCCGTGTTCACGAATAACGGGCAAGCCGTGCTTGCGTGTCACCGAGAACTGCAATATGTCATCAACAATCCATTCCTCTGGCACGGGTACGCTTGCAGTCCAATTCGTGCTAGTAGACGAGTGACTTAACGGAGAAACACGCACGCTCTTATTCAACGCAGGGTTGTAAAAGGATACTGATTGCTCGTTTTGGTTAGTCTGTATTGAGTTTCCAGAACACGACACAAAGAATTCCCACTTACCAAACAATTTACGAAGTTGCACTACGGTCTTTTGGCTTGGTTGCACTACTGTTGGTGTTTGGTTTTGTATGCCCAGTAAATTCCAACAGGGATACAAAGGTTGTAATTGCACGCTTGGTGGATGCGCAATAACAGTAGCGGGAACAATTGGTAGTGAAAAAAGATGTGGCCCAATTTGTAATTCTAGCCACTCAAGCGTGGAATCCATTGTTGTTGGTCCAAACAGGGACAAGTCTATATGCGAGAGCCGAGTCACCGGAATACGAACGGTTTCGTGGGCTGGAACTTCAACTGCAATTGGAATGTCGTCCCCTTTTTTCCATTTGATTGCAACAAGCAACACCTCAAATGTTGGGTTTGCTATGGCTACAGTAATTTCTTCGCCGTACACGGACTCTAACCAAAAGATAAACGGCTTCTGGTTTGCACACCAACGCAGTGCCCTTGACTCAAGTTGCCTTGACGTAGCATTTGGGTCAAGTAGTACAGAAAGAAGTTGAGCGTCGGTGTTCGTCGCCCAACAGGCAAACTCCGCATCCTGATCGTGGCCAGTATTTGTAAGTAAATCTCTGCACTCAGCAGCACCGCCTCGGCTACTTCTTGCCAAACGATCAAAAGCAATGCGCCAAAGTTGTTCACCTTGTACTGCTGCAAGTTTCTCCACTGCACTGAAGGTGGCAATAATTTTTGGAGGCAGTACTCCTCCTCTTGATGCAATGAGTGTTAACCGCCAATAATCAAGTGGATTTGCGCTTCTATACGTATACAGCTTCTTTAATGGAAGGGTCTTCGCCATATCAATCGTAGTTAGATTAAGACTTGGAAGGTCAACAGGAAGAGAAAACCAAACTGGCACAACAATATCATTCCCTATTTTTATATGTTCACTCGTCTTGTTTGGAAGTTGTGCAAGAAGGACAGGGCCAGTGGATCTGTCTTTAGGGTGAACTTTTGAAGTGTCGTCTTCTGTAGTTATCCCACGAATAGTAAGGGGGTTTTCAGCCCAGAATCTAGATACTTGTATGTTGTGTTCAATCCAACCAATATATCCTTCAACTGTCGTGCCATCTTCAAATGTAACGGTGAGCGTACTTGGCCAATTGTCTCCTGGAACTTCAGAAAGTAACGGTACCATAAGGACGCCACCGATTGGTGTTACTGGCGCACTGTATTTTGCTCGAATACCTTCAGCAGGAATGGCAAATGCAGTTTGCGCTAGACACAGCAACAGAAAACATGTCTTCAATGTCATGACGTGCTTGCAGTATTTGTGCGAACATTTTTTATTATTGCGGCTGTTTCTGCTATCGCTAAGTCCAAATTATCGTTTGTTATGAAGTACTCATAGGCGCCGCTTTCTTGAGCGAGCCGAATTTCGCTTTTCGCCTCGCGAAATCTTCTCTGAATAGAGTCTTCATCCTCGCGACCGCGAGCCTCAAGCCTACGCAGCAATTCATCGTCACTTGGAGGCAGGATGAAAATTCGTACTGATTCGGGCATGTTCTTGTGTATTTGCATGCCGCCTTGGACGTCGATATCAAGAAGGATGATATTTCCCGATGATAAGACGGTTGTGACGGGTTCTCGAAGAGTTCCATACCGATGGCAACCAAACACTTCAGCATGCTCGAGAAACTCATTCAATTGAATTTTGGCTTCAAATGCTTCAGGCGTAACAAAGAAGTAATCTTTGCCATCTATTTCTTTTTTGCTTTGGGGGCGGGTAGTCGCTGAAACGCTAAAAACAGCGTTAAAATCGTCTTTAATACTATGCACGATAGTGGTCTTTCCGACCCCTGAAGGGCCTGAAATAACAACTAATAAACCTACAGTATGCACCGTCATACGTCGATTGTATCACAGGTTCTCTTTGGACTAACCGTGCAAGAAAACACAGTAATTGCCTCAGTGTTGGTACAATAGCCGGAATGTCTTTACCTAAAATAGCCATCGTAGGAAGGCCGAATGTCGGCAAATCTAGTTTACTCAACCGCCTTGCTCGGAGAAGAGTATCTATTGTTGATCCAACTCCTGGTGTAACTCGCGATAGAGTCAGCGTTGTTCTTGAGATTGAGCCGCCTAAGAGAACCCCAAAAGGCACGGAATCTAGAATCGCAGAGATTTTTGATACAGGCGGTTGGGGTGTATACGTTGTTGAGGGTGCTCATATTGACGATGCGGGGAAAGACCTTCGAGATTTGACACACGAAATAGAATCTCAAATTAAAGAAGCAATGAGTAAGGCCGACATTATTATGTATCTTGTCGATGCCCAATCAGGAATTACACCGCTCGACCAAACAGTTGCAGAAATGCTTCGTCGGTCTGGAGCAGGAAAGAAAGTGCTTGTAGTTGCAACTAAGGTTGACTCCCGTTCTTGGGAAGCTCATGGTCACGAAGCGGCAGCGCTCGGCTTAGGCGAAGCGATATGTATTTCATCTATCAGCGGTCACGGAATAAAATACCTTACCGATCGTGTGTGGGAAAAACTTGAAGGCATTTCAGGTGAACGCGCTGAAGACCCGGATATGAAGTTAGCGATGATCGGCAAAAGGAACGCTGGAAAGTCATCGCTTACAAATGCACTCGCTGGCGAAAACCGCGTTATCGTTTCAGAAATTGCTGGTACAACTCGCGATTCAGTCGATGTGCAATTCGAAATAGATGGTCGTTCGTTTACAGCGATTGATACTGCAGGTGTACGCAAGCAAAAAAGTTTCGCTGACGACATAGAATTTTACGCATACAGAAGAATGTTGCAATCTATTCGCCGTGCGGATGTCACACTCCTCCTCATTGATGCGACGGATAGAATTTCGCAAGTTGATAAAAAACTGGCGATGGAGCTGCAACGCCAATTTAAACCAACAGTCATTGTTGTAAACAAGTGGGACTTGGTGGACGACAGTGTCACACCAGAAGATTACCTTGATTACATTACAAAAGAGCTCCGTGGTCTTGATTATGCTCCAATCGTATTTGTGAGTGCAATTGAGGGTAAAGGGATTAACGATGCAGTTTCTATGGCATTCAACTTGAAATCTCAAGCGTTGCACCGCGAAACAACAGGCAAATTAAATGGCGTCATCAAAGAAATTTTGAAAGAACGTGGCCCGTCATCAAGGCTAGGAACGGTCGCGAAATTGCTCTATGTATCGCAAATTGCAACGAATCCGCCAACAATAGCGATGGTTGTGAACGATCCATCAATGTTTGAAGGACAATACGAGCGATATTTGATGAATAGATTACGCGAAAGATTGCCATTCAGTGAAATCCCAATTCGTCTTCTCTTCACAAAGAGGCGCCGAAAATCCCTCCACGATCTTAAACATGGTCCAAAAGAGAGTACAATTTCTACGCAAACGCGTTCAAACCCATCACCTGGTCAGGCGGATGATGGTTCTACTACTCTTTCCTGACGACATTACTATGAATGACGCACTGGCTTTACATGCTCAGCTCGCATTGTCATTCGTTTCGCGATTGCAAATACTCTTATGGCTATTATTCCACTTCCCGTCTTTGAACAAGACGCAGATCCTTCAAGGCGCGATGCGTTAACACTTGAAGAACAACTCGATAAACTTGAAGCCCCTAAAACTCTGGTGGTTGGTTTTGGCACTTTAAAATTGGTTGGCGAATTTAAGCAAGCCGGCGGTATTAAGGCCGGCTGCGGCTCCAAACTGGTTGCCAGAACGCATCGAGGTACCGAACTAGTCGACCTTCTTACAACAACGTGTTCAAATTCTGGATGCGGGAAATCAATCTCTCGTAGCGATATGCTGCAATATATTGAAAACTCTGGTGGTAAGGATTTTCCATTCCACACGAATGGTCGAGTCTTACGTATCGCAACAGCAGAAGACTTAAACACAATGAGCCGTATGCGATCGACCATAGACAAGCAGGTAAAAGAAGCACGCTTGCTTGTTGAGAAACACCACCTTGCTATGAAAATTGTTGATGTAGAACCGATTCTTGGCAACGAGCTTCTTACGTTTTATTTTATCTCTGAAGAAAGAGTAGATTTCAGGGGCCTTGTTACAGATTTAGCATCTGCGCACTCCACTCGAATTGAAATGAAACAAGTTGGTGCACGTGATGAGGCAAGGCTTGTTGCAGATTATGAAAAGTGCGGACAGCACTGTTGTTGCAAAGGGTTCTTAAAAGTACTATCGCCTGTTTCTATGCGTACGGCGAAACAACAAAAACAAACATTAGATCCGAAGAAAATATCAGGCAGATGCGGCCGATTAATGTGTTGTCTTCGTTACGAAGACCAAACATATAAGGACTTAAAAAAGAATCTTCCTCATAAAAAATCACGTGTCGGCACCCCTGAGGGTCCGGGCATAGTTCTTGATGGGAAAATTTTAACGCAACTTGTCCTTGTAGAACTTGAGCACGACAGGCGACGCGTCGCATTCCCTTTAGAAGATTTAAGCGACCCAGAGACTTGCCCGCGCCCCTGGGAAGTTAACAAATTCGTTGAAGAAGAGAAGCCAAAGAAACAGAAAAGCCGCAAACGCAAGGTCAAGAAAAAGACCCCTTCAAGCGATGGGGACAAAGCTCCCGAAGCAAAAGCAGAGGACGGCAGTGCACCTAAAAAGAAAAAGCGAAGAAGACGCCGCCGGAAGGGCAAGAAACCAGGCGGAGAATCCGATAAAAGGTAACTATGGCTTCGACTGAGAAAGCGAAAACGAATATTATTGAAACGTTGCAATCCCTCGTTGTTGCATTCGTCTTCGCAATGGTGTTTCGCGGCTTTGTGGTTGAGGGCTTCGTTATTCCAACAGGCTCAATGGCTCCAACGCTTATGGGTCAAAACTTGTTGTTGCATAGCGACCAAACAGGGCAAGACTTTGCAATCGGGTACGACCCACGTATGAATGTTGACCAGTTGAGATTCACTGACCCGATGCTTGGAAGAAACGTACCGCTTTCTTTAGCTAGCATCAAAAAAGCGAAATCACGCCTTGGCGACCGCGTGTTAGTGTTAAAAACGCTCTATCCATTTTTTGGTCCATACCGCTACGACGTCGTTGTGTTTAAAAACCCAACAGATACGCAAGGGCTTTCCGCGAATTACATAAAACGCTTGATAGGTTTGCCTGGTGAAACAATTTGGATTGCTGATGGCGATATTTTTGCAAGTAAACATGGCAGTGCGTTCGAGATACAACGGAAGCCAGATAGCATCCAGCGTTCGCTTTGGCGACCTGTTTCCGATACCGATGCTATTCCAATTGATACGTTAGCGCTTTCAAGGCCGTGGCGTGGTTCGCCATGGATTGCGAAGCCAACAGCAGAGTGGACAGTGAAAGATAGAACGTGGTTTTGCACATCAGCAGACCCTACAGTTCTAGCATGGGACCAAAACAAGATATTGATTGACGATTGGCTTCCATACAATATGTTGATGCCAAGTATGCGAAGTCAACCATTGGCCGATATTCGCGTTTCTGTAACGCTGACTCCAGAAGACTCATCGCTTACTGCAGGGTGTACGCTCGGCACATTGCAGCATCGGTTTACTTGGAGCATCGAGGGGAGTACCGCAACGCTTTCGATGAAAACACTCAGAGGAGAACTTGTGCAAGAAGTTCACGGTGCTATAGATGAGATATATGCAGGCAAGCCAATTCGATTGGAGTGTTGGCATGCTGACCAAGCAATGGGGCTCTACGTACAAGGCGATAAAGTGGCTGAACTGCTCTATTCATTTACTCCAGAAGAACGGCTTCGATTAGCAACGAATTCTGATGACTCAATTCCTGTTGAAGACCTAGCAGGGCAAGGTGGTCGTGCTGCTACTTTAGAATGGCATTTCCATGGCTCACCATTTGCGCTTTCCCGACTGCAGGTTGATCACGACTTGTATTATAGAAGCGACAAGTTGCGGAGCAGTGCAACAAAGAACCCAACGAAAGCTGGGAACGAAGAACTTGTGCGTGCAGGCACCCCTGCATACGGCACACATCCAGATAAACTAGCCGTTCTTGGTGAAGACCAATTTCTCATGGCAGGCGATAACAGCGTCTATTCTCTCGATGGTCGCCTTTGGGGTAATCCTGACGCGTATGTGGCGGCACAAATTGACGATTCGCCATTTACGGTTCACCGAGACCTTCTTATTGGAAAAGCCTGGGGCGTGTATTGGTTACCGCCGCCGCTTATACCCGAGTTTCACCGGTTCCAATTTATCAGGTAGTCGCATTGTGCAGGCATGTATTCATGCCAAACCGCACACACCAATCTTTACGACTTCTACACCCTTGAGAGTGCTCTTTGAAGTGCCGAAGTTGGGTTCCATGGGAACTACTACATGGCTAACGCGTTCATTTTCGCCACCACCAATTGCAGTGCAATTTGGCAGTGACGGTATTCGGCTGATGCAACTTAAGGGCAAAGGCGAATTAGATATTCAAAGCGCAGTTGAGGTTGCTGCTGGCGACTATGCAGGAATTGCAGAAGCGTTTGCTTCGTTTAAAGGCAAAGAATGCGTTGTTTGCTTACCTTCAACAGATGTACTTATCCAACATATTCGCGTTGCAATAGACGCTGACGACGATGCTATTCAAAGTGAACTTACGAAAATAGACGCTCGCTGGCAACATGCAGAAATACGCAATGTGTGCGTAAAAACAACGGGCACAAATACTACTGCGAAACAAGAGTTGCTTTGCGTCGGTGTGAATAGAATCGAGTCGCAGCGCATTGTTGAGAATTTAGAATCTGCAGGTGCTACGGTTCGTGCAGTTACTGTGCCACTGTATGCGTCCATTCGTGCTTTCGATAAATTGTATCGCCGAGATGGTGACGAAAAAATTACTTCCATGCTTATTGATATGGACGAAAGTTCATCTCTTGTCATGATCGCACATGGCGCAAATTGTGTATTCGCACATCGAATTGAATCATGCACAGACCAAGTAAACGAAGTTTGGGAACCAGAGGTGGCACAAGAACCGGCGCTACTCCCTATTTCTTCTGCAAACAGTGGCGAATTTGAGCGGCGGGAAGATTCGAAACCACGTGGTTTGCATGAAATACCAAATAACGATCAAGGGGTTGAGGCGCTCATTTCAGGTGAGTTGGAACGGTGCTTACGGCACCACGATGCGCTTTTCCCAGACCGAGCAGTTGACCGCGTAATCTTCACAGGACGTGGGGCAAACGATACAGATCGTTGCGCGGCAATTGCTACGGTTTTAGGTTTAGAAGGATTCGTCGCAGACCCATCAGCATGGATTGCAGGCGCTTCTGACCTTGCAGGCGGTCCTGCGTGGACAACAACTGCGGGCATGTGCTTGCGGTATGCAAAGGAGGCAGCATGAAGCATCCATTTGATGATTTTTTACCACCATCCTACCACACTAAACGCGAAGACCAACGCGTCATGAAGATGGGGTTCGTATTAGTTGCGATAGTCTCTATCGCAACAGCAGCAGCCTTTGCAAGTTCATTGAACGGTTGGCGTGGCCTTCTTCAAAACAGAGAAAGCGTGTCAACTCGATGGGAAGACGCAGAAACGCGGGTCATTGCATTTGTTCGCGCGCAGAAAGAGATGAAAGACTCTGTCGAAGAATCGGCAGTAATTGAACAATACATTGCGAACACACCTCGATCGCTCATTTTGTGGGAAGTGACCCAGTCGTTACCATCTGATTCAGTGCTACACGATATTCGGCTTGAAACCAGGATGCGTGTAGAAAACGAAGACGAAAAAGTGATAACCGAACTGCTCACTCTTCTTGGCATGGCTTCTAGTGACGCGAGTGTTTCAGCCTACATCGATTCACTATCTGCTTCAGGCAGATTTGACAATATTGCGTTGATGTACTCGCAACAAGAACGGGATACCTCGAAGCGTAACTTCTCTATACAACTTGAAGTTAGTCAACAAATTACACTTGCTATGGAGGAAATCCATTGAATATACCAAGCAAACATCTTGCACTTGTTGGGTTGCTCATTGCAGTCCCAATGTCAGCATGGGCTGTTGCGTACAACCCGATGAACAATGCAATTCATGGAGTTGCTGACGAAATACGAAATAGAACTACGCTCCTTGAACATTACGAAGAAGTCAACGCACAATATCGCGAACTACGAGCTCTTACAAAAATGTTAGAGAGTGCTACCGCCGAAGCGCGTACGCGAATTCCTTCCCAGCCAGATGCAGAGCAGTGGCTAGAATCAACTTCAGTTGCTGCACGAGATGCTGGTTTGCTTGTTCGGTCGGTAACTACTGCTGGCCAACGCATAGAAGGCGAGTTCGGAATTTTACCTGTTGATGTCAACGTAAGTGGTACCTTCGAAAGCGTGTACATACTATTGCAACACCTTGAGCAAATGGATCGAATTACTCGCGTGGATAGAATGAATATTCATAAAGTAAAAGATGATTTAGTCGAGGCACGGTTCATTGTGCACCTGTTGTTCGCAAATGGAGGAGGCTCATAATGCAATTCGTTCAACAACTTATACAAAAATATGATCCCGCAACCGTATTTGTTTCAACAGCAACAGTTGTAGTCTGCGTTGAACTCGCAGTGATGCGAGTATTTGTTCCTGCATCAGCGAGTGCGATGAGCGAGGCATCACTCGTTGCACAAATTTGCACAACTGAAAATATTGAACAATCTGCACAAGATGTGCAAGACTGGTCAGTATCTGCAAATGGTGCAACCGAAAAATTCT
>Ga0302120_10001561_pt1 | contig 10706 bp, 7 predicted proteins | sample AG5_Bottom_MG_FD_203118 | JGI IMG/M metagenome (GOLD analysis project Ga0302120, IMG submission 203118) | Marine microbial communities from Western Arctic Ocean, Canada - AG5_Bottom | ecosystem: Environmental > Aquatic > Marine > Oceanic | place: Canada: Western Arctic Ocean | collected 2017-10-01 | reverse complement strand
CAGAGATGCTCGACGTCGAAGTTATTGAGGGTGCCATCGAACGAGTAGCCCGCTCTATAAGCGAAACAACTCGGAAAGCGGTCGGTGTCGATGCTGAATCGCAACAGTACGCCGACGCGACCAAGCGAAAGGCCGTGATCGAAGACCGGCTCGCAGATCAGAAGGCATCTCTTGGCGGCCTGACAGCCACAGTCGATAAAGCAACTCAACAATCCGAAGCCTGCGACACCGCTCTCATCACGGAAGTGAAGAAGGGCAACAAGAATGAAGTCTCCAAAGGACTCGAAACCGTGCGAAGGGGCCGGGCCCAAGCTCTTGGTGAGCAGACCACAGCGGTGCAATCTCTGGCGGGCCTCCTTGCGTCAGACCAAATCACAACCGTGTTGCTGTCGTCTTCCCTGGTCACTACGACTAAGGCTCTGGCTTCGACAAAGGGTGTCGACCTGAGTTTGAAACCCCTACTAGAGAAGTGCCTTAAGGCGAAGAAGTGCATCTGTGGAACCTCACTTGATACCGGAACCGATCACCGTGCCGTTATCAGGACCGAAATCAAGCGCCTCCAAGACATCGACACGGATGCCAGCCGACTGTTTGAACTACGCCACACCGCCTCAAGGCTTCTTCAAGGTGACACAGCTAACGACTGGAGCACTGCTGCCAACACCTCGGTCGGCAGGTGTGATGCAACGACAAAGCAAATCGATAAGTGGGCTGCCCAGGAAGCAGAGCTCGAACTCCAACTGAGTCGTCTAGCGGACTCCAATATCGACGAGCTCAGCAAGGCGAAAACTCTCGCCCGTGGCGAGATGCTGTCAGCCGTTGAGAAGGCGACTGAAGCCCGGTTGATCGTCCGGGGCCTTGAGAGAGAACTTGATGAACAGTTGGCAATTACCAAGGAACTAGAAAAGACAGTTAATCGAGAGAATGAATACCGCGCACATCTGTTAGCCGCAGAGGACGTGAAATCAATTCTCGAAGCATCACTCGAAACAGTTTTGACAGATCAACTCAAGGATCTCTCTAAGACAATGAACAAGGAATTCCTGCGTATGGTGGGAATGCAGAGCGCCGACGAGGCTCCAGTCTCAATCAAGCAAGTCGAGTTAAATCGTACCTTCGACATCAAAGTACACAGCCAGGATGGGCCATTAAACCCTGCTAATGCACTATCAGGTGCACAAAAGCGGGCACTTACTTTTAGTTTTATTCAAGCGCTTAAGATATCCAGTGGAAAAATAGCTCCAAGCGTGATCGACACGGCGTTGGGAATGACCTCTGGCCCATTGAAGCGTGAACTACTGAAACGCACAATTTTCTTGTCTACACAACCGATCATGTTGTTGACACGGTCTGAGATCAAGGACTGCGAAGCCATTATCGAGGAATCAGCTGGGGTCCAGTTGACTCTGACCAATACCGGTTCGGCTGCCGTGGTGAACCGGCCCAAAGCGCTGCCCACAATTCTGATATGCAACTGCGACATCTCCTCTAGCTGTACGCACTGTGAGATTCATGAAGATTTCGGAAACACTGAAGACTGATGCCGCGCACCGACTTCAACCCGTTTCAGGCCGCTGCGCTTCGTCTACCGAAGGCTCTGCAACCTGGCATTACTGAACTCATCCAACGTAAAACCGGTTTGGATGTCGAAGATTCACCATTCCCTCGTGCCATAGATTTTTGGTTTCTCTCGGCGTGCGTTGCAATCGCCGACGGAGCCGCTCAACAGACCGGCGAGGGAGCGAAAGGCTGGAAGTTCAACGAAGGTACCGTGCTTCGCGATAGCAGAACTCGGATTGAACTGATGGAGTTGGCAGCAATCGGAATCCTTGGCGACACCGAAGTAGTAAAAACTCCCGAAGTAATCGTCAGCCTATTCAACGACTGTGCCGTTCTTGGCGCACCAGTTTTACTCAAGACAGTCGCATCCGGCAGAGACACGCCGCTTCGCAACCTCATCAAAGACCTAGCAAAGAGAGCGAAGGCTTAACGGTCCCAAACCAGTGACTCAGTTGGTTTCAGCAAATAGCCGAAAAACAAGAGGCTCCGAGTCGCCCGACCCCGCAGGACGGACATTCACCAGGAACGCAACTTGACGCACCTGTAGTGAGCCTGGCATTTCCAACTGTGGCCTAGGTCAGGCCATTGATGTTAAACGCAGACCGCGCAGCCGTCAGAGTCATCGTCGGAATCCAGCGCTTCGGCAAGAACCTCAAAAAGTGGAATATTGGGCCGCCTACCTTGTTCTCGCTCCATCGCCTTTTCGTGGTTGCTTACGATTTCGTCCCGACGAGCGATGAGCTCCGTTAGGGATTCTCCGCCCGACCAGGTATAGGCCCGGCCTTGCATGGCGTTGTCTTCATAGTTTGCATCCTGTCCGGCTCCAGCGCCGATCAAGACTTTCCTTTCGATTGCCACGGCCCGTTCGAACAGGTCTGGGTGCCGATCCGCCAACCCAACCCATTCGGCTTTCCGCTGGTAGAAGCAGAAGTAGCAACCGGACCTGGTCCGCCATTCGTAATAGCTGGGGAGGCCAACCCCGGCCTCTTCAAGAATCTTGAGCACACCAGCGTGGTCGATTCCATCTTCGACGAAGGGAAAGGAGGTCTTGATGTTGGGTTTGGTGGAGACATAGCCCTTGCGGTTGCTTTCGTCGGCACGAATCGCCACATATGAGATCGCTTCGGTGTCACCGAGCCAGGCCTCGAGGGGCTTGATCTTCATGTTCTTGGTGCACCAGCGCATTTGCGGTGACGGGAGTGCACCGCGGAACACTTCAAACCAGTGGTCGAACCCTTTCTCGGAGTTGAGTCGAGCGATTGGCTTGCCGAGTACCGCCTCGAGCTTATTGAGGTACTCGTAAGTCTCGGGAAGTTCAGCACCGGTATCGCAGAAGAAGTACTCCATGTCAGGTATCCGGTCCCGCATGTAAATGGCGAGTGCGCTGGAGTCTTTCCCACCGGAGATTCCACACACATGCCGAGTTGATTCAGTCACTGGCCACCTCCTCGTCTGGATCCACCGAGTCTACGTCCGATGCACTCACGGTCTTTGGAAGCAATGGCACTTCGGCTCCCTCATTCGAAGTTGTGTCAACCAGTAGAGCGATAAAAGCGTCGCGGGCCGCAGCATCACTGAGCCCCTGGTCGGCGGCCTGCTGAAGCGCCGTTGAAATAATCTGTTCGAGCGCAGGACGTTTCTGGTGATCAACGGGAACCAAGCTAACTCTTTCCTCTCCACCGGATTTGGTTACCACAACCCGGAAAGCGTCGAAGCCATCATCCTGGGTCAGCAGATCGTGGTTGAGCGACTCGAGCCTGAGGAAGGTGCCGGCAACATCGCGTAACTCGACGCTGTACCGGGCGCGGTCGTCGTCGGTCCAGTGTTTGGGTGGGGTTCCACCAGCGACGTTCATTGCGACGTGTTCGATCCACTGGTCGTCGCCTTCGGGTCCAGTCTTCACAGCTGCAACAAACTTCTTGAGGTTGGGGTTAATGATTTGTCCTTCGAGCTGGATAGCCCGATCCGCCAGGTGTTGCTGAAGACGCTCGGATGGGACGCGTACACGGAGAGCTTCGGACAATTCTGATCGGAGGTTGCCGAGCAGGGCCGGGTAAGCGCCGTTGATTTGGTCGAACACTTTTCCGAGCCGCAAAACAAGCTTCTTAGATTCGGCGTATTCCTCCCGGACGGGCACCGCTTCGAGGCCAAGCGCTTTTGGGATCGCCTTGAAGATCAGCTCATCCGGCTCGGTCGCTTCGAGGAGTTGTTTTCGCACCGCGACTGTCTGAGAGCTCAAGTGTGTGGTTCGTTGAATATGAGGGGGCACAGCAGCTACAGCTGCCACGAGATGAGACACCACTCCGAGGACACTGGCGGTCGGGTCACCGCTACGACCCGTTGTTGGTTTGATCCCAAGTTGCTTGGTGAGAGAGTTCAGAACCTGAGCTCGTGAACCTGTCCTGCTGGCGAAGTGCTTGAGGGCGAAGTTCTGCGGGTTTCGGAGTAGACGCTCAATGAGATCATCAGTGAGGCGGGGTTTGAACGTTCCGTGTTCGTACAAAGCGATTTCGTCGCTCTGGATGACGAGCGCTGCAATCAGGAAGATGGGTGCGATGCCGGCCCGAATCCCGAGCGGTGGCGCTGTGAGCTGGGCGTAGATCTGGTCAATCTGGATCCGGTTAGTGGTCGCTTCGTTGAGCTGCTGCCGGATCGCCTCCCAGGTTTTAGAGAAGGTGCCCTTCTTCGGCTGAGTGAACGTCCAGGCGCCGCGTATGTATTGATGTAATCCAAAAGTCTCGAGGGTGGTCCGGTAGAGGGTCTTATCGGGTCCGCTTCCTTCTATTCCCAACGAGGGCTGATCAGCCGAACGGATCATGGCTTCGACAAGCATCCGGCGGGCCTTGGCAGTCTGTGAGGAAAGTTCGTGCCGGTTGACGACATCGTTCTTGATTTCGGGTGCGTCCCCATACCAATGATCAGCGATCTCTGACATGACCCGCGAAGCCGTTGTCTTTGTCTCCGCGACAGACTCGAAGCGGTGTCGCTTCTTCGTGTGCTTTAGATACGTCCAGTCGCCGCGGCTCGTTGACGTTGCGCCGTAGAGCAGTTCGGCCTGTCTTTCGACTTCGAGTTTTGCTTCGACTCGGCGTTCAGCAAGTTCTTTGTTTGCTACCCAGTCGTCGCCAAGGCTTTCGGTGTCATCTAGAACCTCGTCAAGAGCGGCAACTTCAAGAGCTGCATCGATCAATGTCTGAGGCTCCGGATTGGTGATAAACGCAACAGGCTTTGGGTTGGCTCGATGTTGAACCTTGGAATGCGGCGCTTCATCCCCTAGTACATAGAAAGCTGTTCCGTCTTCTCGGTCACCGATGCCCAGTGGTTCGATTGTTTCTGGATTTTTGCTAATCCACTTTCGGGCAAAGGCCCGCAGTGTGCCGGTCTGGTGAAAGTGGCGGGCGGCCACAAGGGGTTCCATGGGAAGGATCCGTTCCAACAGCATGGCGTGGTCACCTTCCCGGAGACGACGGCGGGCACTGTCGATCGCTGATTTGAGATCAAAGTCGCTGCCACTCCACACCCGATATTCATCGGCGTAGTCGCGATAAGTGACCAGCCCGTCGTCTTCGAGTTCGCCAAGGCGTTTGCCCACTTGTCCTGGAGTCTCTGTTCCTTGCTGCTGGTCGGCACATACCGCCTTGAGAATCGCTTTCGACGCCCGAACTGTTCCACCAGCCGAGACGAGGTTGAGGAGACCCACCGCCTTCAAAACCCGGCGTTTCGAGTCGCCAAGGCCGTGGGCGTCTCGGATCCTGGTATCAATCTCAACCCAGCGGGACGCTGCGTTCGAAACTCCAACAAGGTTCGCGGCCGACTCGAGGAAATAGTCGTAAACCTGCTCGAGGCGGATGGCCGGCAGGTCATCGCCGGATTTCCATCTGGTATCTCTCAGGTAAGTGGCGACACTGCCCGGTTCTGAGCTCGCCAGGAAAGAAAACAGAGTTCGTTCGTTCTGGCCGTAGCGCTCGCAGAGTTCAGGGAGGAGAGCCAGTGCGATCGGGTGCAGTGGCCAGCATTGGGCCAGCAGGTCAGGTTCTTGAGCAAGGTTGCTGACCCCGAGTTTGGCAAGCACTTTTGTCTGCTGGTCCGCCCACTCGGTGGTCGCACCAGCCAAAGGCTTCTTAGGTTTGTCGAAAGCCGCGGCAATCAGCATGCGGGTTTGGCTGGCACTGTCAACAAAGGGAATGTCTTCGAACCGGCCTTGAATTTTCGCCCATTCACGGCGCTGGTTGATGTTGGACCCTGCGGCGTATTCGTCAAAGGCGAGGTGCTGGAAGGTGACAAGAACGAGAGGTAGCTGCTGGTCGCCACGGGTCGCTTCAGCAAGTTCTTGCAGGAGGTATAGGTCGGCGTCGCTGTGGGAATCGGCGAAAGCTTCGAGGTTCTTGCCGAACTCGTCGATCAGGAGAAGCACGGGAGCCGTTTCGCTCAGAGCGGCAATCGTGTTTCTAATGGAACGTGCATCTGGACGGATTGGCTCGTCAGATGTGTAGTCGGCGTGCAAGGCACGAATGGCCTCGACGGCTGCCCGGTAGCGGGCTTTGTTCGTCTTCGGCTCACCAAACCGGTCGACCCCATGCAGTAGCGCCCGTAGGACGGTTGCGGCGACTGGTTCACGTTGCGCAGTGACCACCGCTCGAATAAATCCGTGCTGATGGGCTCCAAGATTCTTGCGGGCCAAGGTGACAGTGTCGGCTAGCTCAGGGATTACCGAGGCAACGAGCTCGTGGGCCGACAACCGCGAGGGGTCGTCTTCCGCAGCGAACAGAGCGTCGAGGATGAGGGCCAGGCTCGACTTTCCCGAGCCATACGGACCGGTAATCGAAAATGCGTTCTCACTATTCGTGTCGCTAACTGCCCGGAATATCCGAGAAATGGCATCTACCGATCGGCCGACCGGGAGGTAGCCGTCGATCGCTGAGCTTCCGGCATCGCGCTCGACGTTGATGGAACGAGCGAACCGCTCCTTGGGGGCTTTGAGATCGATCAGGGCAATCATGGTGCGTCGGTGAGGCGCACGCCTCGGTCGGCTTCTGGGCCGGCTAGATAACCGGAGGGTGCCTTGCAATCATCAACAAACGTCCGGTAGTGGTCCCAGAGCAGGTCTTTGGCGATATCAGCTGGATCATCGTCGAGTGCGACCTGAGAAACCCCGGCAGCGGAAGTGAGTGCGAACTGGCTATTTCGGCTAGAGGCTGCCGTTTCGAGCAGATCAGCGAGCGCTGTTTCAGTCAGGTTGAAGACTTTGCCGGGCGATCCGGGTTCGGATGCAAGTCTCGACATGTTGACGGTTTTGGACCGTGTTTGGGTGCGAGCGACGAAGTCGAGACAAGCGAACGCGGCTACTTCAGGAGCCAGCGTCACTTTCGGTCCGATAAGGAACCGATACACGCCGGGCTCACGGTCGCTGGGACTCAGCAGGTCAAGGTCTCGAAACGGATGGTCGAGCTGATCGTCGAACGTGGCCCGAGCCGAATGGCCGGATGCATACATCTGGATAAGGCAGCGCACGTCTTTTTTGACCGAAGCTCTGGCGGGCTGCCAGTTGGTAACACAATCCATAATGAACTGTTCGAGTTCGTCGGCCGTGAACTTGAGGCCTGTGTACTTATTGAAAGCCAGCCACCAGGAAGGGGCAAACGATCCTGGGGCAAGCAGCCACCAGTGCAACAGCCAGAGAGTGTCAGGGTGTTCGCAGTAGGGGTCCCAGCCATCATCGCCGAAGAAGGTCTCACCAATAGCGGTGGGACAGATCAGTTTGCGTCGGCCCTTCTGCTTCTCTTCGGTAAAGATCCGGAACGCTTGCCCCCAGTAGCGAATCGAGTTCACCATGCTCTTTCCGACGGCCAGTTTCTCTATGAGTTCGTCTAATCCTCTGTCAGAGTTAAAAAGTTCCGGCGAGTCGGAGCAGCTGTCGTAGGCCTTCTTCGGCCATAGATAGCGGGGAGCGAACGTCTCGTGCCGCGAAAACTTCTTGACGCACGCCGACTCAAGTTTCACAGGTTCAGCTCCATGCCGGGGTGGGGTCCGTGCGGCTCACCGTGTGAGCTCTCTAACCCGGGTGACGGCAGAGACAAGCGCAGCGACTGCTTCAGTGATGTCCTCACTGGTGGTGGGCCGGCCGGTGCTGAACCGCAGGCACTCCGATGCAGCGTCGGATGACATGCCCATCGCTGTGAGAACGTGTGAAGGGTGAGGAACCATTGACGTACACGCCGAACCAGATGACACGGCGACAGTCGGTGCGTTGACCATGACGGCTTCAGCGTCAGCGCCCGTGAAGCGAACGTTGACTGTGTTGGGCAACCGGGGTACAGATTCTGGAATGACTACTACGTCGCTGAGCTGCGCGGCGAGACCTGCTACTAGCTGCGCTATGAGTTGTGTTGAACGTTCAGCATCGTCATCTCGTTGTTTGGCGGCAAGCTCGGCTGCGGCACCAAATCCGACGATCCCTGCGACATTGAGGGTGCCGCTGCGCATGTTGTGTTCGTGACCGCCGCCGTGGACTGTCGCGTCGATCCGGACGCTTCGACGCACATACAGGGCACCAACGCCCTTGGGGCCGTACATCTTGTGCGCGGAAATGGATGCTAGGTCCACGTCGGAGTGTTCAACGTCGAAGTTGATGCGACCCGCCGCTTGAGTGGCGTCGGTGTGGAACAACGCGCCGCAGCGTCGAGCAGCGTCAACAGGTCCGACTAGGTCGGCGATAACTCCCGTTTCGTTGTTGGCAGCCATAACCGACACGACTGCTGTGTGTTCGTCCACCGATCCGGCAAACAGTTCGAGATCGATCTCACCAGAAGCAGTCACAGGAAGAACGCAGGTAGAAGCACCCTGTTCGGCTAACCAGGCGGCCGTATCTAGAACAGCTTTGTGTTCGGTGGCGACGGTGACGATGCCGGTTCGGTCGGGTGATGCACTAAGCGCTCCTTTGAGCGCGAGGTTGATCGATTCGGTGGACCCGGAGGTAAATACGATCTCGTTTGGGTGAGCTCCAATAAGGTCCGCCACCTGCTGGCGGGCTGTTTCGACAGCGTCGTTCGCCATGGCTCCCATTGAGTGCGCAGAAGCCGCGTTCCAAAATCGCTCGGTGAACCAAGGGATCATTACGTCTACAACTTCGGGCGCGACTGGGGTGGTGGCGTTGTAGTCAAGGTAGACGTGATTGGGCATGGTTTCTCCTGTTGTGAGAGTAGGTGCAGTTCACCTAAGTGGCGCGGTTCTCACAGTGTTTCCAGACGAGGTTCCGGCACTAAGCGTAGGGATCCCGGGGGTTGGATTCGTGTCCATTGGCTCGTATCCACAGGGCTGTCAACCCGAACAGTAGTAACCAGGTGTGACATCCACGGGAGGCAAGAAGCTGCCTCCCAGTCCCAGTTGCCAAAATGGTGTTGAAGACCCTCCAGGGAAGGTCTCAGGTGGCATGACCGCGAGCCAGCTCACACAGTCGGTCAACGGTGCGGCAAAGCTCATCGGCGGCCGATCCGGGTCGCCGCCGGGTAAGCACCTCAGTCACGCTTGTGTAGTACCAGATCTGTTGGTCGGGGCCGGCGTTAAATCGCTTCCAGCAGTCGGGACCGAGGTCGGTGGCGTCGTTGACAATGCACCGGGCGTTATGTGTCTTGTCTGCAAGAGCTACGCACAGAACCGCCTGGTCGGCTTCCTCCAGGTGTTTGAGGTAAGCCTCTTTTCGTTTCCGCCATGGGGGTTTCGGAGTTCTTTCAGTGTCGCTGCATGCCTGAACTATCCGAGCAACCTCCGGTCCGAAACGATCGGCCACCTCACTGACTGACACCGGGGTGTCTTCAACCACGTCGTGAAGAACTGCGGCAACCGCAATGTCTTCAAGTCGTTCGTCCAGTGTCGGATCAGATGCTGCGTCCTCGATCACTAGAGAAGCCACTGCGAGGAGGTGGCTCAGATAGGGAATCCTGGTGGCCTTCCGGACACCCCCATCGTGTTTCTCGCGGGCAAAACTGACGGCATCAGTAAACCGTTCTCCAAGCTCCGGGTATTTCTCCACGGGGGCCACCCTAACTAACTCTCATCTGACGGTCTTCGGGGCGGCTACATACCGAAGACATGCTGACCGGCGACGAGATGCTGGCTCTCCGGTGCTGACCTAGCCCAACTAACTCCAGACCAGGCCCCGCTTCTGGCGGTCGAACGGGGTCGGGCCGTTTAGTAGATGGCCAGTAGCTCCGCTACGACGAAGAGCGCCGAAAATACGATTACAGCGGCCGCCATCGACCGGTTTCAGCTGGTTTTATGCGATTTCTGTTAGGTGTTGTGTCGTGTCCGGTGTTTGGTCAGTTGACGTAACCGCCGTGCGGCCGGAGCACTGTCACACCCCGCTAGTAGTTGTGTTGTCTATGAGACCCGCCGGGGGTGTGTGGTGACCGCCGTCAAGACTCCCCGGCGCGGACGGTGCCACAAGCGGGTCGTGCCCGTAGCCCGGCCGGGAAAGAACCGCACGCTTCACCTGGTCGACATCGAGAACCTGGTGGGTGAACCAGCCGCCTGGACCGACGAAAACGTTGTCGCTGTGTTCGATGAATACCTGCAAGAAGCGGACTGGCAGCCAGGGGACTCCCTAGTCGTGGCCTCCAACCCCGGGCTGATGGGGCTCCTCGCGTTCAAACTGTCAGCAATCCCCCACCGATCACTGTGCGCCACCGGGCCGGACGCCGCCGACAACCTGCTCATCAACGCGGTACCCAACGAGATCGCCGACAGATACAGCCGAATTGTCGTCGGAAGCGGCGACCATGCCTTCACCCAACTCCTAACAGGCCTCCAAGGGCATGCCTCCACACTCGTGGTCTACGGAGTAGGGCACATCTCATGGGAGTTGTACAGGTCAGCCGAACGCGTCATTCGTCTCCCGTCCGGACAGACCAGCCGGCCGGTGCGACCACCGGGAACAACGGCGAGCCGACAAGCCTCACAGGCGGCCGTGCCATCACGATCCGCTGGCCTACCAGCCGGGGTCCCCGACCCTTGGCATCCAGACCGTTGACTTGCCGCGTGAGCGGCCGCAACTAGCCGTTACTCACTCCTGACAATCACCCCGGCAGCTTCCGGGTCGAAACCCCTCGGCCAGATCGTGCCCTCATCGGCGAAGGACCACCGGAGACATG
>Ga0302120_10001557_pt1 | contig 10731 bp, 8 predicted proteins | sample AG5_Bottom_MG_FD_203118 | JGI IMG/M metagenome (GOLD analysis project Ga0302120, IMG submission 203118) | Marine microbial communities from Western Arctic Ocean, Canada - AG5_Bottom | ecosystem: Environmental > Aquatic > Marine > Oceanic | place: Canada: Western Arctic Ocean | collected 2017-10-01 | reverse complement strand
CGTATTCGGGTCGGTTCCAACGGCGAAGTTGACCTGCAGAACCATGATCCCATTGTTCGCGTTGGTCGAGTACATGTAGTTCATGCCTGCGACGCCGCTAATGCTCTCTTCGATGGGAGTGGCCACTGAATTCTGGACGGTCAGAGCATCGGCACCCACATAGACCGTGGACACGGTGACTTGAGGAGGGGCGATATCGGGAAATTGGGAGATCGGAAGGTCGAGGACCGCTATGCCGCCAAGAATCACCATCACGATGGCGATTACCATGGAAACAATGGGGCGATGAATGAAAAAACTGGACATCGGGGGACTTTCGATCAGCTCTTTAGGGGCTCAGCCGATTCAGAACGGCGCCCTGGGGTGGCCCCGCTGGATGGGGCGGGCATGGCCGCTTTAGTCTTGCTCTTCTTCTGACTGGTCTGGGGGGGAACCGGCTTGACCTTCATTCCGGTTCGGACCTTCTGGATCCCCTCGACCACAACGCGCTCTCCGGCCTTGATGCCTTTGGTGATGATCCAATTTTCGGAAACGGTTTCGCCCACCTCGACCGAACGGACTTCGACGACATTCTCGGGCGAAACGACGGATACGAGGTATTTCCCCTGGATATCGCTGACTGCCTTTTGGGGGATCAGCAGCGCATCTTTCTGGGTACCCGTGTCCACCCGTACCCGAGCGAATTGACCGGGTCGCAAGACGTTGCTGGTGTTGGGGAAGTGTCCTTCGATCAGGATGGTTCCCGTTTTTTCGTCCACATTTCTGCCGAGAACGAAGGGCGTCCCCCGATCGGGCCAGAGCGACCCATCGGCGAGGTAGAGCTGCAAAATCGGCCCGGCTTTGGAGAGTTGATTCCTTCCGGTTTCGCCGCCGAAAAGCCGAACGATATTGAGATAGGCCTTCTCGGTAATGGGAAAGTTGACCTTGATGGGGTCGAGTTGGGAAACCGTGGCGAGAAGACTCTCCGGGCCCACTAGATCACCGATCTGTGTCGCCGAGATACCCGCAATTCCCTTGATGGGGGAAGTGATCTGGGTCCATCCCAGGTTCAGGCGGGCTTGTTCCACTTGGGCCTGCGCGCTCAGAACTCCCGACTCGGCAGACAACATATTCTGGACTGCATCGTCCAGTTCCTGCTGACTGATGGCTCCCTGCTTGGCGAGGGGCCGATAGCGGGCCACGTGGGTTTTGGTCTTGGAGAGCTTGGCTTTGGCCTCTCCGAGTTGGCCCTGGGCGCTATCGAGTTGGGCCTTGAATTCACGCGGATCAATTTGGAAAAGCAGTGAGCCCTTTTCGACCAGGCTGCCCTGGTGGTAGGCAATTTCGAGAAGATAGCCTTTGACCTGTGGGCGGATGCTTGCGTTGTTGAAGCCTTCGGCGGTACCGATCCAATCCGCGTAGGTGGGCACGTCGCGCTGGGTGACATCGGCCACGACGACTTCTGGGATAGGTTTTTTTCCGGGCTCAACGGAGCCGCAACCAGCGAACAAGATCGGCACGATCACGAGAGCGATTGCCCCGGAGCGACTGGCCTTCGGGCCCCATGCCTTTCTTGAGAAACTGTTCATCACGCCTTGTCCATTCCTTGTTTGCCTTGTTGATTTTGTCTTGTTGGCGTCGTTGGTATTGGCATTTTTGGCGGCTGTCCGTAGTGCTCTTCTGGCTGCCAAGCGTGCGGAGCCTAGCCCACTGGTTTTAGCGGATGTGGTGTGTGTAACTCGGCACACGCTAACCCGGGAAGGCCCGAGCGTCAGCCTCCGGGCGGGCTCTATTCAGGATGGTGGGGTCGGAAATAGCATGGCTTCCCGGGGCATCTCAGGATTCTCGGTCTTGGAGCCGCGTACCGGGGGTTATCGGGCATCGTGCACACGGCCGATCCCCGACGCTGGTTTCCAGGGCGGGTTATGTGTATATGCCGACTTGGCCGGCCCGATCTGGGGCCAGACCCCAGGCCAGACCCCGGACCAGACCTCAGACGAGACCCTAGGCGGGGTTCTCGTCGAGTGTGGCCGGGCCACTGCGTTGGGATAAATCGGTCCCGACCACGCTCCGAACATGAAGATCGCGCTGGGGGAAGGGGATCTCGATGCCTTCCGCACGAAAAGCGGCAACAAGCCGGCCGCAGAGCGCACTTTTGATCACCAGGAAATCGTCGAATTGATCGGTCCATGCGCGTACTTCGAATTCCAGCGAACTCGACCCAAAGCCGCGGAAGAGTCCGTAGGGCCGGGGTTCGGACAGAACTCGTTCCTCGCCCTCTGCAATTTGGGAAAGAATCTCCAGTACCCGGTCCGGGTCGGTGCCGTAGGCCACCCCCACAGAAATCTCGATTCGTCGCCTACGGTCGGAAAGCGTCCAGTTCGTGACCTGCTGGGAGATGAGATCTGCATTCGGGATGATGATCTCGGAGCCGTCGAAGCTGCGGACCGTGCTGGAGCGGATCCCTATTCGCCGGATTTCGCCAAAAATTGGACCCATTGCGATGGTATCTCCCACCTGCACCGGCTGTTCGGTCAGCAAGATAATCCCCGAAATGAAGTTGTTGACGATGGTTTGCAGGCCAAAGCCAATACCCACACCGAATGCACCGGCCAGAAGAGTGAAACGGTTCGCATCGAATCCAAGGGCCGTGGCGGCGAAAACGAAACCGAGAGTGAGAACCATGTATTGGATCAGACTGGAAATGGCATTGGACCGGCCCGCTCTCGTTCCGAGCCGAGGGTAGATGTCCTCGGTGAGCACGAATTGAATCAAGCGCGAAAGCAAAAGCGTGCCGTAGAACACCAAGACGCTCGCAAGGATGTCGCCGAGGGTAAGGCTGATCTGGGGCAGGGGGACTTCCATGGCCAGGGTTTGCTCCCAGGCGTTAGCGAGGCCGGGCCACAGTTCCAGCCGGAGAAGTAAGGCTCGGATCCAGAGCCAGGAGGCAAGCAGCCCAAGAATGAGCCGAGTGCGCCTGAGTAGGAAGGCCCTGTTCCGCCGAACCATCCCCAATTGGTTGAGGGGTGGAATGCCCATGGCGATGGCGGCGCACGCCTCGAGAATTCGGGAACTCCCGTAGAGCGCGACAGCTCCGTAGATACCGAATGCGATGGCGGCCCCAATCAGTCGAGACAGAAGTACATATCCCGTCAGGTTTGCCAGGAGCGCGAGAGCCGACGCCGCAAGAATAGCCCGAAGCCCATAGCCCAGAACCCGGGAGGCGGACTCGCTGAGTTCCCCGGCGTTGTATCCCGGGAGGCGTCCCGGGCGAGTCCAGCGCCAGGAAACAGCGATCAGAAATGCCAAATTCAATATGAAGATCGAGTGGGAGAAGGCCGGGAAGTTGAGGGTAAGGACCTGAATGTTCTCGAGGAAATAGACCACCAAGCTGACGCTGAGTAGGGGATAGAGAGCCGGTTCAAGAAGCTTTCGCAGGATCAGAACAGCGGGAACGACAGCGATGATACCCAGCACATATTCCAGGCTACGTAATGAGCCCGCAAAAATCGGAAGAGCAGCGACAAATGAAAGCAGGAGGCCGAGGGCGATGGGGCGATCGAACATCGCGCGAATGGCATCGATGTCATCCACTTGAGGGAGTTGCAAATTGATCTTTCGGCGAAGAAAGAACATCAGGCCGATGAGAAGCAGGCTCAGGGCCAGGTAAGAGGTGAGTTTTTTGGTTTCCCGCCGGCTGAACTTCAGGCTGCTTTCGATCAAGCCGGCCTTGATTGAAGAGAGCTTCTGAATGATCTGGCTCCCGTCCAGAATGGTCCAGAATTCCGTCGACCAGACCGGTGCCGAGTCGGGGGAGAACATTCGCCCAACGGAATCCGCGCGGGCCTCTGAAATTCTTTCAAGATCGGCTTCTATGAGTTGGGTTAGGTTGGCGATGTTGCTCTGGAGCCGGACCCCTGCGGCCTGCTGGGTGTCCGCCCTCGCCTTGGCCTCCTGCACCGCCTGGCTGACCTGGTCGATCTGGAGAATGACTTCCTGGTTAGCCTCGCGTGATTCCAGGGCGATCCGGGTAACGGTCCAGATCTGTTGCTGCTGGCGAATTATTCCGAGGGTTTGGTCGACTCGGCGCACCCGTTGGTCCAGGCGATCCCCGTACGCTTTGAGTTGTCCGCGAATGGGACTCCAGTCGCTGGCGAGGTTATCGAGTTCCGGCACCGAAGCCACCCGGGTCTGGACCTGCCTCGAGTGTTCTTGGAAGTCACTGATGTTCTCCCTGAGATTGGGAATCGCTAGGACGATGGTCTCGATGGTGCCATCGGATCGGATCTGGTAAATGCTGTCCGACAGGATTCTTTTCGTGCGTTCGGACTCGACGGCAATCTCGGCGACGCCGATGGAAATAATGGGCAGACGAGACTCACCGGTCGTGCGCTCGGGACCCGCACCAGTGCTCGATTCTTCCGACCCGGCGCTCTTCCCCGTGCTTGGGACTGCGAGCAAGAGAAGGATCGCGAGAACTGCCGCCCGGTGCGCGTTGCTGCTTCGGAAAGGGCCGCCGGGCAATTGCGATGGGGCTTGAAGCATCGGCGTAGGTTAGAGGCTTAGAGTTGATTTCGCGACCGAACCCGGGGCCCGTCGACTGCCCCGTGGGTTCCTCGTTGCTGGATTGGAGAGCCCCAACCCATGGCTCGGGCATAGACTCCGCTATCGTGGCGAGCCAGCGGTAGCCTTTTCCCCGAAGCCAAAAATTGGAGCGAGTATGAGCGAGAATCCCTTCTTGACTGGAAATTTTGGGCCGGTTGAAAGCGAGGAGACGGTGAGGGACCTGTCTTTTCAGGGGGAGATTCCCAAAGATCTGACCGGTCGTCTTTTGCGGATCGGGCCAAACCCGGTGGCGGCGGGCGAAAATCACCATTGGTTCGCGGGGAACGGTCTTGTCCATGGCTTGCGGCTTCGAGACGGTCGTGCCGAGTGGTATCGCAGTCGCCTGGTTCGCGACGACCAGGTTTGCGATTTCAAGGGGTGGCCCCGGACCACCGGGCCGCGCTTTCGAGAAGACTCCAGCGGCTTGGCGAATACCAACGTGGTCGACGTCGCGGGCAAAACCTATGCGATTGTCGAAGGCGGCGGGTTCCCCATGGAACTCGACTACGAACTCGAAACCGTGCATTCGTCGAATTTTGGGGGCGGGCTCTACGGTCCCTTCAGTGCACATCCCAAGCGAGATCCAGACAACGGCGAACTTCACGCAGTGGGCTACTTCTCGGGATGGGATCACCTCCAGCACGTCGTTGTTTCACCCGAGGGAGAAGTGGTCCGAACGGTGGATATCCCGGTGGCCGGAAGACCCATGGTGCATGACTGCGCGATTACCGAGAACTACTTCATCGTTTTCGATTTCCCAGTGGTCTATGGCGCGACCGAAGGGGGCAACGGTACTAGCTCGTATAGCTGGCAAGAGGATCACGGCTCCCGGATCGGATTGCTGCCTCGGCAGGGAACGGCGGATGAAATCATTTGGTGCGAGGTGGAGAATTGCTTTGTTTTTCACCCTCTCAACGCCTATGAGGATTCCGACGGCGGGGTCGTGCTCGACGTGGTGAGGCACCCGAAGATGTTTGCATCAAATCTGACGGGTCCAGGTGAAGGACCGCCCACTCTTGACCGCTGGATTCTCGATCCAAAGGGCGGGCCCAGCAAGGAAAGCCGAATATCGGATCGTCCCCAGGAGTTTCCAAGACTCGACGAACGACGGGTGGGCAAGCCCTATCGATACGGGTATTGCGGCGCATCGGGAACGGCCGGGCCCTTTGGGGGGCTGCTCAAACACGATCTGCAGACGGGAGAAACCCTTCATCGGGACGACGGGCCCTCAAAGCAGTACCAGGAGCCGGTCTTCGTCCCCTGCAGTCCGGACGCGGACGAAGATGATGGCTGGATCATGAGCTATCGCCACGATGCCGAACGGAATACTGCGGAAGTGGTTATTCTTCACGCTCAGGATTTCCTGGGCACTCCGCTGGCCACCATCGACCTGACGGTACGGGTCCCCTTCGGATTCCATGGAAACTGGGTCGCGGATTCCTGATCGGCAATACCGGTGATAGCGAAGGGATGAATCGGGTTCGTACGTCCCTTGGATTTTGCAGTGCCGGACCTCGGAGCAAGGGGAATCATGGCGACCGATGCATTGGAAACGGACTATTTGATCGTCGGCGCGGGCGCCATGGGAATGGCCTTCGCTGACGAAGTGCTTGTCCGTGACAAAAATTCTAAAATCGTCATGGTGGATAAGCACGCCCGGCCCGGTGGGCACTGGAACGACGCCTATTCCCATGTGACACTCCATCAACCCGCGGCCTTCTATGGAGTCAACTCTGAAGACCTCGGCCCCGGCGGGTCGGCACTCGTGTCCGGCACCGAGGTACTTGCCTACTACGAGCGAGTGCTTGAGAAGCTCAAGGCGACGGGCCGCCTTCGTTTCTTTTCCCAGAGCGAGTACACCGGGGATGGGAAAATCCGTTCGTTGGTGGAGAGCGACAGCGAATTCAGGGTGGAGGTCCGCAAGAAGATCGTTGATGCGACCTACATGAAAGTAGAGGTGCCCTCCATCCGTCCCCCGGCCTACGGGGTGGCCAAGGGAGTCTGGCTTGAAGCGCCCAACGCCCTTTCTCGTCTGGCGGATGCGCCTACGGGCTATGTCATTATCGGCGCTGGGAAGACGGGTATCGACGCTGTGCTCTTTTTGCTCGAGCAGGGGGTTTCGCCCCAACGAATCCAGTGGATTATGCCCAACGACGCGTGGCTTTTGGATCGAGCAAGGCTCGCACCTGGAAAAATCGCCGAGGGTTTGTTGCAACTGGATGGCTTTGGTCATGCCGAAACACTGGAAGAGTTATTTTCTGTCCTGGAAAGTTTGGGCAATGTGCTTCGGCTCGATGCGAATGTCTGGCCCACCAAATATCGCTGTGCGACAGTCAGCAAAGAGGAACTCGGCCAATTGCGCCGAATCGAAAATGTCATTCGCCAGGGGCGAGTTGTCCGTATCCAGGCCGACTCAATCGAACTCGAGGAGGGAACGCTCCCCACCGGACCGACGGTTCTTCATGTGGACTGCACGGCCGATGGGCTGGCCAAGCGAGAGGTCCGCCCGATTTTCGAAGGGGCCCGAATTACACTCCAATCGGTCTCCATGTGCCAACAGGTCTTCAGCGCATCACTGATTGGATACGTCGAGACTCGATTCTCTGATGAAAAAAAGATGAATGAAATTTGCAAGGTGGTGCCCCATCCAGAGTTCTCACAGGATTTCATCTTGAGTAGTGTCTTGACGAATCAGAACTTCACGCGATGGCTCAAGGAATTTCCGCGATGGGTGTTGGGGAGCAGGCTTTCGATTTCGCATCACGACAGTACTCTTAGGCTCCTGATCGCCGCTTTTCGGACTCGCAAAGCGGTGGCCGGTTCGAATGAGAATCTAAAACGACTGGTGGAGCGAGAATTTCCCGGAGACGAATCCTCCGGGTCTCCAAAACAGTCACTGGGAGGAGGAAACAATTGAGTGCTCTTAAAAAAAGCGCCACGGGATCTTCTGAAGCTTTTTTTTCGGTCTTTTGGGGAACGACGGGAGGCGGTCAGAGGGTTCTCGGCTTCCTAATCGTTTGCCTGCTCGGTATTACGCTGGCGGGTACTGTGTATGGGGCCGAGGAGAGCGCGCGGGATCAGTCGGTGCTCGACTTTCAGGCCAGGCGACTAGCGGGCGGGAGTGAATCGCTCGAGAGTTACCGGGGGCAGGTCCTTCTGATTGTGAATACGGCGAGTCGCTGCGGGTATACGCCGCAATACGAAGGGCTTGAAGCGCTCTATGAGAAATACCGAGGTCAGGGATTCAGTGTTCTGGGCTTCCCGTCCAACGATTTCGGCGCCCAAGAGCCCGGTAGCGACTCTGAAATAGGCGCTTTTTGTAAGCGCAATTATGGCGTTGAATTTCCTATGTTCAGCAAGGTAAAGGTTAACGGCGAAGGACAGCACGCCCTCTATGCCTACCTGACCTCTTTGCCCGAGCCCATCGGCGGACCGGTCCGTTGGAACTTCCAGAAGTATCTGGTGGATCGCACGGGCCGGGTGGTTTCGAGCTTTCCGTCTGCCGTAAAGCCCACATCCAAGGAGATCGTCGGTCCGCTTGAAGCCCTTCTTGCCGCCGAGGCGCCGACTTCCGAAAAATAGGGCCCCCAGTGAAGGGCCGAGGCTGCCCAGGGCAGGCAGTTGCACGGTGGCGAGGCGGGTACGTTGAACGCCTGTCTTGGGAAACTAAGTTTCAGGCGTTTAGCGATGTCCTGAGATGACGGCTGAGGGCCTGTATGTACTCGGGCCCGATGCCGCAGCAGCCGCCCACCATGGAGGCGCCGGCTTCGATGCAGCCGAGCATGGCGTCGACGTAGAGTTCGATGGAGAGCTCCGCGCGCATTCCGGTCTCGACCTCGTTGTCCAACGTCCACCCCTCGGCCACCGCATTCATCCGGTTGGGGTACCCCCCCATGGGCGAATCCGTCACCGAGCCGAGTTCTTTCAGGGCCGTGTGGATGGCCTCGGGATGGGTGCAGTTGATGAGATAACCCGCAATGTCTAGGTCCGTGAGTCGTTGGTGGGCATCGGTCACGCTTTCGAGGCTTCGAAGCCCAGCCCCGGGTTGTTCGTTGAGGCTCCAGGACACATACACCGGTTTGCCGCGACCGTAGGCCAGGGCCTGAGCTGCGGCGCAGTGGGCCTCTTCGGCACTGGACATGGTTTCGCAGAGAAAAAGATCAACGCTTCCCGTCATGGCTTCGACCATGTTCCGGTAAATCGGGGAAGACTCGGCCGAGTTCGGAATCAGGTCGGCGCGATAGCTTTCAGACAGTGGAGGGAGAGAGCCGGCCACCCGGATTGTTCTGTCGCTGTCATCGGCTGCTTGGCGAGCGAGGCCCGCTGCGAGTGCGGTCAGTTCAACCGAGCGTTCGGCAATGCTGGCCTTGGCGAGGTAGCTGGGGATGGTCGAGTAGGTGTTGGTCGTGATGATATTGGCGCCCGCATCGATGTATTCCCCGTGGATTTGAGTCACGAGTTCGGGACTCTCGAGTAGGGCGGTGGCCGACCAGAGTCCGTGGGCTGCCTTGGGCTGCCGGCGCTGGATTTCGCCCCCCATGCCTCCGTCAAGAATCGTGATCATGCTTGGCCTCTCGTGCTTTTTGGGGGAGGTTCCGTGTGTTTGCGCCCGGGATTGGGGTAGGGGAGTGCGGCCGGCGCCGGCACGGACGCTAATTGAAGATGGAAGTCTTGTCGCCGTCGGGGCCGAAGCCGGAGTCCCGCAGGTGTTCAAGGAATTCCCCCAGTGCCTTGGGGCTCGGAGGCTCGGGGCCTTCCCAGCGTCGCGCGATCTCGGAATCGATTACATGGGGCCAAACCTGAGGGAAAAGTGGGCCTCCGAGTCGCTCACCGGGTTCGAGGCCATGCTCCCAGAGCAGGGGCATGGTGGCGTGTCGGGGCGCGAAGACGACGTCGTCCCCGCTGTATCGAAAGGCCAAGGCTCGGCGATCCTGGCTATTGGATGCGTTGCCCGCCGAGCCATGGCACACCACGGAGTCGAAGATGAGCGCATCCCCGGGTTCCATGTCCCAGCCCAGCAACTCCACCTCGTCGCGCTGCTCTGCGAAGTTCGGAGCGGACGGTAAATCGGAATCCATCATATACGGCTCGTAGTTCGGGGTAACTGCCTTGTAGCGCTGGTCCCAGCGATGTGAGCCGCGAACAAATTCAAGACCGCTTGATTCACGCGTGACGGGATCGAGGGTGATCCAAAACGAGACGATCTGGCTGCCAGCGACAGGCCAGAAGGGGATATCCTGATGCCAGGGCGTTTCTACCGGACTGCCCGCACGTTTGATGAAAAACTGTTCGTAAAAAAAGTTGACTGTTTCAGTCCCGAGTACCTGATGGGCCAGTGCGGGTAGCGAAGAAAAAAGAGCGAGGTCGCGAAAGGCGTCGTTGAGTTTCCACACGAATATGTCGCCATGAAAGCCCTGATCGGCCAAGTTGATTCCCTCACCTCCGAGTACGCCCTGGTTGCGGATGACCTCTTCGGTCGCATCACGCATGTGCTCAATGGTTTGCTCGTCGATCAATCCCCGTGCGCAGACAGCGCCCTCTTCGGCAAAGGCCGCAAGTTCTTCCTCTTCAAGGTTGCGATGGGGCAGGGGGGGAGTGGGAAACTCGGACTGAATTAGTTTGCTCATCGGATTCATCTCCATTGGGATCCCGGAACGCCGGGCAACATATTTCTGTCGGTGATATGGCGGACTTCAATCCGGAGATCGTACCTTCTATGGCTCTTCTATGGCTCTGATCACTTTCATGGGGCGGCGGGATCGGCATTGCTCAATGCACACGCCGGGCTCGAACTCTCAGGTCGCGGAGCACCTCATTCAGCGAATTCGATTGAGGATCCTCGGGCGCGTAGGCGAGATACCGCTCTAGGTCTGCGACCGCCAACCCGAAACAGCCGAGTTCGCGATAGATTATTCCTCGGTCGCGGAATTCCATTGGTTCGTCTCCTGCCAGCAAGATAATTCGATCGCAGCACGAAAGGGCATTTTCGAATTGTTTCCGACCGACATAGATCATCTTGAGGTTGCGCAGGACACGCTTGAGGATTTCGCGCGTGGGGGTTGCGCTTAGCATTTCGGGTGCGAGGGATACTTCATTTCCTACGTTGTTTTTCAGTCGCTGGAGGCACTCCTCGGGGCTAAGGATTTC
>Ga0302120_10001553_pt1 | contig 10739 bp, 6 predicted proteins | sample AG5_Bottom_MG_FD_203118 | JGI IMG/M metagenome (GOLD analysis project Ga0302120, IMG submission 203118) | Marine microbial communities from Western Arctic Ocean, Canada - AG5_Bottom | ecosystem: Environmental > Aquatic > Marine > Oceanic | place: Canada: Western Arctic Ocean | collected 2017-10-01 | reverse complement strand
CAGGCCTTGCGGAAAAAGAAGCAGAGGCATTGCAGAGGGCAGAAGTTGCCCGTAGAGGTGCTGAAACTGAAATCCAAAAGGCCCAGTATAAACTCGAACAAGAGCGCCTAAAGGCCGAGGAAATCGTGCGTGAAGAAATCGCCAAAACTCAAGTGGAAATAGCAGCAGAAGCAGAAGCAGAGCGAACTCGCAGAGTCGCACAGGGAGAAGCAGATGCAATACTTTCACTGCGCAGAGCAGAAGCGGAAGGAATATCTGAGGTCCTGAATGCCAAGGCAGCAGGATATGAGAAGTTGGTAGCAGCCAGCGGAGGAGATCCAAAAGCAGCAGCCACCTTATTGATGGTAGAGAAGATTGAGAGCATTGTCGCTAGTCAGGTCGAAGCAATCTCCAACTTGAAGATTGACAAGATAACCGTCTGGGATTCAGGGGGTAATGCAGGTGAAGGCTCGAGTACATCCAACTTCGTCTCAAACCTAATCAATACCCTACCACCACTACATGATGTTGCAAAGATGGCTGGGGTTGACCTGCCTTCTTATCTAGGCAGCATGGCAGAAGATGCTGAGAACTGAACAAGGTCCTTAGGACCTTAGAATGGGAAACGCTTGAAGAGGCGAGGCAAAGCCCGACAGACATGGACAGTGACCTAGATATCGCAAGAGCTGCAACCATCGAGCCAATTGAGGAGATTGCTTGGAAGTTATCTATACCCATTGAAGACATCATGCATTTTGGCAGTGGCATTGCAAAGGTCAAATGGTCGGCAATAAAAGCCCGCCTCAGCAAGCCACAAGGAAATTTGATACTGGTCACATCTGTTAACCCAACTCCATTTGGAGAAGGAAAAACAGTCACTACCATCGGCCTTTCCCAAGCCCTCAACCGCTATGGTGCCAAGGCCGTCTGCGCAATTCGTGAACCAAGTATGGGGCCAGTATTCGGAATTAAGGGAGGGGCAGCCGGAGGAGGGTTCTCTCAAGTTTTGCCGATGGAAGAAATCAACCTTCATTTCACAGGTGATTTGCACGCTGTCACATCCGCTCACAACTTATTATCGACTTTACTTGATAATCATATCAAACATGGGAATGACCTCCAAATAGACCCTCTGAGGTTGACTTGGCCACGTGTTATCGACCTCAATGACCGAGCCCTAAGAAATGTGACAGTTGGCAAAGGTGGAGCGGCTAATGGTTATGTTCGGGAAGACCGCTTCGACATAACAGCAGCAAGTGAAGTGATGGCTATTCTCGTACTTGCTTCAGATTACAAAGACTTGAGAAATAGACTTGGTGACATCGTAGTTGGACAAGATACTGCAGGAAACCCTGTACGTGCCGAGCAATTGGAAGCAGCAGGCTCAATGGCTCTACTTCTTAGACAAGCATTCCTACCTAATTTGGTCCAGACTTTGGAAAAGGACCCTGCCTTCATTCATGGCGGTCCATTCGCAAATATTGCCCACGGAAACTCTAGTATTATTGCCGATAGATTGGCGTTATCATGCGCCGATTACGTGGTCACTGAAGCAGGATTTGGTTCTGATATGGGAGCCGAGAAATTCATGCATATCAAAGTAGCAACGAGTGGTAGAGCCCCAGATTGTGTAGTCATGAATGTGACTATTCGTTCGATGAAGTTACACGGTGGAGCCTTTGGAGATATTGGCGGTCGCAGACAAACTTCAGAAGAAATGTCCCAAGAAAACGTGGAGGCCGTAAAAGCAGGAGCCAAGACCAACCTCAACCGCCATGTTAGAAACATGTTGCAATTCGGTGTACCAGTTATAGTTAGCATAAACAAATTCCACAGCGATACTCAAGCCGAAATAGATGTATTGCGTTTGGTAGCATTAGAATCAGGAGCAAAAGATGCAATCGTCTTCGATGGACATGCCCGCGGCGGGATTGGCGGCTTGGAATTAGCAAAAGCAGTGATTGGAGCCAGCGAGGAGCACATCGCAGCCGGCAGACCATTCACTCCTCTCTTTGAGAAAGATGCCCCACTAGCAGAAAAGGCCCTCAAAGTGGTAACTCATATTTACGGTGGAGCGGGAATCAATATCCACTCCAAAGCCCACCGCCAATTAACTCAAATCAATAAGTGGGGGTACGGAAACCTCCCCATTTGTATGGCTAAGAGCCAATACTCATTCTCTCATGACCCCCATTTACTGGGAGCGCCAAGCGGCTTCGAAGTACCAATCAAAGAATTCAGACTAAATGCCGGTGCCGGATTTGTTGTAGCAGTTCTTGGTGATATCATGACCATGCCTGGACTACCAAAGCGCCCTGCTGCGGCTGATATGGACATGGATGAAAACGGAAACTTGACCGGAATATTTAGTTGATTTGGTGATGCGATGCAAATTATCAAACGCTCTGAAGAATTGATGAGAATCAGGGTTCGAAGCGAAGATGATTTGTGGAGTCTAGCTCACCTTTGCAGAAAGGGCAGATTACTCGGGATGCTTGGAGAGCGACGAGACCAAACTACCACTGGTCAAGAAGGTGGGAGAGCGAAAGTCGCCGAGCGAAAAAGAATGTGGATTGTTCTACGAGTTGAGTCACATGAAGTCCAAGCCTTTAGCGAAACTCTGAGAGTGCACGGAATTATCGAAAAAGCACAAATCGACAAAGGTAGCCACCACACCCACATGATTGCAGTTGGAGATGAAGTGGAGATAACAGCCGAATCATTCCCCCAAGTAGACTGGGACCTTTTGGAAAAAGCCAGCAAAGCCAGCGGAGAATCAAGATTGGCAATTGCAATTGTCGAACACGATGAAATTACGCTCTACGAATTAGCATTACACGGAATCAGAGAAGTTGCTCAATTCACCATGCGCGGTGGAGGGAAATACAGCGGAGGGATACGAGCCAGTCAAGAAGTCCAAGATTCATTTAGAGCAAAAGTCGCCAAGGATTTGCACCTACAATTACCCGAAAAAGTAGCGCTATTATTAGCCGGTCCTGGCCTTGCAAGAGAGGCATTACTCTCTGAAATGAAACATACTGGAAGAACTCTGAAAACGGTGGGGACTTCAATTGGCGGACGCTCAGGAGTCAACGAAGTATTGGCTGAAGGGTTAGCAGGGGAATTACTTGAAGAACATGGTTTGGTCAAAGAAATCGGATTACTTGAGGAATGCTGGCGGCGCCTAGCAGTCGATGGCCCAGTTGCTTATGGCAAGGAGCAATTGCAAAAAGCCCTCGAAGAAGGTGCCGTGGAAACTCTACTCATCAGCGCTGATTTACTTCGTTCAGAAGATAAAATTAATGGCAAAGGTTGGAGCAAATGGGTAGAGGATTTGGCCGACATCAATGCCACAATCCAACAATGCTCAACCGAGCACGATGCTGGACAACAATTACTCGGCTTTGGTGGAGCCGTGGCTTTATTACGCTTCAAAATGTGAGTTGCTAAGATGGCAAGAATCATCTGCATCGGTGAAGCGATGAAGCGCTACATGTCAAAGACTGGAAAACAAAGTATTGGCGGAGCCGAACTAAACGTCGCAGTTGCCCTTAGTTCCCTTGGTTGGGAAACCACTTGGCTTAGTGTGCTGCCCGAGAATGATGAAGGAATGATTGCTGCTATATCTCAGACTGGTGTCGAATCAGTGATAATTAGAAATGATGGAGAGGTTGGCAAATACACTGTAATTGAGGATGAGCAAAGAGTGCAATACCAGAGAGAAGATTCTGCCTTCGCATTGATGGACCCAGACGGCATCCATATTCGAACTTTCATGCAAGGGCATGAATGGGTGCACCTAACTGGCATCACACCATTTCTTGGGCAGGGTCCAAGAGCACTCTGGAATAGAGTGATGATATTTTCTGAACTTGACGACATAAAATTGAGCCTCGACATCAATCATCGACCGGCCCTTTGTAGTCGAGATGAACTGTGGGATGTTATTGAGCCACATCTTCGCAAAGTCCACCTCCTATCGATGTCAGAACAAGACCTCCATTGGATCGCCTCCAAAGAAGGCATGTCAGGGAGCGAAGAAGAAATTTGTAAACAAATTGCTCGTAAGTGGCTCATCAATAGAGTTGGATGTACTTTCAAAGAAACTCAAACTGGGAGACTACAGGGCTGGGAAAAGCGCTGGTCGATAGTTGCAACCCCTTCGGAAGTAGAATCATCAAGAGATAATAAAATCCTACACAGACCCATTGAACATCTCGGTTCGGGCGACGCATGGGTAGCAGGGGTTATTCAAAATGAGAAGAATGCTGATTTGATTGCGGTCATTCAACAATCTACATTCGGTGACTTTTTCCTTTCAAATAATGTAGATTGCCAAAGCGCTGAGTTTGAAACAATAAGCGGAATTGTCAATGCTGGAATCATCCCAATCATCCGTTCATCTTCAAGGGAAATAGCCGAAAAAGAAGCGAGAAGAGTTCTCGATAATGGAGCACAGTGCATCGAAATTTCACTCGATACTCCCGATTGTATCCGGCTCCTAGGTAGTATCAGAGAAAAGGAAATAACGAAGGGAATCGGCACCGTACAGATACCTACCGAAGTAGTATTGAAGTCTTATAGGAGGGGAGCCAGATTCTTCCTTTCTCCAAATAACCCTAAAGGATTTATCGAGGAATGTAAGATGTTCAATTCATTGGCAATTCCGGGAGTTACTAATATCGAAGAAGCAGAAGCGGCAGTCGCCCAAGGGGCTGTTTGCTTGAAACTCTTCCATTCGAAAAATGATTGGAGTATAGAGGAATTGGTGAAGATAAGGGGATTGATGCCTGAGGTTGTGCTGATTCCGGTTGGTGGAGTTATGCCTGAAGATGTTGAGAAGATGTTTGAAATTGGCATGGATGCGGTTGGTATTGGTGGTGCTTTAGGAACTATGGCTGATATAGAACTACAAGCCCTATTCTCTGAATAAGTTTCAATATTATTCCCTTCTTCTAGAGTTATGGTGAAAGTTCATCATGACTCCAGCACCTTCTTCAATATCTATGCTGACTATTCTATTCATTCGAGAATAAATTACTCCAACTACAATTGCAACAGCAACCATTATTCCAACGCAAAGTCCGATCAGAGTCCCAAGTACCTCTCCAAAGGATGTTGATTCTAATTCCTCGACGAGTTGTGCAGTATTTGACAATGCAACTAACTCTTCATCTTCGATGATTAAAGAAACCATAGACACTTGATATTGGCCATTACCAGCACTAGAATTGAGGCTTAAATGGTGGACACCAACCGGCCAGTTTGAACAGTCAATAGTCAGATTATTAGAGTTCTTAATACCAGCAATTGGACTGCCCTTAATGACAATAATACTAGTATTTGTCCATTCATTTACGCTTAGGTTAAGCCAACATTCATTTGTTTCTAAAAGTGTAAATATTTCTGATGAAAGCGACACATCAACCGGAATTAAAGGAGGTTCTTCTAATGGCTCTTCACCTCCAGTGCTATTGTTTCCCTCTCCAGTGCTATTGTTTTCCTCTTCATCGAGAGGTATAATTTCACAGGAAACATCCACTGCCTCTGGATTCATTTCCCCATTTTGCAAAAACATCCACAACTCTACTCTTAGGCAATATGTTTCTCCTCTATCAATAATACCAGTCGCGCTTTCAGGGCCGCTTAAGGTCCATTCATCCCAGTAGTCTTCTTCGGATGTAGTTGCAGCGAATGCGTCGATATAACCCCAATCGAGTGAAGAGTCACGATCCACGAAACCATCTTCTTGAAGGTATAAGTAGTAATCAATGTCATACGTGGTTCCGGTTGTCAAATCTGTAGCGGCTATCACGGCAGTAAGATTCAGGGCGGTCTCTGAAGTTAGGTCCGTATCAAAATGTAGTAGAGCGCTAATTTCCGACATACCACCATATACACAAAAGCCCCAATCGTCGCGCTCGTCTCCAGCATCGCAATAGTCACCAGCCTCGGATTGTAAAATAATATTGATGCTGAATGAAACAGTCGAGATATCACCAAAATATGAAGTGTATTTAAATTCAAAGTCATGTACCCCATCACCAGCATATTGGCAATCATACTTTGGAGGGGATGACCCTTCCATTAGTATTCCAGCAAATGAAATCACTTCCCAACTCCCTTCCTTATCCCAGTCCTCTCCAACCGTATCCTCTATTTCCACCTGAAAAGTACATGGTAATCCATCAATCAGATCTCCCTCGACTACTGCCTGCATTATGGGATAGTTTTCCATTTGTTCCACATATATTGTTTGGTTATCAAAATCTTCAGACAATTCACCATCATACATACTACCACCTACAATTCTTTGAACCCATAACTCAGCATTATAGTTTCCAACTGCCCAAGGGGTTATCGGAATTTCAACCTCTGCATCAGGAGTTGAATTGGAAATATTAGTATGGTAAAATATAATTTCTGTTCTCTCATTAATCGAATGCTCAGGCTCAGCCTGAATTGTAATGTTTGCCTGAACTCGCAACTCAACATCATCCGTTTCATTTGTTTCTACCTCATAATAAACCCAAAACCCTTCCGTGTTACCTTCTTCATCTCCCCACCATGCCAAATAGGTGTGATTATCATCAAACCAAATTTCTACCCCATCCGCTCCCGTCCCATCAGCTGCTACGTCTGTAAGTAGAGCAAGTGCAGGAATTAATGATGTAAGAAGAAGAACTCCAAATAAAATACTGAGTAATGGTTTATCATCCTCTTGCTCCCACATATTTTCTGCATCTGAAATTTTTGGGATTTTTATTCCAACAATAATTCCCACTACAATCGAGATTAAAATTGAGAGGTTAAAGATTGGAGTTCCGGCCTCACCTTGGAGTTTTTCAGCCGCTGCTTGCTGCACTTGAGCACAGCCATGATTGCCTTTATTTGCTTCATCAGGACATGCATCTCCATTTTCACCCACCAAATTATCTCCAAAGCCATCACCATCGCGGTCAAGCCATTGTTGGTCATCAAAAGGAAACTGGTCATCGCTATTTCGGATTCCATCACCATCATCGTCAACACAACCAAGTGTATCAGTCAGGCTTGTACCATATTCCAAAGGACAATCGTCTGAATTGTTGCCAACTGGATTATCTCCAAAACCATCGAGATCACTATCTAATTGCTGACTTGAATCGAAAGGGAAGGTGTCCACTCCATCATCGACTCCATCACCATCTGTATCAACGGCCAATGCTGCTGAAGTACTGCATAGGAGGAGGAAGATTCCGAGCAAGGTGAGATACCAGCGCGACTGCACCTTAGATGGTGGCTTGAACTGCCATTCAAAGGTTTGGGAGACATCTACCCTTGAGGATTCTTTTCCGCATTGCTCAGTTTAGTGCAAATTCCTTACTTTGCCGATGCTGTTAGCAACTTCTAGTGGGCCCGACCGGATTTGAACCGGTGATCCACGCCTTGTAAGGGCGTTGTCATAACCACTAGACCACGGGCCCTACAAGTCTTGGGCTACACCTATCCCCCTTCAAATCGTCGGCAAGCCAACCTTGATGAAGAAGAGGCTCTACAAACAATATATGGATGAGGCTGTTAGTGCCTTGGCTGCTCGATTAGGGCGCCGGCTGAAAGGGGTTGAGGGAACCATTTCATGCGCAGAATCATGCACAGGTGGTCTGCTTTCTAGCACTTTGACCGATTTATCTGGAGCAAGTGCTTGGTACCGCCAATCATGGATCACCTATACCAACGAGGCTAAGCATCGACATTTAGGCGTCGGAGTTGAAATGTTAGCAGAACATGGTTCAGTCTCTTCGGATGTAGCGATGGCTATGGCCAAAGGAGCACGTGAAAGAGCAGGTACAACTTTTGCCATTTCAATAACTGGAATCGCAGGGCCGAAGGCTGATGAAACTAAAAAACCGATTGGCATCGTTTATGTTGGCGTTTCAACAGAAGAAGGAGAGCGTACAAAACAAGGCCGATTTGGTGGTTCACGACAAGAAAATAAAGAATCATTCGTGGCCTTTGCTTTGCAATTCGCAATCCAACAATGGGATTTCATGCGAGATAAATATGCGAAAGTAGAAGCAGAGGATATTCAGAAGCGTGAAGCAACTCGTGTTATCGAAGAAGAAAAGCGCCTCAAGCGACTGATTGCAGAAGCACAAGCAAAGGCCTCTGCACCTTGGCAAGAACAAGTATGGGACCGACCCGTAAAGGCTGACCGCGACATTGGTGGAGATGTCGAATGGGAAAAATAGCCCCTTGATTCTGTAAGCATTCTGACTGTTCAACAACGAAAGCCTTGAAGAGCCCCTCAACAGGGTTGTGACTATGGCGCAGGCGGATTGGCAGGATATCCTCCAATATTGCATGGCCAATGGTATCCTCATCAAACGCGGTGTCAAAGAAAAATTGCTTGAGATGGATAACCCTATGTCTATCGTAGAAAAGGCAGAGCCTGGATTTCTCAAACTTGAGGATTTCGGGGCACCTGTGAATGTGCTCGATGAAAGCCCTGCCGACTTAGCGCGTGTAATTGCACCTTTGGTTGAAACCGCGCCCGTGCCGGTGTTCAAGATTCATGGCTTGGCGGATTATAACATGGATGATTTTCCAATGAAAGCGACCGATGCCTCTTCGGACATTGAAGTGCATTGGGAGATTACCGGAAATAGCGTTACTGAAGGGCGTATGGAAGATATTCGCTCTTGCTTCAATGACCGCTTGAAAAAAATCAAACAAATGATAATCAAAGCCGGATTGCCTACTCGTTGCAGCGATATTGCTCGCCTACAATCCGAACGTATTCGCTTCACTGGCTACGAAAATATCGCTTGTGCCATAGGTCTGGTTAACGAACCCAGAAGCACGAAAAATGGACATCTAATCTTTGATTTGGAGGACCATACGGGAGCCATGACCTGCTTATTGCGCAAGGATGATGAGGACCCAAACCCAGTAGTTACTTCAGGAATACTTCCTGATAATGTGATTGGCGTTTCTGGTTCGTTCAGCCGAGATGGAGATTTATTTTACATCTCAGACCTACATTGGCCTGACTTACCCAACCGTCAACGCGTTCATGCTGAACAAGGCGTTAGCGTTGCTTTTCTTTCTGATATCCACGTCGGCTCCAAGACCTTCTTGGAAGATCAGTGGCATAAGATGGCACAATGGATGCGAGAAGACCCTCTTGGGCACTCCATCAAGTATCTGGTTCTATCAGGTGATGTGGTTGATGGAGTTGGTATTTATCCTAATCAAGACAAGGAATTGGCAATAACCGATTTGTATCATCAATATTCTCACTTTGCCCGCCTCATCGAGTTGCTTCCTGATTGGGTTGAATGTATCTTATTGCCGGGAAACCACGATGCTGTGAGACCCGCAGAGCCTCAACCAGCCTTGGAACCAGATATTCAACAAGACTACAATACTACAAAATTCGTTGGTAATCCCTGTGAGTTTTCACTGCATGGCGTACGTCTACTGTCCTATCATGGCAAGAGTATCGACGATTTCGTTGCGGGCATGAGGACAATCACCTATGGTTCTCCAGTTGATGCGATGAAGCAGATGATGCTGCAGAGGCATTTGGCGCCTCAATGGGGAGGTAAGACTCCTCTTTCACCGGAGCCTCAAGACAATTTGGTTATCTCGACGATTCCGGATATTTTTGTGACTGGCCACGTGCATGGGCATTCCTGTATCAATCACAAAGGGACTACTTTAGTTTGTTCTTCGACTTGGCAGGACCAGACTTCCTATCAGAGAATGCTGGGTTTCCAGCCTCAGCCCTGTATATTGACGGTGGTGAATTTGGGAACTCACAAAACTGCATCTATTCCATTCGCCTGATTAGATGGTGTCGCTCCTTCTACCGCGCAACATTGCTAAGGTTGTCAATAGCACGACTACTAAGAACATAATTTGCAACTTTGTATCAGCAAAAATATTCCCCGAGTTTGTTGTCTCTGCTTTTTCTTCACTCTCATCAGGAGTTGCTGCTGTAGTTTCCTCGACGCTGAATTCGCTATGGCTAGTATTGCTATTTCCAGACGCATCAATTGCAGTTACACCAACCGTCCATTGACCTCTTGACAATGGCGTATTACTGCTGAGGTGGTGATTCTTTGAGATTGCGATTTGGCTGCCATCAATGTGGATTTCTTCATTTCCTTTTGTTAGGACTATCGCTTCGGTTGCGGCTTCTGAAGTATACCAAGTTATACTTGCCACTCCATCTTCTGAGACCACGACTACCACGTTGAGAATTTCAGGCAGGGTTGTATCCTCGACTGCTGAAGTCTGGACTTCAATACTGATATTGTCAATACCAGGTACGGAGATTATACAACTGTAATTTGTTGCTGTTGTTAATCCATTCACCGTTACTGTATGCGATGTGGTATTGGCTCCAACTGCCGTATTTTGCCCACACGAGACGGTCGAACTTGTTGCTTGAGTAGTTTGGAATCCTATGATAACGCTGCTGGCTGTTGCTCCTACAATAGTTGCTCCGAATATTTGTTGTTCCAATTCTGGTATCTCTATTCCTGTAAGTGCTGCAAATTTATGAGTTGTTGCTGAATAATCTGCCAACATTGCATTTTGGTCAACACCTTCTGGAGTCATCATATCGAGGATATTCGGGTCGTATTCTATGCCATCATCGCTTGCTGGGTCAGCACCGCCTCCTAATCTCCAAGTCTTAGCACTGGCATCTATTCCTCGCCATTTGCCATCGCCAAAGCCATCTTGACTTCCTAAGACGATGATGTATCGAT
>Ga0302120_10001550_pt1 | contig 10747 bp, 8 predicted proteins | sample AG5_Bottom_MG_FD_203118 | JGI IMG/M metagenome (GOLD analysis project Ga0302120, IMG submission 203118) | Marine microbial communities from Western Arctic Ocean, Canada - AG5_Bottom | ecosystem: Environmental > Aquatic > Marine > Oceanic | place: Canada: Western Arctic Ocean | collected 2017-10-01 | reverse complement strand
TTGCATTTTTGGGCGTTAATCTTAGCCAGGCATACTGCCTCGGATGATTGGTCCACACCTACAACATGCCATTGAGGGTGTTCACTGGCCAAAGCCAGAGCAATTGCACCGCTGCCAGTACCCAGATCTACCACACTAGCTTGTGTTGGCAAGTTTAGATCGAGCACTACCTCTACTAGCAATTCTGTTTCTGGACGAGGAATTAAGGTAGAGGCATCTACTTGCAAATCTAACGTCCAGAACCCCTGCTGTCCCAGCAAGTGAGCAACAGGTTTACCCAAACAGCGCTCTGTCACCAGGTGTTCAAAACGCTGCCACTGCTGTTTCATTAAGGGCTTGTCTGGCCAAGCATAGAGACTCGCCTGGGCAACAGACAGCACATGACACAGCAACAGTTCAGCATCTAATCGAGGACTATCTGTTGCCTCTAAAGCACCCTTGAGCGTTTCCTTAGCCCAAACAGTTGCTTGCTGCCAAGAATAGCTTGAGCAGGTGCTAGGCTGAGAACTAGCGTCGATATTAGCCTTCATTTTCTGCTAACGAGGCCAACAGATTAGCCTGATGTTCATTACTTAATGGTTCGATAATACAATTCACATCACCTTCCATAATATCTGCCAGCTTGTAAAGAGTCAGATTGATGCGATGATCCGTTACCCGGCCCTGAGGATAATTATAAGTCCGAATACGCTCAGATCGGTCACCACTGCCCACTAAACTCTTTCGGGCGTCTGCTTGCTCTGCGGCAACCACTTCTTGTGCACTGGACAGCAATCTAGACGCCAATAGAGACATCGCCCTTGCTTTGTTCTTGTGCTGCGAGCGCTCATCTTGACACTCTACTACGGTACCTGTGGGTAAGTGAGTAATACGAATAGCAGAGTCAGTTTTATTGACGTGCTGGCCACCTGCACCCGACGCCCGGAACGTATCGATGCGCAAATCACCTTTATTAATATCTACATCATCTACCGAATCAACTTCTGGCATTACTGCTACAGTGCAGGCAGACGTATGAATACGGCCTTGAGATTCTGTTTCTGGCACTCGCTGTACACGGTGAGCACCGGACTCAAACTTTAGGCGCGAATACACATCATTGCCCACCATTCGGGTAATAATTTCACGAAAACCGCCGTGTTCACCTACGTTCTGGCTGACAATTTCTACCTTCCAACCCATATTTTCCGCATAACGCGTGTACATGCGATACAGGTCTCCAGCAAAAATAGCAGCTTCATCACCGCCCGTTCCAGCGCGAATTTCCACAAAGGTGTTGTGGCCATCGTTTGGATCTTTTGGCAGCAGTAGCTTCTGTAAGTCTAATTCTAATTCCGCTTGACGTTTCTTGCCATCGAGAATTTCTTCTTCCGCCATGGCTTTCATTTCAGCGTCATCTTCGTCCAGCATTAACTGAGCTTCTTCCATGTCAGCTTGCAACTGAACGTATTGCCCGTAGTTTTTTACTACATCTTCAAGCTCTGCATATTCTTTGGAATAGGCTCGGAATTTATCTTGGTCCATGATCACTTCAGCTACGCCCAATAGAGCTTCTAGCTCTTCATAGCGATCCTGTAAGCGTTCTAATTTACTAAGTATTGAGGCTTTCATAAGGTTTTGTTCAAATCAAACATGGCTTGCAATAACGCTAGGCTTTGGTCGTCCCCTAACGCACTGGCTTTCTTTAATTGCACCGTAGGTGCATGCATCATTTTATTGGCAAGATCCCTAGCAAGGCGCTGCATCACAATCTCAGGGTCCTCGCCCTTGGCTAACTTCGCCATAGCGCGCCCTAGTTCTTCATCTCGTAACGCTTCCATATTTTGCCGGTAATCTCGGATGCTGCTAACAGCGTCTAACGAACGTTCAGACTCTAAGTAGGTTACAAGGCCTTCTTCAATCATAACTTCGGCCGCTTTTGCTGCCTCTTGTCGAGAACGCATGCCTTCATCTATGACATCTTTTAAATCATCAACGGTAAATAAATATACGTCGTCTAACTCACCAACCTCTACTTCGATATCACGAGGAACTGCGATATCCACCATAAACATTAGTTTGTGTTTACGTTGTTTGAGCGCCCTCTCAACCGCACCCTTACCAAGTATGGGTAATTGACTCGCAGTGGACGAAATAACAATATCAGCAGCGGCTAGGTGGTCTGGAATATCAGATAGTAAAACCGCTTGAGCGTTAAATTCAAGAGCCAAGTCTTCGGCTCGCGCTAAGGTGCGATTAGCCACGACAATTTGCTTTACACCGGCATCATACAAATGCCGAGCCACCAGCTCTATTGTCTCACCAGCACCAATGAGCAATGCTGTTTGATCTTCCAAACGGGCAAAAATCTGCCTTGCCATCGTCACGGCTGCAAAGGCCACAGAGACTGGATTTTCACCAATAGCTGTATGGGTACGCACATACTTGGCCATATTAAAGGCACTTTGAAACATACGTATCAAATGGCTTGTGGCCGTTTTTTCTTGCCGAGCCAGCGAGAAACTAGATTTTAACTGGCCTAATATTTGCGGTTCGCCAAGCACCATTGAATCTAATCCACTGGCCACTCGCATCATGTGTTTAACAGCTTGATCCGCCTGTTGAAAGTAGCTGTGGTGTTGCACTTGATCCAGTTCTACTTGGTGGAAATCTGCTAGCCATTGGGCAACGACTAATTGAGGATCTCCCAGGTGCACAGCGCCCACAGGTAGCCTGCCATAAACCTCTGTACGATTACATGTAGACAAGATGGCAGCTTCTGAAACTGCCGTTTGACTCACTAACTGCTGGAGAGCAGATGCAGTGATTTCTGGCGCAAAGGCTAGCTTTTCGCGTACATCGACAGGGGCTGTGGTGTGATTAATGCCAAATACAAACAAGGTCATGGAGGTGGTCTGCAGGTGCCGAACAATTACGAAGCGCTATTAAAGGCTTTATTATACCCGAAACTTAACCGCCCCAATAGCCAACTGCACCGCTAACTCAACAGCTATTTGTAGATAGCCCTCGGTTAGGTCATAAATTTTAACCATTTTATCGTGGCGCCGGTATTGTGCAAAGGCCTCTATTTGTTACACTTCGTTATTATTGCATTATTAAAGAACCTTGACCTTGTCACCACACTCATCGCTTAATGCCTGCCTCAATACCCATTGGTTGCGCCTTCGCTACCTTGGTGTAGTGATGGCTTGCACGTTAATTGGGAGTTGCAGCACTGCAATAAAAACAAGCGACCAACCTAAGCCTCAGCGATTCGAAAGCCTAACCAGTGCAAATTTATCTCACCTTTTAATAGGCGAGTTTTCGTTGCAAAGAGGGCATAACAAAGAAGCCACCATACACCTTCTTGCCGCAGCCCAATCAACCCAAGATCTCAATACAACAAGGCGCGCCACCTACTCGGCACAATTTTCCGAAAGCCCAGAACTACTGAAACAATCCAGCCTTCTATGGACCCAACTGGCCCCAAAAGACCCCTTACCGTGGCAATATATCGCTCAGGCAGCAAGCCTTAGCCAACAGTTCGAGCAAGCTACACAAGCCTTAGAGGAAGAGCTTAAGCGGGGGGGTGGCGCTGGCCTCCCCTATGTAGCCAGTTTAAGTGTTAATGAATCGGCAACAACCCAAGAAAACTTAAAACGAACGCTTAAGTCATGGTTAGGCACCTACCCCAAACACAAACAACTACTCCACTCTCTCGCATTACTAGAACAAAATGCAGGGCATATTGACACTGCCATCATTTACATCAACAAAGCTCTGGCACAGGATGCCCACTATCTTCAAGCACAAGTTGTTTACGGAGAACTATTGCTTGCAAATCAACAGACCCAAGCTGCAGACACTTACTTAAGCCAATACACGCAACCATTACAAAAGGCACCTCGGCATTTGATCACCCTGCATGCTCAAGTTCTTACGTTAATGGCTCAGTACACGAGGGCATACAACTATTTTGATGAACTTACTCGACGCAATCCTGAAAATCTCCGTTACAGATACTCCGCGGGGGTTTTAGCCTACGAAAATAAACAATATTCAGAGGCATACATACACCTGAAAAAAATCATCGAACTAGACCCAGACAGCCATAGTGCTTATTACTACATGGGCCTCAGTGCCCTGCGTCAAGATTTACAAACACAAGCTTTAAGTTATTTACATCAGGTCAAAAAAGGCGCAGATCGGCTGAACGCTATCACCCTACTGCTTGACTTAAAAAACCCTGATACAGACCAAAGAGAGGCTTATTTTGATCAGCTACGCGACCAAAACCAAGATTTAACAGCAGATATTTTTTCCTTAGAAGTCCAATATTTACAAGACATAGGCCAGATTGAATCTGCCATAGTGTCATACCAAGACGCACTAAAAGAACACCCTCAAAGCATCGACCTACTCTATAGCTATGCTCTATTTTCGCAATCGCTGCATCAGTTCAACACCACAGAACAAATGTTGCTACGCATTATTGATATAGAACCTAATCACATCAACGCACTCAACGCCTTAGGTTATTCTTATGCCGAACAGGGAGTAAACCTCATACAGGCTGAATTATTAATTCGCAAGGCACTGGCACAGGATCCAGAAAATGCGGCTATTATTGATAGCCTTGGCTGGGTCAGCTACCGCCTAGGGCACTTGCGACAAGCTCTAATTTTACTTACCAAGGCCTATGATATAATGCCTGCAGCCGAAATAGCTGCGCACTTGGGCGCAGTAAAATGGGCTCTTGGGGACACAGAAAGTGCTTTTAAAACATGGAATCTTGCCCTAAGCCTAGACCCAGACAACGCCCTTATTAAACAAGCAATCTTGGACGCACAAAATGAATTTCAAAGCGATTAGCCGTTTTAAAAACCTTACACGATTAACTTTCTTAGGGTTAATTGGCTTGACCATCGCAGCCTGTAGCACCGCACCCACAAGCAACAACCAACCCATGCCGACCCATGCCTACGCACCTTTTTCATACAAACAAGCTGAACTAGAAAAGCTTGTGCAATGGGATGTAGAAGGGAAATTAGCAGTCTATGCCGATGATAAAAATAACTCTGGATTACTTACTTGGCGCCAAAGATCAGACTATTTTTATTTGCTAGTTAATGGACCATTAGGAAGTGGCCAGCTTCACATAGAAGGGACACCAGGCCTAGTAGTCGCCACTAGCAGCAAAGGCCAGGTGGAGGCGAAGTCAATTGAGGTTTTGTTTGAAGAAGAATTTGACTGGCAATTCCCCATGCAAGAACTAAGGTACTGGGCGAGGGGCATTCCACAACCTGATACGCTAGCAAAAATAACCTATAATTCAGCAGGTGAAGCAGCCACCATCGAACAGGCTGGCTGGCTGGTGAAATACCACTCCTATAACAATGTAACCGGTTTACCTATGCCTAAAAAAATTGAGCTCATCGGTGCCGATATACGCCTCGTGTTAGTGCTAAAAAGCTGGTTTAACTTATTCCCATTTCCGCGACTCAATCCTAGCTTCACTCCCACTTTAAGCCCCGAGTAAAGGCGCGAATTGTGTTGACACTAGAGGCTATTTCCGCGAAAATGTGCGCCTGAAATTTATGGGATATCGCCAAGCGGTAAGGCAACGGGTTTTGATCTCGTCATGCGCAGGTTCAAATCCTGCTATCCCAGCCACACTCTATGACACAAACATGATTTTGTGTCTTACTATAACTGCAAAAGCATAGGTGCCCAAAGGTGACAAAACTTAAAGTTTTTTCCGGTAGTGCTCATCCCGCGTTGGCTCAAATGGTTGTAGATCGCCTGGGCGTACCCCTAGGCAAAGCTAAAGTATCAACCTTTAGTGATGGTGAATGTGCAATTGAATTGCAGGAAGACGTCCGCGGCAAGGATGTATTTATCATCCAACCCACCTGCGCACCTACCAACACCAATTTAATGGAACTCATACTAATGGCCGACGCCATGCGCCGAGCCTCTGCTGCCCGCGTGACCGCTGTAGTGCCTTACTTTGGCTATGCACGCCAAGATCGCCGCCCTCGCTCCGCACGCGTACCCATTAGTGCTCGCGTTGTAGCCAACATGATGGCTCGTTCTGGCATTGACCGCGTACTGACTGTTGATTTACACGCCGAACAGATTCAAGGCTTTTTCGACATTCCAGTAGACAACGTGTTTGGTTCTCCTGTGTTGCTGGATGAAATCACTAAAAAAAATTACGACAACCCATTGGTTGTGTCACCAGATGTTGGTGGCGTAGTGCGCGCACGTGCAGTAGCGAAGCAGTTAAATACAGATTTAGCGATTATCGACAAGCGACGTGAAAAGGCTAACGAATCTCAGGTGATGAACATTATTGGCGATGTTACAGACCGTACCTGCATCTTGGTTGATGACATGTGTGACACGGCTGGCACCTTATGCAAAGCAGCGGACGCACTTAAGGCCAATGGCGCCAAACGCGTTGTAGCCTATGCTACCCATCCCGTTTTATCTGGCCCTGCAGTAGAAAATATTACCAACTCGTCACTGGACGAACTGGTAGTGACCGACACTATTCCGCTATCAGCCGCCAGCAAAGCGTGCAAAAGCATTCGCCAATTAACCATGGCCGATGTATTAGCTGAGTCTGTGCGTCGCGTTTGCAACGAAGAATCCATTAGCGCGATGTTTCGCACCTAAACTTAGGTCGCAAAAATTGCGCTAATATTATCGGCCTTTAATTAGGTCATTTTAACCGTCCTATCGTGCACCGGTCGCAAGTGCCCAGGACAATAAATAAGGAAAGACAAATGTCTATCTCTCTAAATGCTGAAGCCCGTGATGACTTGGGGAAAGGTGCGAGCCGCCGCCTACGTCGTCTATCTGGTGGCACACCTGCTATCGTTTTTGGCGGTGCAAAAAACAAGAAGCCTCAATCGATTACTTTGGTTCACAAAGATCTTTGGAAAGCTTCTGAAGTAGAAGGCTTTTACAGCTCTGTAATCACTCTAAACATTGGCGGCAAAGAAGAGCCAGTAATTGTTAAAGACCTACAGCGTCACCCAGCCAAGCAAGAAATCCAGCACGTTGACTTCTTACGCGTTACTAAGTCAAACCTAATTCACATCTTGGTTCCTTTGAAGTTTGTGAATGAAGCGACTGCACCTGCCATTAAGATCCAAGGCGGCACAGTGTCTCACGCTAAAAGCGAAGTTGAGATCACTTGCTTGGCAGCTAACTTGCCAGAGTGCTTAACTGTAGACATGCAAGATGTGGCTATCGGTGGTATCGTTCACCTTTCAGACATCCCACTACCAAAGGGCGTAACTATTCACGCTCTTCGCCTAGGCGAGGACCACAACCAAGCAATCGCTACTATTACTGGCTCCAAAGGCAGTTAAAACTAGCACAGCTTAATTGTTGTAATAAACGCCTTTGTTATTCACTTAACAAAGGCGTTTTTATTTGGAGTTCCACGTTCATGCCCGATTCTATACCCGATGTACCCATCAAGCTCATTGTTGGTCTAGGCAATCCTGGTGCGAAATACGATCAAACTAGACACAATGCAGGCCAAGACTGGTTGGCGCAATTGGCTAAAGAAGAAGGCATTAGCTTGGCCATGGAAAAGCGCTTTTTTGGTGACTATGGCCAAGGCTTTATAGCTGGGCACAAAGTCCACCTGCTCATCCCTAATACCTTTATGAATTTAAGCGGGCAAGCTGTACAAGCCCTATGTAATTTCTATAAAATTGACACCGACAACATCCTCGTAGCCCATGACGAACTAGATCTGCCTCCAGGCACAGCACGCCTCAAACTAGGCGGCGGCCATGGTGGTCACAATGGTTTACGAGACATTATTAACAAGCGCAGCGGCGACAAGAACTTCCACCGCTTACGCTTAGGAATAGGCCACCCTGGCGATGCCAAGTTAGTGACCAATTACGTACTAAAAAAAGCGCCTCTTGAAGAGCGCATCAGCACCCAGAATTCAATGGACAAGGCAATAAAAGCCATGCCGGAGGCTATATCTGGGCAATGGCAAAAAGCCATGAATGACCTGCACACAAGCTAAGAAAGCGGTCTAATTATAATTACTAGAGGTATCCCATGGGATTCAATTGCGGCATTGTAGGCCTACCTAACGTTGGTAAATCAACTCTTTTTAACGCACTTACCAAAGCGGGCATTAGTGCTGAGAACTTTCCATTTTGCACCATTGAGCCTAACGCAGGTGTTGTGGCAATGCCAGACCCACGCTTAGACGCCTTAGCGGCTATCGTTGAACCAGAACGCATACTTCCCACCACCATGGAATTTGTCGACATCGCGGGTTTGGTAGAAGGCGCATCGAAAGGTGAAGGCTTGGGAAACAAGTTTTTAGCTAACATCCGTGAAACAGACGCCATTGCACATGTTGTACGTTGTTTTGAAGATGATAACGTGATTCATGTCTCTAACCGCATTGACCCTATCGATGACATCGGCATCATCAATATGGAACTGGCCTTGGCAGATTTAGATTCCGTAGAAAAGCAAAAAGCCCGCGTGCATCGTGTTGCTCGCACTGGCGACAAAGAAGCCCAAGCCACTATGGCATTTTTAGAAAAACTAGCAGCCCCCCTAAGCGAGGGTATTGCAGTGCGCACCCTAGACTTAAACGATGATGAGCTAGCCATGGTGAAGAGTTTTCACCTACTCACCAGCAAACCTACGATGTACATTGCCAACGTTGCTGACGACGGCTTTGAAGACAATCCTCATCTAGATGCAGTCAACGCCTATGCCGCTGTAGAAGGCGCTAAAGTAGTCGCTATCTGTAACCAAATTGAAGCGGAAATAAGCGAACTAGATGATGATGACAAACGCGAGTTTTTGTCTGACATCGGAATGACCGAGCCTGGTTTGGATCGTGTAATTCGAGCTGGTTATGAACTACTTAGCTTACAAACCTACTTTACTGCAGGCGTTAAAGAAGTGCGCGCATGGACTGTAAAACAAAATGCCACAGCACCTCAAGCAGCTGGTGTAATCCACACAGACTTTGAAAAAGGTTTTATCCGTGCCGAAGTTGTTGGTTATGATGATTTTATTGCTGGTAACGGCGAACAGGGTGCCAAAGAAGCTGGCAAGTGGCGCTTAGAAGGCAAAGAATACCGGGTAAAAGACGGCGATGTGGTTCACTTCCGATTTAATGTGTAAAAGCTTTGTTTATGGGTGTTGACAGCACCCCCAAAACAAGGAATAATTCGCGTCCTCAAGTACAGCCACTGTGCTTGAGGACGATCAAAATGGCTATGTAGCTCAGCTGGTTAGAGCACATCACTCATAATGATGGGGTCACTAGTTCGAATCTAGTCATAGCCACCATTTTGATCAGTCCTGTGGACATTTCTGGGATATCGCCAAGCGGTAAGGCAACGGGTTTTGATCTCGTCATGCGCAGGTTCGAATCCTGCTATCCCAGCCATTCGTCCTTTTTGTGCAGTAAATAAAACACCCTCTCAATACCCAAAAAACATTACTAGCTTTCTGATCCCTTTGACCCGTTTCATCACTATGCGTTTTTTCGATTGCGATTAGGCTTAAATGTGCCTAGAGTAATACATTAATAGACTTATTCCTCAGCGGCATTTAGCATGGATCTTATTGAGCGTCACACACCTCAAGGTGGCGCACTTGAGCGCACATCCACCCTATGCGATTACAATCTACCAGATCGACGTTCTATGGTACCTCTGGGCCCTCTGAGGCCCGCTACCTGCGCCAACCCCAATAGCCCATACACTTTGGGCTTAGAAAAAGGAAACCACCATGACAATTCACATTAACAGTCAATTTGACAGCGGCAACATTGAGGTCATCGATGCGCACAGCAACCCTATTGAGCTAGCCATACGTCATGATAACCAATCCGATTTCTATCAATGGTTTCACTTTAGTATTGCCGGGGCTAGGGACAGAAATGAGTTAGAACTGAATATCACCAATGCTGGAGGAGCAGCTTTTCCTGCAGGCTGGCAGCATTTTCAAGTAATGGCTTCCTATGACAGAGAAGAATGGTTTAGGGTGCCCACACGATATGAAGACAGCTGCCTAATTTTTAATCACGCACCAGAACATGACTTAGTTTGGTATAGCTACTTTACGCCTTATTCATGGGAGCGACATCAGGACCTTATCGGTTGGGCGCAAACTAGTGATATTTGCACCCTTACAACCCTAGGCGACAGCCTGGACGGCAGGCCTTTAAGCCTACTGACTATCGGTGATGACACGCCACAAAAACGTAAAATCTGGCTCACTGCTCGCCAACATCCAGGTGAAACCATGGCCGAATTTGCCATAGAAGGTTTATTACAAAAATTACTAGATCCTAGTGATGCGTGTGGCCGTAAGCTTCTCGAAGATGCAGTGTTTTTTATTATTCCAAACATGAATCCAGATGGCAGTGTACGCGGCCACCTTCGAACCAATGCAGCAGGCATTAACCTTAACCGTGAGTGGCTAAATGCCACCATGGAGCGCAGCCCAGAAGTACTTTTAACACAACAAAAAATGCATGAGACGGGTGTAGACCTTTTCATTGATTGTCACGGCGACGAAGCAATACCTTATGTGTTTTTAGTGGATAATCAAGGCATACCGGCATATAGTCCGAGGCTCGCTAAGTTAGAAGCAGATTTTAAACAACAGTTGCTTATCAGCAACCCAGACTACCAAACAGAATACGGCTATGACACAGACCTTCCAGGGCAAGCAAACCTGACTTTAGCTAGCGCAT
>Ga0302120_10001549_pt1 | contig 10754 bp, 9 predicted proteins | sample AG5_Bottom_MG_FD_203118 | JGI IMG/M metagenome (GOLD analysis project Ga0302120, IMG submission 203118) | Marine microbial communities from Western Arctic Ocean, Canada - AG5_Bottom | ecosystem: Environmental > Aquatic > Marine > Oceanic | place: Canada: Western Arctic Ocean | collected 2017-10-01 | reverse complement strand
AGTGAACTGCCCCTTACACTGAGCTGTCGGTTTGCTTTGTTTGAAACTGACACATACAATGCGAGAATATATGCCTATGAATCAGATGTTCTATATGCATTTTCTGTACCAGCTTATTATTACCGAGGAGCCAGAACGTATCTTATGGCGAAGATCAAGCTATTAAAAAACATTGATATATGGCTAAGGTATGCTCAAACGTATTACGATAATAGAAGTGTTGTTAGCTCAGGCCTTTTCGAAATACAGGGAAGCACCAAGTCAGAAGTGAAAGCACAAATAAGGGTCAAGTTCTAGTGGAGGGCATTGAAGCATACAAGATCAATCCGCCGTCAATACCATCAGGGTCGATGTACCTGTTTGTAACCGATTCTGGCGTGGAATATGAAGTCAGGTTCGGTAGGAAGCAGAACAACATTCTTGCTGCCACCATTGTGTTCGGTGTGCTCAATGAAGAGTTTGATGCAGATGATGCGGGTGAATACGTAGTAGTGAACCGGGGAGAGATCTATCGTGTAGTGGCCACTGTTTCCAGAGTGATTCAGATGTATATGGCAAAGCATCCGCGAATGATGTCCTATGAATTTACAGGAGAAAATCGGGAGAACGAAGGTGATGGAGTGACTGTTGCTACAGCGCGTACTAAGTTCTTTTTACGATATGTGCCTCAAATCTTTGGCCCTGAGTGGAAAGCCGTCTTAAAAGGCAATACCGTCACCATTTCAAAGCAGTAAGGGACTTAAACTTCTTCAATTACAAAGCCAACCGACCTGAGGTCCTCCCAGTAATTGCGGTATGACTTAGCGACAACTCCCGGGTGCTCTATTGTCAATCCGCCCAGCACGCAGGAAAGCGGGGCAAAGGACATGGCCATTCGATGATCCTCAAAAGTGGAGATTGGAGCAGAGGATGCTTTGAGCTCGGAAGGAGAGCAGGCAATTTCTCCGTGCCGGAGCTCTTCAACGCCAACACCTACCTTCTTTAGCTCGGACTTCAGGGCAGCTACCCTGTTAGTTTCCTTTATCCTAAGTGTTTCTAATCCAGTATAAATGCCAGGTATACCAAGTGCAGCTGTTGTAGTCACCACGGTTTGAGCTAAATCCGGACAGTTGATAAAATTATAGCCAAACTCTTTTGCATGTACTGCTGTTTTTGTGAGGACGGCCCCGGTCTTTGTATATGTTGTTTTCACACCAAGCAGAGCAAATAATTCAGCTACGACAGAGTCACCCTGCCAGGAAGCCCTGTTTAACCCCTCCAGCTCAATTTCCGCGTCATTTGCTAATGCAACAATGGAGTACCAATAGGATGCACTGGACCAATCTGCCTCCACCTTTAAATTGCCGCTGTTGTACTCCCCTGCTTCAATATCAATGCTCTTGGGCTTGTGTTCAGCATTGATCCCAAAGTGCCGGAGTGCCTTCAGGGTCATCTCGATATATGGCCTGGACACCACTTTGTCAGTTAGGTGTATGGTCAATCCTTTGTCAAGGCAGGGTGCAATTAGAATTAATGCCGAGATAAATTGACTGCTTATTGCAGAATCCATAGTGACCTCGGAGCCAATGATGCTTCTGCCTTCTATTTGTAATGGGGGGAATCCCTCTTCTTCCAGGTAAGTAATTTCGGCCCCCAACCCCCTTAATGCTTCAACTAGCACCCCAATAGGTCTTTGCTTCATCCTGTCAGAACCAGTCAGGATCCTTGTGTCTTTGAGGGTAGAGAGGTAAGCCGTCAGAAAGCGAAAAGTAGTGCCAGCGTGTCCACAATCCAGGGTCCGTTCCTCGGAAGCGAGCAGGGTTTCAAGCGTTTTGGTGTCTTCGGCATTTGACAGGTTATTGATATTGATATTTACTGAACTCAAAGCCTTGATGACAAGAAGCCGATTGCTGATACTCTTCGAAGCGGGGAGCTTAATCTTTCCCCTGATCTTACCTGGTGGCGTTATCTTGTAGACCATTGAACTATAAACTACGGTAGTAATCCAGCGCCTGTCTTATTGACTCTTCATCAACATATTGGTCAATCAATGGCGACCCGATTGCCGTTAGTAAGGTGAAATTGATCTTTCCATCACGATTTTTTTTATCGGCATACATGGAGGTGATATATTCATTGTACGAGGACAGGTCCAGTTTCCTTTTTTGATAGATGGCAGACAGATAACTACAGACGTCGTCCCTGGCTTCTCCGCCGAGGCCTGTTAGGACAGAAGACAAATATAGTTCGCATACCATCCCTATTGCAACAGCTTCCCCGTGGAGAAGAGGGGTGTCTGTACCCAGGTAAAAGGACTCCAGTGCATGTCCGATAGTATGGCCGAAATTGAGCGTTTTTCTTACGCCCTCTTCTTTCGGGTCTTCTGTAACTATGCGGTTCTTTATGTTCACGGATTGCTCAATTATGGCTTTCCAGGACTCCATAGATTGTGCCCCAACATCCAAATCGTGTTCTCTAATGTGGCCTAAATACTCATTGTCCGCAATCAAAGCATGTTTGATCACTTCAGCATATCCTGCGATAACCTCCTTTTGTTCAAGTGTTGTTAGGAAAGCTGGGTCTATATATACAACTGTGGGGTTCTTAAACACACCGAGATAATTCTTAAGCCCATCAAGATCTACACCTACCTTGCCGCCGATGGACGCATCAACCTGGGCCAATAAGGTTGTCGGCACGTTGATAAAGTCAATTCCCCGCTTATAAATAGAAGCAGCAAAGCCTCCCACATCACAAACCACTCCTCCACCCAGGTTAATGAGCACCGCACCCCTTGATGCATTGCGTGTGCTCAGGTGTCTTTCTATTGATGTGACGGTCTCCAGGGTTTTGTGCCCTTCTCCTGCCGGAATTTCAACAATGCCCATCCGGTCGAATGCGCCATCATCAGTAAACAGGTCGCGGAGTTTCGGCAGGCAATGTTCTTTTGTGTTCTCATCTACCAGTATGTAGCAGTCAGAGAAGTCGTATTTTGAATGAATGAAATCAGAGAGCACCCCGGCTTTCAAGCCCCCAATGTGTACGGAATAATTATCGGCTTTGATCTCAATGTTTTCGCTCATGACAACAATAGACAGATTGCAAAGTAAGCAATAACAGAGGAATTCGCTGTTAATCAGGAGAAACACCTTTATTGACACAAATAGTGCGGTATTCATTAAGGCGGTATATTTGTCAGGTGAATCTCACCGCCTGTGGGGATGATTATTCTTTAAGCTATCAAGAAAGACAGATGTTCACTTTGAGAAAGAACCTCTCGATACTCTGGAGTATATTAACGAGCATGGACCCAGCTGCATATTATGCACTATGGATCAAAGTGCTGCAGGTGATATGCTGGCCGCTCGACTTAATATTGAGTGTTCTGGAACGTCCGTTTATTCCCAAAGGAGACCCTGAACCGCTGCCCATTGTTTTCGTAGTTGGGATTCATAGAACGGGCTCTACCCTTGTTTCTCAGGTGTTGGCAGATAGTTTTGGGTTCGCTCCCCTGGGTAATTTCGCCACGGTGTTTCCCAGGTCAAAGTACCTGGTTCATTTATTGTTTAAGCGATTTTATCATCCCGGCGAGCCGGCGAAACCAAGAAAGCACAAGAGCTTCTACGGCATTTCAAGTGGCTTTTATACAGTAGGTGATAGCTATGAGATCTGGGATCGTTGGTTGGGAAAGGACCACTACAACAGGCCGGAGCAGATATCAGGACAAAAGCGCAAGGACATGGCCGGGTATTTTAGGGCCTTGCAGAAGGCCTGGGGAAGACCCATCATAACCAAAAATAACAGGAACACCCTCATTTTAGCAGACATTTATAACAGCATTCCTAATGTGTTTTTTGTGGTGGTGAATAGAAATCCAGCAGATGTTATTCAATCTACCATTCAGGCCAGCAGGGATTTCTTCGGCACGGATGAGATAATATGGGGGCTAAGGAATGACAAGAGCTTTGACCCAGGTAATTACAGGGACAAACTCGATGCCTACTGTTATCAATACCTGGACCTGCAAGACTCAATAAGAGAGGAACTAAACACTTTGCCTGCTGAAGATTACGCGGTAGTGCAGTACGAGAATTTTTGCAAAGACCCCGTGGGCGTTCAAAAGGAGATTTTGGCCAGGATAAAGGCCAAATATGACCTCCCTGGCCGTGATGAAAGTTTTGGAGCATCGGGATACAATACTTCGCGGCGCCTATATGATGCCGAATTGGCGGAAGAAATTAATAAGCGCATCAGGGATATAAGAACCACACAAGCAACGTCTAATGCCGAGTAGGGAACAACTATACAAAGCAGGAAAGTTTTTGGTGAAGCTGGCCATCACATTTGCCGCATTGTATCTCGTTGCCCGTCAAATAGAAATTAATGCCCTGAAAGCCCTGTTGCTGGAGGCCAACATCACCTTTCTCATTTTGGCATTGGGGCTTTTTATTGTTGCCAAGCTGCTTGAAGCCAGAAGATCAAATATTTTCTTTCGCGTCTTGAACATACAAATGAGCGAGGCGATGAATACCCGGTTGTACTTGTTGGGCATGTTTTACAACCTCTTTCTGCCCGGGGGCATTGGCGGAGACTCATATAGGGTGTACTGGCTCAGGAAACGGTTTAAGACAGCGCTTAAATCTCTGATCGCTGCCTTTTTGCTGAATCGTGTTAATGGTCTCACAGCACTGCTTTCCCTGCTGTTCATCTCTTGTGTTTATGTAACGGAGCTTCACCCTTGGCTGCAGTATGCCTTTGTGCTTATCTTCCTGGTTTACGGCCTTTATTTACTGGTAGTCTGGCGCTTTTTCCCAACCTACGCTTCCGCCAATATACCTGCGACGGCCTACTCTTTTCTTATCCAATTACTGCAAGTGGCATCTGCGCACTATATTTTTTATGCATTGGGCGTGGACCAGGATCTTGGGGTGTATTGGTTTATCTTTCTACTATCTGGCATTGCCTTCATAGTTCCGGTAACCGTAGGTGGAGTGGGTTCGCGGGAATTGGTGTTTTTGTATGGTGCCCAGATGCTGCCAGTTATTGACCTCAATGCATGTATAGCTTTGAGCCTGGTGATATATTGCATGAGAGCTCTCGTTTCTCTTGGCGGTGTTTATTTTTTGATGTATCCCGATAAGATTATTGATAAAGAGTAAATTAGTAGCTATAGCCGGATGGCAAAAAAAGGACAACAACATATTGCAAAACAGGTAGGGCTAAAGCTAAAGCCAAAGCCAAAGAGCAACTTCTTGAAATATGGACTGATAACAGGCCTTCTGATGGCTGTCACCTATGTTGTTTTCGTCCCGGCGCTTGATAATGACTGGACCAACTGGGATGACCCCAAATACATTCTCGATAACCACATCATCAAAGACCTTTCCTGGGAGAGGGCTGAAGCCATTTTTCGTGATACCGACCGCAAGTCCGGACTTTATGCACCACTGACTTATCTGTCCTGGGCATACGAGTATAATTCACACCAGCCTACTCCGATTGAAGAATCTGCGCCAATCTATCACAAACATAATGTGTATTTACACGTGCTGAACACGGCCCTGGTCTTCCTATTTATCTTTTTACTGGTTGGGAGATATGAAGCCGCATTTGTTGTCGCCTTGCTATTCGGGGTTCACCCAATGCACGTAGAGTCTGTGGCGTGGATAACAGAGCGAAAGGATGTACTCTACACATTCTTTTATCTACTCTCGCTGATCTGTTACACTGCCTATGTTAAAGGGAGCAAGCTGTACATGAAGATACCGCTCTACATTCTGGCGCTGGTTCTCTTCAAATTGTCGATATGGTCTAAGCCAGCTGCGGTTACACTCACCATGGTCTTGTTTCTAATTGACTTCTTGTTGAATAGATATATGGTGAAAGTTGATCCTGATGATGAGAGTGAAGACGCGCCAATGCGCTTCAATTGGATGGCGCTAGTGGACAAGATTTTATTTTTATGGATGTCAATTTATGCAGGACTCAAAACCATAGATACCACACGCAGTATAGCCGAAGGGGATACATTTAGTTTATTGGAAAGAACCTTGTTCGCCTTTTATGGCATTGTGCACTACATTAAGAAGCTATTTGTCCCAACAGACCTTTCTTGTTTTTATCCATTCCCCAGATTGGAAGCCGACGGATCACTACCAACTATCTACTACGTAGCCCCGTTTATAACAATGGCATTAGTGGGCATACTTATATGGTCTCTTAAATACACAAAGGTGATTGCCATAGGGGCGTTCTTCTTCATTTTTACAATAGGCCTTACGCTGCAGTTTTTCCCCGTAGGCCCCAATATTGTAACAGACAGATACACCTACGTACCATACATTGGGCTCTTCTTTATTTTAGGGATGGCCTTCGTTTGGCTGATGGATAAAAAGGAAAAGAAATTTGGTGTGGTTAAAGCACTTTCTGTGGTAGGGCTGGCTGGATTTTCAATTTGGTGTATCACGCTTAGTCGCGAACGGTGTGAGGTCTGGACCAACTCAGAAACGCTGTGGACTGATGTAATTGAGAAATTTCCAAACACCTCTGAGGGTTATCTGAACAGGGGGCAGTATTATACCGACAACGACATTTTTGATAAGGCCATGGTGGACTACGAATCAACATTGCAGTTGAACCCCAAATCAACGCTTGCCTATATCAATAGAGGGAATGTGTACGGCAGAAATGGGGTTTATGACAAGGCACTGGAGGATTATAGCAAGGCAATTGAATTGACCCCGGGCGCTTCCAAGATATATCTTAACAGGGGCAATGTGTACGGGTTGCAGGGTGATATCCAGGCGTCCATTGTGGATTTTACCAAAGCTATAGAACTCGAGAGAAACTACCTGGATGCATATATAAACCGGGGAATATCGTACTCTAAGTTGGGGGATTTTAACAGCGCCCTGGTTGATTTCAATATGGCACTACAGATAGATCCCAGTTCATTTAAAACACTTTCAATGAGGGCCTACGCATTGCTTGATATGGGCAACCACGATGCGGCGATTAATGACTATAGCAGGTTAATCCAGGCAAATCCCAACGATGGGAACTCTTATTTTTACAGGGGCTTGGCAAGGTATCGCAAATCCAATTATTTGGCGGCAATCAAGGACTACTCATTAGCATTACAGATTAACCCGGCAAATGGAGGTGCGTATCTCAATAGATCCCTGGCGTATGAGGCCATACAAGACCATGCTAAAGCATTGCAGGACGCGTTTTCAGCACAGCAGGCCGGGCAAAATATAGCACCCAGTTTTATCCAGCGATTGCAAGCGGCAAGCGGCAACTAAACCATCTTCGCACTTTACTAGTCACAGTCACATTCTCTCAGATCCTTCAAATCAACCCCTCCGGTTACTTCATAGGTGCTATCACGCTTCAAAAAGTACAACCTTAGCGATCGGCCCTCTTTTGTTGTGCCTTCAACAGCATAGGAAGGATGGGTTTCGCCCTTTGTCTTGCTTTTGTCGAAATTCACCTCTCCATTAGTGAGGACTTCCTGAACACTCGCTGTGGTAATGCTGGCACACTTTAGCGCACATTCTGAATCAGGTGCGTAAATCAATTCATATCTACTGAGGTCATCCATAATTCTTGAGCCTGGCAACCAGGTAGGATAACGATCGCCGAACAAAGCATAAGATAATACCAACCCTAATACCAACCCAATAACATAGAGTTTCAGTCTTCTTGCAAACGCAGTGGAAGTAGAGCTCTGCATTTACCAGGCAGCCATTAATAGGTCGATGTCTTTGTAAGAAATGTCCAGATGCTCGCCCAGCATTTTATTGGTGAGGAGGCCATTATAAAGATAGACCCCGTTTCGCACACCCTTATTGGCCTTGAGCATGCCGTCCACACCACCGTATTCGCCGATTTCCAATAAGATATCTGCAAATATGTTGCTTAGGGCATATGAGGCGGTTCTGGCCACCCTGGAAGTGATGTTTGGAACACAATAATGAACCACATCGTGTTTTATAAATGTCGGCTTGTTGTGGTCAGTGATTTTCGATGTTTCGAAGCATCCACCCTGATCAACACTAATATCAACCACTACCGACCCCGGTTTCATGGCCCTGATCATCTCTTCTGTCACTATACACGGCGTCTGCTTATCAGGTGCCCTTATTGCTCCGATCACTACATCAGCAGTTTTCAGCTCAGTCAGCAAGACTTCCGGCTGTAGGATGCTGGTAAATACCCGCATGCTCAGATCATTTTGAAGACGTCGGAGTTTGTAGAGTGAATTGTCAAATATTTTGACGGTTGCTCCAAGGCCTATCGACGAACGGGCTGCAAATTCGCCCACCGTTCCAGCACCTAGAATCACCACCTCTGTCGCAGGTACCCCGGCAACTCCTCCAAGCAGGAGGCCCTTTCCTCCATTAACATTGCTCAGCAATTCTGCGGCAATCAAAATAGAGGTATTGCCGGCAATCTCTCCCATAGACTGTATAACCGGAAACTTTCCATGTGAATCCTGGATATTGTCAAATGCGATGGCGCGTATCTTCTTGGCAATTAATTTCTTGATGTAGTTCTTGGGGTGAATGGCCATTTGTAATGCAGAAAAAACCGTCTGCTTAGGCTGTAGTAGCTCTATTTCATCTGGAGATAATGGCTCCACCTTCATCACAATATGAGCATTAAAGACTTCTTTAATGCCGTTTACAATCTCTGCGCCAGCTTCACTATAATCGTTGTCAGTGAAGTTTGCCCCTTTTCCAGCATCTCTTTCAACAACCACCTTATGCCCATTGTTAATCAGCAGTGACACCGCTTCAGGCACGAGAGTTACCCTATTTTCTTGTAGAGATGTCTCCTTGGGAATGCCGATATAAAGACTGGATTTTTTCCTTCCTAATTCAAGAGTTTCCTCCTGAGGCATCAAGCCGCCCATAACAGAGGCAGAGAGGATAGATGACTTGCGGGCTTTCATGGGTTTAGCTCAGTGCTTAAAGATAGTCAATTCTCTAGTGTTTTCAGCACTGCTTATTCTGGAGATCCGTATTTCTATAAAGCTATCTGGTAGCAGCCTTGCAATTTTATCAGGCCATTCAACAAAACAGAATTGACCGGAATAGAAGTACTCTTCATATCCAATATCATAAACCTCGTCAAGGCCCAATATTCGATAAAAATCAAAATGATAAATTGTATTTCTTTCTCCACCTTCAAGTGCATATTCATTAACCAGAGAAAAAGTTGGGCTTGTAACATTGTCTCTTGACCCTAACCTCTTAGCCATCGCTTTAATGAGCGTAGTTTTTCCCACACCCATTTCCCCTTGGAAGGTGTAAAATGATTGGTTGGGGGAGGAGTCAATAATGAACTGGGCTGCAGCGTCAAGAGAATTTAAGTGGGCCTGGGTAGTTCCTATCTCCATAGGGATTATTTTGGCGTAAGTGTAATCATGGGAATGAGCATTTCCTCCATCGAAATACCGCCGTGTTGAAATGTATTCTTAAAAAAGTTCATATAGTAATTGTAATTGTTCGGATATACGAAGTACTTGTCTTCCTTAGCAAATACATACCTGGAGCTTAAATTAGATTTTGGCAACCCAATGTCATCTGGATTGCCGATGTCAAAAACATCCTTGTTTTCGTAAGTTAAACTCTTCCCCTGCTTGTAGCGTAGATTTGTAGTGGTATTTCTGTCGCCAATTAATTTCGAAGGCGCTTTCACCCTAATAGTACCGTGATCCGTAGTAATTATCAACTTAACCTGTTTGCCACTGCTGCCTCCCAACTCTGCAATACGTCTTAAACTGCCCAATAGTGGGGAGTGATCGAACCAGGAACTGGTAAGAGAGCGGTATGCTGCCTCGTCTCCAGCAAGTTCTTTGATTACCTCCATTTCAGTTCGCGCATGAGAAAGCATGTCCACAAAATTATAAACGATTACATTGAGTCGGTTGGCCATAAGATTAGCGATGTTTTCTACCATCTTCTTGCCCTTTGCCAGATTAGCAATCTTGGTGTAGGAAAACTTTACATTTTTGCCATAACGCTGAAGTTGGGCCTCCAGGAACTCGGCTTCGTGCATGTTCTTGCCACCCTCTTCAATATCATTGACCCAAAACTCAGGAAATTCTCTTTCAATTTCAGCGGGCATCATGCCGGCAAAGATGGCATTTCTTGAAAATTGCGTCGCAGTTGGCAATATGCTGCAGTAAACTTCTTCACTTTCAACCCTAAAATACTCCCCGATCGTCGGGCTCAAAATTTTCCATTGGTCAAATCGTAAGTTGTCAATCAGTATAAAAAACAAAACAGTATCCGGGTTTTCCAACACAGGGAATACCTTTTGGTTAAAAAGATTGTGAGACATGAGCGGTTGATCATCCCCACTACCCCTTAGCCAACTGGTGTAGCTCGACTCAACCTTACGGCAAAAAAGGTTGTTGGCCTCAGTCTTTTGCATGCGCAACACTTCGTCCATGCCTTCATCTTTGGCATTACCCAACTCCAGCTCCCAATAGATCAGTTTTTTGTGTACCTCGACCCACTCCTCATAGCTTAGGTCTTCACTCAGGGACATCCCTATATTTCTAAAATCTTGTTGGTAGCTGGAAGTTATCTTCTCGCTGACCAGGCGTGCCTGATCAATGTTTTTCTTTATTGACAGTAAGATCTGCTTAGGGTTGACAGGCTTGATGAGATAGTCTGAAATTTTGGCTCCAATTGCATCGTCCATGAGGTTTTCCTCTTCGCTTTTTGTCACCATGATTACCGGAAGGTCGGGATTTGAGTTCT
>Ga0302120_10001547_pt1 | contig 10766 bp, 4 predicted proteins | sample AG5_Bottom_MG_FD_203118 | JGI IMG/M metagenome (GOLD analysis project Ga0302120, IMG submission 203118) | Marine microbial communities from Western Arctic Ocean, Canada - AG5_Bottom | ecosystem: Environmental > Aquatic > Marine > Oceanic | place: Canada: Western Arctic Ocean | collected 2017-10-01 | reverse complement strand
GCCAAGGCCGAAGCGTTTGCAAAAATCTGGGGATATGAATCCGTTGAGACCGACTGGCGGCGGGTCATCGAGCGCGACGATGTGGATCTGATCGACATCGGTACGCCCAACAACACCCATGCGGAAATCGCCATCGCCGCCGCCAAGGCGGGCAAATGGGTCGCTTGCGAAAAACCCCTGGCCATGAATTGCGCCGAGGCCGAAGCCATGACCCGTGCAATCAAGGAAGCGGGGGTGCCGAACCTCGTCTGGTACAACTACCGCCGGGTACCCGCCATCGCCCTGGCCCATCAAATCGTGCAAGAGAAACGGATCGGACGGCCGTTCCATTATCGCGCCACCTACTTGCAGGACTGGACCATCGCCGAAGATGTCCCCCAGGGGGGCGCGACCCTCTGGCGTTTGGACAAGGACGCGGCGGGATCGGGAGTAACCGGAGATCTCCTGGCCCACTCCATCGACACGGCAATGTGGTTGAACGGGCCAATCACCCAGGTGGTCGCCTCCACCGAGACTTTTGTCAAGGAACGGATGCACCAGGAAAGCGGCAAGGTGCAGCCGGTGGAAATCGATGACGCATGTATGTTCCTGGCGCGCTTCGCCAACGGCTCCATGGGAACTTTTGAATCCACTCGCTATGCCCGCGGCCGAAAGAACTTCAACACCCTCGAAATGAACGGCGAGGATGGCTCCCTGAGCTTCAACCTGGAAGATCCCCAGTACCTTGCCTTCTACGAACATACGCGCCAAGACACCGGCGCCAAGGTAGAAGACCACCTAACCGGCTGGCGTAAAATCCACGTGACCAACTTCGAGCACCCGTACATGGATCACTGGTGGGTTCCCGGCTGCACGATTGGCTACGAGCACACATTCGTGAACACCCTGGCGGATTTTTTGGGCGCTACCGAAAAAGGGCAGCGCTCGCGGCCTGATTTTGAGGACGCCTGGCAAACCCAAAAGGTTTGTGACGCCGTTTTGAAATCTGCCCAAGAACAACGCTGGATCGAAACCGGCGTAGACGCCTAGCCCCCCCCATCATGCGCACTGGAATGAACCTTCTGCTTTGGACCGCCTTTGTGTCTGAAGAACACCTACCCCTGATGGCTGAACTCAAGGAGCTCGGCTACGACGGGGTCGAGTTACCCCTTGGCGCGGGAGACTTAGCCCACTACGAAGCTCTCGGGCCACAGATCCAGAAACTCGGGCTTGTTGCAAACACCTGCATGGCGCCCGAGGCCAAGGACAACCCCGCCAGCCCCGATAAGGCCGTACGGGCGGCAGCCCTTGAACGCTTGAAGGACACGGTGCGCATGACCGCTGCCCTTGGGGGAGACGTACTTTGCGGGCCATTGCACTCGGCCTTCAAGGTCTTCACGGGCCATGGCCCCACGGAAGACGAAATGCGTTGGAGCGCCGAGGTGCTCGCCCCTGCGGCTGAATTTGCGGTGGACTACGGAGTGCAATTGAACATCGAACCTCTCAATCGGTTCGAATGCTATCTGGTCAACACCGTGGCCGATGCGGCCAAGATTGTGAACCTCGCGGGGCATCCCAATCTGGGCTTGCACTACGACACGCACCATATGCACATCGAAGAAGACAGCGCTACAGCTGCCATTGGCCGCGGCGCGGACATTCTGGGTCATGTACACATCAGCGAAAACACGCGTGGTATTCCCGGCACGGGTCAAGTCGCCTGGAGTGACACCTTTCGGGCCCTGCATGATGCGGGCTACGACGGCTGGTTGACCATCGAAGCCTTTTCACGAGTGGATCCCGGCTTCGCTGCCGCGGTCCATATCTGGCGAGATTTCTGTGACGACCCCATGACCCTCGCTAGGCAGGGTCTCGCCTTCATGCGCGAATCCTGGGAAGAGTCTCAGCCCTAAGCCCTTGACCGGTACTGCGCACGGTTGCTGCTGTGCGGCGTGCGGTTTGGGCCGCTCATTCCCCATGCCCGTGGGAACTAATCTTCGCCAGCGGGCCCCAGATCCCCTCTTATCGCTGGTTTTCTTGCGTTTCGCGCAATAGTTGTCCGCTCCCTGGTCTGTGGCTCAGGAAAGGTTGTGCCCCGCATGACCGGGACACCAACGCACGTCCCGTGCAGGAAGAAAACCACATGCGAAACCAAATCTTAATTGCCCTCACTCTGGTTGCTCTGGCCTCAACGGTCTCAGCGGCCTCCCCCGCCTCACCTCAACAGACCCTGCAGTTTTCAATCGACTGGCAGAGTCCAAGCGTGGGTCTCACGGATTCCCTAACCGGAAGCCCTATCTCGGAAGGTGACCTGTTGGCCGCACCGGGTGGCGCTCCCACTCTTGGGCCCCTTCTCACGCCTGAAATCCACAAGACAGCTCTTGACCTGGATCTCATCAGCGGCTGCATCGGTCACTTGGGCGGAACACCCTGTGATCTGGAAATCGATGCGATCTCCGCGGGCACAGACTTCCGCTTTTCCCCAAATGGCATTCAACCTGGCGAATTATTCTTCAGCGTGGATCAGTTCGCGAGGGGCGCAAGCGTCTTGATGCCTCCTCCTACGATTCAAACCGAACGCCCAGCAGGTGACTCCTCAAGCGATCTGTGGACCAACTGGTCCATCATCGTGCAGAACTCTTTGCTGCCAATCCCTCCGATGTTTCCCCCCAACCATGTGGGAGCAGTGGACGGCAATGGCCAGGTGTCCGCAAGCGGATTCACTTACCCAGGTATCGGACTCATCGAACCCAACCTCCCCGCCGCGGGCATACCCAACGCCAATGTCAACGAAGGCGATAACCTGGATGCGGCAACTGTGCGCCTGCACGGTGCCGTCGACAATACTTATTTCTCTCTAGACGGAGGTCTCGTTGATCCAGCCACCGGCATCGCTGGCTCGGACTCTGCTGGCCAACGCGGCCTAAAACCTGGCGATGTGCTCGTCACCGGGGCTCCGGGAGGAGTCGCGGTAATCTGGGCCAAGGCCGTTGATTTGGGCCTGGACCGTACGGGAGCCAACATCCCGGATGACCTGGACGCCCTGGCCATCTGGGAGAATGGCAACGGGGTTTTTGACCGGAGCCATCACCCCTATGACTGGTTCAGCGGAAACACGGACATGGTGCTCTTCAGTGTTCGTCGTGGGTCTCCGGTGATCGGTCAAATCGACAGTCACTGGGGGATTCCCATTGGTGAAGGAGACATCCTGACCACACCCATCCCGTCCATATCCGGTGGACTCTCCCCCTTCCCGGCCATCATCGTCTCGGCCGAGCACATGGGGTTACGCACTCCTCGCTCCATGGGCGCTCTCCCCTCAGATGATCTCAACGCCCTAGCGTTCCTGACAGATCCCCTTATGGACTGTGATGGCAATGGCCTTGAGGATGCGGTTGAGATCGTCACCGGAACGGCTCTCGATTTGGATGGCGACGGTGTGCCTGATGGCTGTGGAGCAATCCTCGATGTTTCCCCCTACTGTTTCTGCGCAACCCTGTCGCCCTGTGGCAACATCGACCCGAGTGCTGGTTGCGTGAACTCCACCGGCGCAGGCGCACTCCTGTCTGCCACCGGAAGTTCTGTAGTGGCATTGGATAACCTGCGACTTGAGGCGACACAACTACCTCCCGCCACCTTCGGTGTGTTCTTCATGGGTCCCCTGACTATGCCCCCGGTAGTGCTTAGGGACGGACTGATATGCGTCACTGGTGGACTGTCCCGCTACCGCCCCGTGGTCTTCACAGGCGCTGGTGGCACTGCAATCCTGGGCCCCGGGATCGTTGCCTACACTGCAAGCACCTTCCCGACGTCCGCTATCATCGTTGCGGGATCCACCTGGAATTTCCAGATCTGGTATCGCAACGCGGCCGGACCCTGTTCGACAGGTAGCAACTTCACGAACGCCATGTCAGTGACGTTCCACTAGAAGCTACTGTTCGCAGCCAAGCCTGGGGCGTCCTTCGCAAGAGGGACGCCTCTTTTATTTGCATACCACTAAACGGGTCATCAAGCTCACTAGCCGCCACCATAGCCGAGGGCTTGCATGGCAGCATCATGAGCGGCACCCGATCCTTCGGCATCGGCAGAACCGGGTTGGAACCAAGCCTCTTGAGCTGCCAACGATTCCGCGTGCAAGCGAAGTCCCAGGTCTTGGAGCTTCTGCCATTCTTTCATGTCGGGAACTTGAGCCACTTCCCCAGGGTCCGCCTCAAGGTCATAGACCTGTACGTTCTTGGCCTCCCCAGATTGGCTTACCTTCCACCTGCCGTGATAACTGAGCGAGCGATTTGGGTGCTGCCCATAGATCACCCGACTGGGAAGTTCGTCGTCCATGAGCGAGTACCCGGGCAACCGAGAGTCCGATTCAAGGCCACACAAATCGAGAATCGTCGGGACCAAATCCACGTGGCTGACAGGCGCTGAGACTCGCCCGCGCCGGCGGTCTCGGGCCGGGGTCTGAATCATCAGTGGCACGCGCATTCCCTCCTCAAAGCCTCCTCCATGGCCGCCAAATTTTTTCCAGCGCTGACCTAAACCCTCACCATGGTCAGCGGTAATCACCACAATGGTGTCTTCCAGCAAGCCGGTCTCTTCCAGCTGGTCAAAGAGCTGGCGCAACTGATCGTCAACATGGGCGATGCTCCCATCGTAGAGCGCGCGCAGAGCCTCTCGCTGACGATCCGTGGTCTTAACAGTCGCCCCATGCCAGAGGAGTTGTTTGTTGGCGACCGTGTCTAGATTGTTCTCACTCGCAATTTCCTCGGCTGACTCCATGAAGCGATCCGCCCAGGGTTGGGGCGGATTGTAGAGCGGGCCTTTCTTCATCAGCGGCGCGTTGTGAATGTCAAAAAGGTGCATGAAAAGGAAAACAGGCCCCATCCCTTCACGCTCGGCCAACATGTTGTTCACGCAACCGATTGCCTCGGTGATCTCCCCATGCCCTTCATACCGATCAAAGCCCCGATCAAAGCCAAAGCGCGGCTCCAACCAGCCGGGGGTGTTGTAAGTCCCAAAGGTCTCATAACCAGCGGTTTTCAATCGGGTGGCCAAGGTCCAAGGGCCCTCGGCCAGGGCGCTATCGGTGGACCACACCTTGTGCTGCGCGGGATAGAAGCCTGTCAAGAGGCTCATGTGTGCGATCAAAGTCCAAGTCCAGGTCGTGTGCGCATTGTCATAGACCAAGCACTCTTTGGCTAGCTCATCCAGAAATGGCGTGGTGTCGCGGTGATAGCCATAAGCGCCCATGTGATCCGCGCGCAGGGTATCCAAAGAGATCACGATCACGTTGGGGGGCGTATCTGGACCATCACCCCCACAAGAGGCGAGCATGAAGAGCGCAAGTATCGAACGAGGTACCATAGAACAGAAGAGCATAGCACCCGTTCCGGTTGTGGGTGCCAAACTTCGATCGCCCGGCCCCCCAGCCTGCTATGGATGGATCGAGGGAAACCCCGCCGAAGCCAAACGAGAGCGCTGCAACCAATCAACCCTTCATGGGTTGCGCCGCAGGGTCAAGGCCTGCACCCCTCCCGCTGTCAGCCTTAAGGGGATTCTCAACAGCCCTCGATCGTCCAGGGGAAGCACTCGACTCGTTCCATCTTCCCACCCAACTAGCACTGTCTCACGCAACCCGGTGTAGTAGGGGTCGAGCTGAATCGTCTGCTCCACAGCTTTGTCTAGAGGGTTGTGCACCACCAGCATGCCGGGGGTTTCCAGATCAGGGTTTACGTGCAGAATCCAATCGAAACTCCGGCCATCCGGACGGCGACTGGCCCCATGGTCGATGTCACTTTCGAGGATCGCACGATTCGTTTTGAAGCGATCAACCTGAGCCTTGACCATGGTCCTTGTTTCATCGGTGTCGTACAAGCGAGGCCCGCGGTAACAGGCCTGCACCCCCGCCAGTAAGTTGCCCTCCATCATCTGACGATAATGGTCAAGGTGTTCGTGCAATGGTTCGACCGTAGCGGCCGCTCCCCCGCCCTGGTATTCAGTCAAGGGCACAAACATCCAACCCATGGACGGCGACTTGGTCCAAGTGCCATCAAAGATATTCTGCCGCGTGTGCAAGACTTGCTCGGCTCGGGGCAGGGACCAGTTCACTTCGCGGTAGCCCATGGCCGACTTGGTGGATCCATTCAGGTGATACCAATCGGGCGTATTGAGGTAAATGCCCTGGCCACGGCACCAACGGTAGTAGTTCGCTGCGATCCAAAATTGCACCCAGCGGGAATCCTCGGCGCCCTTTTGCAGGGGGGGGCGCGCGGTCACATCGCGATCTCCGGGATAAGGCCCATCGTGCTCCAACAAATTGAATCCCGTGGTGGGAAAGAACTCGTGCAGCTTCTTGTAGTACGAGAGAGCCCAATCGCTGGCCAGGGCCGGACAGTTTCCATGGGCCGGGCTTTCGCCCTCGGGAGACACTACATCGTTTCCGTTTCCAATACGCCGGCTAGAAAGCAACGAGTAGCCTCCAATTTCAATCCCCTTCGAGTGGGCATAGTCCGCATACCCCTTCATCTTGGCGAGGTACTCGGGGCTGTTGTCCTCAATGTTGAAACCGCTTCCAAAGGTCAGAATCACCATTTCAAAACCCACTTCCGCACATTGATCGATCGCGAGCTTGACGCTCTTCCAATCCGCATAGCGCACATGCATCATCAGGGGGTTCTCGGTCACCCAAGGCGCGACCGTGCGATACATGCGACAACGGGCGAGCCCATTCCGCGCGCGATCTTCCCCATCGTGAAGCAAAACAAAACTGCGAAAGGTGGTAAGTTTCGCGCCTGGATCAAGTGTCTTTGCGGGACCGTGCTCTGGCTTGCACTCCAAAAGACACCGGGTTTGCCGCCGGTAGTTCACCTGGGTGTGGTAAAGGGGATCCAGTTCCCAGTGAACCGACCAGCGTTGACTGCTGACCCCGTCACCGCCCGCCGCATAATCGGTTTCGACCCACAGGTTCGGAGTCGCAGGAGCAACTCCCTTGCGAGTCTCCACATGACTCTCGGATTCCACAACCGCCAAGATCTCACTAGTGAAGCGATCGAGCTCAACCGCCACATCGCCTGGATTGTGAATCGTCAGCCACTTGACGGTGCAGGGCAGTCCGTCGTATAGCTCATGGTGAACGCTTACGCGCAGCCCCGCGCCAACGCCTTCGGGCATGGCAAAATCCAATCGCAAGGAAACGCCCGCTGGCGGCCAAGCTGCAGCGGTAGCGTGATGCCGCACGCGCTTCCATTCAAAGGGGGCGACGGGTGTTCCGACTTCATAGCCCACGAGCTGCATGGCCTTCGGATCCGCGGTTAAGTTGGCGGCGACCTTTGGTTGCAAGAAGGCATGATTGGATTGACCCAGCAACCCACCCACTTGGATATCAACCCCGTTGACCGTGATGCGCGCCTCTGGTCTGACCGAGCGCAGCATGGACTCACCGTTAAAAAGATTATCCAAGGCAACCGTAGCACAGCCTGATTCAATCCGAATTTCACGGCGGGCGAGTCCATTACTCAAGACCACCGAACGGCCGTCCACCGATTGATAGACCTTGGCCTCGTAGGGGCGTGCATCAAGCAGCCAATCCACGCCGAAAGAACGAGCAGTGGGTTCGACGGGCAGCTGGGGTGGAGCACTCCCAGCCATAATTCCAAAGACACAGAAAAAGGGGATCCACATGCCTGTGAATTCTATCTGCTTTATAGTGAGAGGGTTCGGTGCTCATAGTGCCTCAATCCTAGATTCACTCACCTCGAGCCCGCTCAGATCGGCGTGCTCGGCCCTCTCAGCTAGAATTAGGGCTCGAGGAAACCATAAACCACCCGATCGAAACGGGCCGGGTGACCTGGACGCTCCCCATGAAACAACTCCTTGTCACCATCATGGCGACCATTGCCCTCCCCTCTCTTGCCCCGGCTCTGGGGTGGCAAGAGGCCGCTGTCAGTCTCGAACACCATCACCGACAGAGCGTAAGAGATCTAGCCGCTGATCCTCAGCAACCCTGGGACCAACACAGCTTGCTGGTTCGCTGGCGTGAAGAGTTGGGCCTCGCGCAACGCGACGCCCTGCGCCTACAGGTTGGTGCTGGACTATTGAGACGTTACGAGTGCGTGCCTGATCTAGAGTGGGTTCATGTGCGCGGAGATCTCACCGAAGCCCTCACCCTTCTCTCCAAGCACGCCCAGTATGTGGAGCCAAACCACGTTGTGCGAATCGATCAGATTCCCAATGACCCTCAGTTCAATCAGTTGTATGGCTTGCTGAATACAGGCCAACAGGTAGGCACCCTGGCAGGACTGCAAGGGGCTGACATCCGAGCCGCCGACGCTTGGAGCATCACCACCGGTGATCCGGCTCAAGTCATCGCGATCATCGACACGGGAGTTGACCTGTCTCACCCAGACCTCGCTGCCAATGCATGGACACACCCGGGGGAAATCCCCAACAATGGACTCGACGACGATGGCAATGGTTTCATCGACGATCTGCATGGCTGGGATTTTTTCGACAACGACAATGACCCGCATGACACGCATGGCCATGGCACCCATGTGGCCGGAACCATCGGAGCTGTAGGCGACAATGGAATTGGGGTGATCGGAGTCAACTGGTCCTGCCGCCTGATGCCCCTGCGCTTCATCGGTCCCCAGGGAGGGTTTACGGCGGACGCAATCGCCGCCTTGGACTATTGCCTACAAGAAGGTGTGCTGCTCTCAAACAACAGTTGGAGCGGAAGCGGCCCGTCCCAGGCCCTCAAAGATGCAATTAGCGCAGGACAGGCCAGCGGTCACATTTTCGTCGCGGCGTCTGGGAATTCAGGGCTAAACATCGATGCTACGCCCCAGTACCCGGCCAGCTTTGATCTTGCGAACTTAGTTTCGGTGGGAGCCACCGATGCACGCGATGAACTAGGGCTGTTCTCAAACTGGGGACCGGTCGGGGTCGATTTAGTCGCGCCAGGGGTGGACATACTCTCCACTGCTCCGGGCGGCGGATACCAACTTTTGACCGGCACCTCCATGGCGGCACCCCAGGTGACCGGAGTGCTGGCCTTGATGCGATCACAACTACCAGGACTTAGTTGGCAAGCAGCTATTGACCGCTTACGCTCCACCAGCCGCCCCTTACAGGAATTGATTGGCGTGGTGGGCACGGGGGGTGTGGTTAACGCCCACGCGGCGCTGCTTCCGATTGGCGGCGCGGATGGGATTGCACCCTCGGTGCCGACGGGACTGAGCGCACTGCCCCTGGGTTTGGATGTTCGCCTCAGTTGGAACCCCATAGGGGACAACGATTTGAGTGGTTATCGCATTCTTCGTTCGGACCTTCCCTTAGGGCCAAGTGTCTTGCTCGTGGAAGGGCTGATCCTTGATACAGAATTCACCGACCCAAATGGGATCTACGACAGCAACGTCTACTATCAGGTTCAAGCGGAGGACACTTCAGGGAACATGTCCGCGGCCTCCAGTCAATTAGAGGTCCTCGTGGGAGGCGTGGCAGGTCGGCAGGCATTGATCAGCGAGACTTTCAATGATGGATTCTTTGGTCCCGATTGGCTTCAAGGCAACGCACAAGCCAGCGTCGTTGTGAATCTTGGCTTGCATGGAACACCAGCGGCGTTGTTCCAGCGCAGCACCTGGATCGAGCGAGGGGTGGACACCTCCGGATTCGGAAACCTACGCCTGGATTGGGCCCGATCGACCCGTTTCTATGACCACGGTGAAGAGTTCCGAGTCAGTTGGTCCCCCGACGGAGGCGCGACCTGGAACCTATTGCAGGCGAGAGGAAACAGCCCATGGACTCAGGATCAGATTGGTCTGGGGCCCGCCGCCAACAACAATCCAATGCTGCGGATTCGCTTTAAAACCACGGCGGACGGAATGGGGGAATGCACCCTGCTTGACGACATTCACCTGACGGGAGTACCTCTGGTCAACTTTGGTCAAGATCATACGCCTCCGCGCAAACCAAGAGGGCTCGCCATCACGGGGACTTTGGGGGCAATCAGCATGCAGTGGTGGGCGAGCATCGAACCAGATTTGGCGGGGTACTGCGTATTCCGGCAAGGACCCGGTACGAGCACCCCCGTCTTGATTTCACCCAGCCTTATGAGCGGCACGGTTTTTCAGGACACGACGGCTTTTAGTCACGGGACCTACCGCTACTCTGTGCGTGCGATTGACCTAGCGGGCAATGCCTCCGAGCTGTCGGACTCGGTGGAATCAACCACTGTGCCACCCGCCGATGCCACGGCCCCTAAAGCCCCCGAAAACCTGACGGGCACGCCAGGTCACCGTAGGATAAACCTGACCTGGACTGCGGTTACCGCGGCGAATGTCGCGGGCTATCGGGTGTTTCGCTGGACGGGTTCCGCTTGGGTTCCAATCCAGAGTGGTCTGATCACAGGCACCTTCGCCGCAGACACTGGCCTCATCAATGATGTCACCTACAGCCATGTGGTGGTGGCCGTGGATCAAAGCGGGCGCCCCTCCCTGCACTCAAACATGACCATGACCACTCCGGTGAATCCGGGCCCCATGGAGATTTTTACAGACGGTTTCGAAGCCGGTACCTTCATCGGCTGGATCCCAGCGGACAGTAGCGCGGATGTGGTCCAGGGAAACACGAACAGTGGTCAGTACGCGGCGGAGCTACGGCGAGATACTTGGATTCAACGTACGATCCCCACTCTAGGCTTCGAAAGTCTGGTATTGGAGTTCTCGTCCCATGTCATCAATTACGGCCCGGGTGAAGAGCTGATCATCGAGTACTTCGACGGCAGCAGCTGG
>Ga0302120_10001544_pt1 | contig 10778 bp, 3 predicted proteins | sample AG5_Bottom_MG_FD_203118 | JGI IMG/M metagenome (GOLD analysis project Ga0302120, IMG submission 203118) | Marine microbial communities from Western Arctic Ocean, Canada - AG5_Bottom | ecosystem: Environmental > Aquatic > Marine > Oceanic | place: Canada: Western Arctic Ocean | collected 2017-10-01 | reverse complement strand
GATTGTGAAGAGGAAGAGGGGCCTTGTGCGCTCCCAACAGGAGGATATTCAGAATCTTCATGGTATCATTATGGTGATGGAACTTGTGATTATTCTTGTATGGCTACTGAGTACCTCTATTGGGCTTTGACCACACACCTAGGTGCTCAGAGCGATAGTGGACGTTGTTATTGGATAAGTGAAGAATGGGAGCCATGTACTCGAGAACAATTGGCACAGACCGATCCTGCAATTGTTTCACTTATTGAGAGTAGTACCTTAGCAAGGTCATTACCAAGTGGAGAACATTGTCCTGATAATCCGGGCGACAATGACATCCAAGGATGTATGAATGTGAATGCCACGAACTATAATCAAAATGCTACAGTTGATGATGGCTCCTGCATTATGCTAGAACCAGAGCCCGAACCGGAACCAGAACCAGAGCCCGAACCAGAACCTGAACCTGAACCTGAGGAAAATATTGAATTAGATCCAGACTCGAAGGGCGAGAATTATTCCTCAGAATCCAGTTCTTTTGCGGTAATCAGAATAATACTGCTGCTGATATTGGGTTTGATGATAATCCATTTTGCCATCAATAAGATGCGTGGGGGCGGATTGGGCGAGGGCTGATTTGGAATGTACCGAGTTTCCACCTAGGAAAAGTCGGCGTAGAATTCACAGTAGTCATCCAGCATTCGTTTAGCACTGAAACCAGCACCGGCCGAAATCGCCCCGCGCACCAATTCCAGCCAAGACTTTTCTCCAGCATGCCAAACCGGTAGCACCTCGTTTTCCAACGCATCGAGAACTGCTTCAGCATCACGCTCGTCATCTCTCTCATCTACTGCCTCACCGATTGCCCAGCCATTGATTCCGTGTTCACAGGCTTCAGGCCACCATCCATCGAGTACCGAGCAGTTGGGAACCCCGCTCATACTCGCCTTCATCCCACTGGTACCACTGGCTTCCATCGGCCGTACCGGGCAGTTCAACCAGATGTCGACACCATTTGTCATCACCATGCCGGTATCCATCGAGTAGTCCTCGAGGAATGCAACTGGAATCTTCCCTTCCAATTCTTTACTGGCGCTGAATACATTGGCTATCAACTGCTTTCCGCCTTCGTCCTTGGGATGTGCCTTGCCGGCGAATACAAACTGTATTTTTCCCTGCCCGAATTTTGTAAGACGCTGGATGTTTCGAAATACCAAATCGGCTCGCTTGTAAGTGGCGAAGCGGCGGGCGAAACCTATGGTCAGGGCATTCTCATCGAACTGCACTCCGGTGCAAACCTTGACCAGTTCGTGCAATATCGCCCGTGATTTCTTCCTTGCCGAAATCAGTTCGCGGTCAGGGATTCTCTGTGATTTACGTAATTCGCCCGGGTCAGTTCGCCAATCTGGAAGAAATTTGTCATAGATTTCCTGCATCGCCGGACCTACCCATGTCAGGTGGTGAACACCATTGGTGATTGGATGAACGGTAGTTTTTGGAAACATCTCTCCAGCGACTACTGCATTCAATTTTGACACCGCATTGACCTTCCCGGCGAGTTGGGCTGCCAGATGCGACATCGAGCAGTTCTCCCCCCCTAGTTTGGTACGGATGTCCCCGGGTAGTAGTTCTCCCATAATCGCCTCTACCTCGCCCCATGCGAAGCGGTCATGTCCGGCTGGAACCGGGGTGTGGGAGGTGAATAGACATCGTCTTGCCAATTCTTCTCTTGACCATCCTTGATGTAACATCTCCAGCGCTGCGAAGGCACAATGTCCCTCATTGAGGTGGAGGCCTTTCAATGGCCAGAGTCCCAGGGTTTTCAGTGCCCTGATTCCTCCTACTCCGAGCAGGTATTCCTGGCGAATTCTAGTCTCTTCACCACCACCATAAAGGCGTGATCCGAGGGCTGAGTGAATGGAATCGTTATCGGGATGTGCAGTGTCGAGGAACAGCACATTGACATCGCCGCCGAATTCTGATTTCACCGAATATTTCCAGATTCGGCTATACAGGCTCTTGCCATCGAGGGGGATTGAGATGTCGATTCCGGTATCTGTGAGTATCTTACGCGGGTCAAATGCCGGAAAAGTCTCACTTTGATTGCCGTCCTCGTCAAGGTGCTGACGGCCGTATCCATGACGGTAGAGTAAGGTGATTGCGACCAAATCCAAACCATTGTCGGCTGCCGCCTTGATATGGTCCCCGGCCAAAACTCCGAGTCCGCCGGAATAGGTCGGCAGGTCACTTTGCAAACCGATTTCAGCGCTAAAGTAAGCGATAATTCCTTCAGTCTTCTCGCCATCTTCACCACCTCTGTAACCATCCTCAAAGTGATCTAGGCCGTCGGTAACCACTTCACTATGTCCAGTTGCGATTAGCGCATCCTCATCTTTGCCGGACACAATTCGCCCTTCTTGCCACCGCCCGGTAGCTTCGGTTGTTGCCGCCAGCCAATTCAGGTCTGTTTGGGCGATGTCGGTCCACATGAATTGCCAATTCCAATTTCCTTCCTTGGTTCCGGGAGTATTCATTCTCGCACTAGAGTCCAGCCCCATCACATCTTGCAGTGGGATGATTGTAACTGCTGCCTGGCTTGCCATCCCGGCTCGCATCAGACGTCGATGAATTGGTCTCTCACTTTTGTCGACGGTACTCTCTCCAGCCAGAGCCCGGGTAACATTCTCCCGGGTTTCTTGGTCGATTGAAGAATACCAACCCACTGTGGTATCATTGTCGTGGGTTCCAGTGTAGCAGTTCACATCTTTGGCGATATTAAATGGCGTATGGGGATTTTCCTTTTTCCCATCGAAGGCGAACTGCAATACCGCCATCCCGGGCATATTGTGGCGACGGCGCATCTCAATCACCGAAGGAGGTATGATGCCCAAGTCCTCAGCGATGAGATTACCCTCTCCTGCTACCTCACATAGTGCCGTGAGTAGTTCATCTCCAGGACCTTTCTTCCATTCACCATATCTAGCATCTTTTGCACCCGCAGGTATCGACCAGTATGATTCAATCGCTCGAAAATGATCGATGCGAAGGCGGTGGAATCGCTTCAGTGCAACTTCAACCCGTTGTCGCCACCAAGAAAAACCATCGCTGCGGTGTTCATTCCAGGAGAATAATGGCGTGCCCCAATACTGCCCCTGTTCGGAGAAGGCATCGGGAGGAACTCCCGAAACTTCTCTCGACATGCCCGCTTCATCGAGTTGGAACAAGTGCTGATTAGCCCACACATCGGCACTGTCTCCGGCGACAAAGAACGGTAGGTCACCGACCAACTCGATACCGCGCGTCTCAGCAGCGTGGCGAAGTTCAGACCACTGTAGTTCAAACACCAATTGTTCACCGATATGGTGCCAGTATTCTTTCAGATTCATCGCTCGCATTTTTTCAAGTGCCGATGTTTCCCGCTGGCGAATCGGTTCTTCCCACTCGGTCCATGCCGCACCACCGTGTTGCTGTTTGGCAATCTGGAACATTGCCCAATCGTGTACCCAAGGGTTGAGTTTACGAAAATTGATCAGTCCACCACGGATGAATGGTCGAACCGGAATGTCGCGGTCCAGCAGGTTCACATCGCCAGCGAAGGCCGAGGCGCTGGCATAGGGAGAATCATACTGGTCGGGCGGATGAATAGGTAACATCTGCCATGCTGATTGACCGGTGCTCTGAAGGACATCGAGAAAGCGTATGGCGTGATGGCCAATGCAACCCTTACCGCTCTCGCTCGGCAGTGATGTGAGATGGCAGAGGATGCCACTGCCTCGCATAACCAGCCTATGGCCGGGACAGCCATAATGCTTTGACGCCTCGCGCTCTCGGCAATTCGATGCGGCGAACTTCAATCATGCTCGCCGTACTCATTCTAGCCCCGGCTTATTTGGGTCTGGTCAGCAGCACCACACCAGACGACATTACCATTGATGGTGACCTATCGGAATGGGACTCAGATACATTGATTGACATCGATTCCAACGCATCGGTACCTTTCAGAATGACTTGGAATGAAAGTCACCTGTTTTTTGCATGGCAAGAAACAGATTGGGCAAGTACTACTGAAGGGGCTGACTTCTTCGTTTACCTGAATACCACAGATGGTGGCAGCCCCATGTCTAAAGAGTGGAATCTTGCACATACTCTGCCATTTTTTGCAGACTTTGCATTCGTGCTTGAGGATTCAACGTATTTCTCATTACAAACTTACGATGGTGCTGAGTGGATTGACGCCAATCAGGATGGCATTTCGGCATTTATCGGCTGGTCAGAAAATACAAACACCGAGATTTCCATTCCATGGGCTAACATCGGTTCCCCCACCAGTCTAGCAGTAATTTCTTGGGCACAGTGGCAGGATGATGGCCATGTTTGGACATCCTTCCCATCTGAGAATCCCGCTTCCAATAGTGGTGCTGAAACCTTTACGCACGCCTATGTGATTGCAGACCGAACTGTAGAACAGACTCCGGGAAGCCTGCCAGTTGTGGATTTTTCTGGAAGCGTTAACAAGATGGACGATGCCTTGAATCTGGCCATCGTCTTTCACCAGCATCAGCCATATTACAAAAATAAGTTGACGGGTATGTATGAGATGCCTTGGGTGCGGGTCCACGCGATGACAGAATACGTCGATTCACCTGGAATACTTTCCCGCTATCCAGAGACCAAAATCACCTACAATCTGGTACCATCGTTTGTTGAGCAATTAGTCGATTACCATAACAACGAGGCTCTCGATGTCCACACCGAGTTTGCAGGGCGTGACTGGCCACTGGACGATAACGGAACGGTTAGCGGCTATCCTAATGCGACGGCTCTGGAATTGCACACCATGCAATTCCAATCATTCTGGAATTCCGGATGGATTTACAATGTCTCATCCGACGATGCCGAATTGGCATGGCTATACCCCTCAAGTCAGAGATATGCACAATTATATGGCATGACCTTGCACAATCTGAAACCAGCAACCATCATGAATGATGCAATACTTGCCCCACAGGACTTCCTCGATTTACAGGTCTTGTGGTATCTGTACCAGTTCTCGCCCGATTATGTGCTCGGGCAATACCAGTCGATTGAGGATTCCAGCGCTTCTGGACGTCCCGCACACGGCGACTTGACTCTACAGAATCTGTTCAAACAGAACGGTGGTTACATCAGCACTGACTTGGATTATGTTATCTCAGCACAACTCTCGCACATGGCCAATGTCCTTCCGATGTATTCGGCGCTGGCCTCCAGTGGGCAGATAGAATTGACCACATCCCCCTATTATCATCCCATCATGCCACTACTGATGATGGATGGATGGACTTTTGAAGATGGGATTGAGGTGAATAAGGATTCGTGGCCTGATGATACCCGGAATCAACTGGTTGACGGGATGGATTTGTTCGAGGCAGAACTGGGTTTCCGCCCGACTGGAATGTGGCCGAGTGAACAGTCGGTCAGTCCGGCGATGGTTGAGCCGGTCAGTGATGTCGGGATTCAATGGATGGTGACCGATGAGGTGAACCTCGCCGGCTCGACCGATATCACTGGGGCGTATGTCGATACTTCAATCGCTTCCAATCTAGCGACTCCTTGGATAGCAACCGGAAGTGATGGCGGCGAGGTTGCGACGATTTTCCGCGACCGAGTAATCAGTGATCGTATCGCATTTACCTATGGCAAGATGACGCCCGAAGATGCGGTAAGCGACTTCCTCAGTTATGTCGACGGGGTACGTGATGAAATAAAAGCCGAAGGCAAAGACCCGAGCGACCACCTGCTGACTGTGGCGCTCGATGGAGAGAATTGGATGTTCATGTCCGAGTTCCAACACCACGACAATGCTCGCCCCTTCACCGATGAGTGGTTTCGCCGCCTATCCAGCCACCCCAGCATAGTAACCACAACCCCGAGTGAATTTCTCGCTAAGAATACCACCTTGCCGAAAATCTCCACCATTTCGACCGGCTCTTGGATTGATGGTACCCTGTCGACATGGGCTGGTGAGGCCGAGGAGAGTCTGGGCTGGCAAAGACTTGTAGAAGCGCGGCAGGCACTGGTTGCTTTCGAGGAAGAACACCCTACCCATTCCGGGATATCCGCGGCTTGGGAATCGCTGTACATTGCCGAGGGTAGTGACTGGTTCTGGTGGTATGGGCTAGACCAGGACAGTGGTTACGATGAATTGTGGGATACCTTATTCAAGGTACACCTCGCAAATATCTACAAGGCCATCAATATGGAATTACCCCCATATTTACAAGACCTGTGGTCTAATCCAAGCCTGCCGCTAGAGCCCTATTCGGGAATAGTTGAGCCTCTGGTCGACGGTGTAGTCCTACCTGGTGAGTGGGATGGTGCAGCGAAGTACGACGCCCCCAGCGATGGCGGTGAATTGGATTTCAGCGCCTTTTATCTCGGATATGATGCGACCAATGTCTACGTGCGTATCGATATCTCAAATATGTCGAATGTGGTCGATTACAATGATGACAAGACACCCGACATCGCGATATATTTCATGCAACCGAATGCGATTAATTTCAACGAGGTTGAGACCAATTTCCGCACCTATTACGGCAACGAGATTCTCGGCTTTCCCGCTAAGAGCATGGTCGGACTGAACCTCGACGACCTACGTGGCGATGGCCGGACTTCGTGGATATTATTCACTGCTCAAGGAAAGAGTGGTGACAAGGAAATCTGGGTCGGGAGTGCTCCAAGTGCTTTGGGAACTGCCGCCGCTGATGAGGTCATTGAATTTCAGATACCGTGGTCTGACCTCGGACTTGCGCCGCGTTATTCTACCCGGGTCAAAGTGGTTACCAGCCTAGCCAACTCGACGTCTTATGGTGATGGAATCGATATGGAGATGGCACCACCGGCGCCAGCCGAAGTTCAACTTCCCGACCTTGAGTCATGGGTGGAGATGCTCGATATGGCAGATACCTCCGGCGATGAAGATGGTTCTGGTGATGTCATCTACGGATTGTCCGGTGATTTCGCTCCCGGTGAGGGATTATTTGATTTGACCAATGTTCGGATGATGCAATCATCATGGAATGTCCGCTTCGAATTCACCTTCGCTGAGATGACCAATATATGGGGGATGAGCAATGGTTTCAGCCATCAGATAGTGCAGGTCTATGTCGACCAAGACCGGGTCAGTGGCTCGGGAAATATTGCCATGCTCGAGGGGGCAAATGCCGAAGCACACCCCGATTGGGCTTGGGAAGTGGCTTTGTCGGCGACCGGCGAACCGGGTGCTGTCAAGGCGGTGATGGCGGCTACTGGCGAGACCACGGCAAAAGGTATCGAGGTCTCAGCAGATATTTCTGCAAATACCATCACCATGACCGTCTCCAAGGATCTGCTCGGCCAGTCGCCACAGGATTATGGCTACATCATCGTCGTTGGTAGTCAAGATGGCTTCGGCCCCGGGAAATGGCGAGAGGTCGATGCAGTCGCCGGAACTTGGGTTCTTGGCGGAGGTGATGATACCGCCGACGATGGGGTTGATTACGACCCCAACATCCTCGACATCCTGCTCGAGCAAGAATTCGACCAAGCGGCAATGCTTGCCTCCTACAGCATCACAGACCATACTTTTGCACAATTATCGGGGATCGAGATTCCTGAAGTTCCACAGCAGATTTTCGGATTGAACCTCGGCGCGGTTAGCGGTACTACCGCAGTGCTGACTTGGTCCACTACCCAAGCGGCGACGGCGACTATTGAGTACCACATTGCTGATCAGAACGACACCATGCTCACACTGCTAAGCGCTAATTCCACCAGCCACGGTATTACCTTGACAGGACTTGCGATAAATACCACCTACGTCGTTACCATCAGTGTCGAAGGTGCCACTTCAACGACTCTCAATCTCACCACCACCGATGAGGTTGACCTTACCGCCCCCGAGATTCTCAATCTAGCGGCTGAGGTCTTGGTCAGTGGTCAAGTGAGGGTTTCATGGTTCACTTCAGAAGCCACTACCGAACACCTTTCTTGGCCAGGTGGCGAGCATTTCGGCGATACTGTGGCGCTCTCAAAATCACATCAGATTACCTTGACCCTGCCGGCCGGAGAATTATCCCTCGTGGTAACCGCGGCCGATGCGGGGGGTAATTCGAATACATCGAGCATCATCTTCAATGTCCCTGGTGATGAGGGAAGTGGCACTACGGGCAGTGATGGAGATGACGAATCCCCATCATGTCCTGGCGATGGAGGTTGCGAAGAGGAGCAGAAGAGTTCTGTACTCATCGAGATGGTTTCTTCTCCCGGAATGCAAGTGGTACTTCTTTGCATCGCGATTATAGTCGGGTTGGCCTTTTGGCGAGCCGGAAATTTCCGGGGCCGAGCCTAAAACGAATAGAAGTGGTATCGGTTTCAGGCGAATGGTATTGATGCAGTTTTATGGGTACCTAGGTTAATCACCGTCAGGATACAAGGTTTCGGCTGAAAGCCGAGCATCTTCTGATAGGATGTCTGGTCCTGCCATGTCGATGAGCACACCAAGGTCGTCCCCTTGAAGTCGATACAGGCATGGCCGTGAACATGTCCAGTGACAAAGATATCCGGAATCGTCGAGATTACCATATTATCCTCAGGCTCAGGCGACAGAGGAGTCTTACCACCCCATTGCGGGGCGAGGTGGCGGCGGGTCATCATCTCCCGCATTGCCTGAACCGGGTTGGAATATGTGACATTGCGCATTCCTGCTACATAGTCGTCAATACTCTTGCCGTGGTACGATAACAGCCGAACACCATGCAAGGAGAAATCACAGGGATTTCCGACGAAAGTTGTGGTGTTGTAGGCTTGTTGAATCTCCGGCTCAAGGGCAGGCTGAGGTTCTGCAGGTCTGACCGCATCGTGATTTCCAGGCAGCATGATACACTCTACCCAATCAGGGAGGAGGTGCAAAAGTCGGGCGAACTCGTCGTACTGGTCGTACAGGTCGGGAATCGCCAATTCCTTATCTTGATTCGGATAGATTCCAACCCCATCGACACAATCTCCGGAGAGAATGAGATACTTGATGGTGCGAGCCAGTGGATCGGTGTGAAACCATTGAGCCATCTTTTGCCATTGCGCAGCCAAGAAGGTCTTGCTGCCGACATGGATGTCGGAAATGAAGGCGACACTGACCGCGGCATCTGTAGCTGAAGTTCGTTGGCGTCTATTCAGGGGTGGGAAATGAAGGTCATCGACATAGAACAAGTCTCCTGATTGACTGAACGAGCCAGAGACACCGATGACATCGTCGGGCATCAAGCCATGCTGGATGTAGGGATTTGGGTCGACCTCGCTCTTGCGAACCAGACAGGTCATCTCCGCTGATTCATCCTCCAATTGAAAGATTAGGTGCCCATTCTTGGTGTTGCGCGGCTCATTAATCAGACCGATGGCACAAGCGATATTGTCGAAGCCGGTAAAGGCGCGGCGATTGGCCTGCAATTTGGCAATTTCACTATGTCTGGTCGGTAGACGTCCAGCGATAATCATCTTGCGGATACTCTCTAGGCGGCTGTTAAACAGTGAACTGATATCGTTCATCTTGCCCTCAGTGATGCTTTTTCCAGTGATGTCGAAGTGTACGGTAATGTCAGTAGATACTTCGCTTGCGGCGAGTGGAAAGTCATCGAGGGAGAAATCGGGTAAGCCGTGCATGCGCACCGGTGCCATCGGTTCAGGTGTATTTATCGGCGCTATCACTCGACCTACCTGTGGTTTGGTTTCCTGCTGAGGTTTCTGCTGTTCTGACTGCTGCTTGCTATCTGGTTTTAGCGAGGGGTCAGGTTCCTTCTCTACTTGCTCAGATGTTGACTGTGCGGTCTCGGTTGCCATCGAATCTTCCAGAGGCTGGCCCTCGGTTTCCTTACTGCGAGAGATTAGTAACTGCAATTTTGCTGAGTCGAGAATCCCTTTATTGATGCCGATGTGTGGAGCCTGCGACAGTACTGCAACCGGGTTGTCCAAATCTAGCAATTTCTGCTTCACTGACTTGTTCACTAGAAGGCCGAGGCTACGGCATTGGGCGAAGATATCCGGCCAGCGCTCTTCGACCACAAATGACCACTCAATCCGACCGTCCTTGAAGGTGACCCCGCGTCGGGGTGAACTATTCTTCCTCAAAGATAGGTGATGAAGAACCTGCGCTCCACTCGACATCATCGCCTACTGATTCATCCCTATCCTCATCTGACCACACATCACCCTGCCATGGTCCTCGGGTCGCGGCCATGGCTTCCTTGACCGCTTTTACACGGGCTTGGCGCATTTTCTCTTCCATCTCTTGGCTCTCAACTTTCCGTTTCTCGTCATCGACTTTGGCGTCACGGTCGCGAAGTTTGTCCCATTGATTGATGGCTGTACGCAGGGCGAAGGTGACGAATGCGTCTTTGTTTTCAGCCCGGGTGCCGCCGAACAGCGCTTGCTTGACCCGCCTGCCGTCGGCGGTGGAGACTCCGACGTGAACGGTTCCAACTTCTTTGTCCGAATCATCAGCCCGCGGCCCCGCTATTCCGGTGACCGAAATCGCCAAGTCAGCGCCAGAGGCCAATCTCGCCCCTTCGGCCATCGCCGCGGCGATGGTAGTGCTCACTGCACCGTGTTTCTCTATAAGGTCGAGCGGAATACCCAATTCGCTCGATTTCGATTCGTTTGAATAGGTCACCCAGCCATGAGTGAACCATTTGCTCGCCCCGCTGATATCGGTAATGGTACTTGCGAGTAGCCCCCCGGTACACGATTCAGATACCGCCATTGTGAATCCACCTTTGATTAGGCGG
>Ga0302120_10001543_pt1 | contig 10784 bp, 10 predicted proteins | sample AG5_Bottom_MG_FD_203118 | JGI IMG/M metagenome (GOLD analysis project Ga0302120, IMG submission 203118) | Marine microbial communities from Western Arctic Ocean, Canada - AG5_Bottom | ecosystem: Environmental > Aquatic > Marine > Oceanic | place: Canada: Western Arctic Ocean | collected 2017-10-01 | reverse complement strand
AGTACGGCGGGGCCGGTGTGGAGCTGGAACCCGAAGCTCAGGAACAGTTGAAGAAGATCGAGGAGCAGGGTGGAGGCAACCTGCCCATTTGTGTGGCCAAGACCCAGTACTCCCTCTCCCATGACGCCAGCCTCAAGGGCCGGCCCACGGGCTTCACCCTGCCGATCCGGTCCCTGCGTTTGGCCGCCGGAGCGGGCTTTGTGATTGCCTATGCGGGCAAGATTATGACCATGCCTGGCCTGGGTCGAAAGCCCGCCTACAAGGCGGTGGACTTGGATGAAGAGGGCCGGGTGGTGGGACTGTTTTAGGGGGTTCCCTGGGTTGCTTGCTCTGCGCTTCATTGATCAGCGGCGCGCGGCTCTAACTCGATTCTTACTCCGCAAGGGTCTCTCCTGGGCTTGCCCTGCGTCCCTGAGCGGAAGCCCAGCAGAGTCCTCCCATAGGTCATTCCAAATCCGACCCTTGCCGGGGGTAGAATGTCCCCGCCTTCAGTCCCAATAGAGGGGGTACCCAAACCCTCCACCTCCCATGTTTTTTGATCCCCGCTTCTTCATCATTGTTGGCCCGTTCATGCTGCTGGCGTTCTTCGCCTCCATGCGGGTCAAGTCCAGTTTCAAGCGCTACGCCAAGGTCGGCGTCATCTCGGGTATGACCGGCGCTCAAGCTGCCATGGCCGTGGCCGAGGCGGGTGGTGCCGAAGTGACCATCGAGCGGGTGGACGGATTCTTGTCCGATCACTATGACCCACGTACGAAGACCCTGCGCCTTTCGGCGGCGGTGCACGATGGACGATCGATTTCCGCCATCGCTGTGGGGGCCCACGAAGCGGGGCACGCACTCCAGGACGTTCACCAGTACGCTTGGTTGAGAATGCGCTCAAACCTAGTGCCTTTGACCATGATGGGGTCGAGGTCTTGGATCTGGATCTTCTTTGCGGGCATGATGCTCCAGTCACCGGGCTTGGCCTGGATCGGAGTGATCCTGTTTGGCTTGACCGTGATCTTTCAGCTGGTGACCCTGCCCGTGGAATTCGATGCTTCCCGGCGCGCGAAAGAGGTACTGGCCCACACGGGCATTGTTTCCAACGAGGAAGAGGCCAAGGGCGTGTCGGATGTGCTCGGAGCCGCGGCGATGACCTACGTGGCGGGGGCGCTGACTGCGATTGCGACCCTGTTCTACTATGTGACCCTGTTGTCGGGCCGGGATTAGGTTGCTCTCTGGGCCTCGTGCCCTGCTGAGGGAATTTGTGACCGGGAGCGCTTGGTCCGTGCGCGCCAGCCGCTAGAGTGGGATTTCGATCCCCCCTCTACCCGGACTCAGCATGGACCTTGTCTCAATCGACTGGACGAACATTTCCGCCGACGCCATTGGCACGGAACACGGCATCACGGAAGAGCGCCTGCAGGCCCTGCACAGCCCTTCCCGGGCGGCCCTCGCGGCTGTGCGAAGCCGAGCGGAGGATGACCTTCGCTTCCAAACCCTGCCCGCTGGGGGTGCTTGGCATGATCGCCTTTTGGCCTATGCGGAAGAACAAAAGGGGAGGTTCGAGAACATTGTGGTCTTGGGCATCGGCGGTTCTGCCCTCGGCAACCGGGCGTTGCACACGGCTATGCACAGTCCCTTCCACGAGATGTTTGGGGCCCATGGGTTGCCGCGTTTGTTCGTGCTGGACAACGTGGATCCGGACCTGGTGGGGGAGTTTCTTGATCGGGTGGATCCGTCCACGTGCCTGTTCAATGTGATCTCCAAGTCGGGTTCCACCGCCGAGACCATGTCCCAGTTTTTAATCTTTCGGCGCGCCCTGATCGAGCGTGTGGGAAAGGAAGCTCACGCCGAACACATCGTGGTCACCACGGATGCCAACGCCGGGGTCTTGCGGCCCATTGTACAAGAAGAGGGCTATGCCTCCTTTGATGTGCCCGATGGGGTCGGCGGCCGTTTCAGTGTGCTTTCTGCGGTGGGTTTGCTTTCTTCCGCGCTGATTGGCATCGACACATCGGGATTGCTCAAGGGCGCCGCGGATATGGACGAGCGCTGCAAGACCGACGAGCTGTTCGAGAACCCGGCCCTGATGCTGGCGGGAATTCAGTCCTGTATGCAGCAAGAGAAGAACAAGCCGATCGCAGTGACCTTTGCCTACGGCCATCGCTTGCGCCACTTGGCGGATTGGTATGCCCAATTGCTGGCGGAGTCCATTGGCAAGCGCCTCGATCGTGACGGCCGGGAGGTCTTTGCCGGACCGACCCCCGTGCGCGCGGTAGGGGTCACGGATCAACACAGTCAATCCCAGTTGTATGTGGAAGGGCCCCATGACAAGTGGTTCACCCTCTTGGCGATCGAGCACCCCGACCATCATGTTTCGATTCCAAAGGAATACGGAGATCGGGATGCCTTGGCTTACTTGGGTGGTCGCAGTTTGGCCGAGCTGTTCGAGGCCGAGCGCGAGGGGACGCGGATTGCCTTGACTGAAGCGCAGCGACCGAACTTGACGATCTCTTTCCCGCGGGTCAGCGAGCACACTCTTGGCCAGTACCTCTACATGATGGAACTCGCCGTGGCGGTGATGGGCGAGCACTACGGGGTCGATGCTTTCGACCAGCCGGGAGTCGAAGCGGGCAAGATCGCGGCCTATGGGCTGATGGGTCGCAAGGGATTTGAGCAGCGCCGCAGGGAGATCGAGGCGGCTCGTGCAGCCTGTCCGCCCCGGCGGCTGTAGGGGCTGGGGGCACCTGGAGACCCCTTCAGGGTCCGTTCGGGCTTCTTTGGGGTACTTTCCCCTGATCAAATGCTCTCCCAGGCGGCCCTGACGCTAGACTCCCCGCCGATCTGATTGGTGCCCTTGCTGGGCACCACGCCATGGCTCTCCCGTGGCAGTTTCCCTATGGAACGCCTCCTCGAAATCTGGGTTGGAATTGAACTCCAGCCTCGCTCCCAAGAAGTGAGCCAGGGCTCACGCAGTGCCTTCGGGCAAGCCTTGGCCCTCGCACGCCAGGTCGGTGCGCGCATCACGATTATGCACTCCACATGGCACGAGGGCCGCACCCTGTCCCTCGGAGCCAACGGCAAGGCGGCTCTTGATGCGATGATCACCGAGGCGGTGGGCGCCGGTTTGCGTACCAGGCTCGAGGTCACCGACCAGCGGCCGTGGCTGGCGCTGTTACGAGCGGCTTCGAATGAGTCCGCGGACTTGATCGTGGTGGGCAAGCGCGACCGGAGGCAAGCTCCCAGCGGAAGGCGTCTTGGCAGCGTGGCCACGAAGCTCGTGCGCAAGTGCCCGGCTCCTGTTTGGGCGGTCAAGCCTGGGCATGACTTGGAGCACAAGTTGATTCTCGTGGCGACGGACCTGACTGGGGTCGGGGATCAAGCCCTGACTTGGGGCGCTTCAATAGCCCGTTGGCGCGGTGCTGCCTTGCACGTGGTTCATGCTTGGCGACTGGACCCCGAGGCCCAGGAGCGTTCCCAGGGAGACGACACGGATGCTTGGGAGGAGGAACTCTCGAGCCTACGCGAGCAAACACGCACGGCGGTGCTGGGGAACTGTGGAGATCTGGACCTACCGGAATTGCCCACGGTCCACCTTTCCCGCAAGAGTCCCGCCCGCGCCATCAAGGAAGCGGCGGGGCACTTGATGCCGGACCTCTTGGTCTTGGGCAGCTTGTCCCGGGCGGGCCGTACGGGAATCTTTGTGGGCGAGACTGCCGAACGGCTTATGGGTCGGCTCGATAGTTCGCTCCTGGTGCTCAAGCCCGATGGGTTCGAGTGTCCAGTAGCTGCTGACTAGGTGCTCTTATTGGGCACGGCGCAATTGTCCTCGAGGGTATTGCGTTGAGTGATGCCCAAGGCCGAACGGGTTGCCAATAGTTTTGCCACGTCTTGGGCGGGAAGGGGATCGAGCCCTCCCTTGGCAGTGTGCGCCAACCAAAGAATGCGCGCGGTGTGCTCGAGCATGTCGAGCTTCTTGAAGGCATCCATCAAGTTGCTGCCCAGGGTTACCGAGCCATGGTTCGTCATGACCACCGTGTCGGAACAGCGCACGATGTCGCGAATGGTTTCGGGAAGCTCGGGGGTGCCGGGTGTGCCGAAGGGCGCAGTCGGAATGCCACCGATGGTCACGATGACCTCGGGGATCACGGGCATCTGCATGTCGATGCCGGCGATGGTCATGGCCACCGCGTGGGGCGGGTGGGCGTGGATGACGGCCTGGGCATCGGGGCGTTCTTCATAGACCACCAAGTGAATGCCGATTTCGCTGGAAGGTTTGGGCCCGGTGCCCGCTGGGGTGCCGTGCTTGTCGAGCTTGGCGAGCTGGTGGGGGGTCAGAAAACCCTTCATGGAACCGGTGGGAGTCACCAGGATCGAGCCGTCCCGCATGCGCGCCGAAATGTTGCCATCGGATGCGACCACGGTGCCTCGGCTGTAGCAGAGCTCACCGATCTTGCAGATGGCGGTGCGCAGGCGGGCTTCTTCGTCGCTCCAGGCGGGGTCGGTGGGTTGCATGGATATTGGCAGGGTTTAGGAGTTGTGCACTTGGCGGTGGTCGTAAGTCAGTTCCCCATGGACTTCCACCGCGTCGACGAAGCCGACGATGAGGGTCTTGATGGGGGCGTTTGGGTCCTGGAGGATCTGGCGGCTGGAGTTGCCCTCGTCGATCATCAGAATTCGGTCTCCGACGCCGGCGCCCACCTGGTCGATGGCGATGCGCATCTTGCCCGTGGGTTTCCCATCGGGGGTGACTGGGCGCACCATCAGCAGAGTGAAGCCATCGAGGGCTTGGACTTGAACCGGAGAAACAACCGTTCCGATGACTTCGGCCAAGATCATCGGGAGGGCTCCGGCTCTTTGGCTAAGTCGGTTTCGCCCACAACCGCTTGTTCCACGAATCCCATGATGGTGGCATCCACCGGGACGAAGGTTTCGTCGGGTAGGGCCAGGGCGGCTTCCCGCCCGTCCACGTAGTGAATCAAGTCCCCGGGGCCGCTGGAGATCGCGCTGCAAGCAATCAAGCTGCCGCCCATGGAGGCGCCCCGTTCGTCAAGGGGTTGCACGATTTGCAAGGGCACTCCATCGAGTCCCTCGTAGCGTTGGCTGGCGACCACGCGCCCTATCACTCGGCCCAGGTACATGTGCTCACTCGCTCCACTTTTCGTAGACGTTGGATCCGTTCTGGTCCCAGGAATCCACCACCGCCATGACCACCGCATCGCAGGGGCGGTCCTTGGTTTGCAGGGTTTGGCGCGCGCTGGAGCCGGTGGCGTAGAGCACTAGGTCTCCGGGGCCAGCACCTACCGCGTCCACCGCGACGACGTATTGGTTCTGGGGCTTGTTCTCGTGGTTGTGCACTTGGCACACCAGAAGCTTGTGGTCGCGCAGGCCCTCATCTTTCTGAGTGGCCACGACGCTGCCGATAATTTTGGCAATTTGCATGGATTGAGATTCTAACCGCAGGGGCTTCCAGGTGCGAACGTTCTAGAGGTCAAGCCAACTGGAGACTGCCGCCGTGGGCAGGGCGTCGTTCACAAGCCTGCGGCGCAGTTCCTGGTGGACGTGGGCGCGCATTTCTTCCCAGGTAGGGAGCGGGCGGTGGGCACCGATTTGCAGCAGGAGAACCCCGGCCTGGAGGCGGAAGGGGCCCAGGAGGTCGCCCTCGCTGGATTCAGATTGGGCATCGATGTGCTTCCAGAGAGCCTCGCGCACGGTCTCGGGCACCAGGTGGGAGCCCCGGGTGATGACCCCCAGGAACCCCTTGCGCTCTTTGCTGGCGGGCTCATCCGAGTGCAGACCCACCAGCCGGGCGAAGTCTTTGGGTCCCTCGATGCGCTCTTTCATGGCCTCGATCTCGGATTCGGCGGCCTCATAGGTGCGCGGGTTGAGCTCATTCGCGTAACGCACGGCACCGAGGACCAGCACGCTGATCGCGTGTCCTTCCCCGTACAAGGTGTCGAAGAGGGTGCGTTCTTCTTCATAGATCGCGCGCAACTCGGGGTCTCCATGGGTGCGGTCCACAAAAATACGTGCCATAGCTGCAGCACGGATCGCGGGGTCCCGGCGCACGGTTACCAGGGAAAGGCCCTGGGCTTGGAGCAGTTGCTCGTAGGCGACCCCTTGAAAGGTGGTGTTGGACTCGGTCACCTTGCGCCGCCGGTCGATCTCGGCGCTGACCGCCAGTTCGATCGTGTCCTCAGCAAGGTCCGGTAAGCGCGCGGCGATGCGCTCTGCCAGCAGTAACTCGTAACAGGCGGCGCGTAGTTGATCGTTGGGGACGCTCCCCCGTAGGTATTCGCCAAAGGTTTCACGCGAGATGATGTGCGTGCCGATGGTCAACACGATGCCCGAGTCCCAGGGGTACTCGCCCTTGACTTGCTCTAGGCTCCCAACCACTCCTTCAAGCCAGCGGGACTGTTGCTCGCCACTTAGGGGGTCATCTGGGCCGAGGCCCAGACCCGCGCGGGCCAGATGTTCATGCAGAATCGACAGTCGGAGATGTCGCTGGAAGACCTTGCGTTTGATGCCCTGTTGCTCGAGGTATTTATTCAGGCTTGCAGCGGTGCCGCTGGAGATGATTTGTTCTTCGAGGGCGCGCCATTTCACATTGAGTTCAGCGCGACTGGCCTTGATGCCAGCATCCTCGGCGAGTTTTTCCACCAGCACCAGTTGGGCCAATCCTTGCAAGGTTTCTTGACCCACGGGGGAGTTCCCGTGGCGCGCTAGCAAGAGGCCGTCGAGTTCTTCGAAGGTCAATTGGCAATCGGGCCCGATGGCAGCCAACTCGATCCCCAGGCGCGCCTCTTGGGGCGGGACCTGGGGTGCTGGGGGTGGGGTGTCCTGGGCAGTCGTAGGCACGGCTGCAAACAGGCTCCCAAGGGCCAAGAGGCTGGTAATGAGGGGCTTCATCGCCCCCATGGTAGCGCAGGACGTGCCCATGGAGGGCAGGCTCTTGTGCTCTGGGAATGCCCTACATCAACCCGTCGAAGGCTGCTGCCTCGGGGCGCAGGGCTTGGCGGTTGATTTGGTAGACCGCACGCAGGACCCGGGCGAGGGCGCGGTGATAGTCTCCGCTGACCCGTTCCGCCGAGCGCACCGTGAGGCGCGCGTGGAGGGGATCGTGTTCTAGGACCTCAAGCTCAGGTAGGTCCGTGGGGCTCTCATTCAGAACTTGGTGAATCGGAGTGCCCACATGGATCGTGAATTCATTGAAGCGTACCCGGTCGATCATCAGCGCGTGCCTTTCCAGGAAGTAGGCGGTTTGCATCAGGTCTTCGGCAGTTTCGCCGGGGTAGCCCCGGAACATGGTGCAACGCACGCTCAAACCCGCCGCATGGGCATCGTGGATGAATTGGCTGTTGATCTCTATGCGGCAACCCTTATCCATTTGATCCAGAAGGCGCTGGCTGCCGGACTCGAGGCCGAAACTGATGCGGCGCATGCCCGCCGTCGCGGCGGCTTTGAGTTCCGACGCACTGAGCCCACTGTCATCCCTCTCGTCCACATGCACCGCCGCGATCCAGCGTGCTCCTGGGATGTGCGCTTGGATGTTTTGAATCAAGCCGCGCATTTGGACCGGGTCCGAGTTGAGCTTGAGATCCATGAACTGGAAGTTCTTGGTTCCGTTGCGTTCTGCGAGTTCGGTCATCTCGTGCAGCACCGCTTCCCAGGGGCGTGTGCGAAACGTCCTTCCAGCGGTCGTGACCACATCGCTGCAAAAAGTGCAGCGGCCCCACTGGCATCCTCTTGCGGCCAAGATTGGAATCACTCGTACGGGATAGCGATCCCAGGGAAAGTCGCTGAAATCGGGGATAGGGCCCCGGTCGAGGGCGCGCAGGGGAGGGGCGACTCCGCTGGTGCGCCCATCTGGAAGGGTTACGCCGGGGAATTGCAAAAGGTCCTCTTGATTGACGACCGCTTCGATGATTGCGGGTAAGGACCGATCCACCTCGGCTCCCACGATGGCGGTCAAGCCAGGGATAGAGAGCCACTGGTTCGCCGTTTCAGTCAGGTTGAACACCGGACCACCCAAGAGTATGGGGACGTTGGCTTCTTGGGCAAGGCGGCCGATCTCCATCACCGTTGGATAGTGCCGCAGATATGCGGAGAGCAGGAGCACATCTGGCTTGCTCTCAAGGGCCCGTGCTGTTTCCTGCAAGGTGCGTGGGTGAGGTCGGCCTTGCCCTCGGGCCTGGAGTTTGCGCGCCCAGTTACGCAGAGGTCTTAGGATCGGCCGGCGAGACAGATGAAGCCTCCGTTTCCAATCATCCCAGAAGGTCTCCCGGTGTTCGCGCTGCAAGATAACCACGTCGTGGGCGAGTGGCGAGAGCAACTCGACCTGGTGACCCGCTTCCCGCAGGGCGCCCAGCAAGATGCCCACGGCTAGGGTGGGGAAGGACGCAGAGTTGTGCAGGTCCACAACCAAACTGCTGGTCATGGTGGCAGGGGTAGTGGGGCCCGTGGGGCGCAGCCAAGTGCTTGACTTCGATTGCGTGTGCAGGGAGCCGGTAGCAGTGGTGATGGATTTGGGGGAGGGCATGGCTTGGTACGATAAATGGCGAGGGAGAGCCATGGGCAGCGAGCCTTTAGGACGATCGATAGGTTGCCTAGAATGACCGAAGCTTAGGGGCCTGTCAAGGAAGCTGCATTTGGCCGGGAGCTTGAATGCTGCTTTGAGAGGTCTCTCCGCTAGGATACCTCCATGGGTACCGACTATCTCTTGCGTGCGCTGCTGGCCGGCATTGTCTTGTGCGGTACTTCTGGCTGCGGGTCGGAGCCTTCACCGCGCACGGTGGTGATCGTGGTTTTCGATGCCTTGCATGCGGGGCATGTGCATCACCTGGGGTACGAACGCGAGACCACTCCTCACCTGGATAGGTTGGCTGAGGAGGGCGTGACGTTCCTGCGGGCCTTGGCCCCGACTCCTTACACCGTGGCCAGCACCGCCAGTTTGATGACCGGGCTGGTTCCCCAACGCCACCGGGTTCTGCGTTCCTTTGGCAGTCACCTTAAGCCTCTTGGGGTCACCATTGCGGAGACCTTGCACGATCAAGGCTGGCAGTGTTTTGGTGGCACCGCCAATGCCAACGCGGGTAAATTGACCGGGATCACCGGTGGCTTTGATCAGTGGGTAGAAGCCTATGAGGGCAAGGGATCGGGAGATGTGCCTTTCCTTCCCCGGGGGGACGGTACCTTCGTGCACATGGTTGCGCCGGATTGGTGGGTCGGGCACCTAGGCGAGATTTTGGAACAGCGCGATCCCAAGCGCGATGCGTTCATCTACTTGCACATGCTGCAACCCCACTCGCCCTATGCGCCGCCGCAGCGTTTGCTTTCCCAATTTGCAGATCCCGACTACATCAGCAGTTGGTCGGATGAAGAAGAGCCCACGGGTTTCCGTGCGGGATCCACGAGCCCCTTGGTGCGCGCGAACAAGGGCCAGATCCCTATGACCGAGGCCGACCGGGAATACACCCGGGCCCTTTACGACGCCAGTTTGCTGTGGGCGGACGAGGCCCTAGGAGGCATGGTCTCTTTGCTGCGCGAACGGGGCCAATGGGATTCCACCTGGATGGTGGTGACGAGCGATCACGGGGAGGCCTTTTGGCAGCACGGTCTTTGGGGTCACAATGACCAGCTGTATGACGAAATGCTGCACGTGCCCCTGGTGGTGCGCGCAGCCGGGGATGCCCTGCCCAAGGGAGCCCGAGTGCCCGGCCTGGTCTCGCCCATGGATATCTTCCCAAGCCTCATGCAGTGGCTGAATTTGCCTCTTGTGCCGGGGCTCGACGGTCAACCTCTTGATCAGGCGATCCACGGAGCAGGGGTTCCAAACCGCTCTATGGTGCTGCAAACCAATGGAAACCGACCGGAAGTGGGGCGCACGGCGGAGGGTAGCAAGCTGATCGTGGGTCGCGCCGAAGGGGATGGGGTGCGCGTGGAGCGCTATGACCTGGCCCAGGATCCCATGGAAACAGCGCCTCTTGCGGGTGAGCCCGACCAGCAGGCAGTGTCCTCTTTGGTGGCTTTGATGGGCAGCCTTGAGGGCTACATCGCGAGCGAATTCCAAAGGGCCGAACACCTGCGCACCCTGCGTGAACATCTCAAGTTGCAACTCGCCGCCGAGCTTGCCCTCGATCAAGCCATGGGAGTCCTCGGGTTGTCGATTCCCACGGGCCACGCCCAGCGAGAGCTGCGCGCCGGAGCGGGGGATCAAGCGGACGTTTCAGCTCTCTTGGACGCCCTCGGTTATGGGGGCGACACGGAGAAATAGTTGCCCCTGCTGGGGTTACTTTTCGAGCACAACGACCTGTGCAGCACCCAAGCGCTGGGCGTGGGAATGGCGAGTGGAAGCGTCGTAAATCCAGGGGCCCAGGTCTCCGTCCATGTGGAACATCAACAGGGTGTCCCGGTCATGAGGTAGGCGCCGTTCGGTTTCGATCAACCGGCCCGAGTAAGCCGCAGCAAACGTCAAGCGCACCTCGTCTAGTTGTCCCGTGGCAAGGGAAGTCGGCTTGCCGGCGGAGTCCACATCACCGCCGATGATCATGGGAAGATCATTGCGCGTGCGTTGACCGCTGGCGGGGGTCGTGTTCACCAAGGCTCCATTGAGGTACAAGCGCAATTGTTGGCCGTCATAAACCCCTGCAATGTGGTGCCAGCGGCTGGAGACCAAAGCGCCTTTGGGCCCCTTGATCGTCTTGTAAGAACCGTTGAGGTGCACAAAGAACTCCGGCGTTCCATCGCTGGCAAACAAACCGAATTCGCTGCCCTCGGCCTTGGACAGAAGTCCCCGGCGCCCT
>Ga0302120_10001542_pt1 | contig 10793 bp, 5 predicted proteins | sample AG5_Bottom_MG_FD_203118 | JGI IMG/M metagenome (GOLD analysis project Ga0302120, IMG submission 203118) | Marine microbial communities from Western Arctic Ocean, Canada - AG5_Bottom | ecosystem: Environmental > Aquatic > Marine > Oceanic | place: Canada: Western Arctic Ocean | collected 2017-10-01 | reverse complement strand
TTCCAAGTCTGAATGCGTATCCCAGTTGCTAGCGCCTTCGCCACCTGCTTGATAGGCGCCATTGACGAGTTGAACAAAGCGCACGCCTTTTTCTAAAAGCCTTCTGGCTAAAAGGCAGTTCTTGCCGAAAGCAGCTTTGTATTTGGCGGTACTGAATTTGTCTTTCGCTTTATTAACCCCTTTTTCAGCGTTGAGCCCATACATCTCGCGAATGTATTCAGGTTCATCAGACAGATCGGTGATTTCTGGCACGGCCAATTGCATGCGCGCGGCCAATTGGTAAGAGGCGATGCGTGCAGCGAGGTTGGTGTCGCCTTTATTTTTGTCCAAGTGTTTGTGGTTGACAAATTCCAGGTAGTCACGGATACCGCGCTCTTTTGCCGGCGACATTCTCCACGGAGATTGCAGATTGGCCACATCTTTAACAGCATTGAAGGCCGTGGCTTGAAACACCCCTGGCAAATAACCCGAGCCCCAATTATTCACCGATGACTGAGGAACGCCTCGAGGGTCGGGGATGGTCACGAACGCCGGTAAGTCTTGGTTGAATGTTCCCAATGCATACGAGAACCAAGCGCCAACGCTGGGGAAACCATTGAGGACATTGCCTGTCGACATAAAATTTTCAGCTTGTCCGTGAGACGAGCTTTTGGAGGTCATCGAATGGATAAAGCACATGTCATCGACATTATTTTGTCCGATGAGCGGTAGAAGGTCACTGGTTAATTTGCCCGATTCTCCCCGGGGCTTAAACGCCCAGGGGCTTTTTAAGATATTGCCTTGCCCACCTTGTTGGGTAATAATCTTGTCAGCGCCGGGCATCGGCTTGCCATCCAACTTGGCCAAAAGAGGTTTGTGATCAAACGTATCGACATGACTGACACCGCCCGAACAAAAGATTAGCAACACTTGTTTGGCTTTGGCCTTAAGTTCCGGAGAGCGCGTGGCGTTGGGCTGCGCTGCCGAAATTTGAGGTCGGAAAGGCTCTTCGGCTTTAAGCAGTGAACTAAACGCTATTGAAGCCAATCCCGTAGCCGTATTAGCCAAGAAGTTCCGTCGACTCAAATACTGAGAAAAGGCGCCAACGTTCAATCTGAAATCACCCTTGTTATCCATTCGTGCCAACGCGCGTAAGTAACGAGGCCACCGATAGGGTAAGCGAAGGGCAGCAATATGTTAAGGTTGATATCATGCTATTTTCCAATGTTTAATTTCGCTCGGCGGCATTAGGGCACCGTAATGAATTCATTGCTGTTAAGTAAAACACGCACAAATTGCTCCGTATCGAATTCGTTGATAAATTCTTTGGCTTTGCTCATTTCCTCAGCATCCGGATGTCGGCCCAAAATCAAGTCGTAGGCCATTTTCACCTTCCTGCCGAGAGTATTTTGTGAAGAAAGTCGCGTCACGATAAACGAAGAATGTTGCTTGACGAAGTCACTGTTAAAAAGGTTGAGTGCTTGCAGAGGTGTTGTTGTGAATGGTCGATTGCCACAGCTTGCACCGGCGCTGGGGCGGTCGAAAATGTCAAAGGTGCCCGTATTGACAACGCGTACCTTGAACATATACACCATGCGTCGCCATTGTTCTTTGTTTTGGGTTGTCAGAAGCTTGTATACCTTAACGTTTTTGACATGCGTTTCATAAATCATAAAACCTTTGCCACCAGGCGTTTTGTCCAGTTTATCGGAGCACAATAAAATATTGTCACGGATGTCTTCAGCATCCATGCGGCGAGGGGACCAACGCCACAGGTAATTATTGCCCTGATCTATTTTATAATAGTCGTCGTTAACTGTTGAGTTTTGTTGCCACGTAGCTGACTTCAAGATGAGCCGATGGACGTGCTTGAGCGACCAATTATTTTCCATCAATTCGCTGGCCAGCCAATCGAGAAGTTTCGAGTGGGTTGGAAAGGCCCCACTGTCACCAAAGTCGTTCGTGGTTCTAACAAGGCCTTGGCCGAAATGGTAGTGCCATAAGCGGTTCACAATCACACGCGCTGTAAACGGGTTTTTCTCTGAGCCTAGCCAATTGGCGAGTGCCATCCGTCGTTCAAGGCTGCTGCTGTTGCTGTTAAGTTTAAGTGGCGTGTTTAAGACCTCGAAAATATCGGGACTAACCAATTCTCGTTTACTTTTTGGGTCGGGATCTCCACGATGAAGGCGATGGGTTTGTGGTGGCGTTCCGGCAGGAAAGATCGCCCCTCCTTTGGTAAGGATTGGAGTCGGAGTCTTTCTCTGTTTTTGCTTCGCCTTCGCAGTGTTGTCATTTTGTTTTTTATCAACAGCAGGATCAGGTTTTTTCTCTTTCTTTTTCTTTCCACGTTCGACGCCTGAAAAAAATGCAGAGAAGGCATAATAATCCTTGTTCGAAATATGGTCAAATTTGTGATCGTGGCAGCGTGCGCAACCGATGGTCATACCCATGAAGGCATTGCCTGTAGCCGTGATCATGTCATCTATTTCATCCAAATGCTGTTTTCTAGCGACAATTTTGTTTTGGCTCTTGGTTGTGTCATTGCCGCCAGCAACAATAAAACCGGTGGCCTCCGGTACCTTCAGCGCATCACCAACGATCTGTTCTTTGACAAATTGATTGTAAGGCTTGTCGTCATTAAATGATTTGATCACGTAATCTCTGTAATTCCACGAGTGAGGGCGATAGGAATTGGTTTCAAACCCTGTGGTGTCTGCATAGCGCACGACGTCGAGCCAATGTTGCCCCCATTTTTCACCGTAGTGCGGGCTTTTTAGAATCTTTTCGATCAAATTATTGTAGGCGTCAGGATTGGTGTCCTCAACAAATTCCTTAACCGCTTCAGGTGAGGGAAGAAGTCCTGTCATCACCAGGTACATCCGGCGTATTAGTGTCTGTTCTTCGGCCCTGGCTGAGGGGAGGAAATTGCGCTCCAGTTGTTTTGCAACAATGAAGGTGTCGACAGGAGTCTGTGCCCAATCTGATTTGATCGTTGGCAGGTCAGGTCGTTTGACCGTCTTGTATATATACTTGAGCTCGATGGGCTTTGACTGCTCTTTGACAATCCTTTCAGGAACATGAGCACCGTCAGAGACCCATTTTTCCAGGATCTTTTTCTCAACAAGCGTTAAGGGCGGTTTCTTGACCGGAGGCATAACGTCGTCTTCGTCTTGACTGAAGATCTTTTCGATGAGATAGCTTTTTTGGAGATCACCTGGAGTAATCGCTATGGTCTCTGAATCACCCCCTTTAAAAAGCCGTTCAACAAGGTCAACGCGATATTCGCTCTTCTGTTTCAGCGGGCCATGGCAGCCAGCGCAATGCTTTTCGAGCAACGGGGAAATGACGTCTTCATAATGTGATGTCGTTTGACCCAATGCTTGCGGGATCTCTTGCGATTGGAGAAATGGGATCCACAAGATAAAGAGCACTAGGGCCGCGTTACTTACGCCCGGTGACACTCGGGACAACCTCTTTGTGTGTTTAATCATTCTTGGGCTCTGCGGGCGGGGGATTCATCGTCAGGTTCCTGGTCTTTGATCGCTTGCAGTTCACGGAGGAGTGTCTTAACAAGCTCCGGATGGCTTTCCCAGAGATCGCTCTTCTCGAAGGGGTCATCCGCAATATTGAAAAGTTGTCCGATCGCGGGATCGTCTGGCGGAATCGTTTCTGGATGAGGACCTCCATATTTTTCTGAAGGATACCCACCTGTCCATTTGGTTCCGAAGACGGCTTTCCATTTTTCGTTGCGGATCGTCAGGAAACCGGCATAGGAAGCTGTCACCAGAGCGGGACGTTGAACAATGTCATCTTTCTCTTGTAAGAGTGCCGCCAACTGATTGACGCTATCCGGGCCCGCGCCTTTGGGGAGCGGCGATCCACACAGCGCGGCGACGGTGGCCAGCACGTCGGTCAGGCCAATGAGATGGTCCGTCGTTACCCCTTCTGGAATATGGCCAGGCCAGCGAGCGACAAATGGGACGCGGGTGCCGCCGTCCCATACGGTCGTCTTCAAGCCGCGATAGGGGCCGGTCGGTTGGTGCCCCTTCTCCCTCGCCACCGGGCTGTTGATTGGCCCGTTGTCTGCGGTGAAGATGAGCAAGGTGTCGTCCGCCAGTTTCATTCGGTCGAGCGCCGCGAGTATCTTGCCGACGCTTTCGTTGGCCCAGAGGATCTTGTCTTCGCGACCACCCATTCCGGTTTTGCCTTTGAAACGTTTCGGCGGCAACACCGCTCCGTGAATCGCGTTGAGCGGTAAGTAGACGAAAAACGGGCGATTCGCATGTTCCTTCTCGTGGTTTTCAATGAAGCCAATCGCTTTGGCGACATAGATGTCATCGACCTTGTCTCGCGCAGCGGCTGCGGGATCCCGCAGCACACCCCTCTTGTCGCGCTTCGGTTGGCCAAAGACCCGGTTGTCCTTGATAAAGAACTTCAGGTTGCCGCAATTCGACGGGGTTCCGAAGTAGGTATCAAATCCGATATCGACGGGCGAGTTCTTGAACGGTTTGGTGTGGTCAATTCCCTTTGCAGCCGCAGACACTGGCCCGGCGTCACTCTTCTTGTAGCGCTTTCGCCAAGTTGCCGGATCTCCTTCAATCGAGGTCCAGTCTAATCCGAGATGCCATTTCCCAAATCCTCCGGTCCGATAATCCTGCGACTTGAGATAGGAAGCAATCGTGGTCCGGTCCTCGGTAATCAATGCTGGAGCGTAATGGGGCAGCACTTCTAATTTCAAATAGGAACGCCACGGGTAGCGCCCCGTCAGCAATCCGTAGCGAGTCGGCGTGCAGACGGCCGAAGGGGTGTGGGCATTCGTAAAGCGGATGCCCTCTTTCGCAATACGATCGATGGCCGGTGTTTTGAGTGGTGAATCCGGATTGTTACAACTGGCATCCCCCCAGCCAAAGTCATCCGCAAGGATGAAAACGATGTTCGGTGTGTCGCCGAACGTGGTGGTTGCCAGCGAAAACGCAAACAGTAGATAAAATGAACGTCTCATCGATACTCCCGTATAAAACTACCTTGTTGTGTGTAGTCGGGATAGTCCCCAGTCTGATAACTGTGGCGTGCCGACTTCAGCCATGTCATCAGCCCTGACTTGAGCTTTGCCGTCAGCTCTGGCTTCTGCGCTGCCAGATTGTTGCTCTCTGTGGCATCCACTTGTATATCATAGAGCTCATCCGGCTTGTCAGTGCCCAGCCACAGCAGCAGCTTGTGGCCCTTGTCGACAATCGCAACCGGCGGCGACTGTTTCGTCATATTGGAGGCAAACGGGATGAACGCTGTGCGTGTCCATGCGTTGCCCTGCAGCACCGGCAGTACAGTGGTTCCGTCGAGCGGCCGGTCATCGGGCATCTGATAACCGAGGATCTCAGCAATGGTAGGCAGGTAATCGAGGGTGCAGACCGGCTCATCGACAGTCCGCCCAGGCTTGATCACGGCGGGCCATACAGCCAACGCGGGGACGCATACCCCGCCGTTATAGAGATCGCGCTTACGCCCTTGAAACTCTCCGGCACTGCCGTGATAGACGCCACGATATTGGTTGTATTTGGCCGGCGGCTTGCCGTCACCCTCCGGGCCGTTGTCAGAACAGAAGAAGATCAGCGTATCCTTGTCAACGTTCAGTTTCTGTAGCGTCTGGCGAATGCGCCCTACTTCGTTGTCGATCGCCGTAATCGAACCGAGATAATGCTGACGCCCGAGGGACTCGTTCGGGTACAGATCGCGTAGCTTCTTTCCGGCGCGAGTCGGCGAGTGCGGGCCAAAGAACCAGACCGTTGTCATGAACGGTTGTTTGGCGGCGACTGCCGTTTTTATGAAGCTGATGGCGCGATCAACGATGATCGTCTCGGACGACCCTTTCCAGTCGTCCTTTATCTCCTTGCCGTTTGACCAGAAATGGCAACGGTGCTTGGGAATTCTCAGGCCGCTCTCATCGAGCGGATCCCAGGTGGCGATATTGGTCTCCGTGGTGAATGTCGCGTCGTAGTGCCGCTCCCATGGCGGGCCGTAGCGCTGGGCAGCTGTCGCCGGGGCGGGGCCCGATAATTCGGGATCTTTGCTCAGCGTGCCCAGATGCCACTTGCCGAAATGCCCCGTGGTATAGCCTTTCGTCTTGGCAATTTGGGCAATATTGATCTCGCCTGCCGGCAGCTTGCCGCGGTTGACGCCGATCATCCCGAATCGCATGCAGTGCCGCCCTGTCTGCACGCAGGCGCGAGTCGGCGAGCACACCGGGCCGACAGAGTAGAAGCGGGTGAAGCGAATGCCGTCGGCCGCCAGACGATCGAGATGCGGCGTCTTGACCACGGTGTTGCCGTTGAACCCAACGTCGGCGAAGCCAAGATCATCGGCCATCAGCAGGATGATATTCGGCTTGTCGTTACGTTGTGCCTGAGCGTTCACAGACAGGCCTATAGAAAGTAGGCAGCAAGCAAGAATGGCTGAGCGCGTCATCTTTGTCTGGGCGTGAACATGATCACACTCTCCTGAATACTTTTCTGACATGGGGCGTTACCTGTGCTTTGGCTGGACGTCTTTTTCCCAAGCCTGGTGAAGGGCCAGCAGCTGCGCCGCCAGTTCGGGTTTTTCTTTGAAGTAGTTCTTCCGTTCGGGCAGTTCGCCACGCAGCGTGTGCAGCGTGAGCCCTTTGTTGCCGCTGCCCTGGAGTTTCCAGTCACCCTGTCGTACGGCCCACTTGTTGCCCCATTGCCAATGCATGTCCGTGTAGTGCGTTTTAGCCGTTGCCGATTTGATGATGGGGACGAGACTGCCGCCATCAAGCTTTGCTTCGGGAGTCGGAACGTTGCACAACTCAAGAATGGTCGGCATCCAGTCCATGGCGGTGACGGCTTGGCCGCGGACAACGCCTTTTGGCAGCGCTGCTGGATAGCTGAGGATGGCAGGAACGCGGATACCGCCTTCAAGAAAGGTCCCCTTTTTCCCAATCCACTTGCCGGTATTGCCGCCGCCGCCGTTGGCGCCGTAGTTGCTCCCTTCCGCCAAGCCGCTTGAATGGCCGGCCCGCTTGATTTTGTAGTTCTTTGTAGCGTGGCCGTTATCACTCATGAAGATCACGATGGTGTTGTCGCGATGACCATGCTGTTCCAGTCGACCGAGAATTCGGCCCATGTGATCATCAACGGTAGAGATCATTTTGGCGTAGGAGCGCCGCGGTTCTTTGAGGTCCTGATAGCGTTTGTCAAATTTCTTGTCGGGTTGTTCTGGATAGTGAGGGATATTAAAGGCGACGTAGGCGAAGAAGGGGGCATCTTTATGCTTATCGATAAACTGCAAGGCGCGGTTGGTGACCATGTCTGGGAAGTAGGTATCCTTGGCGAAGATCTCTTGGGTCCCCTCGTAGAGGTCGTGAAAGCCGTTGTTATGAAGAAAATAGTGATTGTAATTGTCGACGAAACCGCCGCGCAAACCGATGAATTCGTCGAAGCCCTGTTTCGTGGGGCCATGGTCGAGGTGTGCCCCCAAGTGCCACTTGCCAAATAGACCGGTGTTGTAGCCGGCTTCCTTGAGCGTCTCCGCTAAGGTGATTTCTTCAAGAGCCATATTACGGCCTTTTTCAGCCTTTGCGTTTGGCTGAGTCCACGTACTCACGCCGCCACGCTGCGGGTAACGTCCCGTCATCAACATGGCCCGTGATGGGCAACAAACCTTATGCGCATAGGCTTGAGTAAAGCGCACACCCGTCGCTGCCAACTCGTCCATGGCCGGTGTATAAAGATCCGTCGACCCATAACAATTCGCATCTAACGTGCCTTGGTCGTCCGTAAAAAGGATGACCACGTTTGGCTTAGCCAAGTGCCCTGTTGGCGCCGGATCTGCAGCATGTAGAGCAGTGGCAGTGAAAATGATGAGCAGGAATAGGGTTCGCATGATGGAACTTCGATGAGGGGTTAGAAGATTAGCTTGGGCTTTCTCACGCGTCATATCTTCTACCAATCCGTGTGAACAAGCGATTGATTTTTCGTGTTGCGCAAAGCACGCTGATCTCTTTTTTGTTCGGGTAAACCTGGTTGTTGTGGTTGCCCGTGAGGATTACGATTTTTATTCCATTCTATCCGTGTGTCAAGACACTAGTGCCACCGGGCGTAAGTAACGAGGCCACCGATTGCCCTCTCGTAGTGGATGAGCGCTTTGGCGGGTGAGAGGGGTACTCTTGTACCTCCGCCCCCGCCAAAGCGGCAGATGTGGACGTTCGATATAGATACATAGATGCTATTCTTCAAACAAAGCAGCCTGACGCGAAAAGCATGGTAGAGTTAAGGCGAATCCCGGCACGACTGGTTGCCCTCTGCGACGGGGCCGGAGACTCCGATTGGAGCTATGCATCCGTGGCGGAAATAGTTGATATTATGGGTAGCCAAATCACCCGGATAGATCAGAGAAAGCCGCTCCAACTCTGTCCTCTGATTTCCCTGCTTAAGCGTGTGGGTTTTCTTAAACCTGTAGAAAACCTGTACTGTCAGCAAACCCTTTGGTCGTGACTGAGAGTCGATTTGCAATCGTTACAAATAAGTTAGTTAAGTGTATATCCTCCGAATATTTATGGTGAAAGCCGTGCTTGAATCCTAAGTTTTGACCACCGCTCAAAATCAATGGATAGTTGACTGCTACGTGAACTATGCTTCCGCCTGATCCATACATCGCAATAGTATTATCAAGAACAGTAGCATCGCCTTCTTGAAATGAATTAAGTTTTTTGAGGAAATCTGAATAAATTTCATTAAGGGCAGATATGTAAAGAGCTGGTTCGTCAAAATTATCTGCATGAGACAATCCATGAGCATCCTTTGAAAAACCCAGTGCCACAGGGAAATTGTTGGCCACGCCATGCGACCGTTCATCACCTGTCTGAAAGGTGGCAACTCTCAAAGTGTCGGTTTGAAAAGCCAGGGCAATCAAATCATACATTACTTTTAAGTACTTTCTGGGGTCTGTTGGCTGAGCGTCTAAAGCAAACATGTTTTCATCTAAGTTTGCTTTGGGAATATTCATCCACTCTGTTGATCGCTGGACATCTTTCTCAACATCTCGAACTGAGGTTAAATATTCATCCATCTTACTTCTATCATTCTTCCCCAATCTCGTATTCAGACTCTTGGCTTCTTCGAGTACATTATCAATAATACTTCCCCGACTCGCTAAATTCTTCTTCTCATACTCTGTAACAGGTCCAAATAAACGGCGAAAAATTTCAGCGGGCTTGTTTAGTGCAGGAACTGGGCGCCCGTCCCGGTCAAAGGACATCGTCGATGACATGGATGGCCTGTTGAACCCACCCATGGAAGAAGTGACCAAAGAAGGGTAACGAGTCTTGTGCCCTATTTTATCAGCAATAAATTGATCGATTGAAATGCTCTGATTTTCATAATCTTCTCCCAAGTTCGCACCCGTTAAGAAAGGGTCTGCACATTTATGGCTACTTGTCTTTCTCATGGAAGGATGAGAGAGCCCGGAAAAGAACGTTACCTTATCTCTGATAGGCGTAAAATGTCTATGCATATCGGGTACTTTATAAGAAGACCCTGTTCCCACTGGGAACCACCCATTTTTCAATCGCTCAGGCGAATCATTTGATGGCGTGGGAACGCCATATGGAAAATATCCAGCAAAAAACCTAGCAGGACCTGATGGTTGCGACTTTTGATCAACACCCATTGCTTCAAGCCAAGGAAGCGCGATACAAACTGTGGCTGACCTTAAAAGTTCACGACGACTAATATGCCAAGATTTCTTTTTCATATTCATTTAGAGATTTCCTTTTTTATTTGGTTAGAAATGTTTCAGACAAAGCAATCTCTTTAATGAGTGTTTGAAACCTGAAATCATCTTTCCCCACCGCGTTAAGAATTTTTTCGATACAAGGCTCATCAGAGAATTCAACATAACGGCCTAAGCTGTAGGAGAGCATCTTTTTGATCATTGCTCTGACAAACATCTCTTTTTTATCTGCCAAGATATATTGTTTCAGATCCTCCAGGTCATTGATCACCTTCCCATTTTTGAGTACCGTGTTAGGATCGACCGTAATTTTTTGATGTTTCTCCTTAATGTTTGGGTCCCTGTTCCCTTGCCGCCATTGCCCAAGTGCATTGTAGTTCTCAAAGGCAATTCCCCAGGGATCAATTTTGCTGTGACAATCTCTGCAGCTTTCTTGCTTTGTATGAGCCTCGAGTTTTTCCTTGAGGGAGAGCTTTTCACTTGATGATCCCGCAGAATCTTCGATGTCAGGAACATTGGGGGGAGCAGGAGGAGGAGGATCATCAAGAATTCTTTCCAGCAGCCAGGCTCCTCTTTTAACAGGATGAGATTCTCCACCTGTTGAATTGCGAAATAGTATGCTGCCCTGGGTTAGCAGCCCTCCGCGTTTAAACTCGTTTCTCAGGCTCATCTTCTCAAATGCGCCTCCGGACATTCCTGGTATTCGGTAATGTTTTGCAAGTTCAGGATGAAGAATTGCAAACTCAGAATCAATGAAGTTAAGGATGCTCATGTTGTCTTTCATGACCCGATAGACAAACTCAACGGTTTCCCTTTCGAAGAGGTCTTTAATGCCCTTTCTGAATTCAAAATATTCAGGGTTGATCGGAAGAGTATGCATTTGCTCCATTCCTAACCATTGAGTGGAAAAGTTTTTAGCCAAATTGATTGCTTTAGGATCATTTATCATCCTTTCGACCTGCTCTCCAAGGACTTCCGGATTTCGAAGTTTTTCTTCATCCGCCAACTGAAATAGCTCCTTGTCAGGCATTGTGCTCCAAAGGAAATACGAAAGACGCGAGGCGAGCTCA
>Ga0302120_10001541_pt1 | contig 10795 bp, 6 predicted proteins | sample AG5_Bottom_MG_FD_203118 | JGI IMG/M metagenome (GOLD analysis project Ga0302120, IMG submission 203118) | Marine microbial communities from Western Arctic Ocean, Canada - AG5_Bottom | ecosystem: Environmental > Aquatic > Marine > Oceanic | place: Canada: Western Arctic Ocean | collected 2017-10-01 | reverse complement strand
CGGGTTGGATAGCGATGGCGATGGAGTCCCCAATGATCACGATGAGGATGATGATGGAGATGGAATTATTGACAAATGGGATTCGGAATGCCCAGGTGGAATTTCTTGTTCATTGACGCCTAAACAGGATTCAATACGACAGTTGAAAATAGTTATTTCAAACAGTGAAGTTTTGGCTTTCGACATTGTATTGCTGACCTCTGAGCAGAGTTCAGCGCTACGAAATCTCTCCACCATAAGCATCGAGGATGATGTATTCTTAAGTGAACAAGAAGCATACCGAATGTCGGACTCAATCTGCTCTAATATTATCCAGCAGGATTTAATTGATTCGTGGCAGGCAAAATTGTCGATAGAAGGTGTTTCTCTCTCAAATGGCGAGGTGGGTTGTTCTGCAACCCATGGTTTGTTAGATACAGCCGCGGGAGATTATGAAACCCGCATTAGGATAACCACCTTCACAACCCTTACAATGAGCGGAAATCCGACGATTCCATACAATATTTCGATTTCCGGTACGATTCCGATGCCCAGTGGTAGTGCGGCGCAGATTGCACCATTATTCCCTATATTGGTAAAGGTTGATGCCCTAGGTTCGGATGAATATGAAGTGCTGTGGGACAATTTTGGTTCGGGTATTATTTTGCTAGTGGATGAGGCGGCTCCTGTTGAGCTTACAATACTTGATAAAATGATTAATTTCTCCATCGATAATTTCCTATGGGTGATTGTTGCTGCAATCCTATTCACGTTAGGATTTATCTCCGCAATCAGGAGGCGGAATTTGAATATTCTCAATTTAAATCTAGATGTCGATGATGATACCATTGAAGAAGAAACCACGTCGAATTTAGAAGAAGAAAAGTGGCGTGCTGATGAAGGAGATGCCCCACCTAAACCCAGCCTTGGCCCACCAGTTTCTCGGCGGCAAAGAAGATCATCCTCATTATCGCCATCATTAACTTCCGCAACGAAGTCGAAGAAAGTTCGCAGGCGCTCAGGTGCACAAGAGATACCTGAAGACTCGAAGAGGACACGCTTGGATAGCCACAGCCAAGCGGATACCCCACCAGATGAATGGGATTATGGCTGGGATGGGGCCTATGAAGATACATCAGAGGCTTATGATTACACTGAAGAAATATCTGCACCTAAAGTGCGTAAAGTAAAGGCAGAGGTGGTTGAACCAACACCGAAGAAGCGCCGCAAGGCCAAACGTAGATCGGCGAAAACCAAAAGCAAGGGAGAAGAGAGTATCGCGGATACTAAATCTTCTTCTGCGGATGAAGTGGATGAAAATGGAATTATGGATTCGGCGCTGGATAAGTTAGTATTCAACGACGAGCGCGATTAAAGGGTAACGAAATTAGCAATTTCATCAACCCCGCAAACAGCGCCAAGGAATTTATTCAATCCATCGATTTCAATCTGTTCCATCTTATTCGAAACCTCAGTGAAATATCTTTCTACTCTAGCAACTGAGAATCCGGTTCTGCTTGAACTATTTGCAATAACTACCCCTTTGTATTCTTCATCGGAAAATTTACTCAGCGCCTTTACTAAGTCATGATGCGCCTCTGCCAAACAGTGAGGGGGAGAATCTTTTCGCGCTGCAAACACTCCAAAGACCATCGGCAATCCAGTTTCATCATACCATGCTTGGCCGAGATCCATTTTTACTAGTTGGGGATTATTCTCTGCTTCCCAAAGGGCTCTGTCTCCGATAAGCAATGCTCCATCACACCTCTCTAGCATCTGCGTCAAGTCAGGGCCCATCTCAATGGAATTGGGAGATAATCCTCTCTTCTCCAGTATATACTGTAGCAGTCGTCTTGAGGTTGCGCTGTCTGTAGGTAATGCGATATCGCGCATTTCTTCAACCGGTTTTGCACCAAATAGTATGACGCTCCCCACACTTCCATGACTGGAAATTCCAATATCCGGTAAGAGGACTAAGTCATCGAAATGCTTAGCATAATCGGCTAAGGGAATTGATGCAACCAGGCAATCACCTCGCAACAGATGTCCCGTAAGCCAAGCAGGTGGCGCGGGTAATATGGTCCAATCATTATCTAATCCATCGAATATCGGGTCACAATTCAAGAAAACAACACGGCCAATGGTTTTCTTCCATTGCGGGGTCGAGTTCACAGTATCACCTCACCATTGGTAATCGCCAATTTTTCTTCTTTGGGGTAATGTACTCGGAAAATTGCGTATAGGTTGTATTTCTCTGCACTGGTACACACCCCGAATCACGAATCAGTCTCGACAATTGCTCCCTATCATGATCCAATGGAGCGGTTGAACCAGCAAGATGCATTATCGATTCCTGTTGCACCGTTCCGTCGATGTCGTCGGCACCGAAACTCAGCGCTAACTCAGAAATACCATCGCCGAGATTCATTCTATAAGCCTTGATATGAGGGATATTATCCAGTAATAATCTGCTGATGGCTATTACCCTGAGGACTTCTGTGCCCGTGGCTAATTGCGCTTCAGGCAAACGGCTTGAATCAGGGAGATAGGGGTATGGGACAAAACATTGGAAACCTGCAGTTTCGTCCTGTAATTTGCGCAGTGAAAGAATATGTTCAACGCGTTCCTTGGCGCTCTCTATGGTGCCGAACAGCATTGTGCAATTAGTAGGCATCCCGATAGCATGTGCCGAACGATGAATATCGAGATACTCTTGGCTCGTCTCCTTTCCTTTACAGATAATATCCCGTATCGAGTCATTGAGTATCTCAGCACCACCACCAGGGAGAGAACCCAGGCCGGAGTTCTTCAGGCGAGTGAGGGTCTCATCAACCGTCAGTCCTGAAATGTTGCTGATGTGTTTGACTTCAACAGCAGTCAATGCTTTGATGTGGATATGCGGAAATTCATTCTTGGTTGCAGCGAAGAGTTTTTCGTAATACTCGATATTCCATTCTGGGTGCAGTCCACCAACTGAGTGAACCTCATCGACATGGGGCGCATAGTGGCGTAGCATTTTGATATAATCCTCAATATCATAAGCATAGGCATCGGTGGCCTTTCTCCCTCTCCTAAAGGCACAGAATTTACATGATAGAACACAAATATTTGTTTGATTTATGTGCACATTATGATTGAAAAACGCTCTATCACCATAACGGGAAGTCTTGACTGCGTCAGCTATTTCTCCAATGGCATCAAGGTCATGATAATCAAACAAGAATATCCCATCGTCTTTAGATAACCTCTCACCTCTAGACAACTTATCGACAATCTCGTTCAATGATGGCTCAATCTCTATCTCTTGGAGTAATCCGGATAATATGGGCTGCCAATCACTCCGCGCTCCAGCGCTAAAGATATCGGATGTCCAACTTCTCGGCATGCGCTCAAACCGGCGAAATGATTCGCCGATATGATGGTTCTCATCTATATTTAGATTAATTTGGCCGGCTTAAGAATATCACCAAAGAAAATTTTTCGGAATTCTTCAAACCAGAAAACCACTGACGCTACTGCTGGCAGAACTATCCATGACTCCCACGGTAATACGGTGGTATGCAGAAGTTTTCCTATTAATACATCAGTAAACGGAATTTTCATTTCAGCACCTTGTACGAATAAAAGTAATAGTGCCATACTGAATATTACTGAAAGATTAATGGCGGTATTTGAAAAAGCCCCAAGCCGGAATACCGAATTGGTGCTACTACGGCAATTCATCACATTGAATAGTTGGAAGATAATGAATACCGCAAAAGCCGCGGTACGAGCCTGTGCGAAACTTGATTCGGCATAATTATTCCAAGCCTCTTCGTGACAGGCGATATCACCGTAGCCATCGAAGTAGAATACCACTTCTCCGTTGAAAGGGCTGATAAACTCATTACCATCAGTGTATGTAAATGGTTTAGTGCATGTATCCGAGCTGATGAGAGGGCCATCTGAGACATAAAAAATCGCTAGCGTGCCGATAACCATGATCATCCCAAGGTAGAAAATAATCCCCATGTCATTCCGGTTTGGAAGTCCTTCATCAGGAGGCCTCGGAGGCTGATTCATAACTGACCCATGACGTTTCTCAACCCCAAGCGCTACTGCCGGGGGGCCATCCATCAGAATGTTGATCACGAGAATCTGTGTGGCGGTAAGAGGTAATTCCCATTGGAATACAAAGGTGGAAACCACTATCAGTGCAACTGCTGCTACATTCGTAGAAATTTGGTAACGAACAAAGTTACGAATATTATTGAAAATCTTCCTACCTTCTTCTACTGCCTTTACTATATTGGCAAAGTTGTCATCTTGTAACACCATATCTGCGGCATCTTTGGCAACATCGGTTCCAGAGATGCCCATCGCTATTCCGATATTTGCCCGTGTTAGAGCCGGGGCATCGTTTACGCCATCTCCTGTCATCGCCACCACGTGCCCTTGACTTTGCAATGATGATACGATTCGCATCTTCTCATCAGGAGTTACGCGTGAATAGATATTACAATCATGAACTTTCGTTTCCAATTCATCATCTTCCATTTCAAGCAGTTCCTTGCCGCTGATGATATCGTGTGATTCATCACAGATATCCAATTCCATTCCAATGGCTTTGGCGGTAGTGCTTTGATCGCCAGTAATCATCTTCACTTGTATTCCTGCCCTCTTAGAGATTGCAATTGCTTCATAAGCCTCATCACGAGGTGGATCATTGATTCCTACAAAACCCAGTAAAATCAGGTCTTTTTCTATTTCATCAACGTCGTCAAAATCACATCCTGGTTCTATCTTACGTGCTGCTAATGTGATTACCCGCATTGACTTCGAAGCGCATTTCTGATTTGCCTGTACGTAACTATCTAAGTCGGATTGCTCGATTGGTACAACTTCGTTTTCAACTATCTTATGCGTGAAAAGTTCTTGCATCATGCCACCCGCGCCTTTGACCAATAACCAATCATCCTCTTCCCAATGATGGATTACCGACATTCTCTTGCGGTTGGTATCAAAGAAATACTCGCCTTGACGCGGGTTTTTTACCGCGTATTCACCAATATCCCCAACTATTTTCCATCCCATTACCGCACAAGCGGAGTCGGTAGGGTTACCTATAGCACTCCAATTTCCTTTTTCATCCTTGAATATACGGCTGTTATGACATAGAGCCATGCAACTAGTGGCTAAACGGAAATCAAGCCTTCCGGAAAGATTTGTCTGCTCATTCTCATCGATTTCCCCATCTGGGCTGATAAGGCCGCCACTCAAAGGATTGAAGCCACTACCACTTACATCCCATGAATCAGAACCAAGGCGGAAGTGCCTTACAGTCATCTGGTTTTTCGTCAGGGTGCCGGTTTTATCAGTGCATATGACAGTAGTTGAACCAAGGGTCTCTACTGCTTTCATCCGACGCACTATCGCCTTATGGCGAGCCATGTTACGCATCCCAAGAGATAAGGTGATGACGAGAATAATTGGCAAACCCTCAGGGACAATGGCAACGAATATGGCGATGGCAACCATGAATTGCTCAACCGCTACGTCTACCAGTGATTCGGAACCGTTGCCTAGGAATGCAATCAAGAGTTTGACAGTGACGAGTAATGAGGCAACGGCAAAGGCTACGATGCCAAGAAATTTTCCCAGTGACTGTAGTTTTACTTCTAACGGTGTTTTCGGAACTTCTGCAGAAGATACTCCTTTTGCAATAAGTCCTAATTCGGTATCCATCCCCGTTTTTACAACAACTCCGACAGCCCGTCCTGTAGCGACAATGGTACCCATGAAAGACATGTTGAATCGTTCACTGAGGAGTGATTTGCTAGCAACTACGTCGACGATCTTCTTTACATTCTTCGACTCACCAGTAAGCGATGCCTCATCGGTCGAGAACTGATAAACCTCGAGTAGTCGGATGTCTGCAGGAACATTCAACCCCTCGCTAAGTTTTACTATATCTCCCGGCACTAGTTCGGTGGTGAGAAGTTCAATATCGACGCCATTTCGTGTTACCACACAAGATGAAATCGCCATTTGCTTGAGGGCACCCATCGCCTGTTCTGCCTGCTCTTCTTGCCAATAACCAAAAATCGCATTTGCAGTCAACACCAAGGTGATGAATATTGCATCTCCGGGTTTATCTGGATGTAAAATCAATGCAATTACTGCGGCGGTTATCAACAGGAAAATCAGTGGATCGTTAAATTGTGAGAGAAAGCATAACCACTTGGGTTTCCGAGGCGGCTCAATCAATTCGTTAGCACCATATTCTAGTTGTAATTCACCAATTCGGCTATCGCTCAGTCCGGTTAATGTGGAATCGAAGTTGGAAAGTACTTCCTCACTCTCCATCGTATACCAGTTATCGGTACGATTTTCACGGCCCAAAGCAACCCCTCCTGCTGCGCGCTATCAAAAGGAGCACAAAAGATGACCTGTGGGGTATCCCATAAATATCTCCAACCCTAGGTGCAGTAATTACCGCACAATTCACAAGTCGAGCGTGTTTCGCAACATTGTGACCGAACCGGGACAACCCTATATTTCCCCTGAAGAAGAGCCTGCTGAGTTAACTCCCAGGGTATTCGTGATTGGAATTATTCTCGGAACTCTGATGACCGCCGCAAATGCATACCTCGGGCTAAAGGTCGGAATGACGGTGTCGGCATCGATTCCTGCCGCAGTAATGTCAATGTTGATTCTGCGTGGTCTGAAGTTCAAGGATGTAAGTATCCTCGAAAATAATTCGGTGCAAACGATGGCCAGCGCCGGAGAAAGCCTGGCTGCCGGAGTTATTTTCACTGTCCCAGCCCTCTTGGTGATGAATATTTGGTCAGAAATCCAGTTGTTAGAGACTTTTATCATAGCTACTTTAGGCGGAGTTCTCGGCACCATGTTCACTATTGCACTACGTCGAGTATTCATCGTCGAAGAGGCATTACCCTATCCAGAAGGCGTGGCTTGCCGAGAAGTATTGGTGGCTGGAGAAAAAGGTGGCTCAGGATTGGTTGCAATCATCTATGCCTTGATTATCGGAGCATTGTATGGATGGTTTGTCAAGGGATTCCATATCACTAAGGAACTAGTTCAAGGTGCGTGGGGGTTCTTTGGTACCCGAGTATATGCCGGCTCGGAACTATCTCTTGCCCTGCTTTCAGTCGGATATATTGTTGGCCTGCGGATTGCCTCATTCATTTTCCTGGGTGGTGTGCTTGGATTTCTTGTCTTAGTGCCACTTTATGGAATGATATATGGGTGGCCTGCTGGCGACATGACTGCTGGATTCATGACAATCTGGAATGAACAGGTCCGCTACGTCGGCGTCGGTGCGATGGTAGTGGGAGGAATTTACACACTGTGGTCGATGCGCCGGACAATCTCCTCTGGTTTCTCCAAAGCACTGAATTTCGCTGATGATGAATCAGTTGAGCTTCTGCGCACTGAGAAAGATATTGGTATGCGCAAAGTTTTGACTGTATGTGTAATAATTACAGTTCTAACTTTTCTATTCTATTGGTGGGTCACAGGAGAGATACTGTTAGCATTGGTAGGCGCGGGATTCTTGGCGGTAGCAGCGTTTTTCTTTTCCGCAGTATCGGGGTATATAGCCGGTGTTGTCGGCTCTTCTAATTCACCTGTCTCGGGAATGACGATTGCAACACTGATGTTCACTGCAGGCCTTGTGTGGATCGTCGGCGATTTAGTGTTGGATATGTCCACGGAAAGTCTGATGACTGCTACATTAATCATCGCCGCAGTAGTTGCTGTAAATGCTGCAATCGCCGGGGATGTTATGCAGGATTTGAAGACCGGCCACATGGTTGGCGCGACCCCATGGAGGCAGCAGGTTGCGGAAATTGTGGGAGTGTTGGTTGGGGCTATTGCCATCGGCCCTGTGTTGATGTTACTCCATAACGCGTTCCGTATTTCCAAGACAGCATGTGTACGCGACCCGCCACTACTCAATGGTGAAATCCCAATCACCCCTGAGCAAATCACAGAGTCTTGCGAGACGGCATTATTAGCACCTCAGGCAGAGTTGATTGGGGCCATAATCAGCGGTATTTTTGGCGGTGACTTCAACCTGCCAATGGTGTTGATCGGCGTAGCAATAGCCTGCATTATCATCTGGAAGAAAATGCCGGTGATGTCAGTGGCTATCGGCATTTATCTACCTCTATTCCTTTCGGTACCGATTATTGTCGGTGGGCTGATTCATTTTTTCGCATCTCGGATTACCCATTTCCGAATCGATGGCACACTTGAAGGTGAAGCCAGTCCGATTGCTGAAAAAGCGGCGAAGGAGGTTACGGATAAGGGCGTACTTATCGGTGCAGGGTTCATTGCCGGCGAATCATTAATGGGAGTATTGATTGCATTCTTCATTGTTACTTTTGAGCATCCGAAAGATTGGTTTGATTCAATTAATCAACTCGGTCAAACCTTATCATTGGTTTTCTACGGTTGCTTCGTTGCGGTATTCATCTTTTTGGCAACTCGTGCGATACCCCGAATACAGGGGCACTCAATGGTCACCGACTGCTATTCAGTCATTACCGATGCTGGACGGAGATTCATTGAATCTGTTCGCCCGAGGTGAAGGAAGCCTCTGCTCAGTGAGCGATGGAAATATTTTTCCAGTAGATTTGGATGGTTTCGGGTGATATCAAGAGCCGGATTGTGGTTTCCTAACGAGGTGGCCAAGATGTGGCCAATCGATAGATTATGTGCTTGACTGGCAATTAACTATCTGTTGGAATAGGGGTTGGCCTTGAGTAAGCATCAAAGGCCAAACATCAAACCAATGATTCGGGGTAGTGGAATTGTTTCAAGGCCAGACGCCATCAGTTGAAGAATTACGGAATAAAGCAGTCCGCTGTAGAGCCGATATATTACGCATGACTCACCGTGCTGGAGCTGGCCATCCCGGTGGCTCACTATCAGAAATCGATATTCTAGTTGCCCTATATTCTACCCGCTTACGCTATGACTCGGAACAACCCGATCTAGCCGACCGTGACCGCTTCATCCTCTCGAAGGGGCATGCTAGTCCTGGAATGTATGCAGTACTTGCAGAACAAGGATTCATCTCCCACAAGGATTTGGAGTCATACCGAGTTCTCGGTGGTATATGTCAAGGACATGTAGATATGAAATGGACTCCGGGGGTTGATTTCAGTGCAGGTAGCCTTGGCATGGGCTTGTCTTTTGGCATCGGTTGTGCTCATGCGGCGCGGATGGATGGCAGCGAGAGAACGATATTCGTTATGCTAGGGGACGGTGAGTTACAAGAGGGAGCAGTATGGGAGGCGGCGATGGCTGCAGTCCATCATGAATTGGGCAACCTCAAGGTATTCGTCGACCGCAATCGAATTCAAAATGATGATTTCGTCGATGCCCAGATGCGAATGTTCGATGTCCCTGCTAAGTGGAAGGCTTTTGGCTGGGCGGTAAAGGAAATAGATGGCCACAACATCGAAGAGATTCTTGAAGGGTTGGCGTGGATGGATAGCATTACAACAGGGCCAGCTGTAATTATTGCTCACACGACTAAGGGAAAGGGGATTTCATACATGGAGGATAATCCAGCCTTCCATGGTGCGGTTCCAAACGATGAGCAATTGCTAATTGGACTTCGCGAACTGGGGGTAGAAGAATGAGCAGGATGGCGGCTTCAAGAGATGGCTATGGGCAGGCACTTCTCGATATGGTCGATTCCAAACAAGTCGTTGTTCTTGAAGCCGACCTTGGCAAATCCACTAAATCTCTACACTTCCGTAATGCGCGTCCCGAGCGCACTATCTCTTGTGGAATCGGTGAACAGAACATGATGCTCGTGGCAGCGGGATTAGCCGCTTCTGGCTATATTCCATTCGCCAGTACCTTTGCAATTTTTACCGAGCGAGCATTCGAACAGGTTCGCAACGGTATCGCTCGCCCTAATCTCGCAGTACATATCTGTGGTAGCCACGGTGGCGCGCACACCGGGACAGATGGCAGTAGTGCGCAGTCTATAGAAGATTTGGCTATCTATCGTAGCCTACCTAATATGACTGTCATGCACCCTTGTGATGATGTCAGTGCAACTGTATTGACCAAGCAATGCAAGAACTTGACCGGGCCATCTTACATGAGGACAGCCCGTAACAAGACCCGTGTATTGTACGATGGCCGAGAAGATACTTTGACTATTGGAAGGGGGGTAGTCCATCGTGACGGAAATGACGTAGCAATAATCGCTTGCGGAGTCCTTGTCGCCAAGGCTTTGGAGGCAGCCGAGATTCTTTTCTCTGAAGGTATTGAAGCGAGTGTTATCGATATGCACACTCTGAAGCCCTTGGATGAAGAACTGGTAGCAAAACTTGTATCTGAATGCGGCTGTGTGGTAACTGCCGAGGATCATTCAGTAATAGGGGGCCTCGGTGGTGCAGTCGCTGAGTTTTTGGTTACGAACCAACCCGCCCCACTTGAGATGGTTGGGGTGAATGACCGTTTCGGAGAATCCGGCGAGGCCGAAGAGATGCTTGATTTATTGGCAATTAATACTGCTGATATAGTCGCTGCTGCAACTCGGGCAATTAGCCGAAAAAAGATATAGAAGGTGATATAATGGAGTTTTTTCTTGATACAGCAGAAGTTAGTGAAGTGGCCGAGATAGCATCGTGGGGAATCCTAGATGGAGTGACTACAAACCCGTCCTTGATAAAAAAATCAGGGCGTGATTTCAAGCAGGTAGTTCGTGAGATTGCAGGGATATGCGATGGCCCGATTTCTGCTGAAGTCACAGCCCTAGATGCTGATGGGATGATTGAACAGGGACTTG
>Ga0302120_10001540_pt1 | contig 10804 bp, 15 predicted proteins | sample AG5_Bottom_MG_FD_203118 | JGI IMG/M metagenome (GOLD analysis project Ga0302120, IMG submission 203118) | Marine microbial communities from Western Arctic Ocean, Canada - AG5_Bottom | ecosystem: Environmental > Aquatic > Marine > Oceanic | place: Canada: Western Arctic Ocean | collected 2017-10-01 | reverse complement strand
TAAGCGTCAGCCTTCTGCTCGTCCTCTTCGGAAGATACGACGGGCTTTGAACTAAACAACTTAGTATACGAACGCTTAATCCTAGCGTCGTTCCCGGTTTCTGCCTTAAAGAATAGTTCTTCGTTATCCATTAGGCACCCGACACTCTAGTACCGTTACCCCCAAAGGAAGAACTAGGAGGCGAGCCAGCGTGACCAGAGGCTGTGAACGGGCGTGGTTTACTATTGGCTCGGGTGGCTTTGATCTTGCCGCCCTGCCCGCCAACCTCGGAAGGCCATGAGTCGTTGGCCCCACGGTACTCACCGATGGGCCGGAGGGCCTCCAACTGTTCTAGGGCTTGCTTTTGGTTCTGTATCTTAGAAGACATCATCTCACCACGGGTCTAAAGAACATTGCGGAAATCTGGTCCCCGTTATCCCCAATAATATCATCAAAACCGATGATATACGAGATGTCCAGACCTCTGGGTGCAACAAACCCTCGGGCAATGGCACATGCCTTCACGGACTGGTTGACCGCACTAGCGCCAATCGCCCGCATCTTGGGGGTGTAACCAGCACTGATTGCTCGGGCTAGTATTGAACCCACGCTCTGGGGGTTGCTGGACCCAGAAACCTTGATAATGGAATCGGTACTAACGTCGGGAGGTTTACTGTCTTTATCCATCTAACTACTCCTATTTGAAACGACTGCTATGTCGTTACCATTTTAGGTGTAACCAGCGTCCTGAAGTAGGCAGACCAAATCACATAACCGCATCACGGTGTAGGTGTCGTCCAATGACTTGGCACCCCTACCGGGCCTCTTGACCACCAGCACAGGAACTGCCCCATCCAAGCGTTCGGCCTGTACAACCGTGTCATCCAACCAGCCACTAAGGTTAAACTTCTTTTGGTTCTTACATTGGATAGAAACTTGACGGTCGTTGGCTGCGTGAGCAATGCCGTTGATGTCCCCCGTGTCGTACCCACCAGATAGTGCCGTTCTATGAGCAGACGGGAATCCCCAATGGTGCAGGTACTCCTTTATGAGGGTCTCAAATGAGGTGCCCTTCTGCTTGGACGGGTTACTCATGCAAGGTAGCCGTGGGTCAAACTGAAGCCGGGACATGCGTTTATGTTGATTGGTTCAATGGTCTTGACCACCCTGAACATCTCGGCTCCGTCGATCAGGGCTTGGAGGTCCGCTTTGGAATCGAGCATCGACGGCGTGATCTTGGCACCATCGGTCGGGAGGCATGGCACTGTGCTGTTTGCGATCCTACTCATAGCCCGCAGTGTCTCTATCTCCTTGGGTGCCTCGGCCTTTAGTTCATCTATATTAATCATTTGACCCGATCCTTTTCCCGGTCCACAGGTGTGCCACACATATTACACAGTCCCTCGTAGCGACTCATCGCTGCACCTCCCATGAAGTGCCGCAAGCACTCTGGGCACTGGTACATGGAGTCCTTGGGGTATGTAGTAGTCACGCTGGCCTGTCCCTGAAAGCGTTGGGCTTAATATAAACCTCGTCCTCGTACCCACAGTGGGGGCACGACAGTGTACTTAGGGTGCTTGGCAAGGTGAGGTCATACTTCCTCTGAGGGTGTGCGTAGGACCACCAGTTGCTGCACTGCCCGCAGGTGAAGTGGTATATGGTCTCTGCCGTGAAGTCGTGACTCATGGTGCTGTCCATTGCAGTCTACGTTCCACGGGGGTCATGCTGATGCGGCGACTCAGTTCCCGTGAAAGCACCATCGCATTACGCTCACAACGATCAAACACAGTGTCTACCATCTTCCTGTAAGCCCGTGCCTCCCGGTGCTTGTTACCACAGTCAACTACCTCAGGGTCTACGTCCCGGCGGGCCTTAGCCATGGTCACTGTATCGCCCTTGCTCGTGTTGTCCCACTGGGAGATGAGGGCGAAAGCCTCAGTCTGCTTTAAAGCACTCAATGTATTTTCTTCGATGACCTCGGCCTGTACCACCTCTGCCTTGGCGTAGTTCACCCATGACACCATTTGGCTGTACAGAGACATCAGGTCAGCGTCTGACAGTTCGTCCAGATGGGGTGGCAGTTTCGGAATCTCGTCCCCCGGCTTCTTCGGAAAGTCGAACCTCAGGAAGAACTTCTGTGTTGTCATCGTCGCTCCAACATATCGTGCGATAAGTGCAGTACTTACACGCTTGGTGGTCCTTCGTGTCTATCCATTCTGGTCGTGGTGCTATCCTACCCTCACATATGGATTGTAGTCCAGTACTACAGGTGGAAAGTATCTCGCTTACCACCTCGGGCTTGTAGGACACCACGAACTCCTTGATGTCCTGAGACGCCTTCCACTCATACAGGAAGATCATCTTATGAATGCCAGTGCAGTGCATGTAGAGGCTGCCCTGCTTCAGGTGCGACAGGAATGGACGAGTCACGTCGTTCCACATCTGGTCTGCGGTGATGTCCCTCTTGGCGTACCGATTGAACAGTGGGAGGTTCTCGTACCGGAAAGTACCAATACCTACACTCTTAATCTCAATCAGGTAGTCCTCTCCGTTCAGTTCCACATGGCCGTCAGCGTGTCCGATGATGTGGTGGTCTTCATCGTAGAGTGGAACCTCTTGGTAGTCCACCTGCTTGGAGTGGCACTCCTCGCACATTGGCTTCCCGTACCACAGATGGTAGCACTCCCGACAGTACCACTGCCCTTGAAGAAGTCCGATGTCTTTAAGCCACCCCTGCCACTTACGATGGATGCGGTTGCCCTCTTCAAAGATGTTGAGTGTCTTAAACGGCTTGGGCTTCTCCGGGTTGGATTCCTCATATCCCATCATCCGGTAAGACGACTGTCGTACACACCAGTCACGCTTGCAGATTTCGCTGGGGTGGAAATGCACGGTGTCCCTGTGCAGGTTATTATCCTTGTACTCCTGCAAGATGTGTGGGTAGATTAGGGGTACTACTTTAGACTTACTTTTCATGCTGGCCTTCATGGCCTCAATCTTCCAAGCGTCTTCAGTCATCTTGTATCATCTCCATAAAGTCGTTTTCCAATAGAACCACATAGGACCGTCCGCCAAGATCGACCTGTAGCACAGGGATACGGTCCTCCAGAATGGCCGTCCTTGCCAGTTTAACCATCTCCTGTGACACTATGGAATACGACTTCTTATCCGTAAACTTGTTCTCTACGAGAAGATCACTAGTACGAACATCGTTCTTGCGTACCCAGCCAGCACCAGACATGACATTTCTACTGCCATTGTACTTCTCCGCAGTACGCTCCTCCTGCTTCTTAGAGCGTCGGTGTATGTCAGTCACTGAGGGTTTCCATCAGTTCGTCTCGCAGTTCGTCCTGAAGGCCCAGATCGGCTCTGAGAGCCTCTAGCACCTTATCCTTACCCTGCCACTTAGAGTCCTTGTAGGAGTAGAACGCACCGGCTCGGGTAATGATCTCACAGGTGATGGCAATGTTTACCACGTCCTTGACCGTATCGAAGTCCCCCATGTGGAACCCACCGGAATCAGCGAAGTAGAAGTCCACCACGGCCTGCTGCTGCGGTCGGTATGTCTTGTTCTTTATAGTACGGCCCTTGATGGTCTGACCTACAGCGACTTTCCCTTCCTTTAGCCACTCGTCCTTCTTCACCTCTACACGGCTGAAGTAGTGGAAGTTCTTAGCCTTACCCCCGGGGGTGGTGCGTGGGTCCCCCCACAGAACACCAATCTTGTCCCTCCACTGGTTGATAATCAGTCCAGTACACCCACGCTCTTCCTCTACGAGGGAACGTCTCTGGGCCTTGGCGGACTTGCGGAAGAACTTACCGGTGAGACGGGCCCCTAACCCAACAGTGAACTCGGCCATCTGCCGTTCGTCCTCGTCACCGGGGACCAGAGCGGGGAGAGAGTCCAGCACCACGCAGTCCACCGCACGGTTACCCTGTGCCCGTATGACTAGGTCGTATGCGTGCTCCATGAGGTTGGTCTCAACCACCCACAGGCGCTCCAAGTCCACGCCGATTGCTTCGGCGTACTCGGGCACATACTCCTCTGCTGCCACCCACAGGGCGGTCCAGTCGGGGTCCAGTGCCTGATTTGCAGCGATGGTCTTGTAAGCAACAGCCGTCTTCCCAGACGATTCGTCACCCACGATCTCTGACCATTGGTTGACGGGCCAGCCTCCACCCAACATCATGTCGAAGGCCAGCATCCCGGTCGTGATACGGGGGAGTTTCTCCGAAATACGGCTCCCCTGTACAACTACTTCGTCACCGAACTTCTTGTTAACCGCTCGTGCGATCTCTTCTACCGTCTCGTAGTTAGTCGTAGACACTTAGTATCCTTATTCTGTTAGTTAGGCATTATCCAGTTTGCTTGTATACCCTGATCGTAGATTCCATTCCAGCCGCATTCATAACAACGGGGGGCTGGATGATTACCGTTGATACCAGCGCCTGCACCTTTAGCCATGCGGGAGAAGACATTACCACTACCACACTCGGGGCACGTATTACCTGCTTCCTTGCGGTGGGCTTCACCACCCTTCCAAGAGCGTATCGCCTCACCCATAGTCATGTTCTCGTTGGGGTTCATCGCCGTCTGTGTAGCCATGTACTGTTCCTGTGGCGTCGGTGGGGCCTCCGTCACCGTGGCGGGTGGTGCAACAGTGTTGAACATAATGGGAGGCGTACTACCAACCCGTACCACCGGGGCGGCTTTAGGCTGCGCTTCTTTTCCCGCTAGGCGATCAGCCCACCAGTCACTCATAACTACTCCTTGTACTCAGACAGTTGTTAACTCTATCAGGTCCTCGTCCAACAACTTGGACACTGCGCCTACCAAGCAACCCAGAACAGTATGGTAGGTGGAGTCCTTGATCTGTTGGTGCATCTTCCTAAGTTCTCCGTACGGAATGCTGTGGAACGACATGAAGGAGTCACTCTCTGGGTTGTCCAAGTCAAAGCCAACATTCACGATATCGGTGTCCTCCATGTCATCACCAGCGTCACCGGGGGGCAGCATGTTGTCGTTGACCATAACGTCAGCCATCCAGTCCGCTGCGTCGGACATAGAGTCTACAACACCCGCCTGAGTGAGAATGGCCCAACTCCTGAGAACGTCCTTCTGCTCTTCTTCATACACGTCCTCTGACGAGGGGGAGAACCCTAGGTTATTAGGGATGTCCTGACCGTCTGGGGGAGACAGCATCAAGTAGAAGTTCCTCTGGGACACGGTAGTCTCTTGTTCGGTCACTTTGCCTCCGACCATGTGCGCCCATAGTGGGCTGTTACAACTATGGGAACCCCATTCAGGTCCTTGCCGTGCCCCATTGATTCTTGAATGATCTCAGAGTAATAGTCTACCCGATCATCGTCTGGCACGTTCACAACCAACTCGTCATGCACCTGTACCAGCAACTTTCCACCGAAAGCAGCCACCTGAGGTTGTGCCTTTATCATGGCCTTCTTACAGATGTCAGAGGCACTGCCCTGTACTATTGCGTTGACCGCCTGCCTCTCCGCTCTGGACCGGAGTTCGTCGTTGTTGGAGTTGATGTCCGGTAGGCGACGGCGACGGCCTGAGATGGTAGTGACAAACCCATCCTTCTTGGCCCTCATCACGACCTTGTGCTTCCACAGTGTTAGACCGTTAAACTGCTCATAGTACTGGTTTATGATCTCACGAGCCTTGGTTAGTGTCACTCCAGCGGTGGCCGACAACTTCCCGGCACCACCACCATAAGCCGTGAGGAAGTTAGCCGACTTGCCTAGTTGGCGTTCCTCGCTCGTGACTTCCCCCACGGGCTTGTCAAAGAGTAGAGCCGCTGCACCAGCGTGAATGTCAGTGCCCTCTGTGAAAATGGTCATCAAGTTCTCGTCCCTGCTGAGCATCGCCATGACCCTAAGTTCAATCTGATCGTAGTCGGCAACAACCAACAAACTATTAGCGTCGGCCTCGAACAGTCCCCGGATGCTGGTGTCCCGTGGGACATTCTGGAGGTTAGGGTTAGACGAAGACAGCCTGCCAGTGGCTGTACGGTGCAGATGGAAGTTTGGGTGTAAGCGGCCCTTGTTGATCTTCTCCAGAAGGCCGTCAACGTAGGTACTCTTCATCTTCTTGTACTCTGCCCAATCGAGGAACAGGGGAATGATTGGGTGCTTACTTCTCATGGCTGTCAAGGAGTCGTGATCCACAGACGCCTGTCCCTTGTCTGTGGACTTAGTGGGCTTGAGACCCAGCCCGCCTTCACGCTTACCGCTAAACAGAAACGTGCGCTTGTCTTTGACAGAATCTGGGTTAAAGCCGGGGTAGGTGATCGCAGTTATCTCAGAATGCACGTTCCGCATCTTGGTGTCAAGTTCCTCACCTAGCGCAGAGAGCCCCCCAGCATCAACTTTCATGCCTATGTCCTCCATAGACATCAGTACCTCCAAGACCTTCACATCTTGAGAGAACACTGGCTTAAAGTCGGTGGTTAGCCCCCGAATCAACTTCTGGTATAACAGCCACGTCCAGCGAGCGTCTAGGTGGACGTATTCGCAGGCGACGGAAAAGGGTGTAGTAGAAATAAACGCACCGACCTTGCCGTGCTTGGCATACGGGTTGTGTTCCCCAAAGTTATGACTAATCAAGGAAGTTAGTCTAAACGAGGAGATGTTCTCGTCCAGCACATGCTGTAGGAGCATCGTGTCGTGTAGAGGCCCTACTGGAAGTTCTCCGTAGTACTTCGCTATGGTACGAGCGTCAAACTTGACGTTGTGTCCGACCTTCACTAACGAGTTGTCAAAGAAGATAGGTTTGAGCGCCTCAAAGACTGCGGCCCGTGACAACTGATCTGGAGGGGTCATAAACGTGGCCGGGATGTAGTACCTAGCCTTCGCCATGGACTCTTCGCCGCTTTTCAGGATCTTACGGTGACCAGTTGGGGGGACGGTAGAACCGTCACCACGTTCCTCTGGGACTATCACTTCTCCGCATGGGTGCCCCACCGGAATGGCCCAAGACCTTCCATTTGTGGCAATACCCAACCAGATAACCTCGTTGCGCTTCGGGTCCAAGGCGATAGTTTTAGTCATAGCCTCCTCCTTGGTTACCCGTGCGCGGGCAACCACGGAGTCAGTGGTAGTAGACAACGTCTGAACGTGAGCCTCAACCTGTGCGTCCACCTGCTCAGAAAGATCAGGGTGGTGGGACAGAACCCCAACTGTCTCCACGTCAAACGCAAACGACCCATAGGCGACTACTACATCGACTAGTTCCTGTATCTCATCTATTGATGAAATAAAGTGGGGACCGGGGCGAAAGGAGGGGAAAAGGCCCCGGCCCCCACTCGTTCTCTTAGATCGCTCCAACGTCTTCATTGACCAGAGCAACCATGTCTTCGTAAGATGAAATACGCATGATGTCGGCGTCGTACGCCTTGGACTCCGACTGATCCAGAGCCTCTGCGGTCAGCGGGGTGATACCCCACTCATCGCTGAGATCACGCTCCTTGATGAGTAGGTGGTTGTACTGAGTCTGTGGGCCCGTGCCACTGCGACTGACTGCCCAGTAATGCTTGGACAGGGGACCCTGCCGGTCGTCCTCGTTGAAGTTCCTCAGCGTGGCGATGACCCGGGTGCCTGCCTCGTACGAGCGCAGCGACGGTTCCTCCCCACGCTCCAGAAGGAGCACGTTAAAGGCGAACAGGGGACGGGGTCGGTTACCTGCGTCACACAGTGGGCAGCCCCGGTCGTCCATACCATCCCGACAGACGAAGGACTTCTGGCCTGTGCGGTTCACCCAGTGCTGCCTCCACGAGGCATACGGGGCGTCCTGTAGGAACTTGATGAGCACGGGATCATTGCCGGTCTTCAGTCGGACGGCATAGTTGGCGTCCTCCTGCTTCAAGGTGTCTACAGCACCCCATCCCGACCGGATGATCTTTCTCACTTCCGGCTGAGGGGCTTCCTCAGCAGTCGCAACGTCATAGTCTATTGGCATATTATTCTCTCATCTCTCTCGTTACACCGGCCAGTTGGCTACGGTGTGTGATTTGAAGCCATTCCAGTCGGCTTCCTTTTGGTTGTCGAGGTTGAACCCCTCGACGGCGGTGAGCAGAAACTCGACCTGCTCCCGACTGTAGAGGCGACGGCCCTTGGGCTCGACGCCGGGAATCTGTTCGCCCTTGGGGGCAGGCGTGCGGTAGTTGGCATGTGGTATCCATCCGTTCCTCTCCCACATCCTAATCGTCACAGCCTTGCGATGCAACAACCGTGCCAGTTCCCCTATGGGGAAGAACTCACGCAGTTCACCATGGACCTTGTAGTACTTGGGTTTGGCGTCTGAAAGAGCGCTATCAAACCGGGACTTCGGAATAGGGCTATCTGCCCGATTTCGCGGGGGGGTACTACCCGGATAATCAAGTTCCTCTGACTCTTCGTCTTCGTCTAGCAGACCAGAGTGGTCCCGCTCCAGTAGGTGCTGGAAATAGGTAGGTGGTTTCATAGTTTGAATGCCCACGTTTCTTTCTCCTTGTAGAAGCGCTCGATGGCTTCACGGACTTCAAGATCGTCCCACGCTAGAGCAAGCACCTTGTCCTCGCTCACCGACTCAACAACCTCTTTAACCTCATCCCACAAGCCGGTGGACCTAGCCCACTGCTCGCACTCCTCTAGGTCGAACGACTTACTAACCCTACGTTCACGTTTCAGTTTGTAGTCACCTATCTCGTACCACAGGTGACCGTTGTCCCCTTCGTAACCCTCGGCGTCCACGAGGTCACTGAGTTCCTTCTTTAAGGCGTCGGCCCTAGCCTTGGAGGAAACGGCCAGCAACTTGGCACTTTTGTATTCCTCCACCAGTCTCAGGGTGTAAGCAAGGTCATCATCCATAGTCCACATCTCACAATCGTCCATTACACTTCTGCCGATGACATAAAGTCTGATAGAGAGCCCAAGGTGATCTCGTACTGACCACGGGCATCATACCCCTTGTCAATGAAGGCTCTATTGATTAAACGCTTCTCTTGTAGCATGTCGTACTGTCTTTCCTCGATACTACCCCGCATAACAAAGGAAGTGACCGTGACGTGGGGGAACTCAGAGGACAACCTGATGATACGTGACTCACGTTGATCCAACTTCCCTGCCGACCACGGTAGATCGTAACTTATCAGATGATTCGCCATCGGGAGGTCAACCCCGTAGCCCCCAGCGTCCGATGACAGGAAGACCCTAGTGTTTGGGTCTTCAGAGAACTTCTTCTTTGACTGCTCCTTGTCGTGGGACGACATCCCTCCCATGAACTTGGTGCAGGTCGTGAACTTGGAGAGGGTTTCGTCCAATATCCTTAAGTTCTGTCTAAAGAATGAGAACACCACCACCTTGTTGGCTGGGTCTTCCTCCAGTATTCCCTTAATGTACTCCACAGCGGCGTCCAACTTGGGAGACTTGGGAACTGCTGTAAGCCACCCTGCCTGTACGATGTGGTCGGCGTAGGCGCTACCCTTATCCCCGTCCTCATTGTACAGACGAGCCGACTCACGCACTAACTCTGGATTGTCGCACAACATCCGAAGCACCGTCATGCGGGACATTATGTCTCCCTGAGCCTCACCACCCACGGAGTTGTAGTGCCTCCACAGATCAAAGCCTCGCCCCACCTTGCCAATGGCTTCGTTGATCTTCTTCAACAGGTCTGCGGTAATCATACGGTATACCTTGGCCCCTGACACGTCGAAGGCCACCGGAACTACCTTGGTGATTAACTCGGGCAACTGATCCTGAATGTCCTCCCTAGTCTTGCGGTACATCACGTCGCTGAGACTCTCATGGAGATGGTTTAAGTTTCGGTATCTTGTTGGTTTGCCCCACCTATCCCTGACTATGAAGGTGCGATCAAACAGGTCGAAGCGTCCCAGAATGGTTGGATCAACGAACTCCATGATGGAGAACAGTTCCTCGGGGCGGTTCTCAATGGGCTGCCCGGTTAGTGCGAAGCGGTAGGGTGACCTCTTACCTATCTTCTTCAGAAAGCGGGACCTCTTAGCGGCAGGCGACTTGATGAGGGTGGCCTCGTCTATGACGATAGCATCAATACGTATCCTATCTAAATAACTAACGTCATTCTGTAGCATCTCTGCGTTAACAACAACGTACTGACAGGAGATGGCTGCACGCCACAGGGTCTCTCTGGCCTTGGGTGGTCCGTCGATGACCACAGCACGGGACGAGGAGAACTTCTTGATCTCAGCCAACCACTGGTATTTCAGAGAGGCAGGGACTACCAGCAGGGCACGGGTGATCTCGTCCCGCTCGAACAGGGTCTCCAAGGCGGCTATCGTAGTCGGGGTCTTACCGGCTCCCATGACCATACAGAGCATCATCTGACCACGGTCACACATAGACTCGTGGGCTTCTTCTTGGAAGGGGTACAGCGTACCAATGAACGTCACTGTACCCACCAAGGAACGGCGGAGGCTTTAGTAACAGCCTCTTCGAGTTCGTCGTCTGTCATCTCGCCAATGTCTTTCGCATTCGTATGTTCGTAACGCAGGAACGAGATACCACCACGGGGACGAGGACACGCATCGTGAACCCTCTTAGCAGCGGTAATCCCTGCTGTATCGTTGTCAAGCGCTATCACTATTATATCAGCCCTGCCTGACAGAAGCGACATCTGTGTGTGGCTGACATGCGCCCCAAACGAGGCCAAACCTCCCACCCCTATACCTAGGCGGGCGGACGCCAAGCGTACCACATCGAGGGGTGACTCAACCAACACCGCAGTGCGTGCCCTGAACCGGTCCAGACCGAACAGGGTCCTAGACTTGTTCACTCCAACGGGGAC
>Ga0302120_10001539_pt1 | contig 10804 bp, 7 predicted proteins | sample AG5_Bottom_MG_FD_203118 | JGI IMG/M metagenome (GOLD analysis project Ga0302120, IMG submission 203118) | Marine microbial communities from Western Arctic Ocean, Canada - AG5_Bottom | ecosystem: Environmental > Aquatic > Marine > Oceanic | place: Canada: Western Arctic Ocean | collected 2017-10-01 | reverse complement strand
AATCTTGCATCTTCTCCTCCGGATAGGAAGATTGGTGTTTCGGGGAAAATTGCCGTGTGGTTATTGGAGAAGTATAAGGTTGCAGTCCAATTTGCTGGTACCTCTGATAGATTTAGTGAGTAGGTGTCTGCAACAAGGTCAACTGGCCCAGGTGTTGAATTGTTAATCGTCATGTTGTAGGTGGTTTGCTCGCCCGGTTCGATTACGTGATAGTAAGTCTCACCCTCTCCAAACTCAACATCAACCTGTCCCGTGAGAATATGTGTATAACAAAGGGTGAACATGTTGTTGTTGCCTTCTTCACCACATTTATTGGTATCAGTCCACGCTATATGCGCTCCACTTCCAAGGTCATTTGCAAATGCAGGTGGTTGACCTAGCCCTGGCCATTTAGGAGAACTTGGACCTGCCTTATTTGATTGCCAATGAGTTACAACAACCGGCTCCCAAGCATCCAATGCCGTTTCCCCAGGGCCAGTTAAATCCGTTGCATTAAGGCGCACATATTGAATCTCTTCAGCAGCACTCACATTCCAGAAATCAAGCCAAGCGATATGCACTTGGTTCTGGTCGTCAGTCAATAATTCGGGGTACATACTGTTAGCAGCATACTTGTTGTTTTGCGGTAATGCTGACTTTCCTTCAACATTGGAAATGGGAGTATCCTCTATCTTCTTGATTGCATAGGTGGACAAACCTCCAGGTACTCCGTCCCAATCACCAGCCCCACGAAGGCGCAGTTTTGTGTAGTAGACTTCGTAAGATACGTCCTTTTCAAAACCATAATCACGGCCATCCATCCATGCGATGTGAGTATTCCCTTCCAAATCTACTCCGATTGAAGGGTGGAATGAATATGCATCGTCAATTGTGATTCTTGTATCGTTAACGGCCACAAGGCCGCCGATATCTTCGTAATAATTTCCGTTGCTGACGGTTGTTCCACTGAAACCATATTGGAATGAACCAGAGTCAATTTGGCTATATGGATCCAATACAGACATGTAAATCTCGCGCGAATTATTTGTTGAAATATAGACCATTGCTTCTGCTAAGAGAGCCATTTGTGCTGTACCGCTTCCTGAGGATGGGAATTCGTAAACTTGTCCACCGGCGTCACTGTTGGATAATGTGGTCCCTGGGCAACTCCTTGTGTGAGTTCCCTGAACTCCATCAGAACATTGTGATAGGTCTCTGAAGTGTGATTGTACGGCTGAAGCCCCGCCCCATGATTGTCCATATAGGCCAACTGGAACTACCCCTGCTGTGATGCAATTATCATGTGCCTCGACAATAGAAGCGTGGTCATCAGATTGGCCGGCTGGGTCACCGTCTTTTGGCCCCTCATCTGAAATTGGGATTACGATCTTAGTGGCATTTGGGTTCCATCGGTGGTCTGCAGAGGTTGGTGGGTTTGCGGCGTACCCAACGTTTCCATTTCCATCTATCCAAGAAAGGCAAGCCCAATTTGAACCGGGGCCCCAATCTTCTCCCGAATATCCTGAATATGTTGCCCCATTGTAAACTGTTCCGGGAAGTTTTCGGATTCCTCCGCTGTCATCTCCACTGCTAAGGTGTGAGTTTCTTGGTCCAGCATTCTGGTTGTGATTAGCACAGTTTCCTGAGCTTGCAGCACCGGGTAAGGAGTTTCCTAATCCATATAGTGTTTCGAAAACAGTCATGTTGGCTTGTTCAAGCATTGGTTTCAAGCCCTGGAAGTTTCCACCACCAGAACTGAATGAACCACCATAAATCACGGTGCATACATCTGCCCATTCAGAATACATTGAACCTGAAGTATCAATTACGAAAACCAACTCTACTTTACCGCCACGGGTATCATCCCAAGCGATTTGAACGAAGTCATCGGCGTCAACGACGATGTCTGGATGGCCCTTATGGCCAATAACTGGAGTCAATAGGGTATCAGCGAAAACGGTTATTGCAGCACTCTGCCCATAATCTGGTTCCAACATTGCATAGTAAATCTGCGGTTGTTGATAAAACCGGTCTAATTGGTCATAGGAATCCTCCCACGAAATATGCACATTGTCTCTACTGTCTATTGCAAGGGTTGGCCAATCTCTGTTGTGGGCTCTTTGGGCAACTAATGTATCTTCTATAACGGTGATTGTTCCATCGCTGCTAGCGCTACCATCTCTATCATCAAGCCATGGATTGAGTACTGTGTAAACAATAGAATGTTGTCCACCTTTATCTGCCCAAACAATGTGGACTCTGTCCATACTATCTACTGCAACATCTGGGTGCCACGCTTTGGAGCCTCCGTTGTTGGAAATTTGTGTTGGGGCAATTAGAGTTTCACTGCGTGGGTCGAGCATTGTGTAATACAATTGGCGTGTGTTTTGTGAATATACCACGTGGATATTACCTTCAGAGTCCGCAACTAATGCTATCATTCGGTTATTAGCGCCATCATCAACCAGTTGAACTGGATCGGTTATGACAACCAAGCTCGCTTCTGCTTCGGGAATTGGTATCATCGTAGCAAAAACTGAGGCCATCATCAGTATAATCATCAGGTAGGATTGGTTCTTCTTGTTTAACATGGTCAACACTCCATTCACAGTGTTTCAATGCCTCTGTTCTTCTTACTTAACCGCGCCCCTTAGATGTCATTAGAAGGTGCTGCGTATCAGCCTTGACCTGTGGGGATTACAGTCAAAAGGGTGGACGCTTTTCAAGCCCATTCTGAAGGGTCAAATTCTGACCCAAAACTGCCTGATTCATCGAACTCCACCTGTTCTTTCGGTTTATTTCCTGTTGATATGGATTTGCCCTTTTTCTCAAGGTCATCCACTGGGCCTGGCTTACCTACTCCTGGGCCATAGTTATGTTTGATTTCGTGAATAAGTGCTAATTTTGCTAACCATAGTCTCCTCATACTTTGCATTAATTCATTCTTGTTCAATCCATCGAGCCAAATTGGTAGACTTACGTTGAATGCTTGTAATGGGGCTGGTTCCTTTGAGCCTTTTTCGCCTCCAACGTGGATTGCCCAATCTACCATTGCACCGGTTAAAGTCAAACGAATGTCATGAATCCATTCTAACCACATTTCAGGATCTTGACTCAAATGTTTGGTCATCTCCTGTTGTTGTCCAATATCAACTCTGGTAAAGCTAGAAACTGCAACAAGGTCACGACCTTTTGGTTTGATGACGGCAAACATGTGCCCATGAGGCCCGGGTGGATACCGTAGAAGCCAATGCCCTTCGGCTCTCTTATCATCTTGTTTCTTCGGTTTCAAACCTTCTTCAATCAACCAATTCTCGAGATTGTTGACTAAGTCATCGCTTGACATGGTTATCGGGAGGTGGGGCTTCTACATGAAACCGACCAATTCATCTCAAGACATTAAGACTTGATTTGTTGAAGAATTGAAGTGGTTAACGAGACTAATTTCTCGCCTTGTGAATCTCTACTTAATCGCCTTCTCCTTATTGCTTTCAATGAATCTTGTAAATAATCCCACATTAGTATATTCACCCATGCAACCAACCAAAAAATTACAATTATTATTATTGTTCCAAATAGGATTGTTAGCCCCCAACCAATATATCCATTATATGAAAATGAAGGGAGGAGGGGGGGGATTTCTGGTGAAATGATAGGGATTGAAAATATAATGCCTACGGCGATTAAAGGCCAAAGGAGTAATGATACAAACATTGCAACCATAAATTGGAATGAGGTTCTTGCATCTAACCCTTCATCAGTCTTATTCCCTATTTTATATCCGAGAAGAGTTTGAACCCCACAACTCATAATAAAAATTGGCAAGGTTAGTAAAGAAAGAAGAAAAATCGGGATTCTTGCTATCCCTACAATGGGGTTTGCTTTACGCAATTCTCCAGAGATTGTTAAATCCCTGCCATCTAAATTATTTTTGTATAAAATCTCGGCGGCGGAATCCGCTTTTTTCATTAATAGGCCATCCCCCTCAATCGGTGTTCTGTCTCTTTCTTTTCTAGCGGCTAGTACCTCCTCCCGCCAATCACTCGGGGTCTTTCCAATGGCTCTGTTGCGCAAATGCCCAAGTAGGTGCCATGCTCTATTTGTTGACCAATTTGGAGCGTTTGGAGTTAGGAGTGCTAGTTTTTCCTCCAAATTGTCCCGCAATGCACACACTGATTCGGAATCGGGTTCTTTCCAACCACCGCTTTCCAATTCCTCTTTCAATTCTTTAGATACTGCATTTTCTGGTATGGCAATTGGGTCACCATATTCAACCCAACAATCGGTCCTCCAATGATGCCTGACTCGAAAGTGAAGGCCGAGTGGCTGTAAAACGGGGCGTGGTCTTGCCTTGATATCACTCAAAGCGGCGGCGGCGATTATTGTCCTCATTGGCCCAGTTCTTATTCTAAGCAAATGCGCTTCATTATGGGATGTTCCTTCGGGGAAAAGAGCGCTGGCATAGCCTGTAGAAATACCATCCGCCAATGCACGGAGGCTCCTGCCATTGAGGAATGCTGCTGCTTCCTCAGAACACCCCCCTCTGACCAATTCGGCTTTTCTGATTACTGGTTGAACTGCGAATTTTCTGGCCCACCAACCAAGAACTGGGCGAAGAACGAGATCGTGTCTTGCACCAACAATGGCTTTTTTGGGGTGTGTAAGTATCACAAGAAGTGGGTCCATCACTCCATTTGTGTGCCACGCCGTACACAATGTCCCTCCTTTAGAAGGGATTTTTTCCTTTCCTGAAACTATTAGGTTTCGATATTGTACTTCTTTCGTTCTATTCAAGCAAAAGTACCCGAAACTCATAAAAAATGAAGAACCAGGGTATTTTCCTTTGAATTTTGGGGCTGGGAGGTTCAGTAATTTTTCATACTTCAAATCAGCAGATCTTTTCGATAAGGTTGGGAGCGTTTCACCATGGTGATCTACAGCGCCATCCTTGCCTGTTTTCATCTGGGGAGGGTTCGACATAAGATTCACCTCATAATTTGTTTATTTTTTCCGATAGTATTGCGAGGCTAGAAAAATCTGGTTCAACAGACCCAATAGGTGGTGCATCGGGCCACATCGAAAGTAAACTCCCCCCTCCATCTCCTTTTTGTCTAGGAATAATATGAATATGAAGGTGAGGGATTTCTTGACCTGCAAGAGGGCCATCGTGGATAACAATAGAAAAATCGGTTGTATTAAAAAAAATGCTTAATTTTCTTTGGACTTCTACAATTCCAGTCAAAAGTGAATGCATTTGTTTTTGTTGGATATCTGAAATTCTCTGTGCTTGTTGGTGGGGGACTAGGAGTGTATGTCCTGCCCTTCGGGGGTTGATATCCAAAAACGCCGACCAATCTTCTCCTTTTGCAATAAATGAAGCTGGAATTTCCCCTTTGATGATTTTTGTGAAGAGACTGTCCCCTCCGCTCATAGAGTGGGCTAGGGTTGCGGGTTGAAGTGGTTTCTTCACGGTTTTTTCATTGGCGGTGGTGAAAGTTATGCCTCTGGGGCTAAAATCCATACCCCGCCAACACTCATTCTGATAGGTAGATTTGATACATCTCCTTCCACCGAAACTAGGCTGTGCTTCAAACAATTATCATCATCCCGCTGTTCATTATCGCTTCGTAGGTGTGAGCCGCGGCTTTCACATCTGAATAGCGCGGCAGATGTTGCCATGTGGGCAAGAAGACATGCATTCTCTAGCCTTAATGCTTCTAACAAATTAGTATTCATCAATAAACTACTATCTTCAACGTTTACAGTTGCAGAAGTTTCCTTGAGTTGAGCAAGCCCTGCTAAACATATTTCCAGTGATTTCCCGTCTCTTTGTAAGGACATTCCCGCATTCAGTTCATTCCTTAAAGTTGAACGTACGGAACCAATCTTAGAAGAATCTGAATCATTTAGTAAGCGATCATTGATGTTCGCTTCGACTTCCTGCCTTGATTCCTCAAGTAATGAAGAGGGGGGGGCTTTGTTGGCAGCCGCCCATTTTCCAGCATGGCTTCCAGCATCACGCCCACTGAGTAAATCATCAAGCAGCCTATTTCCCCAGGCCATTGAAGCGCCATGGAAACCACTACTTGCTGCATCTCCAACGGCATAAAGCCCAGACACCCAATTTCCCCATTCCCCATTTACGGCTCTTCCATGTTCATCGACTGGTATTCCGCCAATGGTTGCTGAAACTGCTGGTTGTACAGGAATTACATCGCTTCCAAGTTCTAGTCCTGTGCGTTGATTCAATAATGAAGTTGTATGTGCATACCACGTACTTCCATCCCCAGAAATATGCCTTGAATCCAATACGCAGCCTGTTCCTTCTGCTGTCATGGCTACGGCAATTTGGGTTGGGGAGAGGCTTCCCTCTACTCCTATTGCTTCTCCTGTGGGAGAAATAACACTTCCTCCGTTTGCTAAAAGGCCGTTTGGTAAGTTCAAATTAGTACCAGTAACATTGAGGGGGGACCAAGATTGGAATTCCAAGTTCCTCAAAGAAACGCCGGCTCTTGCAGCAATTGCCATGCCGGTTCCGCCATTACTTGCGCCATTCCATGCCCCTTCAAATCCGGCATCTGCTAAGATGATGGCTTTGGCTTGAATTACATCAATTCGGCCTTGGGATAAGTCATAGTAAACTAGCCCTCTAATGTGTGATGCTTCAACAATCAACTTGAGCGGTAAGCATTCTCCTCTACGGTGAATATTATCTCTAATACATCTTTCTTCTAAGACCTGTTGAATGCCGCGTGTAGTTCCATCTCCGCAACCTGACACTCTTGGTGTTGTATGGCCTAATCCTGCGAAAGAGTGTGGTAATCCTGCGGAATCTCTACGGAAAACCAATCCCCAGCGTTCAAGTTCAGCAATAATTGAGGCTGCTGAAGAGGCTCTCGAAGAAACAATATCTTGATCGCATAACCAACCACCTGTGCGGATTGTATCGTCTCGGTGTCCTTTAGTTGTGGACTCTTGAAGTGAAGCAGCAATTGCGTTCTCTGCTAAGCCAATACCTGAATGGCCAAGGCCTCCTTCACTCAACAACATTGTTCGGGCTCCCCCACTTGTCGAGGCTAAAGCCGCCCTAAGTGCCGCTGGACCATCTCCAACAACCAATACATCCCAATATTCCAATCAAGACCCTCCTATGAAATCGCGGATGAGTGGGGCGGTTATGAACGGCGCGCCTAAGGGGGTTGAAGTTAGAACGGAATTACATTACATAGTTCTAACCAGTTGCCGCGCTCTACGTAAGCGGGAACGTCTGTTTTTATCCCCAGCACCAATTCTTTTCTGGACCTTTGTATGGATGACCATCGACTGCAATACTTGGCTATTTTCATCCTTCAACGAAACTGATAACTGGCGTAAACCACTCACCCCAGTAGACCAAGTGATTTTCAGCCACAATACTACTGTTCTATCAAGATAGTGTGCCATCCATTGAATTGTATCTTCCTTTCCAGAAGTGTTACTCAATGGAAGTGAGGTTTTTGGTGATGAACAGGCCGGCACCTCAACTGAAAAAAGATATGCATCAGGCATACCCCCTGGGAGGATTACATCAACCCTGACCTTCTTTGTTTCAGGGGTTTGGTTGTGTAAGAAAATAAATAATCCACCTTGACCGTCTGTACTGATATGATCGCATTCTGCATCCATTCTCCAACCTTTATTTACAATCGAAGCACTATGGTCGAGTAAGTCCATTTGTAGCCGGTCAATTAAATTAAAGAAAATTGGTTGCCAAGCTTTGGCGTGAGCAACTAAACGGTGAAGTAAGTTCAAGGATATTTCCGCTTCTTTATCAAACAATAAGTCCTCGCACCCGCCTTTATATAAATCCAATAACTCAGAGTCAAGCCCTTCTCCATCAATTAACCTCTGTTGTGATAGGTGAACAATGTAGAGAACTCGTTCTAAGGCTTCGCCTTCCTCTACACCCTCTTTTAAAAATCCAGAAAGGCGGCGGCGCCAAGCCTCCCATCTCATTCTTAATGCTGGGTCTAGATGGTTAACAACAACTTCACTCAAAGTTCGATGGATTTGGGTGGGGTGATGCGTAGGTGCATGTAATGATAAGAAGGGCTCTTCATCCTCAAGGTGATCAAAAGATCCCGCGGTAAATTGTATGTGGAATGACATGGCCAAACCGGCAGTTATGGTTAGCATTAAGGTCATGTTCCAAGCAATTTCAGAAACGGGTGTGAGGGTGGTAAATGTCATAAAAAGCACTGCTAACATTCCTAAAATAAAGTGGAGGAAATTATTTCTCCTAACATCTATTAATGAATCGATTATCCTATCACTACCAGGCTGTGCTTTCAAATTTCGACCTCTTCTCTTAGCATGTTGATGATGTAATGATGCACCTCTTAATGCCCATTCCGCCGCTGCAGTAGATGGTCCAATTGCAACGAGGAATAATGTCGACCACACGAAAAGAACAAAAAATGTTGAACGTGGTGCGTATTGGGGTAAGATGAATCCGGCTATTGCAGCTAGAGTAATCAGAATGCCAAAGCCATTTCTCCACATGCGCATCGGCCACCACATCAATAGTTGACCCCAACTTAAGCGTTGAGAATTTGCAGTGTCTAACATTTCCTTTACCTTACTTACGCTTGTATTACCAGGTAATGATTCGTTTGAATAGGGAGTTGGGAGAGGTGGAGGTGAAAGCCTTTTTCCGATACCCATGTTTTTGTGGGAAAGGGTTCCTATTGATGGTGGCACCGGTTAATTCGGAATCAGGGCAAGCATCATGATGGGGTGTCAATTCGGCGAGTCGGGCGTGTAGCATAGACTGGATAATGCACTGGCCTCCTAAGCCAGGGACCGCGGGTTCAAATCCTGCCACGCCCGTATATGTTGGTTAATATTTCTCATCGAGCCGAGGCATTGATGCACTCGATTGGGAGCTGAAATTAAACTACAAGAGCCCATTTCTTGCCAATTTCAGAAATCTCGTGAAGTAGTTTTTCGATTTGAATACGGTGATGCATGCTTCTTGGAATCGAAGCATCACAACGAGCTAAGACATCCAATAACTCTGCTAGCGCACCTTCTGGAAGTAGCAATCTTCCTCTAATTAGCAATTGGTGGATCTGGTCAATAACGTCTTCAGCAGCCAAGGCGTGTTTCATCATTAATTCGTCTACTCTTCCCATTGCCCCTTTCAAAGAGCGGACGTTCTTGCCTGTGCTCGATTTTTCCCAATGCCATTCATGAATTCTACCCCTTAAAGATAATTCAAGAAGTTGTTGCACGGGAGTTAAGGTTGTTGAAGCAACTAAATTGTGCAAAGAACTTCTATCTGTTGTCCTTCCTGTTCTGATTAGTAATTCTAATAGGAAAATTCCTTTTCTTAAATTACCTGAAGATACATGGATAATATCTCCAAGTAATCCGTCAGTGAGTGTATGTTTTTCTGATTCTAAAATAAGTGAAATACATCTCTCCATTTGTTCATTAGATGTACTTGGAATGCGAATAGATTGGCATCTCGAGCGTAGGGCATCAAGAATTCTACTTGGAGCTCTAGCAGTGAAAATAAATCGAGAGGTGTGTGTTTCTGATTCCATCATTCTACGGAGATATGATTGGCGAAGTGCTCCAAGTTTATCGGCATCTTCTATTACAATTAATCGTGCCACTGGTGCGCGGGTTCGTCCTGCAAGTAAGATGTCGTTTTCTGAGCCTGCGGGTGCGATGTCTCCGGATTCAATTTTTACTATACCTCTATCAAATGCATCTAAACTCGAAGTTCCAGCAAGAGAGCCTGCTTTTCCTGATCCACCCGGCCGAATAAAGTCTTCGAATTTTTTCATTGCTCCTGCGGTCCTCAAGAGGTCTCGGGCTTGTAAAATATGGGTGGTGCTTTTCCATCCTGGGCCTAGAACCTGCCTTGCCACTAACCTCCAAGCCGCGGTTTTTCCAACCCCAGATGGGCCTGCAATCAATATGTGGGGGGGGCTTGATGATACGGCAGCAGAACCTAGAATTCGGCAAATATCAAGGGGTATAGCAAGGTCTTCAAAGCTCTTTGGAGCATGGGTTTCAAGCCAACTCGCCATATTCTCAAACTGCTTGGATGGCAGCGGTACATGAATGATTGGGGTGTTGTTTTGTTTGAATAAAAGGGTTCAGGGTTCACTGGTTGGTGGGCTTGATTCAATTTCTTGAGATAACCGCTGTTGCTTCTACTTCAATAAGCATTTCAGGGTCAACCAAGCCCCTGACAACAACCAACGTTGTAGCGGGAAGTATCTCTTTGAAAAAATCACCATGGACCCTCATTATTCGATAGCAGTCGTTTTCATTTACAGCGTACATTCTAGTCCGAACAACATCTTTCATTGATGCCCCCACTTCTACTAAAGCCCTCTGAATGCGTTGTAGTGCGATTCGAGTTTGTTCGGTAGCATCTCCTTTAGCCAAGACCCTTCCTTCTTGATCTGTTGCAGTAGTTCCAGAAACATGAACGGTCTGCCCAACTCTAATTGCGCGAGAAAAACCTGCTACTTGCTCAAATGGGGTGCCGGTGTTGACTCGCTCCCTAGACATGTCTGCTCCAATTATCGGAATAGGGTAGTAGGTCAAGACCTATTCGGTAGGTAAAAAACCACAAAAAATGTTTTTGAGAAAGGATTGAAGACTCAAACAGCATCAAGGGTTTTGTGCCCAGAGCGGCGAGGTTTCATGAAAATGCGGCTGCCGCAGCTCTTACAACTTATCCCGTTTTCATCTGGGGTGAATGATTCCATGTTTCCACAGAAAGTGCACTTATAGTCTACTTCGCTACTAGCCATACTGGTTCCCT